>Ga0247734_1000556_pt1 | contig 31719 bp, 34 predicted proteins | sample UWRJL103311B2_FD_180933 | JGI IMG/M metagenome (GOLD analysis project Ga0247734, IMG submission 180933) | Plant litter microbial communities from Arlington Agricultural Research Station in Wisconsin, United States - UWRJ-L103-311B-2 | ecosystem: Environmental > Terrestrial > Plant litter >...
TCTCGAGACAGGTTGAATCGCTTTTTAAATAGCACCTCTAACTTCATTTCTCTCGGTGAATGTGGCCTGGTTGAGTAGAACATGGAATCTCCTGTTCTTTCTATTCTATGAATTCACTGAACGCTAATACCAGGCTACCCATCTTAAGTCACAAGTTATGACAGTGTATCCCTATACACATCCGATCTTTTGGTCACGAATGACCGTATTTTCTGATGAGAGAGTTATCATACAACCTGCTATCTGCAAATCCCAGTATTACACCGCACAACAGAAGAACACGACAAACGCCATTTTTATCCTTATAAAGAATTGCACAAAGCTCAGGTACCTTTTACAGAACAGTCAAATTTATCGAGGGCAGCCGCTATCTCAACAGTGATTAAGATGGCCTAGTTTTGATCTCGCTTTGCGAGAGAACTAATTCATAGCCTTCCCCATTTTGAGATCTGAGGTGGTGACACACCAGTCCGTATTTATATGCCTTGTGATAAATAATAATTCTCACTATAAGCAATTACGTGTATCCATCGTAAGCTTCTAGTGGCGAAAAAGAAAACCCACCAACCAAAACACAGTTGCTCAGTTGCTAAAAGTAATCACCAACTCCTCTCACACAAAATTGCATTTACCACCGGGAAAACACACCCTGCTCAGAAAAACTTGGAGGCACGAATGGCCTTGCATTCCGAGTATCTGTTAATGGAAGACAAGTGGTCGAGCCACAAGGGAATTTCATCAAATGCACTATGCCGCCATGACTGCAGAACATGCAGTCAGCAAAGGCAGAACACATCTCCCGCTTCCGCATGGCCTCTCGCCGCCACATAGGATGGGAATCCTATTGTACCTGCATTAATTACACAGTCAAATCGTTTTCAACTGTTGTGGCAAATGCAGTAAGCTGTGGCATTTGAGAGACTTTGCCGCGGGTATGAAGGTTTTGTGGTTTGCTGCAGTGAGCGTGAGCTGGCTGATAGGAACGAACGCAGCTTCCAAGGTTACTCGCAGTGGCTACTGTCATGCAACTTACCTTGTAGGGTAGACGACATGCTAGATTGGGTAGTGTAAAGGGCTAGGATGGATGGCTCCTCTCGAGAAGTGTGGTTATGGTTCTTAACTAGCTCCCAATAACTGCAGTTAATGACCGAGATCATGAGAAATGGTCCTTTACCGAATACCTGCTTGAATGATTGAGGATGCAGGTGATGAGATGGTGTTATTTGGACTTTGAATATTGTGTAAAACAATATTAGAACATAGCAAGCGCTTTCCTCTGAGCTTCACAAATTGATGGTTAAAAACTAAAGAAAAGTTGAGGTAAAGAAGGGGTATGAGCAAAAGCATGGAATCTATTGAAATTGAGAACATCTAAAAATGAAAACCTTGTGTGATCTGAGTTCCTAAAGCCGTATATAGATCTATGCCAGCAATACCAGCAGTATTTCTACTCAAGCCTGTTTGAACCTCTGTCAAAGCCGTACGCCGGTTACCATTTTAATCCAACGGCTCTGCTTATCTCGTCGCCAAATCAATCTCTGGTAACTAGGTGTCAGATCGGATTCATATCCAGTAATTCAAACATGAAAACTTCCTCCATTCAGTTGGTTTGAGACAGGGCTTTCTATACAGGTAGCTTTGGTGGCTCCCTAGCAACCTCTTTGGTCTCAGCAGCTTGCCAAATGAAATACCCATCACCTGCTGCCACTTAGCTTCCTGAATGTTTCCACAGTTTCATACTAGTTTTCATACACGGCATTGATTATTAAATCCCATGAACGGTGCCTAGCAATAGAAATCAATCCCGAGTAAAGGGATCCTTTGGTTTTCTAACCTCCTTGAAAGCCAGCCAGTTGGGAAGGCGTAACATATTTCAATCCGTAACCGCAGTCCCTTAGGGCAAACGTGGGACTTTCATGTAACCCGTAAAGTGTTGAAAAGAAAACGAACTTGCAAACCGTAGAGACAATTAAGAATGGCTATCATGTATTTGCTTTGTCGAACTTGTTACTTGACACGGGGTTTCTGAGGCTAGACTTGAAACTCTCTGGTGCAATGTCGTGTTTGGAGGCTCTAGATTTCGAGGACTTTTTCTTCTTCTTCCAGAAAGTATGAATGAAATCTCGTTGGTAGGTTTTGGATAGTGTGAAACCAACATCGTCCCATAAGTCGGATATGACGACACTAGTGACACAATCTTCTGTAAACCATTGCTTGAGGCTATCAGGAACATTGAGTTGGAGTGTGGAATGCATATTTTGGACCTCGAGCATGCTAATGTGCGAGAGGTGGCCCTAATTGGTGTGGATAATGCCAACTTGTTCCTAGAGGAGATTAATTAGGTGATATTGGAAGGATTGGCTTTCTTGTAGTCATCTCTTACGACATCGATCACAGGAATGTTGGAGACTTTGCAAGGCGTACGAGTGTGCTTTTTAGTTCCTAGCCAGAAATAGGAGAAATATCACGCTTCAAAGACAGGATAAAAGACATGATAGCCCGTAGACCGGATGTGAACTCGAGGTAGAGCAGACATATCCTAATCTGGCTCCACGTAGAGCTTTGGAGAATGTCCTCAAACAGACGTGAAAATTTGAGTCTGGTCACCGACAAAAACCCTCTGAACACCCCCACTCATCCTCATCCTTCTATTGAAGCCTTTCCTCATATGTTCAACCTAGCAAGGAACCTGGCACCGCAGGTGTACTGATACGTAGGTGTATTGATAGTCGCGGCATAGATAACCAGAGCAATGGCATTGTTTTTGAAGAGTCATTTTGCTAATCCTTGGTATCCTCATGCTTGCATACGGCCTGGAACGTATTGCCGATTATTTCAAGGGGAAGCGGCAAATCGTAGGAATATCTTCCGGAGACTCAAGCTCATATCGATCTAGTATGAGCAGAAGGAAGAAGGGTGCGTACATCAATAGAAGAGATTTGTTTTCCAAGCCGGGACTGCAAATAGTTAGTGTTAAAGTACAACACAACTTGAATTAATGCTGGCTTTTGGAGCCGGTGAAGGTAAGATACACGCATCACCAGCATTTCATAATATGTAAATAAGATGCAAATTCACATGCACCCTAACCAACTACACCAAGAAACAAGCAGATGCTTCAACGAAGATGTGAACCGGTCGTGTCTTTTATGCTTTGCTCATTAAAGGTCACTATCACTTAAATGGAAATGGCGTCTCAATATCAAGAAAAGAGTGAAGCAGAGCCTCCTAAAATTCCACCAACAAAGTCCACAATTGCTATATTTGATATTAAGCGCTTCAGTACTGACGTAGAAATGCCAGAAAGTAAGACCAATAAGGACATCTAACGAAATATCGTGGAGAACCCTGTCGACGATCCACAACGACTCCAACCACCCACAACACAAGCCTTGGCTGTTCTGTACTGGCAGGGCTGCTGCCAGAAACGTTTCCACCCTTCACGGCAGCAAGCTTTGGGAACGGCCATATCCCTCGAAGCCTCCTCTTCGGCTCTTGTCGATAGCCACAAGTGAGTACGGTAGTCCTAAAGAAGTATATGCAGGTGCGGTGTACCTCTTCAAAATGACGATAAGGCCAGCCATTCCTACACGATTGTCATCGATTGGATGTTTTGTGAACGCGGGTGACCTGGACACATGTACGCTTGGACGAAGGGAATGGCCAGTAACAGTCTGTGCGGGCAGTGATCTTATCGATCGTTCCATGTTTGTTCTTCCACGATCAAGGCAGGAGAGTGGGACGATCGCTGGCACGAAACGCCGTGCAGACCTCTGAAAGCAGACCTGCAAGAGATAGAGAGATAATGGATGGATGGATGCGCCGGTACCTGTTTTCTCCGATGTTTGATGGTGCTTTAGATGGATGTAACTTACATACTTACTGTACGTACTTACCCAAGTCAGGTACCCGGGGCACAACAGAACGATTGGAGGGGGTCTCGCACACGAAACAATTCATGCACTTAGATGTATGTTTATTTCGGTAAGCATTGGCATGGATTCCTTCCCCATCTCATCCAAAAGCTCTTATATTGCAAAGGATTTAGCGAGGGTGGCACTGCCGGACCCGTTGAGTTGGGAGGATTCTAACGGTTATTCGCGTGAAACGGACTGATGAGGGGTATCATGGACAAGGCGAGGGGCACTTGGGAAGAATCCAGCAGAGTACAAGGACGTGGGACTTCATTTGATAACGGGGGTTTGAAGATGTTGGGAGCTAGCAAGAAAAGCAATTGGTTGCTGTAGCTTCCCTGTTTACTTCATACTCGCCATATGGTTACACAGAGGTTGTTTCAAGGGAGAGAAGATGAGAAGATGGCGTTTGAGAGAAACTGGAATCTGGAGACCTCCTTGCATCAAGCTGGAACGTTGACAAGGAGCGTAGATTGATTGATTGTGGGTATTCAACATTTGTCTATTCGAGCCTGAAAAGGTCCATGATTCAGTGTCCAATGCTGCTCTATCCTTCCGCTCTCAAGTATTTGCCAAAGGGCAATAGGGGTTCAATACATTCATCACTGGTTCACTGGCTTGAGTCATGTAGTGCACTTAATGTTGTCTCATCGAGCTTCATACTGTTCCGGAAAAATACAGTCAGCACTGCGGGAGGTTTGCATGATTCCCCATTTATGGCGAGAACACCAGATCATCCTTACAGTAGTAAGCTTCAAGTTCGTGCTTGGCTTGACTGATGATGCTTCTAGAAGAACTTGTAACAAGGATCATCCTTTCAAGACTTTTTTTGAACGAATGGTATGTTAGTGGAAAGCCACCAAAACCATGTGAGAAAACACGGGAAGCTGTATTTATTCGGGCGGCCGTACAAGTAAGTGCAACGATTGCGTTAAGCACAGATAAGACTTCCGAATATTTAACCATTTGAATATCGATAAACGGGTTTTGAGTAAGCAAATATTTTCAAGGAACAGATAGTTCATTTCTGGGGTTTCCCAAGGGTAAAACTAGATTTCCAATACAGTTTCATCGTCGAAGGGGCTAGTAAACGGTCATCGGTAGTCCGAAAGTTACTTTTGTAAAATCAAGTTCTGGTTATGAAAGGGCAACATGACTCAAATCATGTCTCAAATCTCAGCCAACATTCGTTTAGCCAAATGTTACCCCTTTCCGATTTCAGCTTTTGAGATCATGATCAGCTCTCGGCGATCTGCCATCGCTTTTTGAGTTTAAGTAGACCAATCTTGGAAGCCTCAAAGTTTCTAATAATGGAAATTGCAAATCTTGAAACCGGAAACCGGAAACCCCACTGTGGAGGTGTGCCTTAGCCATCAGTAGTTGGCGGACATCAAAGTTTAGACGGTTTCTCCAATTCACTTAAGTAGCGGGAGATCTGGAAATCCAGCTAGCACTCCTCCATTTAACGGATGATCCTGTACTGGGAATTACCTAGTTCTTTGTGTTTTAGTAACGGACACTTAAGGAGTAAGCCCTTCTCCTAAAGTATTGATATGTGCAAATTGCAAATAAGATGGGAAACTACGGGATAAGTACTAACGGTTGCGGCGAATGGAAAGAGGAACAGTTGGCTAGTGGTGGTATTAAGTGTCACAGTGCCGTGTCTTGTCTTTATGCTATAGATAGTAGTGACGAGGTCTTGTTAAGGAAGATCCTCCTGCATAAGACATGCCACTAGCGAAGCAATATAACGCAACTTCAACTGGAAGAGCTTAAGTCATTACTCGAACTGATATTCAGAGAGTACACGAAAACCGTCCTAGAATCTTATAGAGAAGCCTGACTACTGAATTCGTACCATGTCGCATGATGTATTCCAATTGACATTGCGATTTAGAAGAATTCTCCTATAGATGGTAATTAATAGATTGCCAGTAAGACGGAGGTCAAAGACCAATTCATCCACCAGCTAGGGAAAATTTGCGGAGATTTGAGGTAAACTAACAGGATACCGGCATCTATTGACGAGCCGCCAATATGTATGATGTAGTGTTGATCTAGTACTGATTTAGTGTTGATCTAGTGTTGATGCTAGGAGCCTCTAACCCGGTAGCCACGCGAGAAACACATCGCCGCCAATACTGTAGTTCATTTGCTAAGTATATTGTAGCTCCCGCACTACTGGAGCTTTTTCTTCTTAAGTGCCCTCTGGGAAAATAATAGAAGAGCTAATTGTGACTGACCAACAAGTAGAAGATAAGACGTCAGCTATAAGGATTAGAATATACGAAATACTATCTAACCTTGATGCATTAGGGAGTCAATGTACGGCGGGTCTCTAAGCTTGCACACAGCTTGTAAAACTCACCACTAGACAAAGTGTGTTTTCGAGTTCGGATTAGATAGTACATCACAATGGACATCTATTAAATAATCCAAAGATATGCTTCCTATCCAGTAATGCGAGTAGTATCCGATCCAACCCAAAAACCATTAAACTACTAACCATTATATTTGTGACTACGTACTCCTCCTCACTGCCACCGTGTCGCGGTTGTGCCACGGTGTTAGTCTAGTTCCTGCGGTGGTAGGAAAAGAGTTGGGTTGGTGATGGGAACACTAGTTACGCCATGCGCCTTCATGTCATATTTCCCACGTGGATTGTTTGACGATGATAGATTCAAGGAGCGCTTGGCTGGCTTCTTCTGACCCCTCGACGCATAATCAGCGGTCTCACGACCGAACTTCCTTTTGATTCGCCCTATCAGACATCTATTTGAACAACCCTCCTGCAATGGCACGAATCGTCATCAACCTGCAAGGCGGCGATCTTGGAGACATTTGTTTAAGCAAAATGAAGGATTCACCGTGGAATAAGTGACCTGGTTGGTGTTGGAGGATCGATCATCAGTTTTGGATGGTTCGCTACGTAAGAAAACGCCGTGACCAACACTTTATCGGGCACGCACTATTTTTAACAAATAGGATACACGAGAGATGGCGCACTCATGATGTTGCACATGAAGGAAGGAAGCGAGCTGATGAGGCGCGGTGCGGAAATTTCAAGATTTGAGAGCAGATCAATGGCTCCGAGTCAGCGTTGGCTATTGGAGAGCTCGGAGGGATTGGTTTGGATCCTCCACATCCTTGACAATCGTGGAAGTGTTGACGATGCCACAATGGTAGGTTGACCTGGAATCGGCGGTAGTCTTTTTGTTGCTCTCTTCGCATCTGATTCGCTGCTGGAACGTAAGACTGCCATTTTGGGAGGTTATGTACCATCAGAGCTATATTAATTGCATTGAGTACGGCGCTGCTGCTACATACAGGGTGAACAGAACTACGCCTTTTGAGTCTAATTTCAAATTCCTTTGGTGAGTGTTCGTTTTCGATATTGCGTCTTTTGTATGCTTATTGGATACAAGGCTACCGATAGATAGCGCATTCCTTGGTAGGCTTGATGTACTGAGGTATTGTACTGACATGTCCTAACTCGAAAAGGTCATTCTTTGAGTACAAGCTACTTTGTGATACGTCGACACAAAAGATGGAGAAGTGGCGATGTACGGAGGTACTCTATACTCCATGCACTCGACAAGGGTTGATCTGAGAAGGCGACCTAACAAGGTCTACCGGAGACTTCATTAGTGCACAGTAGCCGGTACCAGACAACTTGCTAATTGATTCATGTGGCGGCCACATGGTAGTGGGGTGAATAGTTACGGATATGGAAGGAGGAGCAGATGGAGAGGATAGTGGAATAAGAATGGACGGCTCTTTTCTTTTTAATATTAGCCGACTGGTGTACCTGAGCCTGAAGCACAAATTTACCGAAAATCGAAGTAGCGGCGGTGTGAAGAGATCTGAACGATTGCTTCAACAGGACCTCATCAAAGATTCACGAATTGTTACTTACCCTATTATGGCGGAAGATTGATGTGAAGTTATCTGGTTACTTACACCTCCAAATGGCAAGTGGCAACTGGTAACTGATAGGGAGAGAAGTACGGTAGCAGACCGGTATCCCTTGGTGCCGAATCTGATCTTAGAAAGACATAAACAATGATGTGTGTGTAATGTGTGTGTGGATCTGCATCCAAAAGACAGAATCAGGACCCAGAGCGGTTATGTGATTGATATCCACTCAGTGGCACTTAGGATAAATGCAGGTAGAGCTTCTTTTGGTGCTCAAGAGCATCTGGGGTGGGTGATAGAAACTGACAGCTAAACGCTCGTTAATGAGGAGGACGAGTAAGTTCACAAACAGCTTGGATTTGGAAGATGGCGAGGAAAGAAGCAGCTTAGATTTAGCTCTTGTTCAGCTTCGCCCGAAAGATAACTTCCTGACGAGAGACTGCTCACCTAGGAAGCTTCATGTACAAAACAAGTCTGCTTTGGATTTTGGGATGCCTAGCACGTAAAGCAAGATTAGCACGTAAAGCAAGACATGTATTGTATACCAGCACTCCTACAGAATAATAAAATCCTCGATTCAAGAGGGGATGATTGTAGATGCTATATCCACACCTCTGCAGGATGAAGAAGTAATCATAGTGCATAGAGAAGTAAAAGCTAATCAAGCAAGTAGAAAGAGGTGAGTCAAGTTCATATGTCCATACCCGTCCCAGACATGACCTTGGTTAGATTGGTGAATAAACTATTGGATGAGCCCTTGGAACACCCGTGGGATTTCCTCGCTACAGTATATGATAGGTATCATCTTCCTGGTGGCAGGAACAGACCTGACACACGCCTCGTGTTTTGTTTTGCTGCCGCTGGCTTGTAAGCGTAGCGAGAAAAGTCAATACTTACACCGCTGTGGAATACCAAAGTATTCTTCGTACCGTCCGTGGATTATGACCTGATTTGCAAGATATTCTCTCTATTGGGGGGACTTAACTGGACCTCGAACCTGAGCTGTTTAGCGATCTACTGCAAGGGTTAGTTGTAATTGCCTGGCAAGCTCCCTGTGTAATTTGACCTAGTAATAAAGACATACCATGTACTGCACTGCACCTAGTGTATTGACATCGAATATGTTATCGAATACAGGAAAACAAGGGCCGTTACGGGGATAGGCACCGGCTGATAAGTCCTATAGTTTTATCGCCAACATCCAGTGACGAGAAGTTACATACAAAATAAGGTTCACAGTACGGTATCACTCGGTCAATAGATCTCAATCCCAGTTTGAGGTAGTCTCTGCACGTCTGCATTAGCCATGCTACCATACATATCAGAACTTCTCTAGTACACTAGGTTTGCTCATCTGATGAAGTAGCTGCGGCTGCTCTGCTCTGCTCTTAGAGAGGGTATGCGAACATTGATAGGACGACCAGGACTTGACCCTCAAATCATGTTCCCTTATACAGTACTGTACATATGGCTCCCTATTCACCAAGTACGGCCCATGCGTAGCCGAGAACAACCCGGTCCAAGGGTTCTGGGGATTGTTTGATACTTTTAGCAGGGAAAACTGCACGAGTCCGTACACTGTGCTCCTATAGCAAGTACAATATACAGCGAAAGCATGGTAGCGGGAAAGTTTAGTCGGTGGGGAAAAAGCCGTCTCCGTTCTCGGTATTTCTTCCTTTCTCTATGCTGGTAGTTCCTAAAGGACGTCTCCAAGGCCTCTGGGCACCATATAGATGGATGGATTGGTGTAACTTTATACTTTCCCCAAACCACACTACTGCCGAACTGGCACCGTTGCTACTGCGAACTTCAGTTTGCTAAAACCCAGTACTCTCCATGCCAACGTATTCGACGTCGATGTCAACGTCGATATCCACGCCCTCCATGACCCATGGCTCAAGGCCCCTGTACCTGGCTGCCGTAACGGTACGGAACAGAACTCGTCTGCCGAATTCATTCATGACTTACTTTTTTTTACTTGACTGGTATTGTACTGTACAGTGCCACGATGGCGCATCCCCTCACCCACGGGGGCACTGTAGTTCTACAGCGCCCTGTTGGAGAGGTACTTGACGTGTAACCCCTAGTCTTACTTCTTCAGCGCTGCACCGCACCGAACTGGATCTCGAATGTACGAAGTACCGTCCTGTAGAAGTACTCAGGATGTGCTCCTGAAAACCCACTACTGCAACGCTCTCTCTGCTATGCCCGCCGCCGCTACCACTTTGCTCGCTGCTGCATGGGTCCCGGCGGCTTCCCTCTTTTTTCTTACGGACTCTTTTGCTCGGGCTGCGCAGCTTTCCCTGCACGATCCCCCGAAGTCTTATTACCCCAGCGCCTCTTCCCAAGAACCCACACGCAGAAACGTCCGAGCAACGGCCATGGGCTGGGAAGGGGCAAACAAGACCACGTTTGCCAGCCTGCCGTGGGACGACCGACCGACTACTGGAGCTTTCGTGCTTTCGTTACCATATTATATCCTTCTTTACAGTACAGTACAGGTACAGCACTCCCCTGTACGGTACATGGGATAATATAACAGGGATCTGCCATGATGATGCGGATGCCGCCCCCTTCGTCGTGATGATGTGGGAGTGTGGTGGCGGAGGTGGTGGTGAATGAATACAGTAAGTAGTCCTTTAGTACCGGACCGTGGTTGTGGACGGAGTCCTGTATGAGTAGTACTGTACAGTAGTAAGTAACAGTAGTAGCAGCAGTAGTAGTCCTGCTGTAGTACGGAGTAGTCAGTCTTCGCCTCGCCTCGCCTGGTCTTCCGTCTTGGTCAGGTCAGGTCAGGTCAGGTTAGGGCCGTTCTCGTCCTCACAGCGGCATCATCATCATCATCTTCTTCTTCTTCCTGTTGCCTTCCTTCTCCTCCCACCAAGTAAACCGTGCCATTCCCTGTTATTCAGCATCACCACCGCCGAACCTCCTCCCGTCCAGTCTTGGGACATCGCAAGCGACGTTGATGAACAAACATACTTATGATATACTTTCTGAAGTAGAGGTCCGATCCATGTTTGCCGAGGCACTTCTTGGCTATCCTGCGTTCTGCTCCCGTCCACTGAAAGCTGCTTGTTATTAGAGGTACAGTCAAGCTGCGTTTTCAGCACTTGAGTTATCGCCGACTCACGACAGCTCGTCGCCTGGTCCAATATCATTCAGTTCACCTAAAAAGGTCTTTGCGCATCCGACTAATCTTCAGCGACCAAAACTAATTGCCATTGAGTCGCAGTTTGCCCTGTGGTTGACAGCATATCCCCCGTTTCCATAAACAACACTTCCCGGAACTTGCAGCTTCCCCAATATTACGTCTATTTGAAATGATCCAGGCTCTCAGCGACATATAAAACATTTTGGTGATCGTCAGTCTGGCTCCACTGTTATCTGTCAGACTACTGCACACTGCGCCATACTGATTTTCTCCTGAAACCTGGGACGAGACAATTTACATGTCGAATTTCTTCGGCCACTCGACGTCTTCCTCAAACCGAGACCCGGTGAAGGAACAGAGACAGAGAGACCAGCAGGTGTCCACACTTTATGAACTGGGGCTTCTCTCAGACCGTAGCAGGGATTCCAAACCTAGAAAAAAGGAGACAAGGGCTGCACCTGGCAAGCTTCGAGGAGGAGCTGGTCCCAAAACGGGTACGCTTGAATTTTATCTTCTTCCATCCTCGCCCCTCTAGAGCAGCCTCCCCTGATCGTCGAGTTCCAAACTTTGACATTCTGCATCCCACCTAACTCTCCTTTAATAGATCATCACATCGCCGACTCATCTCAAAGATCAATCTCGTCGGCCACAACACATAGGTCCAAAGGGAGTACTGGATCGAGTGACCTGCGCAAGCGAGCAGGTGGAGGAATGGCGGGAATGTTAGATACCGACAGGAGTCGAACTCGACGCGAGAGGACATTCGTAGGCAGCGAGTGCGCCGTTTGCGAAGAGCCATTGGAACATACCCTTCGGGGCGAAAGGATCCTCCAATTCTCTTGCGGGCACGTCTCTCACGAAGCATGCTTTTATGAATATATCAAGGAATTCGACTCACAATACTGCCCAACGTGTAATGCCCCATTAGGTCTTGACACCAGCAGGGGCGGAAATGTGCTAGATATTGGTAAGAATTCCCGAAGCTGTATATACTTGCCAGAAGACTAACTTGCTTCTTTGTTTCAGAGAAATTAAGCAATATTGTACGATCTGTGGCTGCTAGCGACCAGTCACTCAGATCGCAGCAAACCCCAACACCAACTCCATGGGACAACCAAACAGTGAGACCTCGTAGCAGAGATTCGAACCCTCGACAACAGTCGCGCGATAGGGAAGGCAGAAACAGCCATAACACAGGTGGTAGTAGTAGGGATAGCAGAGATAGTCGAGAACGAGCCGAAAGATACACTACTGGTCGAAATTCACACACTCGCAACGATTCTGAAGCAACGGGCCCAGGCTCATCCGTTGGATACCCCGAAACTGCAGTTAGCGGTCCACCTAGGCGACATGATTATGATGTTCAAGCTATGGAGACCAATCTCGCCAGCCCTAGAGCGAGTGTTACAAGAAACCCCATACCATCACCACTGGTCAGTGTACGATCGGAGTTCCCGACTCTGAACCGGTCTCGCCAACAGCAAACTTTAACGTGTCTTATCACCATAGAGGTTCCAGACAATAAATGGCGCCCTGACCCAGATGATTTACGTGGTGCACCTCCTATGCCTGCTGCTCGAGTCGAAGAATCTTACGCTCGACCACCGTCACCAGCCCAAAGCGCACCACGCTTTTACCCCTACGAGTCGCCAGAGATTTTGGAAGAGATTACAGAAAATTTACGAATGCGGGTGGAAAATTGGCATGGACTGGACTTTAACAGGTGATAACTCATTTTGATCTTGGGTGGAGCGTACTAATTCATGTCAGATTTGGAAAGCTTCGACTATATGGTACTATTCGAGTTGGGAAAGACAAACAATCCTGGCAGGAGCTGGAATGCTTCTTATTTGCCGAAATGCTCATCTGTGTCAAAGAGAAGAAGACGGCACAACCACAGACATGGGATGAAAATCCTCCTAAACTCAAGAATACCCGATGTACCCTGAAAGGATCGATTTTAATAAAAAAGCACCTAAATGAAGTGATCGAGTCGGGTGGGAAGTCAAACCTTGGCCAAACTGAGAAAATTACTATGGCTAATCTACGACCTGGAGAGGAGCACATATTGACACTGAGTTTATCTGTTGCTGAGCTACCATCATTTCACCTCAAGTTCGACAACCGGAACCAGCTGAAGCTATGGAACCAAGCACTCCTAGATCTCAATGCAGTCGAAGGATCTCCGATTCGTAGCCCTGACTATGAATTCTCCGAAGAAGAAGAAGACTGGCAACGCGTGAACAACCCGAGACGAGTGTCCTCCTTGAATTCTTCTTCGTATGGAGCTGGTAGATCTGTAACTACAGCACCGACGGAATATACCAATGCAAGGGGCGCTCGACTTCCTGCAACAGTTCATGTCCCGGTGGATATTGTTGTAGTTGTTCCCATTTCCTCATCCATGCAGGGTGTCAAAATTAGTCTTGTTCGGGATGCGCTGAAATTCATGGTCCAAAATCTCGGAGAACGCGACCGTATGGGATTGGTAACCTTTGGTTCTAGTAGCGGTGCAGCACCGCTCGTTGGGATGACGACAAAGACCTGGAATGGCTGGTCAGGTATACTCGCCTCAATCAGGCCTGTGGGACAAAAAAGCCATCGCGCTGATGTTGTTGATGGCGCGAATGTGGCGATGGATCTACTCATGCAGAGAAAATCTAATAACCCTATCGCGACAATTCTTCTCATCAGCGACTCATCAACCTCGGATCCGGAGAGCGTGGATTTTGTTATATCGAGAGCGGAGGCCGCAAAGTAAGTCTAACCATATCTTGGCATATAATCAGAATAACTAACCTCCGTAGAATTGCTATTCATTCATTTGGACTTGGAATGACACACAAACCTGACACCATGATCGAATTATCTACCCGAACAAAGGCCTCATATACCTACGTCAAAGACTGGATGATGCTACGAGAGTGTCTTGCTGGCTGTCTTGGAGCTTTACAGACGATGTCGCACCAAAATGTAAAGCTAAAGCTAAGACTCCCAGAAGGATCCCCAGCGAAATTTGTAAAAATTAGTGGAGCACTACAGATCACTAAACGAGCCACTGGAAAGGATGCTGAGGCATCCCTTGGAGACCTACGATTTGGTGATAAGAGAGACATACTAGTCCAGCTTGTTATTGCGCCGGACAATGCTTCCCAAGACCACCTTCCTCAGGATCCATGGGAATCGATTGTTTCAGGTCTCGAGGCTCTTGGGGGATCTCTCGACGCAGAGGATCAAAGAACCTTGTCAGTTGAGGAGGTTCCTCTCATTCAAGCCGATGTCACGTGGGGCGATTTACTTCGCGATGGAACCGTTGCGCATTTGCCCCGGCCTTCTCTTCTCGCAATCACTATGCTTCCTGCATCAAATTCAACACAGAAAAAATCTCAATGGGGAAATACCCCCCCGATTCCTCCTCACCCAAGCGTTGTGCAAAGGCGGATGGAACTCCTCACTTCGGACATGCTTACACGTGCTCTTACTCTTGTATCTAGAGGACAACACGATCGTGCACAGCACTTACTGAACGAAACGCGATCTATTCTCAAAGGGCTTGGGAAAGGTGGGTTGCCACCCATTCCCCCTAATTCGGCCAAATCACCAAATCCGAACGGTCCCTCGTCTGCAACAACCACCTCATCGCCTAGGTCCGGGCAGAGCCCTGAGCGTCGCCAGACACCTTCCCCAACAACGCCTCATCCTGGCGGGCATTCTCATAATGTATCGGGAAACATACCCCGCCATCTTTCCAACGATGCCTTATCATCTGGCACAACCTCTCCTGGCATTGATTCATCCACAGTATCCGCTCTTGATGCTGAACTAGAGGCTAGTCTAGAATGGATCAACCATCCCGCAGTTTTCGGACGCGACAGTAGGAAAGCTGTTCTCCAAGCTATTGGTGTTATCAGCAGCCAGAGAGGATATACCTTCCGATCCCCAGTAGAAAGCCTCTGGGCTGGACGAGTGGGTGGTGTTAAGAGAATGACCGAGCGCAGTCGAGAATGGAGAGAAGAAGGTGGTGATATCGGCATTATGGAAGAAAGCTAAGCAAGACATTACTGCTTACTTTCATCCACCCCAATACCCAGCACACCGACGAAATATTTGTGAAATTTGTCTTGTTTTGATGTTTTATCATATATACCACGGAGCCATGCAATCATACGATGACGAGACGGCCGGTTTTGATCACTTCAGGTTTTTTCTATTATGTATATTATTTGGGCACCACTGCTAGGCACGCATCTATACGGACATACCCCTTCCTTCTTTTTGGAATTTTCTGGAGGCATGGATATATTTTTGGTTTTGTTTCTTTTGGAAAGACCTACTATATATGGGGGCGACATTTATTTTTTAAGGCAATATTTTAATTTGTCGACATTTTTCAGACATAGCGAGCGGCAGCGGCATTTTTGGGTATAGGAAAAGAGGAAGTTTGAGAGCTTGGCGCTGGGCCATGGATATTATTTGAAGGGCTGTGGGAATAGAAACGGATGTTTGTTTAGAAACGCAGATGTTCGCCTCCTATCTACCTAGGGTTGATATACAATGAGAAAATTTCCACCCCCTTTCAATTTGTGAAGAAATTCATTGAAAATAGCATCATTGTGTCCTCGCCCCAACTCTGACTAATCTTCGCAAGCTAGAGTGTAGTGAATTAGCAGAATAGGTATTTGGGGTGAGATGAGTAGATAAGACAACCACCACAATTTAGTAAAAAGGACCTTAAAGCATCAAATTCGCCATGGTAGGTAGTTTTGCTGATTTAGAACAGTAAGATGTCACATCACTTAAGTTGACGCTTCTGAGCTGAGAATACATATGTAGTGAGTATGCTATTTTTCCACAGCTAGAATCAGAGAGGAGCCACAGAGCTTGACGTCGGTCCCCTTTGCAGCTAACTTCCTTGGCGGGCGAAGATTAAGACGCGGAAAATTCCGAATTCTAATATCACTCAAGTGTGTGCAATGACATCTCATCATTCCCAGATACAGTACTCAAGCTCTTTACTATTCTAGCATGCGAAATTTGGTCCTATTAACAGATAGTGTGTTTCCAACTTTCTTTAACAAGTGTAACAAATTTCGTCCTTGTCGTAGAATTCCTCAGCGGCTACTATTACTGAATTCTTCATTGTACCTGACATTTTGAAAGCTTCCAATGCGTCCTCAAGTCCGGTGACCTGGACGGTGGGTATTGGAGCAATGTTGCTCCTGGGTTGATGCTTGAATAGGGGCCCTGAGTGTGAATTCATCCAGTTCATTTCCATAGGAGCTCCAATATGCTGAATTTGTCCCGTTTGCTCTTTCAGTTTATCCGCTGCGACGCCTAACACAGAATGTCTGAAGAATATCTTCCTAAGCCTTTTCTCACGCCGATAGCTTCGTAATGCCACCTCTGCTTCTTTCGCTGAATCAAAGTGGCTTTCTACAAGACGAAGCTTCTTCATTCTCCTAATGTTCGGCCGACAACCTTTGGGGATGCAGTTGGTGTCCCTTTGATGCACCCGCCGATGCGGGTTGAGCATCTTGTGGAGAAATGGGAGGCGGCAAAAGCTAGAACATCTGTGAACAAATTTTGGCTTATCCTTGATTGTTGTAGTTGGTAGCACCGTCCCGGAAGCATAGTTAACTGACATTATTTTCGAAATATCATCGATGGACCCATTTTGATCGTACTTCTGCATTGCTGACCTTGTGGCGGTAGAGATTGGAAGTGTTTTAGATTTAGTCGAGCGTGAAAGTCTAGGAATTATATTTTCCGTAGGGTCAATATCCTTGGGATGTGAGTTGTAAGTTCGAGTGAAGGGACATCAGCAGGGCGTTGTAGTTAAGTACTTGAATATGAATGTGAACTGGATAGATAGTGCGCAAGATCCACCTCTATCGATACCAGGCGGGCCATTCTTCATTAGCTGGAGAGATATTCCAAGTTAATCATCTTTCTTATGTCTGGTGCGGACTTTAATTATTGGCCAAGGGTCGACGGAGAAAATCCATTGGTATCCTACAAAGTCATGCGAATAGTAGAGTAACCCAGTGTTCAAGTTCCCCCTACTTCGTTCAATAGTATTACACGTCACCATCGGTTCAGGCGTATACAATACATACATGAATAAATGTGATTAGTATGGCTGGGGTGAGAAAGTCTGACTAAATGGGGGTATCATCTTCGATCGGATCATTATTCAGCAGGCCTCTTTCTTCACCTTGTCCTTGCTCGCGCATAAGCCCAGTATTTAGGCCAATTCCATCAGCTGTGTTTGATCTCCTCGTCTCTTGAGCTCCATTGAGAACATACCAGACATCCTTTTTGGTCAGAATTCCCTGTAAAGCTCCTCGATCGCTGAATAAGACATAACGAAGACCTAGCTTTTGGAAATAATTTGATGTGAGAAGAAGACTCGATCTTGATGGCAATGTAATGGGAGTTTGATCCATCCAAGGCCTTAAGTCGAGAGTAGTTCGTGGATCTGCGAGTGGCTGATGAGAGAAAAAAACCTCGGTTTCGGGAGGGAGCGACCTTGGGCTCGAAGTAGAAGTACGAAGATTGTAGGTGAGTTCCGCCCGAGAAATATAACCAAGTAGTATGGCTTCTTTTGGATCCGAAATAACAGGGAACCCCCTAAAAGGATTGGTTGACAGTACATTGGTTAGGGAACCGATTGTGTGGCCTGTCGCAGTTAAGACAACGAGATCCTCGATCCTTGTTATTATTTGACTGACGGGTATATCAGGTATTGGCGTCTCATCGCTATTATCCAAAAAAGGATATTCATTGAAGTTGATCCAGCTTTCGTAAATTCCACGTTTTCCAAATGCATCTCCAACCCACTTGCTTATCATGACTGCGATCATAATAGGCAAGACGTAGGTTAGAGCTCCAGTAAGCTCAAACATAATGACCACTATAGATACAGTCATTCTTGTAACTCCACCCAGAGCTGCAGCTGCGCCAATAATGGCATATGTACCAGGCGTGACACAAGGGCCATCAGGCTCACATTTTTCAAAGGCGAAAAATGTTGGGTGGTTATGTACCCATATTTCCATTATGATCCCGACAGCACGTCCAAAGAGAGCTCCAATGGCCATTGAAGGCAAGATTATGCCTGCCGGTATTTGCAACCCAAAGGTTATTGAAGCTAAGAAGAATCCTAAAACGGCTGCAAATAGGAGTAGAAATATGGTACCGGAACTGGCAGCCCCTGTTTGACACAGACCAAACTGATCGTCCAACTTCTTAGAGCATTCTGCAAATAGTGAAAAAACCAATTCCGATGATTGAGCTCGCATATATAAATTGGGGTAATTAACAAGAGCTGTCAGAACAGCTACAACAACTACCTGGGTGACGGGTCCAGGTAGCCACACAGCTGCCTTTTTCAACCCTGCAATTTTCATATTCATCTTGATGAACAAGCCACCATATATTCCCTAGAGGACAATGAGAATTGGATACGGGGATTAGAGAATTGGACTTACACCAAATATACCTAGCAACGCAAATGGGATCATCTCAAATCCGTGCCAGCCAGTGCTATACGTGACTTGATACAGCACCAATTTTCCGCTTCGAAACGGATCAAATGCTTGCAATGTGACAGCAGCTGCCATTGCGCAAACAAAACTTTGCCACATCGTCTTATCCGGGAAGTAGTAAGACAATTGCTATAAGCGAGTTAGATATACTGGGAGTCATCAATCCACTAGGAAGTTACGTACCTCAAGGCTAAACAATACACCACCGATGGGAGATCCAAATGCAACCGAAATCCCAGCTGCAGCTGCAGCTGATAGCACCTCTCGTTTCCGAGCTATTCCTATGTTAGAGAAATGTAGAATGTTGGAAAAGCATAGCGCATTATACCTTCATTGCCGTCGATATTACCAAACAATTTCATGAACAGATTTGCACAGCAACATGCTACATGAACGAGAGGGCCTTCTTTACCCAACCACATCCCAGAAGCCACTGCCAAACACTGCATATGTCAGTATAGGCCGAGTTGTTATGACTAGGGTAGCGTACCAATCCGAGAGACTTTATGACCAATGTCCAAGCACCCATAAATCTTCTAATGACAAACCCTCCCAAGACAGTTTTGATCTCTGGGATACCACTATGTTTTGCATAAGGAGCATACTCCTGGACTAGAATGCTTGCGACTAATGCAAATGCAAGCTATGAATGCAAGTTAGAAACCGTGAGCTAGAAGCGTATAGATTGTACCTACCGAGAATAAAATAAAAAATAAATATTCTATGAACCATTTCCCTCCAGTAGATGTGATATGAACTGCTAAACTCCAAGGAACCCAATCTTGACACTGTGCCAATTCATCGTATCCATAGCAACAGAAGAACTTGTTCAGATAGAGCCGACCACCATCCACTCCAGAGGAACAGTATCCAGTTTTCAGGTCTCCCAACCAGTCGCTCGCAATATCTATCCCAGCAGCAAAAACTCCAGCTGAAACTCCCGTCAAAATTAGGAGCACCCATATCTGGCTAGCGTCTAGAAATTGCTGTATGTTGCCGATTAGACCCGTCGCATTCGAATAGAGCATCCGTAGTCGTTGCCTTTCTTTTGTATATTCAAAAATCCAATCAATTGCTGTCATATCTTCGTAACCCACTCTTCTACCTGGTCCTTCCACGTACCAGTCCAGAGGCCCATCATCTTTTGTAGTAGTGCCACTGCTCGGCCCATCTCCTCCTTGTGTATTAACCCTATGATGCCGTAGTGTAGGGGTGCCTGAGCGTGGTGAACTAGAGGATTGCTGAGAGCTAGACCCATTGCCAGATAAAACAGACAAGAATCTAGATCCTGCGATATGCTTTTGCTTGCGCTTAAATGAAACCACTTCCTCCTCCGCAACGTCGAAAGGGTCATCGGAGAATACCTCCTGGTCCTTGGAATAGCTCACAGCTGGGTCGTCGTTATCACTTCCATCCTCAATTGCGTCATGCTGCGAAAGGCCCTCGATTGATCGTGAATTTCCATGCTCTATAGGACCTGCGGATGAACTGGCCATATTTATACATATGCAGTTTATTGTCGCATCTTTAAGTTTTGGGATTTGGAAGGATGTAATGAGATTGGTGTTCAGATGACTGGATCGAGAACGAGGCTAGGATTCGGTTAGACCTTCCGTATTGGGCGACCATTCAAATGTTTATTACCAAAAATCTCGTCGAGAAACTTTACCACATTCCACATATACTTACATAGTAGATAATAATCATGGAGGAATCCGCTTCAACTCAGGGGGGCACTCAGCCAGAGCCTAGTGGTCTAATGGATGCCTCGGAAACCTTTGAAAAAATGCAGGCACTTCTCAAAGCGAAAGACGATACATCTAGATTCGTCGGTCTTGCTCTTCTCAAATCTGTGCTCGACAATAACGGCAAGCTTGCTCATGATGCTGAGAAAGTCCGTATGTTGTGGGAAGCATTGTCTCCCAAATTCTTTGATCGCCTTCTCCGAGCCCATGGCAATGAAAAGGTCAACAAATCAGATGGCCAAGATATGGTGGATTTAGCGGTTTCAGTGTTACATACCTTTTCTATAATACTTCCAGAGGAATCACAACAAGAAAAAAGGCTGATTGGTAGAACCCATTCACTGGTTAAGGCTTTGCTTGAGAGGTAAGCCTCGAATTTCTGTAGGCTTGCTGATGCTGATCACCCTTAGTCCACCTGAGACAACCAAACTGATATTACAGACGCTTTTGACTATCTCCTGTCAGCCAGATGGTGCTCTGGAATTACTGAACATTGAAGACATGTCTCCACTGACAGAAATCGCTGCTCAAGACCCGCTTGTCCTTGATATCCTAAAATTTTCTTGGACCAATGCATTAAGGAAAGACGGTCAAGTTGATACTGTGCGGAAAAAGATTGATTCGACAATGCCTGTTCTCTTAAGTGTTTTTAAAGGCACGGATGCGGTCACTTTGATTGGATTTTCTGGGAGCTTCTTATCCAACATTGTCCCTGAAGTGAGCTAGACCTTTCCAAATATAAGGTGTTACTTACACTAATTAGGCACTTTCTCCCAGTCCGGCGTGGCTTGAACCTCTTGTATACGTTTTGAGGAAGCTCATAATCAGTAGGCCTACTCTGGAAGGACGGGCAGCTTACACGCAGCTTGCAGCCATTCTTCTCCAACAATATCCGTCGACTTGTCCAAATTTACTATTTCTAGATAAATCTTCACCTCATGAGGATAAAAAACCTTTCGCATATCTGTTTATAAATCTTTTACTTATTGATCTACGCTCTTCATTCCCAAATCTACTCGAGCAACTTAATAATGAGAAGTATCCTGAGATCTCGCAGCGGCTTGGGGCAGCATTCGATATTCTCTCCGGCTTTATCGGGTTTCTTGTCAAGAGTCTAGATGACCAGAATAGCTCGCCTGGATTCAGTATACCGCCTGATCTTCTACTCAAGCTTCGCAAAGACATCGCGGAGACCATGTCCTTAACCATTGAATACCTGCGGGACAGATGGGACGCATCTATTGCAGGAGCTTCGGGACTCCATCCTTCTGCTCGAGCAGGCACATCCGCGACCTCAGAAGGCACTCGGTTAACGTTGACGTGGGAATCAATGAAAGATAGCGTTAACACAGACCCACTGATCTTGGCTGCGATCAGAGTATTAGCAATATGGATTCGAGAGGATGATAATGACAATTTGCGCAATGAGAGCGCAGGACTTATGGACATGCTCGTGGAGCTTTACAAGACAAGTTCGCCTGGGATGCTGGATTTTCGCTATCCCATTCTACTTGCGTTGGAGGGGATGATGATTACCGAAGACGGTGTTGATAATTTCCTTAGTCAAGAAGGCTGGCAGGTGATAGGGCAAGATTTGGAAGGTCTGCTGAGAAGTACATTGAACGAACAGAGTCCGTAAGTAACGTCTGATCCTTGTGCGTGTGCAATTTGATTCTCCCCGACTGATCTTCCTCCATCCAGGGCCTCTAACCCTACAACCTTGACAGACGCAGCCCGCGGCCTAGAAATTGTTCGAGTTCTGCTTGCAGTTGTAGACTCACCTTCAACTGACCTGCACGAAGACTGGATGGCCGCTGTTCGCATCACCACATCCATGAAACCACCTTCCAAAACATCCCCATCCATAGTTTTGGAGCTTCAGATCGCTATGGTACAGCTCTCAACAGCATTGCTATCTAAAGCAGCAGGTGGGATGCAAAAGAGACATGTTACCAGTATTGCCGCTCTGTCAGGTCTTGCTCAGCAATTAATGAAGATTGTGCGGGTGATGAGTAATAAGCTAGACGGAGAAGAGTACGTGACTGCACTTCTTACCTATTTCTATAGATCCCCCTCGAGAAGCTATATATATGCTAATGATATCTTAGATTTGCTAGTCTACTTGAGGATGTGGAACTGGATCTGGAAAACCTCAGGTGGAAGCGATAGGAAGGTTGAACAGTATGTAACAATAGCCCCTGTAAAAAAGTTTGAGGGAATAAAATTGTGCTATAAAAATCTGGTATATAAATTTTTGGAAGATACGCCACGTGGATTTATCCAACTTTAAAATAATGCAAAATGTGTGACCACTCGTATTCGATTTTATTTTATTGCGAACCTATAGATAGCTAGAGCCATGCTGGTAAAGCAGAACATGCAGACTCGGCCCGAATTGCTTATAGAGGCTCCCCAATGAATCTGGCGTATAAGTCATAACTCTGTATCCCAGAAACCAGAATAGCAACTCAACAAGCAGTGCAGGAAAAAATTGAACAGCTTCGCAAACAGCAGGACACAAACTTCAAATTTACCTCAGTACTATGAAAACTCCAGGATCAAGAAAAACTGTTTATAGAACCATAACATGTGTCGACTGCAAAATGGTATGTGATAGGGCTCCGTCGCCCTTTCCTCAAGACGTTTAGTTAGCTACCTTTAAGAACGAAACCCATAGAGTTCGAGAATACCAGACACTTTTACTATCATTTCAGACTCACGACTGTAATACCTGATAACATGCCTGAGTTTCCCGCTATAACACCGCTATCAACCCCATCAATCCTGCTAACATTTCACCACATATTTTCACCGAGCCAGCTTCGCTCTTCTTCGTCTCTTCGGTGCCACTCGTTCCACTCGTACTTGTGCTCTTTTCAGTGGTCTTAGTTGGGTCTGCTGTGATGATGGTGCGAGTCATAAGCTGACCAGTTTGGCTAGGGTCGACAGATATTGCTTTAGAAGGGCCACCTTCTCGTTCATAGAATGAGCTGCCTTGAAATTAGCAAACATGTAGATTCAACTTTAAAAAGGGGGAAGTCATAATGACATACATAGCTGGATCAAACATATTAAACGTCCCACCACAAGCCTGCGCTGGATTTCCAGGACATGGAAAATTACACGTCGTGTACTGCTCATCTACAAAACTCGGATCTTTATCACCAAGAAGCTTCTTCGAACCACAATAGCAAGCCTGACCAGACAATCCAGCGAAAGTATAATCAGTAGGACTAGTATCACAAGCAGCGAGACAGCGTTCTACTTTCAAATCGCCGATCGTGGCAGTATGAATAAATGTGCCAACCTCGCTCGTGTGCGCAATACAGCCTTTATATTCCCAACCCGAGTAACTGACTGGTACTGGTGGCATCGAGTCATAGAGTGATAGTGATGCGGGCTCGCCGATATCTAGTAGAATGGAGCCTCCGCAAGCATCTGCATTCCCTGGGCCACAGGGCACAGTGCAATTGGATTCGTCTTTGTTGAGTTTGAGAGTTGCAATGATTGATGTTGCACAGTAACAGACCCTGAATTTGTTAGCTCTCGTCTTATAGGTGAGAGATGTTGGGATTCGACGTGCCCGTCTCCCAGTGCTGCATATCTTTTTGTGGAGTTTCCACAAGCTGAAAGGCAGGACGCAATACTTGTACTGGTGAGATTCTGAGGAACGAAAAGATCCAGTATGTGTCCTTCGGGTGCGCTGTAACATCCTTGATAGAGCCATGTTCTATCGGTGGTTAGTGGAGCGACTGCAGATGCAGCTATAGCGAACAGGCCCACGGAACATGGTAGAGTAAATTTCATCTTGATCAGTAACGGCTTTTATTTACTCCTGATTAATCGGTAACAATATATTCCCGAAACCAAAGAAGTGACAGGATGAGTAAGGAAGAAGTGTTGTTTTGATCGACGGATCCAAATACTCACTGCTCAGTAGAAGTAGCGAGAAAGTAAGATATGTAGTATGGAAAGATAATTTATTGTTCGGTGAAGGGGTTTTTGCGCGTTTGGGGAATGGAAACTTTAAAGCGTTGTCCCTTGCATGCCAGGAATCTTCACTAAAAGTACCGTAGGACACATCAAGATCGGGTGGGAGGTATTTCTAATTACCTTCCCGTGTACCACATGATTGGTATGCCCAAAACTTAAGCACAACTTCTTTTATAGTGCCCAAGCCATTCTAGGCAAAGCGTGTTAAAGGCATCCGGATTCTCCCAATAACACCAATGACCGCCGAAGCCAATAGCTTTTCCTGTCGCAAGTCCAGCTTCAATTGCAATGCCATCTTGAGCCCCATTAATAAACTCTACAGCCTTTAAAGGACCCTGGGCAGGAAAACAACCACTTCTGGTACTGGCGACTACTAGTACTCGTGTCTTGCTCCCACTACCGGGTCCATAATTTGACTTGATGCTATTCCGCCAGTCCAAGGAAGTGTGATTCGCCATTAGCTTACCGAACCATTCCTGATTGCCTTTCATTGCTTCTCCGAGGAAGAACGATTCATCAGCATTGTGGGTTTCTTGTGATATATGGTCTTCGGCAGAGGGATGAGATCGGTAAGATAAACAGGCCGCAATGGTGCCTTTATGCGCAAGTTCGGGTGCAATTGATAATGTTGTTTGTAAAGCTGCAACTGCAGAAGCAGAGTTCATTCCCCGATTACAGAATCGAGAGTCCCATCCATCCAACGTAGAGTCTTGGAGAGGAGACTGGTCTACCCAAATCATGTGTGTAAATGGACGAGTTGTAAATAGTTCAGCGTAAGACCTAAACGACTTAGTGTAAAGTTATTGATATATTGGATTGACAATAGAGTGTTGTGGATCTTTGGGATTGGGAGCGTGCGCACCATAAGATAGAGCAACCCAAACTCCCGCCAAGCGCTTTTATAGGCACAGTAGAAAGCTCTTGCTCTCCACCTGTTAGATGGAGTAGTAGCTCCTTTAGATCCATCGCAAGCCTGGAAACATGAAAACCATTCTGTGGTTTGTCACTTTCACCATGCCCTCTCAAGTCTGGGGCGACAAGCCGGTAGTATTCTGAAAACACATCGATCTGACGTAACCAGACAGAACTAGACCCGGTGAAGCCATGAATCTGCGATCTAAATAAGTCATTGGGCTTAAAATCTTAAATCGAGAAATATATCTATATTGAACACATATTGTCTTGCAGCTTGCTTTCTACACGCGTCTCATTCCTTCGCCCTAGCCTAAAAGGCGTACCAAGAAGACCAAGAAGATTGAACGTACCAAAATCAGTAAAGGTTTCCCATGGCCGTTTTTTGGACCTTTAGTATGTTTTGTATCGATGTACTTCAGAGTGACTCTGTCGTTCGTTTGGAAACTCTGCATCTTGGATCGGAATTCGGTGTATCGTAGACGTGATATTGTGTTTAGATGTGTAGAATAGTAGAAACGATTAGTGGGTAAATTTAGATTGTCCCCACTTTTTCGACAGAGCGTCTAATAGGCTCTGTTTACATTATAGAAATACCCCATCAGGTAGAATTCACCGGGGGACACTTTCTCACACTTAATCTTGAATGTAACATTTGGTATCGAAACAAATCTATTGACCCATCCATCTCTCGTACGCCGCGCTAGACATCCCGAATGAACCGCCATCCAAACGATCTATCATACATTCTATCTATCGACAATCATACAGACACTTAAGGAAACTCGTCAGGTAACACTCAATTAAAGCCTCCAGTTCTTCCTCCACCACGCCCAGCACCACCGCCTCCTCGTCCTCCACGTCCTCCGCTACCTGCAGAGCGACCCTCGCCACCTCCCTGACCACCACGATGAACTCTTGGAGCATCTGGAATGATATTCAGTCCACGGACACCCTTCAGACCCATCTTTCCCACAATGGACTTTTGGAGTCCTGGGACCTCGGGTGAGCCGAGACCATGGAAGGCAAATTCGTTTGCCTCTTGCACCAGTCTAGCATTGTCATACTTCATGGCTTTTGTGTGGTTCTTGTAGTATCCCAACCATGCCTGATATGGCTTTGCGTGGTTATCCATCTTTGATGTAATTTTAAGTACCTCTGCTTTAGCACTTAGATCTGCTTCAGTCTTCTCGAAAGTGATCTCCTTCAATGTCCATTGGGAGAAAAATGTTTCGTCCTGGGCGATGATAAATGTACCGCGACCTTCAGCACCTGCTCGTCCGGTTCGGCCCAAACGGTGAATATATGACTCCTTATCAGCTGGGACACCAACTTGGAAGACATTGGTGACTAAGGGGAAATCCATTCCACGAGCTACAACATCTGTTGCTACTAATATACCATTTTTGGCCTCGCGGAAAGCATTCGTAGCATTTGTTCTCTTGCTCTGGCTAACACGGGAGTGCAGAACGCTGACTTTAGGAAGGCCGGGTATCTCTTCCAAGATGGAGCCATAGAGATCAACGAGGGCAGCGGTAGGCGCAAAAATGATTGCCTTGAATGTGGCGGCGCCATTAAGGGCAACTTCCGATCGAATGGACCCTACCATGGCTGCTGCTACATCGGAGAAAGTGGGAACAACGACAAGATGTTGCGGTATACGTTCATGTGTGTTGATTTCTCCTACAGGGATCGTGGAGATGAACTGGTAGTCCTTAGAGAGGACAAGATGGGCGACTTTCTCGACATGAGGAGCAATGGTTGCAGAAAATAGCATGCCTTGTCTCTTGGTCTGCTCCTTGTCGGGAAGACATTTGATGATATCCTTCAGCGCATTCATAAATCCCATGTCAAGAAGTCTGTCGGCCTCGTCAAGAACAAGAGTGTCCAAGTTGCTGAAAGTATCCCTAACTTTTTGGCTAGATAGATGATCGTAAAGCCGGCCTGGAGTTGCAATAAGAATATCACAGCCACCGAGTATTTGTTTTTCTTCGCTATTCTTGTTGGTCCCTCCGATTGCAAAACTGACTTTGTATTGAGGAAGGCGTTTGAGTAGCGCATTGGCCTCTTTCGCAATCTGCATAGCCAGCTCTCTAGTCGGCGATATTACGAGAAGAGAGATACCAGAGCCTGGTCTTCGGTTCTTGTTGATGAGAGTTTGGATAGCAGGCAGCAGAAACGCAATGGTCTTGCCTGTTCCTGTCTTTGCTTGCGCAAGACAATCGATTCTCTTGGATAGCAGTAGATGCAGGGTCTTCTCCTGCACTGGCATCATATGGTCGAATTTGAGGTCTTCAGTAATAGTCTGTAGCATGATAGGATGAATAAGGTTTTCTCTTGCCAAGTCTGCAAATCGCATCGTATCCAGAGGCACCGGTACGGTGAGAGGAGGAGTAGATACACGCATTGGAGGAGGAGGTTGAGTTGCGGCTGTTCCAGCAGCTGCGTGTGTTCCCATGTATCTATTACCTCCTCTACCTCTTGGATGCCTTTTGGCGGGAGTTCTTCTTGTGTCTGCCATCGCGATATTCGTGATACTCGTAATATTGAATAAGTTTTGCAAAATATGGGAATTGCGACTGATGGTGGAGCGGGTGAGGGTGAGGGACAACATTAACAAAGCAGGATGGGTTGAATATTTTCTAGTAAACAAAGACGTGGCGGCCCCATTAAAGGCAGTGGCCCAAAGAAAAATATTATCAGCGCGATAACGATAAGGACTCGAAGAATGGGGCTTGGCGACCGACTAAGCTTACGCAAATCTTTTGCGGCCTGTAAAAACCAGGCATCAACATATCAACCTCTATTAAAGTTCTATTTCACGCACTTTATATACTAAGACGCTGAATATGAAATAGGAGAATAGGGAGGCTGTTGTGACTAGCTGCGTGGTATCCATCAAGGATGTTATACACGTATTCATCCACCAAGCTTCTCGCGGTTGGCATTTGCTAGGTTCTAGCTATAGTTTCACTCACCTTGACAATGACAGTTGGATTTAATGGTTAATGCTTTTACGCCAGTGGCCTCCAAATTCTCCCGATAATATGGGAAATTTGTTCTCTTTTTTTAACATTTTAAGAGAGGAGTGAAGGCCAAATTATTTACGAGGGCCATAGTTCCACAGAGGAAAATACATTATTAGGTTACAAAAGCATATCCACCTCTATCCAACCAAACTGAACTCCCCATATGGTCTGTCTACGAGACTTATACTCAAGAGCTGACCCATAAACTACTATCACTTCGCTCCTGCTCACGACTAATTCTCGGAGGGTTGACTCATCTGCTGTAAGGTTACAGACTTCAGGCTCAGCCGTGCAGCCGTGCAGCGGGGTAGCACTGGCTCTGTCACCACCTTCCTTCTTATATCCTGTACGGAAAGAGATTCATTGATATATGGCCCCTATAATACTAAGCAATCATGTATAAGAAGAGGCAAACAGACTGATTTATTCCGTAAACCACTTTAAGGATAGGGGTACCACTACTATGTGGATGAGTGAGTGAGATGAACCTATCTACCTAAATGAGTTCTTGTAAAACCCATCACTGTTATTATGCATCCGAATTGAATTCCACATCCATAAGACCGACTTCAAGACTACCTTTTCATCAGCAGAGTTGCTCCTATGATTGATGGGTTCTTGATACTTACTGTAGTGACCCCACCTTTGATAGAAATCTAGGAAAGCCATTCCGCTGGACACGAGTCGTACATGGCCTGTTATCGTACAGTACATAGATATCTCCCGAACATCTGAAGTAATCAAACTCCCGTCAGATTGTGATAGATTTGTTCGAATCCGCAGGTTATTATGTCTTTGAAAAAGGCCAAAGTACTATTGGTTGGAGGAGGTGCTGTGGGAGCTATTGCAGCTCTAAACATCGAAGCAGGTGGATTAGGGGAAGTAACTGCTATCTTGAGATCCAACTTTGGTGTTGTAGAGGAGAAGGGTTATACAATCGAGAGTGTGGACCATGGAAAAATCGAGAAATGGCGACCTAGTATAAGTAAGTACTAAAGAATATCTGACCAACGGCTGATATCTGCAGGCTCCAGATTTTGGGGCCATTCACACAGGCTGAGCTAACAATTGTATGCAATATCAGTACGCAACACCATACCTGATGTGATAAAGGAGTCTCTTCCGCCTTATGACTATATCCTAACGGTGACCAAAAATTGCCCAGACATCCCGCCAACAATTCAAGAGCTCATAAGTCAGGCTGTTACACCTGGCCATACAGTAATTGTAATGATCCAGAACGGACTTAACATCGAGAAAGCCATGTTCGCTGCATTTCCCACCAATATCGTGCTTTCGGGTGTCTCCATGATTGATTCCCACGAAGGTGTTCTAGGAACGATCCACCACGAAGAGCACGACTTGCTTTTCCTCGGGGCATTCCATAACCCATCGTTTCCCGCAGAAACAGAGATCGTGGCAGCTAAGAAGTTTATTGAGATATACGGAGCAGCTGGGAAAACGAAAGTTGAGTATCAAGAGGACGTGCAGTGGGGGAGGTGGAGAAAGCTGATTTTCAACGCAACGTTGAATCCAATTTGTGCCATAACAGGACTAGATGATGCTCGAATAAGGCTGGCACCTGGGGCAGTAGATGGCTTAGTAAAACCAGCTCAGAAGGAAATCTGGGATACAGCAGCAAAACTAGGACACAGGCTGCCAGATGATATCATGGAGACGATGCTGAACATGGACCCCATGGATTTGTATCTGAAGCCTAGCATGCAGTGTGATATCGAGAAGGTGGGATTCCAACTTCCTGAAGCTAAGCGTATACTGATATTAGCAAAGGGGAATTATATGGAATACGAGTATTTGGTCGGGGAGCCATTGAGAGAGGCTGAGAAGGCAGGAGTTCCAACGCCCACGCTCAAGGTTATCTATGAGATCTGTAAAGCACTGCAATGGAGAGTGATGGAGACACGGGGACTGGTGAAAATTCCTCCGAAGAGGATACTTTGATTGGAATTTTATCAAAGTAGTAGAGAATCTCAATTGACGCCTGCCTTTGTTACTTTATGAGAGCAATACTAGAATACTAGAAGCTTCTCACATCCGAGAAGACATCATCCTTATGTTTCCATGTCATCACAATCATCCTCAATCTCCTCATCGCCGTGAACAGTGTCCTTAACCTCCTTGCTCTCTCCCTCCGTACTCTTGGCCAGCTTAGCAGCAGCAGCAGCCTCCTTTGCCTCCTTTGCCTTGCGAGCCTTGATCTGATCACTGCGCACTTTTCCAGCCTTGACAGCAACCTCAGAGCGGAGTTTGTTGCAGGTGTTAGCACGAACAGACTTGTCAGGAACCAACTTCACAGCTGCCTTGAGGTCTAGCTTAGCCTTACTACAACAGTGTCAGTGTTACTCAGGACCTAGATAGAAAGTAACTTACGAATACTTGGATGCAAAGCCGCGAACTGACATAGGAAACTTGATTTTGTTGGCGGTACCCTTTGTCTGGTCATTGTATTTGCTTTCAACCAACTTCCAGCCAGTCTCCGGGATTCCCTCGTATTTTCCGTGAAACTTCTTATCTAGAATGCTATCAATAAGCTTCTCCGTAGTGTTCACAACTATTAGCTCGTGTTAGCTGGAAAAGTCACGCTTTTGATGGCGTTATGGCTTACTGAAGTAGTTCTTTTTGTAAGAAGCCTTATCCTCCTTTGAGAGGTCACGGAGCACCTGGAGAGATTCTGGCTTAGGCCAGTGTCCAGGCTTCATCTCCCAATCTCCATTGACGTCCTCCAACTTGAAGGTTTTGTTCTTTGGCTTAAGGGGAATGCTAGGCTTGGGGGAAATGGCAGGTTTGGGGGTGCGCTCGCGGGAGTTTTTGGCAGAGTCTCCGGCAACTCCAGCCTTCTTGGTGATAGATGAGCGAGTGCTAACCATCTTGAGTGTGTTATATAGTACTTTTAGAAGAATTGCTGTAGAAATCGCCGCGATCTTCGCGTAGAGGTTGTATGTTGGTTTGACGAGGAGAACTTTTGTGAAAGCTGCTCGCGTGTCTATTTATTAACACCAGATAAGCGGGGCTGCCTAAACGGGCCCTACCTGACTGTTACAAGTATGGTTAGCCTTCTTTTTGAACAGTATATCAATAGCTAAGCTTGTGTGAATCATAAGATATGACAAGTGTTTCCTCAAAGATTATCTATATTCCGTTGTATTGTAAAACGAGATGCCTGGAATGCACAATGGTACGAAGTATTAGAAACTCAACACATCAATAGCTTCTTTATATAAGTGAACACAAGACAAATGTGTTCATAGCTGTGGTTATTGCATACTTTATGTCTGTGGTTTGTTGTTTAATTCCCATTTCGGGAAGTCAAAGCAAGGCCCCCTTTCCTGGGCTCGCTTCGGTCTCGCTCGCTTAGCCGAAGCGAGCCCCCTCCTTAACAAATGCTTATAACACAGACTCCTCAGTATGTTTAACACATTCTGCCCACCAGAAGCCTCAGTGATTACGATTACAATAGCAGATAAAGTGTTTTAAAGATATTTCAAACTG
>Ga0247734_1000557_pt1 | contig 31701 bp, 32 predicted proteins | sample UWRJL103311B2_FD_180933 | JGI IMG/M metagenome (GOLD analysis project Ga0247734, IMG submission 180933) | Plant litter microbial communities from Arlington Agricultural Research Station in Wisconsin, United States - UWRJ-L103-311B-2 | ecosystem: Environmental > Terrestrial > Plant litter >...
AAACAATGGTCTGCTTATTCTGGTTGTTGCTGATCAGCGCCGGATCGAGTTTGAGGTAGGATATGGGCTGGAAGGTTTACTTACCGATTTAACCTGTCAACGGATCCAGCAGGGGTTGATGATTCCTTACTTTAAAAAGGGGGATTACAACAGAGGTGTGTTAAAAGGTGTGGAGTTAGTGGTTCAAACTATTGACACTGGCATTGACCAGTCGTTGGATGATGACAATCTTTATCCTGAGCTTGGTTGGGTATTGTTTCAGGACATTTTGTTTTTCATTGCATACATCTGCGCATATTCTGCCTACACTACTTCAAAAAGAGGTCAATATGTTGTTCATTCTGCTTCGGGATGGTGGGTGCCCTTTTTGTTGTTGGGTCCACTCATTATTGTATCTGTCATTGCGCTCGCTACACCGATCTTCGTCATGTGGGATTTGTTTTTCCTGATCAGTTATTGCTGCTGGAGTGTCTTTTTTAGTTTCGCGATCGGTAAAATGTTGTCGGGCGAACCTGTTGGGGAAACCCGCGTGCAGCAGTATCAATATATTAAACTCATGATTTGGGGTTTTAGGGTTTATTCGATATTATTTCCGCTTCCCTTTCTTATTTTCAAATACATTGGTGCTAAGCGCAGGTTGCGTCAGCTAAGATATGCACCTTATCTCTCCCCTAACGATGGTACTGAAATGGTGTTGATGAAAGACAACAGGGCTGCAGAACTTACGGATAACGAAAAAATGGAAGAAAAACTTGGCTCCGTTTCCTATGATCTTTGGAAAGCAAAGGAGGGCGATCCGGTCATGAAACTGGCCTACCTTAATCAAAATACTAAAATCAGGCGATGTAAAAAATGCCGTAGTATTACTGCGAAAAGGACTAAAAAAGTTGTTGACGTTAAAGCCACCACAAAAGGGGAAGGAACAGCATCCGTTTATTATACCTGTCAGATATGTGGTAAGAGTAATTTTATCAATCGACCCATTTCCCGTAAAGCAGAGCTAAATATATTTAAGGGTATGTTTGCGGCGGGCCTGGCTTCCAGCGGGGATTCTGATAGCTCATCCTCAGACCGTTCAAGCTCCTCAAGTTCGTCAAGCTCCTCAAGTTCATCTGATTCTTCCAGTTCTTCCAGTGATTGGGGAGGTGGTTCATCCGGAGGTGGAGGTTCAGGAAGTAGCTGGTAAACGAATACCAGCTACTGAACATGTTTATTTTTTTGGCTCTTAAACCTCGGCCAGATTAAAAGGAAGCTTGCGTATCCTTTTTCCCGTAAGATCAAAAATTGCATTGGTTAGAGCAGGCGCGAAAGCAGGTAAACCAGGTTCGCCAACACCGCCGGCATTCTCGTCATTTTCCATAATATGAACCTCAATAGGAGGGATATCTGTTATTCTAGGCATTTTATAATCATAGAAGTTACGCTGTTCTACCAGTCCGTCTTTAAATGTGATCTCATGAATAGTAGCGGCTCCGAGCCCCATAACTATACTGCCCTCTACCTGTGCACGGATAATATCTGGATTAACATACCAGCCACAATCCATAACTGCCCAAACCTGGTCAATTTTCACTTTGCCATTTATATCTTTTGATACCTTAACAACCTGTCCAACCGTACTTGAAAAACATTCAGTGATGGCTACTCCATATCCTGCATTTTTCCGTCTGTTCTTCCAGCCTGATACTTCCTCCATCTTGTCGATCAGCTTTTGGCAACGTTCTTCCTGCAGGTACTGTCTTCTCAAATCCAAAGGGTCTTTACCTGCAGCATGGGCAATTTCATCAAGGAAACTTTCATAGGCAAAGCCATTCGTTGAAGCATATACAGATCTCCACCACATTGTTGGGATGGGTGTTTCAAACTGAACTTCAGCAAAGCTGAGATTTTTTACGCTTTCATAGTAAGGTTTAAGAAAACCTTCAGATGTGCTCCTGTTGGCCTCTGTTGATTTTTTACCCGAACGCCACTGGTCGTTGTTTTGCCCTGCCATTCTGAATTTAAGGGCAGTAATGTTGCCATCGGCAACGGCTCCCTGACAACGGTAAGTAATTCCCGGGCGATAAGGACCTTGTGTAGCGTCATCTTCCCTGGTCCACACAACTTGTACCGGAGCCCCTATTTCTTTAGAAATCATGGTAGCTTCATGCGGGTAATCCATAAATGCCTTCCGTCCAAATCCGCCGCCAAGAAAAGTCATATTCACAATCACTTTCTCTTTGGCCATACCGAGCTGTTCGCTGATATATTCCTGAACCCATTCTGGTGCCTGGATAGGGCCCCAGATTTCCAGTTTATCTTTTTGGTAATGCGCAACACAGTTTACGGGTTCCATGGCACTGTGAGACTGGTATGGGGTTTGGTACATTACGTCCAGAACCTTCCCGCCAGCGGTCAGGAAACTGTCTGGATCCCCTTGTTTTTTCAGGAATAAACCTTCGGTAGTTTTTAGCTGCTCCTGCTGGCGTGTGTAAATGTCTGCAGTATTGATGTGTTCAAATCCTGTATCATCCCATTCTACAACCAGGGCTTTTTTACCCTGAAGTGCCGCCCATGTGCTATCGGCTACAACAGCTACACCTTCGCGAAACGTTGTGAAAACGCCCATTCTAACCTTAAATACCTTTTGAACTCCCGGCACCTTTAATGCAGCGGTGGCATCGAAACTTTTTACAACGCCACGAAGGCGCGGATTGCGTACAACGGCCGCGTACATCATTCCAGGCAATTTTTTGTCCAGACCAAAACCTGCGGCGCCATTGGTTTTCATCGGCGTATCCTGCCTGTGAAGTGGTTTGCGGATTAATTTGTAATCTGCTTTATTTTTCAGTGGTACTTCTTTTGGAGCCTCCAATTTTTTGGCTTCAGTTACCAACTCGCCATAATGGAATTTTTTTCCGGAGGCCGTATGGATAACATGACCAGACGCCGCATGGCATGCCGCTGCTGGAACACCCCATTTAGCAGCTGCAGCTGTAATTAACATTACCCGGGCCGTAGCGCCCAGTTTTAGTAAATTCTTGTAGCTGCCCCTTATTGTAGAACTTCCACCTGTTACCTGGTTGCCATATTTTTCCTTATTCCCCTGGGCAAAAATGATATTCACATCTTTCAAATCTACTTCCAGCTCTTCAGCAACAATTTGTGGAACAGATTGATAAGAACCCTGTCCCATTTCAGCCCGGTGGTTCACAATGGTGACTTTACCGTCGGTATTGATATAAATCCATGCATTCATTTCTACGTCACCGGCTGCGACTCCGCTGGCATTGATAATTTCAGTTTCCTCAGCGGTGGCAGGAGAATAAAAACCTAGACAAAGTGCGGTGCCGGCAATGCCGGAAAGTCTGAGGAAATCCCTTCTGGATACTTCTTTGATACTCATAGCTGCAAATTTTATTAATAATCTACTTTTTCGGTGCGTAAGCACCTGTTGTGATCCATGTGATCCATGCTTTTTTAAATGCAGCATGGGTTAATGGTGGTTTGATACGTCCTTCGCCCATATTCCAGCCAGATAGAACCAGTCCGTCATCGGCGTGCTCAATCAGCTGCTGCATGTTCTTATGCCCGTTCTGGTTGGGATCTACCATTTGCCTGGCCAGCTGACGAGGGCTTTTGCCTTCGAAAACCATTTTCATATCTGCCGGTGGTAAATGCCAGTTGGGATTTCCTGGAGGGGTATGTAAACCAGGTGTGTTTTCCGGCTGGTGGCAATTTGCACATTTCATCGCAAGAACTCCCTTACCATCAATACCCCTTTTTGGAAACATGGTGTGTAAATGACTGTCATCACCCTGAAAAGGAACATCACCTGCCGGGTGGCAGTTGAGGCATCGCGGGCTCATTAAAACCTTATATACTGCTGCAAAGGCTTTAACCGATGCTACACTGTCTTTTTTCATTCCAACAGTAACGGGCATATTTATTTTTGGATCGCGGCCGGTATTGAATGCGAAAGCCATTATTCCTGCTGTACAAAGGATGATGGCCATTACAATCACCGATTTGAATGGCTTTAGCGATGAGCTTGAATTTTTTTGGACCTTCATTTGGCACCTCCCTTTTTTTGCTGTAATTCTGCCGCCATATGTATCGCCTGGCGAATGCGGAGGTATGTTCCACACCTGCAAATGTTACCCGCCATGGCATCGTCAATATCCTGATCTGTAGGTTTAGGTTTTTCCCTTAAAAGGACTGCTGCAGACATGAGTTGTCCCGAATGGCAGTAACCACATTGTGGTACATTGGCTTCGTTCCATGCTACCTGCAGGGGATGGTCGTTATCATTTGATAAACCTTCTATAGTCGTAATATCCTGGTGTTCTGCGCGACTTAGTTTGGTTACGCATGAACGTACAGCTTCACCATTAAGGTGCACAACACAGGCACCGCACTGGGCCACTCCGCAACCGAACTTTGTACCGGTTAGCCCAATGATATCACGGATTACCCAAAGCAAAGGCATGTTCGGATCTGCATCAACCTCATAAGGCTTTTTGTTGACCTTTAAAGAAATCATAGTTATAATTTGAGTTAATGATCTTGTTAATTTGATGGTCATAGTTATTCGAACTTTACCATCCTCAAAGATACCTGCCTCCCAATTTCGGTGTTTACGAATTTCAAACGATTTTATACGAATTTCAAACAAAATGGTGACAATTGCCGGTATTTGCATAATCTAAACTGCCAGCCCAATTAGCCCACGGGGGGTAGCAGAATATTAGTAGTTGGGTGTATAAGTTAGCCAAAGGACATCGTCGTCCATTTTTTGCACATTGGACAACTTCAATAAAGTTGCGCCCTTCTTTTTTACCTTTGGATCAACTTCAAAAAGTGTAGATGTCTCAATCGTTCCATCAGCCAGCGGGAGTAGTACCTGGTGCAGCTCATCTATCAATTCCTCATTCAAAAAACTGCCATTTATGTGTGCACCGCCTTCAAGCATTAGTTTTTCTATACCAAATAATTGTCGTAGTTTTTTTAATGCTGCTGGTAAGTTAATCTCGGTTGTTCCCGCAAAAATGTAAGAAACCCCAATATCTTTCAGATGTGCAAGATAGGCGTTGGGCACTTTTTCAGTCAGGATGGTAATCACATGGTCGCCATACATTGTTGGTTTTTCCCAGCCTAATTTGGCTTCTCCATCAATTGCTATCGCGAATGAAGCAGCTTCGTGTGCCGCCACAAAATCTTGGCGATCTATCTCCTGACGCCCTTTCTTAAGAACAGGTTTTGCAAAATCTGTGAAATCCTTTTCCATCGTGGCGCGTCCAACTATCCAGGCATTTACTCCTATTAATTCATGGATTTCTTCAAATTTACCACGCAATGTTTTCACTTGTGGACTATCGCCCCATTTCTCTCCAAGTATTTTACCATCTACTGAGGTCATCATCAGGCACATCACGTAGGGGCGTTCAACGGTATTCTTGTTATTATTTTCAGCTGCTTTCATAGGCTAATTTATTTCCAGTCATGCCTAATGATTATATCAGTCAGCACGCTGTTCTATTGCTTAACAATAGCACTCTAAATTTGTTCCAATTAGGCCTATCAGACTGATGCGGCACAATTGCACTACACAAAATTGCCGGTTTAATATCCCCAAATATGGTAATATAGGTTAGCAGGTAATAGCAATATTTTTGCGGCTAGAATATCTCCAAACATGTCAAAACTTACGTATCCCCTTTTCATCTTCCTTTTTTGTGCCATATCTGTCGCCGGGCAAAATGCTCAGCCAAACATCAACGTATCAGGCAGAATAACCGATCAACAGGCTAAACCTGTAGAATTTGCAAATATTACCTTGTTAACGGCTCTAGATTCCGTTGTGGTTACAGGAACAACTACTAATGTAGACGGACGCTATGTATTTGAACATGTGAACGCTGGCCGTTATATTTTGAGGATCACAGGTCTTGATTTCATCAAGGCCTCCAGTAAGGTATTTGAATTCAGCAGCAACCAGCGTTATCTGCTGGAAGATATTAAGGTGTCAGCTACACCGCATGAACTAAAGAATGTTACTATAACCGCTTCGAGGCCATTGATAGAACGGAAAGCGGACCGACTGGTGATGAACGTAGAAAATAGTATTTTGGCTACGGGCAATTCGGCTTTTGAAATCCTGGAGCGGGCTCCGGGTGTAACTATCGATAAGGACGACAATATCAGCCTGTGGGGGAAGTCGGGGGTATCAGTTATGATCAATGACAAATTAACCTATTTATCGTCCAGTCAACTTGCTATTTTACTACGTGGAACCGATGGTAATACCGTCAAATCGATAGAAGTTATTACCAATCCCTCTGCTAAGTATGATGCGGCAGGTAATTCTGGTATTTTAAATATTAAACTTAAAAAGGATGGTAAATCAGGTACCAACGGCAATGTGGTACTTGGTGTAGCTGCCGGCAAATACTTCAGGGATAACGGTAGTCTCAACCTCAATCATCATCAGGGAAAACTAAATATATTCAGTTCATTGAGCCACTCTGATAATAAACGTTTCAGGGAGATAAAGCTTGACCGTATTGTTGGGGCCCAATCTGCTGGACAGACATTTTTTAATGAAGATACGCAAACGCCTTATCAAAATCATAACAGTAGCTTAAGGATAGGTGCCGATTTTGAGATGAACAAAAGAAATACCATTGGCTTTGTTGCTAGTGGCTTCAGTAACACAAATAAGGAAAACAGTACCAATTACACAAAGGTCGGTTCTATCGGAAATAGGATAGACTCTACTGTGAATAGTTTGTCGCAGACTAAGCAGAAGTATGAAAACGTTGCCTTGAACCTAAATTATAAATTACTGATAGACACTTCCGGTCAGGTAGTAAGTATTGATCTTGATTATTCCAGGTTCCGGAATAACGATGATTCAGAATTTAATAACGATTTTCTATTGGCTGACGGTAGTCCCAAACGCCCGCAGGAATTTTTAACCAATCGTACGCCCTCAGCTATTTATGTGAGAACCGGCAAAGCAGACTATTCCAAACCTCTTAGCAGCACGCTGAAAGTGGAAGCAGGTGTAAAATATAGTAATGTAAAAACCGACAACGATCTGCAGGCGAAAATGTTAAGAGATGGGGATCTGATCAATGATCCGTCCCGTTCCAATCATTTTATATATAAAGAAACAATCAGTGCGGGATATATCAATTTCAACAAGCAACTGAGCCATACTTCCATACAATTGGGGTTAAGAACGGAGCACACCAACTCAAATGGTAATTTGATTGGCAGTACACCTGTTGAACGTAATTATTTAAACTTTTTCCCAAGTGCTTTCATCACACACACTCTAAGTACTAAAAATGAGGTGGGCTTGTCTTATAGCCGAAGGATAGACAGGCCTGGATATGACAACCTCAATCCATTTATATCTTATATCAGTCCGTTCTCTTTTTTTAAAGGCAACTCTTTTCTAAAGCCACAATTCACCAATAATTTTGAGGCTACCTACACTTATAATAAAAGTGTCAATCTCAGCCTTACTTATGCTCATACAAGCGATGCAATCACAGACATTGTATTAACGGATGGGAACAAAACGTTTCAAACGCAGCGGAACCTGGAAAGCAACAATTATTATTCTTTTAGTGTGATTTCCAGCCATCACATTACCAAATGGTGGACGGCTAACATTGATTTCAACGGCTTTTACAGCAGCTACGAAACTGATACCATTGTCGGACAGCACTTGAAAACAGGGAAAGCGGCCTTTCAGATTAAGGCCTTGCAAACCTTGTCTGTCGGTGCCTACAAAGCAGAAGTTATCGGCAGCTACACTTCCTCTAGGGTATACGGATCAGTGAACATCAAACCTAACTATTTTGTTGATGCTGGTATTAGCCGATCATTTGCCGCAGAAAAATTGAACCTTAAGGTTGCGGTAAGCGATATTTTCGATACGCGCAGAACCCATACTACCAGTCAGGTCCTGAACAACAACTTCAGCTATAGACAAAAGTATGATTCACGTGTAATCAGGCTAAACCTGACTTATAATTTTGGAAATAAGAAAGTTAAAGTACGCCAGCATAAAACAGGATCAAACGAAGAAGAGAACCGGGTTAAGACTGGTGGGTAAACTCTCCAAAATGCCAAAGCACGCCTGAAGGGTCATGTAAAAAGCATTCGCTGCCCCATAGCTCCACACGTATCGGTACTAATCTTACGTCTTTGTATTTTTCAGGGAGGTTCAACGCCAGCAGTTCATTGTAAAATTCGTTTACACTCTCCACTTCCATGAAAATCATTGTATTTTCTACCCATTCCTTTGCGTAATAACCCTGTAAATAGAATGCCAGTTCACCGCTTTTGAATAGGCACAATTTAGGTTCTACCATCAATTCCTCAAAGCCTAAATCACGGTAGAAGCTCCTTGAAATTTCAAAATCTTTTGCGCCTATAAAGGGCCGTATTGAAATTTTTTTTTGTTGCATATTATATAAATATTAGTTCAGATTTTATTGACTTTGAGTTAGCCCAGGGCAAGATAGAGTTATCAGCAAAAGAGCCATGTTTATCCGTTTCATCTACTGGCCTTAGCGTTCCTATAACTTCTAATGATAATAAAACCGAGGCATGCGGTGATCGTGCATACAATAATATTGAATAACAATGCCAGGATGTCCAACGAAAACGATGCCCCAAGTGAGGATGAATATGCCGCATAACTTTTCATTTTTTTTATGGAAATAAATCTAATAGTTTTTGTTCAATTTATCTATAGGGTATGAATAATCCATGTAGTAATTAAACATATACCTGGATAGCTTTACGTTCTGTAATCCTATGCTGAAGCCGACATTTTGTTAAAACTTTTTGACCGGTTATAATTATATTTCCTCCCATTTTTCTTTTGGGTGTCTGGCGAGTATTCGTTTAATCCTCATCTTATTATATTGTTGCAACAGGATTGGATATACATTGTACAATAGATTTGCAATTAGTATACCCAGCTTCCATTGCCAGGTACTTGAAAGGTATCCATAGATGGTTGTTGCAGTAAAAAAGAGAAAACAGCACCAGTGAAACCTTTCGTACATAGCAATTGTAGTGAGGTAACGCCTAAGATCACCGCTCCAGTGCCCGTCCTGAACCAACTTTTGAACAATTTTGATTCCTATCTTATGATAAAATTTTTGCCGTCTACTTATCTGCAGCCGATTGAGTACTTGTTCGGGTGTAATGGCAACCAAACAACTTATAGCCATGAAAATATATAGCGAATGGTCTATTCCGTTTTTTATCCAGAATGATAACACGGGTGCGAAACAGACTATTGTCCAGAAGAAGTTAATGCACTGGTTATAAAAGGTCCTCATGCGCTATCTTAGTTTAAGTCTGGTTATTAAAGATAGGATAATCGCATCAGTAATAAAGCATTCTACATTTTGAAAATCACAGCAGGAGAGATTTTTGACCTAAATTGATTAAGATTGATAGGCAATCGTTCGAGCAGATTCCATGCAACCCTCTTCGGGATAACAATTTGACCTGAACACATATTTGTTGGTAATTTTTTTATTTTATCTGCATTTTTTTCTAAATTGTAAAGCAATTCAATCGGAAATTCGTCTTGACATTACCAGAAAATCAGATAGATCTTATGATGAGATTTCCGTATCGGGCTTTATTTTATAATATCTGCATCTTAGCGGTTTTCTTATTGACATTAAATCCTGTAAAAGGTCAGTCACTCGAAAAAAAAGCGGTTAATGGATTAATCCATCAGCTGAAGTCAGCCCGCCATGATACAACCCGCATCAGGTTGCTGATGGAAATTGGTAAATTCCATGTGTTTAAACCTGGAGAGCTGAAGGTAGATCTGGATAGTGCTGAAAGGTACCTTAACATGGCCAACAAAATCAGTGACTCCCTCCAGCTGGAATACTGGCAGCACCAGGGCCGGATTATGTCTGTTGTGGTTGCTATGGAGAGGGGAAACGAACCACGTGGGCGTTTCCTTTTTAACCAGGCTATTCATGAATTCCGCAGGACCCGTGACAGGGAAGCTGAGGCCGACTTGCAGTTCCGCTTTGCGGTTTGGTTAACCACCCGGGGAACTTATACCACCGAAGTACTTAATCATTTTGGCCAGTCAGCAAAACTTTACCATGCCCTCAACAAACCCAGCCTTGAAATAAACGTGCTGAAGGAGATAGCTTCTATACATTTTGATGAGGGTAAGGTTGATTTGGCAGAAAGGGAGTTGATGGACGTGCTTAAAAGATATAAAGCTATCAAATATCCACGACTGCATTATACCTACAATTTACTATCAACGGTTAGCAGGGTTAAAGGTAATTTTAATAAAAGTCTCCGCTATTCGATGTTATCCATCCAAAGCATGAAACAGAGTGGGGATTCTTCTTCTGCGGCCAATTTTTATGCTGACCTGGCCCGCATCTATATGGAAATCGGAAATACCGAAAAGGGCATTGCCTGGTACAAATGGGCGTTACAGAAGTGGCGTTTGAATCAGCGGGCTTCATTCGGAGTGTTTGTCGCAGCAGGTTATGTATCAGAAGAAATGATCAGGAAAGGACGGGCAAAGGAAGCGCTGGCTTTTACGCGCGAACTTGCAAAAGCGCTGCCTCCAATCTCGGTTATTCAACGGGCATGTTTTGCCCAAAATCTTGCATCGTGTTACAATGCCCTTGAGAAATATGCCCTCGCAGAACAGTATTACCTGCAATCCCTGCAATTGTATTCCAGTTCGAATATGGATTTTGAGGTTTCGCAGGAAGCGCAGCGCTCGGTTGGCAGGTTTTATATTGAACGCGGATCGTTTAACAGGGCAGGGGGCTATCTGCGGAAGGCACTGAAGTTTAATCCCCCGAAACTTTCAGCAGCCGCATTAATGGACATCCATCAGATGCTTTTCCGTGTTGATTCTGCCCAGGGTAATTACCTGTCGGCAATTGATCACCAAAAAAAACAAAAGGAATTAAATGACTCTATACTGGATAGCCGGAAAACCAGGGAGATTGAGGAACTGCAAATACAGTACGAAACTGAAAAGCGCACAAACGATCTGGCGGCACTGAATAATAAGAGCAGGCTACAGCAAAATAAGCTTGAAAAAGCGAATATCAGCCAGAGGTATACACTTGCATGTATAGCACTGCTGGGCATTATCCTCGCGCTTTTGTACAAGCAGTACAAACTTAAAAACCGGAGCAACAAAGACCTTCAGGTACAAAAAGAAGAGATCAGTGTAAAGAATACCTCGCTCGAAAAGGTCTTGAAGGACAGGGAGTGGCTACTCAAAGAAGTCCACCATAGGGTTAAAAATAACTTGCAGATTGTTATCAGTCTGCTCAATACGCAGTCTTCCTATCTTCACGATGATTCTGCAAAAAATGCCCTAAAAGAAAGTCAGCACAGGATGTTCTCTATTTCTCTGATCCACCAGAAGTTGTACCAGTCAGAAAACCTGGCATTTGTCAATATGCGCGAATACATCATGGACCTTACAGCCTATTTGAAAGATAGCCTCAATCCCTCCGGGTCTATACGTTTTCAGTTTGACCTGTTCCCGGTTGAGCTGGATATTAATCAGGCTATACCGGTGGGACTGATCCTCAATGAAGCCATCACCAATGCTATAAAACACGCGTTTGGCAACAAAAAGGATGGTACAGTGCATGTAACCTTCAGGGAAAATGGGGATGATACTGTAAGTCTGGAAATCAGTGATGATGGATCTGGTTTCCCAGAAGAATTTAACATTCACAAATCAAGGTCCCTCGGAATGAACCTTATTAAAGGGCTGAGTGGCCAGCTTGATGGGGCCTTTGGCATTCGCAGGACTAATGAAAGAACTTTTCTTTTAATAACATTTACACCCAAACATACTGTCGGACGTGACAAATACTATCTGTAACAACCCAGCAAAGCGCAGCACTTTGCCTGGATAGGGCGTATCCTTTATTAAGCTGGATTGGTAGGTCCTTTTACAATCACATTATAGTTAGGGGATAAAAGATCTATTCCTGCCGCCTTCAGTTCATCTTGTATATTTTCTAAGAGGCTGCTGTAAATTATAGCTTGTTTACCAGCCTCTTTGGTGTAAGCATTTATTTGATAGCCCACGTAGAAATCATCCAGTTTGGTTTGAAGTACAAATGGTGCTGGGTTTGGATCAATATTTCTGGTTTTCAACGCTGCACTGATTAAAAGACCGTATACTGTCTTCCATGGCACATCATAACCAATCGTTACCACGTAATTGATAATTAGGCCAAGAGGTTCCGCCTGGCTGGAGTAGTTTACTGTACTGCTTGACAGTACCATTGAATTTGGGACAGTTACATCTTCATTTTTAATGGTCCTGATTCTTGTGACAAGCATGGTTTTCTCAATAATATCACCAGTTACTTCCCCAATTTTTACCCGGTCGCCTGTTTTAAATGGACGCATATAAGTAATCACAAGGCCCGCAACGATATTCGTGATCGCACTGGACGAACCTAATGAAATTAATATACCAAGAAACACCGATATACCCTGGAACGCTGCAGATCCCGAACCTGGCAAATAAGGAAAAATGATAACCAGCATAAAAGCATACAGCACAAAGCGTAGGATTTTGAAGGTTGGAACTGCCCAATCGGCATGGAAGCCGTTAACCTGAATATTGCCACGTCCAAGTTCATCAAAGAAATAACGTACCGCTATTAAAGCATATCTAAAGATCAGGTAAATGACCACAATAGTAAAAAAGTTTGGCAGATACTGCAGGATGCCGTTGAGGGCAATTTTTAAGGGCGCCAATACCCAGTTTAGTAAAGTACTCGTCCAGGCTTCTGTTTCCGGGAAAATACTGAAAAGTAAGGGGAGAGAAAGATAGATGATGAGGAGGGTCACCACCAGCCGTACAATATTATTGATCTTAACAAATATGGTCTCAAGATCTTTCGCAGCGATGATTTTGATCCTGCCAATAGCAAGTCCTCTTTCAAGTAGCCTGCTTTTTGCAACCAGATATTTTTGACTTTGACGGAATAACCAGTTCACCGCTTTAACCATAGTAATTAGCAGGAGAAGAATGAGTAATGATAGACCAATCCGTTTGGCCCAGTTTATCAGACTGTGCGATTCCCGTTCTGTGGCTATCGATTTTTTTATCTTACCCAGATATTCATCAGCAAGGACCTTATTTGTTTTTGCAAACCATAATCCATCAAGATTTGATACTGTCAGTATTACATCCCTGTTTTTGTAGATAATATCAAAATTGTCGGTGCTTGAGTTGATTTTCAAAGAATCTGGAGAATAAAATGCATCCTCATACAAAGTGGAAATCTTCTTTGAGATAGCCGCTGCCCGTTCCCTGGCATTGAAAGAGCCTGTTCTTGTGTAAATCAGAAAAAGGGTGTCGTGGTTCAGCGTAACCGGATACCCTACCGCATGTTCTTTCAACTTTATTATTTCCTCGGCCTGTGCAATGTTTCTTAGCGAATCGCTTACTGCAATCGCTCTTAATCTCTCTTCCAGCACTATAGTTTTCTCTTTGTTGCCAGCTGCATCAGCCAATTCCCTGTTTAACTGGATTTTAACTAAAGAGTCTATTTGCTTCTGCTGATGATCCTTGAGTAACTTTTCCTCGTTGATTTTGCGGTTTTCTGTATTGATAGAATCAGAAGCCTGTTGTGCAGCAATGGACAACGTGTACAACATCATTAAGAGCAAAAGGAACAAGTTGCGTCTAAGCATAGGTTAGGATTTTAGGTTGTAGATACGACGAGGAACAGTTCAATTTCAAAAGTAATTAAATATCCGTCAAAACACTTAATTGCTTACTGCTACAAGTCTGTTACACCTCAAATTGCAATCTGGGGGCCTGGGATTGTATATTTGCGACTCAGGATAAGCAATTTATGGATTTTAAAATTATGTTCAATTATAAACGATCAGGAATTTGGGGCTTCGGGCTGCTGGTATTTCTGCTGCTGTTTGTAACCAACATCAATGATTTTAAATGCATAGTTCCGGGCAACAACCCATTTACATCATCAACCTTAAGGTTAAATTTTTACAGGTCAGATGCCCTACTTAAGGGCAATAACCTGTTACGAAAAATTACATCTTCCGTAGCGGGGAAAGTTGTTAGCTTCCGTAAAAAGTACAAACATCTTATAGAAGGTAATGACGACCATTCTCCTTACGTTAAAGAATTACAGTACACACGTTATCTTGATTCTTTTGTAAATCTTAAGTACGAGCCGCCTCATTTTATCTCCGAGCAGCAATCTTCTTTATACAGGCTTTCCGTATTCTAACCGCTTCAGTTTGTTATTATCCTGCTATTTACAGCAGAACGCACCTGTCATAACATTATGCCTGTCATATTGCTGTGCCTGTGTTTTTAGTAAAAATTTGAAAAGAGAATACTGGAATCTGCTCCTGTAACCGGCCCATTCATTGAGGTGGGTATAACTGAGCCAGGTCTCAACACCTATATAAACGATAGATACTTAATGAAACTAAACTGGATATTCATCATTATTGCGATAGTCTTACTGGAAGCCTGCTCAATCAGTAATAAGAAAAACAAAGAGGAAAATTTAGCCGAAATTCCCGTTATTAAACTAAAAATCATAGATACTACGCTGGCCCTCAATTATGTGGCCGACATACAGGCTGCACAGAATATTGAGATCAGGGCGAGGGTGCAGGGTTTTATTGAGCGCATACTGGTCGACGAAGGGCAAAACGTAAAAAAGGGACAGTTGCTGTTTAAAATGAACGACAATGAATATTTGATTACCCTAAACCAGGCCAAATCAAAACTTGCCAGTGCCAGGTCTGCCGTACAAATTGCAGAAGTGGAACTTGAGCGGATTAAGACATTAGTAGAAAAAAAAGTGATTTCCAAATCAGAATTGACCTTAGGTACAGCCAGACTTGCAGAAGCCAAAGCGAAGGCCAGTGAGGCATTGTCAATTATTGATGATGCAAATCAAAAGCTATCCTACGTATCAGTTCGTGCGCCATTTGATGGGGTAATAGACAGGATTCCTTTTAAAGCAGGAAGTCTGGTCAGCGAAGGGGCATTGTTAACTACATTATCAGACAGCCATAACATGTATGCGTATTTTGATATTTCGGAAAACGAATATCTTCAGTTTATGCGTACCGGCAAGGGCCGCTTTGAACAGAATGCGGTAACTACTTTAATTCTTTCCGATGGTACAAAGTATCCCCTAAAAGGAAAAATTCAAACGCAGGAGAGTAGTTTTTCTGGAAACACTGGTTCAATTGCTTTCAGGGCCATGTTTCCAAATCCCCAACGGATGCTGAAACACGGTGCTTCTGGTAAAGTGCAATTGATATCTCAACTGGATAGCAGTCTTTTGGTGCCACAAAAGTCAGTATTTGAAATTCAGGATAAAAACTATGTTTTTGTTGTTGGAAAAAAGAATGCGGTAAAAATGAAAAGTTTTGTGCCTAAAATGCGCCTTGCTGAATATTACGTTGTAAGCAGCGGGCTGAAGGCGGGAGACAATATCGTTTACGAGGGGGTACAAAATATCAGGGATGGGGTAACCATCAATCCGGTATACAGTAAATCCGACAGTCTTTTAGCAAAAAAATAGAACAACTTATTCATCAGAGTTTGCTGCCTTGTGTTTCGCCCAGGGTAAGCCGCTGCATTTTATAATCAAATAAAAATGGTTGAAATATTTATCAGAAGGCCGGTGTTATCATTGGTCATTTCCCTTTCTTTAATCCTATTAGGTGTTCTTGCACTTTTTTCACTGCCCATTACGCAATTTCCTGACATCGTGCCACCCTCTGTTGTGGTTACTGCCAGTTACAACGGTGCTAACGCCGAGGTGTGCGCTAAAGCAGTTGCTACCCCACTTGAGAAAGCCATTAATGGTGTTCCAGGTATGACCTATATGAATTCTGTGAGCAGTAATAATGGAGTTACACTTATCCAGGTGTTTTTCAATGTTGGAACAGATCCGGACCAAGCTGCTGTAAATGTACAGAATAGGGTAACTACCGTTTTGGATGAGCTGCCAGAAGAAGTCATTAAAGCAGGGGTAACCACAGAGAAAGAGGTAAACAGCATGTTGCTTTACCTCAACGTAACGAGTAGTGATAAGGACATGGGCGAAGAGTTCATTTACAATTTTGCAGACATCAATGTATTGCAGGAACTAAAACGTATCGACGGTGTTGGTTTTGTGGACATTATGGGCGCGAGGGATTATTCGATGCGCGTATGGTTAAAGCCAGACAGGATGCTGTCGTACAATATTTCTGCGGATGAAGTAATCAGTTCCATGCGTAAACAGAATATTGAGGCTGCGCCCGGGGTTGCGGGTGAAAATTCAGGTAAGGGTACTGACGTAAAACAATATGTGTTAAAGTATACCGGGAAGTTTAACAACAAGGAAGATTATCAGAACCTGGTTTTAAAAGCGGAAAAAAACGGGGCCTTAATAAGGCTGAAAGATATTGCCGATATCGAATTTGGAACTGTCAGTTATGACATGATATCAAAAACCGATGGCAAGCCATCTGCTTCAATTATGATCAAACAACGGCCAGGTTCTAACGCAAGCGAGGTGATTGATAATATCAAAGCAAAAATGGCCGAATTAAAAGGCACCAGCTTTCCGCCCGGAATGGAATATAATTTTGCATATGACGTGTCGCGTTTCCTTGATGCCAGTATCCATGAGGTCCTGCGTACTTTACTAGAGGCCTTTATTCTTGTATTTATTGTCGTTTATATTTTCCTGCAGGACTTTAGAAGTACGCTTATTCCTGCTTTGGCGGTGCCTGTTGCACTGATCAGTACGTTGGCCTTTTTACAATTACTAGGTTTTTCGATCAATATCCTAACGTTATTTGCGCTTGTTTTAGCGATCGGTATTGTGGTAGATAATGCCATTGTTGTAGTTGAAGCCGTCCATGTTAAGATGAGTGAAGAGAATTTGCCGCCACTGGAGGCCACTATTGCAGCCATGAAAGAGATCAGTGGCGCCATCATCGCCATTACCCTTGTAATGTCTGCGGTGTTTGTACCCGTCGCCTTTCTTTCTGGGCCAGTAGGCGTTTTCTATAGACAGTTCTCCCTCACATTGGCTATTGCAATCGTAATATCCGGAATTAATGCATTAACCTTAACGCCGGCTTTGTGTGCCATCATGCTGAAACATGACGAGGGCCATACCACCCGGAAGGGGATCATGGGGCGGTTTTTCAATGTCTTCAACACAGGATACGATAAAACGGAAAAGAAATTCAGCGGTCTGGTAGGCAGCATTATTGGCCGTAAACCTGTTACTATTTGTCTTTTCCTCTTTTTCTGTATGGCTACCTGGGCAGGCAGTAAAATTCTGCCCTCTGGTTTTATACCAACAGAAGACCAGGGAATGATTTATGTGAATGTTACAACGCCGCCCGGCTCAACAGTAGAACGAACAGAGAAAGTACTTGACCAGGTACAGCAAATCACCAGTCGATTCAAAATGGTTGAAAATGTAAGTACCCTGGCAGGGTATAGTCTCATGAGCGATATTACCGGTGCGTCATATGGCATGGGAATGATCAACCTGGCTAAGTGGGAAGAGCGTGAAGAATCTGTTGATGAAGTTATTGCGGAATTGAAAGAAAAAACAAAAGGGATCAGTGATGCCTCAATTGAGTTTTTTGCGCCTCCTACAGTTCCCGGGTTTGGTAATGCCAGCGGATTTGAGTTACGACTGCTGGATAAAAATAAAAGCGAAGACTTGGACAAGACGGCCAGGGTAACAAATGATTTTCTGAACGCGTTGCGTAGAGATAAATCGATTTCTGGCGCATTTACCAGTTTCGACCCAAATTTCCCACAATACATGATTCATATTGACCAGGACATGGCCGCACAGAAAGGAGTATCAATAGATAACGCCATGAGTACACTTCAAACCTTAGTGGGTAGTTATTACGCAACCAACTTTATCCGGTTTGGGCAAATGTACAAAGTGATGCTTCAGGCATATCCTGAATATAGGAGTAAACCTAACGACCTGCTGAGGCTGCACGTTAAAAATGATAAGGGTGATATGATACCGTATTCAACTTTTGTCAGGTTGGAAAGAGTGTTTGGACCAGAGCAGATTAACAGGTACAATATGTATACATCCGCTATGATCAACGGTGACGCCTCTGCCGACTTTAGCAGCAGTGATGCAATAGCTGCAGTTGAGGCCACGGCAAAGGAAAAACTCCCTCGAGGATTTAGTATTGAATGGTCTGGAATGACACGTGAGCAAATTCTTTCGGGAAACCAGGCTATTTACATTTTCATTATCTGTCTTGTATTTGTTTATCTTTTGCTTGCGGCACAGTACGAAAGTTTTCTTTTACCATTGCCGGTCCTCTTTTCACTGCCTGCAGGTATTGCCGGTGCCTTTTTTACCTTAAAACTAGCGGGACTTGAAAACAATATTTATGCCCAGGTATCTCTTGTGATGCTCATCGGTTTGCTTGGGAAAAATGCGATCCTGATTATCGAATTTGCAGAGTTGAAACGGAGAGAGGGGGCCACTGTGGCAGAAGCAGCAAAAGCAGGTGCCGTATCCCGGCTGCGGCCAATTTTAATGACATCTTTTGCATTTATTGCAGGGCTGATCCCACTTTGTATTGCTACAGGTGCTGGTGCCGTTGGTAACCGGTCTATTGGAACAGCTGCGGTTGGTGGCATGCTTATCGGAACACTCTTCGGAGTGATCTTGATACCTGGCTTATATGCCATTTTTGCCTCAATGGGCGAAAAGAAAACAAAATTAGTAGTTGAAAATATTAAGGAAAACGCATAATGAGAATCGGATATAAATATATTACCCTTCTTAACAGCTTGGTTGTGTTGGCTATGCTGATAGCTTTTGCAGGCTGTAAGAGTATGAAACCTGTAACAATGCCTGCAACGGCAGTTATGCCAGAAAAATTTAGTAAAACAGATACCCTGCCAGTGCCATTATTGAATTGGCAGGACATTTTTACAGATGAAGAATTACGCACACTGATAAACACAGCACTGAGCAATAATTATGATCTAAAATCCGGTTTGCAGCGCACTATTGTTGCCGGTGCAAACATAAAGCTTGCCAAGGCCGCCATGCTGCCTGGTTTAAATTTTGGGGTCAGTGCCGGACTGGACAAATTTGGTAAATATACCATGAATGGGGTTGGTAATTATGATACCAACCTGTCGCCAAACATTAGCAGGGACCAAATGATACCCTCTCCAACACAAGATTACCTGATGGGCTTCAGAAGTTCATGGGAGATTGATATATGGGGTAAGTTATCCAGGCGTAAAGAAGCTGCGTACTCAAGGTACCTTGCAACCCAGATGGGCCAGCGCTGGTTAGAGACGCAAGTGGTGGCCCAGGTAGCAAATATGTATTTTGAACTGATTGCACTGGACAAACGTTCAGAGATACTGAAACGCAATATTGCCCTCCAGAAAAGAGGGGTGGAAATAATAGAAGCCCAAATGGTAGGAGGGCGTGCTACATCGTTGGCTGTAAGTCAGTTTAAGGCACAAATGATGGCAACCCAGGGTAATGAATATGAAATCAGACAGGCTATAACCAAAACAGAAAATGAATTAAATAATCTGCTGGGCAGATATCCTTCCAAAATTGCCCGCGACACGTCATCAATCACGAAAATACTGCCTGATAAAATATACGCAGGTATTCCTTCACAAGTGATCTTGCAGCGTCCCGATGTGCAGGAAGCAGAATTACAGCTTAGGGCTGCTAAAGCTGATGTTGCGGCTGCGCGTAAAGCATTATTACCATCCTTCTCACTCGATGGATATACTGGGTTTAATGCCTTTAAATTACCGCTTTTGTTTTCGCCCGGTTCGCTTGCTTCGGGAGTTCTGGGCGGGTTAACGGCACCGATATTTAACAGGGGAGCATTAAAAAACGGAAGCAGGATAGCCAGTGCCGCTCAGTTGGGTGCTTTTTACAATTATCAAAAAAGTATCCTGCAAGGATATCAGGAAGTTGTAACCCAACTCAGTGCTATTGACAATTACAAAAGTGCTTATCAGCTAAAAGCCGGCGAAGTAAAAGAATTAAAGACAGCCTTGTCCACAGCAAATGAACTGTACCTGGCCGGCTATGCATCTTATCTGGAAGTGATTGTTGCCCAGGGAAGTATGTTGAATGCAGAAATTGAACAGATTAGTTTAAAACGCGATTCATATACTGCTTTGATCAATTTATATAGGGCACTGGGCGGAAAGGTTACAGAGTAGCTACCGATATGTGATTAAAGCCAGGACGGTTTCACTACCGTCCGGCTTTTGTTTCGGTACAATTCATCTGGAATTATTAATATAATTGCCTATCCGGAATAATGGTATTAGATATAAGTTTAAGGAAAATGTTTATTATTTTTATAAGTATGTTGCAGGAAGCGAATAACCTCAATGACTTATTACAAAGCTGGCGCTATTGCAAGGCTAAAACTAAAGATCGATCCAGTTCCTTTTTCACTGTCCACCGAAAATCATTAAAAGAAATTGCTGCAGAGATTATTGAGGCGTAAACCAGGCAGTCTAGCATAGAAAGTGCGTGAAAAACATCATCAGGCGCTGCAAAGGATCAGCAACGCCTGATAGGAATTACGTTCAGTATTTAAAACTTGTAGGCCAGACTACCTAAAAAGTTTGTAGGATTTTGTGGCGTAAGCCTGTACGACCAATATTTTTCATCAGTCAGGTTATTCCCTTTTAGCGAAACCCTGTAGTTTTTTCGTTCAAAAAATAGACTTGCATCAAAGGTGGTATAAGAAGGAATGATCACTTTAGCACTAGAAGTGTTGGTTTGGAAAGCTGCACTTCCATAATTACCGCCGGCACCAGCGCCGATTCCTTTAAGAAAGCCATCAATAAACCTATAGCTCAACCAGAAATTGGCCAATTTTGCAGGTCCTGAACCAGCGGGGCGGAGGCCGAGCAGTGTAGCATCGATTTTAGTGTATTTACTATCATTGTATGCATAACCCGCTATGATACTCAATCCGGCAACCGGATTCGCAACAATTTCTAGCTCTACGCCTTTACTGCGTTGTGTACCATCCTGAATAGAAAAATCTGAGTTATTTGGGTTCAGACGCAGAATGTCTTTTACTTTGATATCATAGTAACTAACAGAACCGGTAAATTTATGGTTAAACAGGTCGGCTTTGATCCCACCTTCTGTCTGGTTAGCCTGCTCGGGATTAAATGTTTTTCCGTCAATGTCTGTTCCAGTTTGATTGTTAAAGCCATTCATGTAGTTTCCGAATAATGACAGGCGTTCTTTTACTACCTGGTAAACCAGTCCGAATTTGGGCGATAAAGCAGTTTGTTTGTACATCCCGGCATTGATACCTGTAGCAACGTTCAACGTTCCGTTATTTTCGAAATGATCTACCCGCAAACTCAACATCGCCAATAAACGGTCGGTAATATTCAGCACATCAGACAAGTAGGCGCTATATGTTTTTTGATCAGAATTTTGATTGGTGTAGTTAGCGGTCTGTGCCGCCCTAAGCAGGTAAGTCTGGTTATATGTTGTATAATAGTTTGTGGTTTTAATATCTTTTGTAAAATCTACAGCAGTAGTATTGATATTTGCTGTCTTCCTGGTGGTTATAAAGTTATAATAATCCAGACCGGCTACCAATCTGTTACGGAGCTGAGCAATTTTGAAATCACCAATAAAATTCTGTTGAATGTCAGTTGACTTATAGCCATACTTTCCAACTGTTACCTGTGGACGCAAAGTAGTTGCCGATGTGCCTACTAATCTGATTGTAGATCCATCAAAGGTTGAATTTGTAGCGGTAATGGCAGTTTGCGATGTCCATTGGTCGCTTATACGATAGTTTACCTGGGTAAAAATGCTTTTTGATATTGAATTATAGGATACATCGTTATCTGCATAAGATTGTTTATAAGGCATACCAAGGTCTTCAACTTTCTGTACAGCTATCCCTGTGGTGAATGGATCGAAACGGATAGGAGAGGTTCCCTGGTTCTGACCATATTCTACATCGGCCTGAATGGAAAGATCTTTTGTAACCTGATAAGAAAGGCTGGGTGTAACTGCGAAAGATTTTGTAAATCCCGCATCTTGAAAGCTGTTTTGAGAGCTCACAGCACTGTTTACTCTGAATAGTGCCGTTTTATCTTCATTTACAGGTGTATTAAAATCTACTGCCAGCCGGCTCAGGTCCCAACTGCCGGCAGTGTAGGATACTTCGCCGCCAAGCCCATTGTATGGTTTTTTTGTTACCCTGTTGATTAAACCGCCGTATGAGATTACGCTGCTGCCAAATAAAGTTCCTGACGGCCCTTTGATCACCTCAAGACGTTCCAGATTAACAGGATCAATACTCGTTTGTACAAAGTTAGCCAGGCCGTTTCTAACTTTAGGTTCAATAGAGAAACCCCTCGCTAACAATGTAACCCTGTTCTGGTTAAGTAATAATGGAACCCCCGCACCAGGAACGCTTTTTAATGCAGAAGGTAGATCGGTCACCACTTGTTCCTGCATCAATTCTTTAGACACAATTGAGTAAACCTGTGGATTTTCCAAATTTTTGAGCGGTAACCTGGATACATATTCACTTTCTTTTTTATGATATTTTTTGACTACACTTTTGACTGACACTTCATTTAATGCATTGGTACCCTTTTCTTTAATTGCATATTTTACGGCTGTCACAGTGCCAGGCGTTACATCTATAGCATAGCTTTGTTTCGGAACACCATAAGCCAAAATGATCAGCGTGTAATTTCCAGGTTTCAGGCCTTTGATGTTAAACTTACCGTCAACATTTGTCAATGTCTGTTTATTGTTTTCTTTGAATGAGATGGAAACCATTTCCATGGGATGGCCTTCCTGATTGGTGATTGTTCCTGTTATTTCGCCGGTGGTTTGAGCAACACAGGGTAGTGTACAGCAAATGCTGAACAATAGAAATGAGAATAGAAGATACTTCATTTAAGGATTTTTTGGATGTATAAATACTTGGGTTGGGTATTGTGCAAACAGAGGTGGTGACTATTTACGGCGCCAAGTTATCAAGACTAATTATGAATAACGAATTTATAATGTTAAATTTTTGGCATTATGTCGCTAAAAACAACTGTTCTACCAGATCACGGCGGTTTACCTGTTCAGGAATTAGAGAATATTTTTAAAGAATATTGGAAGGATGTTTTTAAGATCTGTCACTTTTACACCCGTGACGACCAATCTGCGGCAGATCGTAATTATATGGTCAGTTTAGGGTCTTATTTTAACATAACATATAAATCATGGTGATAGAAACCCGTGCATGGTAAGAGTTGTATAAGATTAATTTATACCTGTGTTCTATCGCCATGTGCTTTTGGCTGAGAAATGACCAAAAATTCCAAATCCATTTCTGAATAATTGGCTATATAATGTTTGGTGCCTTTTTCAATGTGTATACTTTCTCCCTTGTGCAAGGTTAAAGTCTCATCTTCTACAATGAACGTAGCGGTTCCAACTAAAACATAGAACAACTGCTGGGCATTTGTATGGTAGTGAAGTTGCTCAGACGTACCCGCCGGTATTTTCTCCTGTATAACACTTAAGGTGTTTGTCTTCAATAAGTGCCATCCATCACAGTTACTGCCCCATTTATAATGTTCAGAATTACCAATTGACTTTATCATGGTCTTAAAGTTGGGAAAATAAACTTGCAATTGCAGTTATAACCGGATCTGTTGTTGACTGCCCATCGTTCTAAAGAAATCGCCTACCGAATAATCAGTAAGCGATTCATTTGAAATAGTATATGGTGTGTGTGTGTTGCGCTTTAATTTTCTCTTCTAAAATCTTCAAGTACTTCCTGCAGTTGTTCAATAACACGACCGGTATCCAATAACTTTTGATGATGCATTAGGAGGTAGCACATATCATAGTCCTCATCCATCTCATATTTCTCAATCAGTATATCAAGCCTATCGTTTAATAAAGAAAGCGTACTATGCACCTCTTTGATTCTATTTTCCAACTTTGACATAATCACCTCCTCATTAGTTTAGAAATTCAAGTTACGGCAAGTGGTTTTTACTCTCAACGTAAATATTACATTAATACCGAGGATTTATACTCTATTTATGTTCTCGACGCTTTAAGCATGCGAGCACTGTTTATACTTTTTCAAATTGGTCAAAGATCAGGAAATCGTTCAATACAGATTACAGAAATCTAACATTTTTAGATTTACGGGGAAAACGTCCTTTGTAAAAAAAATAAAGTGCCAAAAGCATAAAACCGAATGATAAAAATAAATGAATAACCACTTCCATAGTTACCATTTCGATGAAAAAATAAAAGGAAAGACCTGCGAGAGCAACACTAATTGCGCTGATTAAAAAGAGAAGAGTGCTTTTAAATCCTGGTTTCATAAAATGCTTTTACAATAAAACGAAACCGATACATCAAACGCTACAGAATTTGGTAATAATTTTTTGATCTGCAAGGTTTTAGGCTGAATTATGATTTAATTAGCCGCAGCGCCCAAGCACTGCATCAATCTCGCCTATTATGGAGTCCGTATCCAGAAGTTTGCGGTAGTTTAGCAACAGGTAACACATCTCATAATTTTCTTCTTTCTCGTACTCTTCAATTAGTTTGTCTAACCTTGCATTGACGCAGGTAAGCGTTTTATGCACCGTATTGATTTTCTTTTCCAACTCTGACATAGCTTATCATTTTAAGTTTAATAATAAAATTAAACGAGGCGGTTTTTACTGTCAACGTAAAAATACTGGTCAATTCGTAGATTTATACTCTATCTGTGAAATTAATAGGAAACCTGATCCTTTTCTTCAAAAGAATTTCAGCTCCGATTTCGTGATGGCATACCTGGGTTTTGGCAACATGCTGCATAATATCCGGGTATGGCTGGTCCTCCAGCTCCGGCAGAAATTCTAACAGGCGAGTGTTAAATACCGATTTGTCACGTCCCCACAATTCAAGCATGCCATCGTTTGCCACATCAAGCTTAAGCGTTTCTGCATCGAAAATTGCCACTCCAAAAGCGGTCTGATGGAATAACTCATGACTAATATTGTTCATCAGATATATTTGGTTTTTGTATTTAAAGGTTGCATGTAAAGTGTATATCATCACTTTTTGCTTTCGCAGACAATGTAATTACATTTTAATCTCTGGATATGAGGTAACCGTTTTGTTACAGCTATTCGGCGCAGCAGTTATATAATAGGAATCTGTCACTTCAGGACCGCAATAATATTGCAGTATTATCTATGTAATTATTTATATATTACATTTTTACATGTTTTATGGCGCTCAGGCGCATATGATGCAAACCAATTCAGCTATCAAAATATTCAATAATGCTAAACGATCAATCTATTTTTCCCCCTAAATATTATAGCGAAATTTTAAAACGAAGCCATGAAATGAATTTTAGCATGCTGTCTGATTTGCAGACGGGTAGTTTGCTTCGTACGCTTTCTGCTGCTAAACCAGATGGTAATTTTTTAGAATTGGGAACAGGTACAGGTTTGTCACTTTGCTGGATTGCTGAAGGCGCTTCTCCAGGTGCGAAAATCATTTCTATTGACAACGATGAGAATTTTCAAGCCATTGCAAGGGAGGTATATAATGATGATCCCCGTATCGAGTTTTTATGTTTAGATGCCAACGACTGGCTGGAAAGCTATGATCAATCGAAATTTGATATCATCTTTGCCGATGCATGGCCTGGCAAGTATGATCATTTGGATGAAGCTTTAGCGCTGCTTAATATTGGTGGTTTTTATCTGATCGATGACTTGTTGCCCCAGCCAAACTGGCCGGAACACCATCAGCTGAATGTCGATCGGCTGTTTGAGCAGTTGACTAGTCGCACGGATTTAGTTTATACCACATTTAATTGGTCTACGGGGCTGATGTTGTTTACAAAGATCAGGTAGATTTCCGTCTTTAAAAAACCTGTTTACCAATGTTTAAGGCAAAGTCACCTACATCAGTCGCGTTCGTATTGCTCAATATAACTATTGTAAGATTTGTATTCAGGTAACGGAAAACTACTGCGTTAGCGCCCATGATATTTCCGTAGCGCTCCATGCGTTTATATTTTACGTTTGCACCTTTTGTATCGCGCACCCACACGCTGTATCCATAATCGTCAAGCCCTGGTGTGAGCATCAAATCCAGTGAAGATTTTTTAATCAGCTTTAAATCAAATAGGGCATCGAAGAACTTCAGCACATCTGATGTGCGTGAATACATGGCACCCGCTGCAAACCAATCTTCATAATACACTGGTAAATCTGGGACCAAACCCTTGAGGTCGTCTCGCATATAATACGTGCTAGCAAGGTTTTTTATCAATTTATTTTGGGATAACAAACCCGAATTTTGCATTCCCAATGGAGTTAATATTTGATCCTTTACGATCTGTTCGTAGGGCTTGCTGTAAATTTTTTCAAGGATTTTACCAAGAATCATGTAGTCACCATTGTTATAATCATATTTCGTGCCCGGTTCATTTACCAAGGGATATGAACAAAACAGATCTACCAACTCGTCAGATGAATGGGGTTTATGATACAACCCGATGCCGTTTTTCACAGCACTGGCCACGCTACTTACCGTGTCAGTGTTCCTCATTCCTGAAGTATGATTTAACAGCTGATGAATAGACACTTTATTTCCTGCTTCGCCTTTATAATTTGGTAAGTAGTATATTATCTTTTGGTTTAAGTCTATTTTTCCCTGTTCACATAGCTGAAGCACCAGCACCGCAGTAACAGCTTTGGTAATAGAACAAATTTTGTATTCCGTGTCGTTTGTGAAAGGGACATTGAATTCTCTGTTTGCCAATCCAAAGCTGTTATGATAAATTACTTTTGCATCCTTCTTTACCAGTACGGTACCATTGAAGTGATTTTTGGCGGTATAATCTTTAATAAAATTCTGAAGCTCCGGATTTTGTGCGCTGACCGAAAACGATAACAGGCAGAAGGCAATTATATTTATTATTTTCTTCATATAATTTTCAACCTATGACAAATCGGGAACTTATATGTTACAAACTGCAATTGTTTATCTTTTTACTGCGTTGTATTTTCACCAGTGCAATTACTTCCAGCGTTAGGCCTAAACCACTTGAAAACCCTTTCAGGAAGTCAGGCAGATGACAGTAACGTCCAATAATTGGCGTTAGGGTTGCCAGTAGCAGGCCAATAATTAAATAGGGCAGAGCCGATTTGGGGATGTTGAAACGTTTCATATTATATCAGTTGTTTTAAGATTTTTTCCATTCGTTGCTGCATAACATTTAATTTGTCGGCATCTCTTTTGAATGCCCTTGGGCGTACTACAAACCACATTACAGCTAAGTAAATTATAATTGCTAAATACACAACAAAGCATATTAATGGATGCCGATAGGTGATTTCATACAGGTACAGTACCCAGCCAATGGAGCAAATTATCACAATCCAGATCATTGTTCTATTGTAATAGCGGATCTGATTTTTACGTGTTTGTTCAATAAAAGCAATGAATTCCAGGTTACTGCAATTCTCAAGTTGGTAAAAGCGTTTTAACGACCTGATGTTAGATGCTGCCAGCAATAGCCCGGAAACAACCATTAATGCGCCGCCTATATAGGTAGATATTAATTTAAAGTGAACGATAAACAATACTGTCGTGATCAGCATCGAAATCAGAAGGGATGTAATGATAGACAGCCATTTGCTCCGCAGTTTTTGATTACGGAATTTCCTTATCAAGCGCAGCATTTCATTTGAACTTGGCAGGCTATCCGTTTTTGCGGTATGCCAGATAGCCTTTAAATCATCTAAGTTGTCCATATGCTTTGAATTTTTTTGCCAGTTTTTCTTTTATCCGATGAACTTTCACCCGTATATTTCCGCTATTTAAACCTACAACCAGTGCGATTTCTGCTTGTGGCAGGCCCTCAAGTTCAAGGGAAATGATGATCCGGTCCGTTTCATCCAACTCCGCAATGCATTTGTACAAAAAGTTTAGCTTGTCTTCCGAAGGTTCTTCAAAAGTATCTGCCAGATTGAAGGGAAGTTCCGCCGATGGCATCCGCTTAGCAACTTCAATGGCTCGCAGACAGTGATTGGTAGCAATCCTGAATATCCAGGTGCCAATTTGCGATTGATTACGAAAGGCCGGTAGATTTTTCCAGACCGAAATAAACGTTTCCTGAACCAAATCTTTTGCCTGATTTGTATCATTGGTATAACCCAGGCATACCCGAAATATTTGCGGGGCATAAGAATTGTATATTTCCTCAAACGTTGTCATATTGCGCGGGCTAATACAGGTTGTTTTTGTTTGTGCCGCGTTAGATACAATACACAGGGAAATGTTACAGGCAAACTGGTCTATTTGAGAAAATGCAATGGATAGCCGCGATTTTAAAGTGTTGGTCAGCAAGTACTGAATGTTACCCAAAGCTCCGCAGGGGATCGCAGAGCTTTGGGAATAGTTTTTATTTAAGGATCACATCAACCGATGCCCTTGTTTCATCGTTAAATAACTTTAAGGATTTCGGCTTTGCACCTGCTGGTATACGGTATGTTATATTTTCAGATTCTTTGGTAGATTCTGGTTCTGCACTAAAATAACTGCCATTTTGTTGTGATATTGAAGTATTATTATCTAGTAATATCCTGAAGTCACTAGGACTTACGCCTACGGTGTGGCCACCAATCTTATTCTTGTTGGTCAGGCTTATTTTGAAGGTAAGTTCTATGCCTTCTGCTTTTCCATCAGGATCGCTCAGCTCGGTTGCCGTACCAGGTAATACTTTTAATGCCACTTCCTGTTGTTTACCTAATATGGCACTATCGGGCGCAAAGGTAACAACATAAGATTTTGGTGCATTGCCTACAGGTTCGGATGTCTTGGTTTCAGTTTCAGTGGTGGTACTTGTTACTGATGTGCTGTCAGTGCCGGCAGCATCAGCGCTTTTATCAGTTTTTGATTTGCAGGAAAACAATAGGACAACGGCCATTACACCTACAAGATAGATTTTTTTCATAAAAATGTTTTTAATTTAGGGTTTTCCTAAATTATATATTTTATTTAATAATTTATCTTAGTATTTGTCACTTGTAGTTGTAATGGAGATCAATAGTAAGCATGATCTCCTTTTCAATAGAGGAAAGTTAATTTTCAATATCAGGTAAGCGAAATCTAATAGATTTGGGCGTACTTATTCATCATTGCTAACAGGCCGCTTATTCTTAATCACATGGTCTACTGAATATGGTCCTGAACCGACTATCCAGAATAATACGAGGAGGAGGAGTACGATTACAGACAACCATAATTCTGAGTTGAGAAAAGAAAATCCCCTGGTTATATTTACAAAGAAGATTGCGCCCAGCAAAATAGGGATCTGTATCACTACTGCAAATCGGGTAACCAGTCCTATAAGTATGAGCAAGCCACCAACGATGTGTACAAACGCTACGATATGTAACACACCTACGGCCATCAATCCTGACCAGCCAAAACTATTATTTTCCAATATCCACTCCTTCTGAATGCCAGTGTCACTTATGAAAGAAATTCCTTTACCTATAATCAGCAGGCCGAGTGCCATGCGGATGATGTCATGCCATTTGGTGTGATGTAAATCGCCCCAATGTTCTACTTTCTGAACAATATTCATAGTGTCCTCCTTTTTAGCTATATACTTGGTTATACTGAAGTTAAGCATAAAAAAAGCTAATTCTCAAATTTTTAACAAATAATTCCATTGCGGTTTGGAAAAGGGGGTATAGGGGCTAAAACCCTAAGAAAATCCAGAAGGTGGAGGTGCTGTCATTGATCGATGTAATCTGAATATTTTTCATAAACGTTGGATTATATGTAGTTAACTACGTATATTTGAACATTTATGAATTGCCTTTATGGATTTAAAAATTACCCCAATCTTTAACGATGCGCAACAGCAAATTTTAGATCTTATCCTGCCTATACAGCAGATAGAGTTCAATGTTCCCGTGACCTTGGAAGGTCAGCCAGACCTGCTGGATATAGAAATGCATTATCATGAAACAGGTGGTGGCTTCTGGGGCGCATGGATTAATAATCAGCTTGTTGGAACTATTGCTATGATTTCCACAGGAAACCAGTCTTGTGCAATCAGAAAGATGTTTGTTAAAAAAGAGTACCGTGGTAAAGAAACGGGGGTGGCCCAATTGCTCTTAGATACGTTAATGGATTTTTGTACTTCTCATCAAATAACCAGTATTTACCTGGGAACGGTGGATATGCTTAAAGCGGCACATCGTTTTTATGAAAAAAATGGTTTTGCAAGAATACCAGGTGAACAATTGCCAGATTATTTTCCAAGGATGATGGGAGAGAACGTATATTATAATTTACTTTTGACTTCCAAATAATATAGCAAAATGAATATCATTGATGAATCGGGTATATTATCAATTGCCACCCGACTACAGCGACTTAGTGAAGCCATACGCAAAGACGGATTTTTAATTTACAAAGCGCATGGGATTGATTTTGAACCTAAGTGGTTTCCGGTGATTTATGCTTTACATCATAAACCGGTTTTAAGTGTAATGGGCCTGGCAGAAGAGATAGGATATACGCACCCTTCAACCATCACCTTGTTAAAAGAACTGGAAAAAGAAAAACTGATCCGTTCTAAAAAAGACAAAAACGACGAGAGAAAGAGGCTGATCCAGTTATCCGACAAGGGGCAGAAATTGGTTGAGCGAATGAAACCAGTGTGGGACATCATAGTTATTGCTGCAACAGAATTAACCAATACAGAAAACAATCTGATGAAGGCGATTGCAGAAGTGGAAGCCCAGTTGAAAGAGAAGTCTATGTTGGAAAGAGCAAAAAAAATATAAATTGAGTTAATACCTTGATATATTTTGTGCGCAAATGGATTGACGTTATTAAAAATCATTGAGTTCATTCTATGGTTTCATGTCCTTTTTGAAAAAGGTTACTGGCTCATTTTTTGGTACACTTCTGTAGGTATCATTGACCTTGAACTGAATACCGCCACCCTGCGTCTTTGGTATGTTTTTAAAAGCATGTAAAATATAAACAAGGCTATCATCAATAATAAGTTTGTAGTCGCGCCTTATCTTTAATTCATTTGAGGGTGTTGTAAAATCTATTGCCAGATAGTCCTCTCTGTTCAATGTGTCGGTTTCAAAGTTGATCTTAACGCGATTATAAGTACAAATTGTGTCCTCATCCATTTCGTCCTTTCCATATTCCAACAGTTGGGCCTTTTCAGGCAGTTTTTTGCCCCAGTCATAGATAATGATTTTACTGCCAACCGTACGTTGTTGCTCATCGAAGCATGAACAGAGTAGAGAGAGTAATACTATATAAACAGCATTTTGAAGAATCCTGAATGTGGTTATCGCCATGTAACTAAAGGGTTGTGTACTGAAAACTAATTTACTGTAATTATGTTAACTATTTGTATATTGTTGATTCATGATGAGAAATAAGCTGATCTTTACCTTCACACTACTTGCTATTACAGCGTCTGTCTCTGCTCAGCTGCCTAAAACAATCCTTCAGGGTGATTCGCAAGAAAATTATCCGGCAGGTATGTTTG
>Ga0247734_1000558_pt1 | contig 31674 bp, 33 predicted proteins | sample UWRJL103311B2_FD_180933 | JGI IMG/M metagenome (GOLD analysis project Ga0247734, IMG submission 180933) | Plant litter microbial communities from Arlington Agricultural Research Station in Wisconsin, United States - UWRJ-L103-311B-2 | ecosystem: Environmental > Terrestrial > Plant litter >...
ACCAACGCTTCGACCTGCACGGAGGTGAGGGGAGCTTCCGCCATGATTAAGATGGGTATCGACTTGCGATTATTGACGTTTAAATACAGACTTGGGAGACCCCGGGTGTCAGTGATGTGGTATGTGGATTGATTGCCGTACTTTCTCGCCTTGTCATTGAATTTTGTGTGCGATGTCTTGGCTGGGTTCGGCACGCTAGTAGTGGGTAGGCGTCGCTCTCTGGGGTGCGCTCAACTCAACTTGAACAGTCGAGACAGTGACCCCCACACCATCTGGTTATTTACATTGTGACCCCCAACATCTTGGAGCTACTTCCAACGTCACTTCATCAGGTTCATATTCATTTTTTATTTCATAGTTGAGTGCTGGTATTGAAACTCATAGTCTAATGAGCTGTTATGCCTTTCTCGGGCTCTCTCCATGTTGAAGTCAAAATATTGGGTACTCTAATTCCATTGATGATGAGCAACTCTACTTACTTCACTGAAAAGCACCACCTCTTTTGGAGAAAATAGATTAAAGGTTTCCAAATAGACCCCAGTAGAAGTGTACGTGAATGAAATTTGTCTAGATATAGCTCGTGGTCTCATAGAAGTAAAAACAAATCCCAACTCCAGCTTCCACATGTGTTCCCAAAGCTAACGAAGAACCATCTATCACGCGCCACGAATCGCTAAAACGCAGGACTCGAAATGTCAAAGACTTAGTCAATCAACCCATGTGTCGATGTCCCAAGCTTGTAGGCCATCCTTAATTGTGAGTCTAAGCCGTTCAATCTTCCACTCGTCGTAATGTTGTCGTGCGGCACCAGCAGCAATTTTATGGGCTGGTCCAACACTTCCAACCTTTGCATCATGGGGACTGCGCCATACGCATGTTGCAAGATTCCGGCCGTTTTCATCAGGCTCTCCAAACCAATATCTAGGATGTAGTTAGTCTTTGCGTATCCAAAGTTTTTATTTATGCCTACTTAAGAAAACCACCGCTTCTAGTGGCTTCTGCATGGGCGGCTTTATCAAGTGCCCCAAGATCAGCATAGTCAGTGGTTGGCGGAATGCGTGATCTAAATACTACAATGTAGAAGTAATGATCACCAGTCCACTTGAACGACGCAGTTGCAGCGAGATCTTGAAGAGTAGCGAGGACCTTAGGCCACTACTGTTGTTAGTCACTTCTGTCAAACTCATTTTTCTGGAGATACCTACATTGAATATTTGGATGTATGGAGCAGTTGCATAATCCGGTCTCAAGCACTCCAACCTCATTAGAGCTTTCGCGACCAGTTGATTCGGAACATCGAGAGTGCGAAGATCCAGTAAGTGTGGCTCTTCTGTGTAAGGAGACACGACTAGCTTTTCATCGAAGCCCATTGGGGCAACGTTATTAGTTTCATGATTTGTGGCAGAGCGGCAATTATCAACTTTATCGACTGAGCGGTTGAGATCAGCGCTTAGAATTGGTGGAAAGCCAATCGCCGTGGCCATGGTTAAGTATCTTCCAGCGGAGCTGGATCTAACGGTAATTGAAGGAGTATTTCAATGTCTTCTATCGCCCCAGACTTTTGCGTGTACGCGATTATTAAGAATTTAGGGAAGGAGAGAATGTAATAGAGGTAGCGCACAAGATAATTTCCATGCTAAATGAGAGTTGGTGCGTTGTTAATATGTCCCTACAACTCAGTTAGCGTGAATTGTGTAATTACGATGAGAAGTGATATCGATGGCGCCATAGGGACCGGGTTGATCACGCAATGAAAAGCTTCTTAATTTACCGTATAATCTCGAGGTTTGGCAACAGCGAACTATTCACAACACAACAAAACTGGAAGCAAAATATGGATATGGCGCATTTGGTAGACCAGGGAGATTTGAAAGTGTTGGTCTGTTCTACCCAAGGAAAGTGTAAAATATGTGGAGATCGATACCCGTGACACTCCGATGATCACCATCCGGCACTTAGAGAACTTTGAGGCCGTTTAATCTTCATAGATAGGTAGAACTATGCATATGTACTATGCATTGGATTATCGGACCGAAAACTGCGAACGAAGACACTGTCGAAATCAGTAATAGTCTTCCACAAAAGTATGCATAGATCCGGGCGTAGGTGCCGCCGGTTAGGCGACCCTCACCGCTCCGAAGTTCCTCGATAGCCAGTGTTAAACACGACAATATCTACCTAACCAATCGCATATTTATCTTTCATGAGATTTTGGGAAACGCTAATGCCGTGAGTTGCGGCATCTTATCCAGAATCATCGTTCCACGAGATAACCGGTGACAAGTATCCTGCCAAGCCTGCCCAAACCCGTCCAAAGCCTTATGTCGATAAAACTCAGAGATAACATACAGGCGAGTGTCTCAGGAGCGATTGTGGGAATGAATCGGAGCGATCAATGTTGGGTTTATCGAGCATGATGCCCGTCATCTAAATAAAGTTTTCCACTCTCATAAACCCCCAGATAAAGTCCGCTTCCTAGAGCTGTCCAGACTGCTCTCAGAGTTCCCCCTCTGAAGAGACCTTTTGCTCCGCTCTCACGGAAGATCTCTTGAGCAACTGCAATTCCGCTCTTTCGCTTGGCTAGTTGTTCAAGGGAGCACCCTTCTCGTTGATTTCTTTGTTTCGTTCGATCTTCTGAGACCTCTCCTACAGCAGAAAGCATTATTCTTGTTTTCACAACGTCCACTGGAGTCGTTATAATGGCAGCGATTGAGCCAGCACTGCCGGCGCTGAGAGCAGTTGTCCAGGCTCTTTCTATCACACTTCCAGTGAACATTCCTCGGTTTTGTCTGTATTCCATCAACGACTCCTTCAAGTGCTCAAACATTGGAAATTGGATTGCTGTAAATGGGAGGTTTCGGGCAGCCAATGCAGTGTAACCTCGAAATAATTGTGATGGTTTTTTGAAATTCCGGAGAGTTTCGAGAGTGACTGATTTTGGAGCGCCTTTGGAGGAGCCAACTTTTGATGCAAAATCTGGCCTCCGAACCATCTGAGCGTTTTGCTTCAAAACCTCAGCAGGAGTAAGGATGAAACATGAAACCAACCTATGCAAAAGTGTCAATCAGTATTATTTCTTTCCTTGGCTAGAACTGGTCTTCTATATGGGCATTAAAACCAAGTAACTCACTCGGCGGTAGCAGAGGCGAAACTGTGTATTAGAGGCTGTGGAAATAGAGGGCTGGTGGTTCCAGAAAGCACTGGATTCAGCTTTGTCAATCCAGATTTCACAGCTTCATAAGTAGTGAAGAAAGCGCCGCTAGATGGTATGGTGATTAGAATTACACTACCTAAGATGCATTAATTCCAACTTTGTTTGTATCTACTGGGGTAGATCAACTGACCAATGCCTTGATAAAGTCCACGAAAGAGCACATGTCTATTGATTGCATTCCTCGAGGCATCATAATAAATCTTCTTGTAGTCCGGACTCTGAAAACGAGTCTTCAGTGTATCCAAAGGATATACCAAGAGATCGACTCTATCGTCAAGGAGTCGTTAGAACGTTCCAAATCGAAACTATCACTCGATCAACCATAAGCTACAACGGCACTATGGGGCAAGAGAAAGAACTGGGTAACACTAAAAAAGAGCTACACACGAAAACGCAGCAAAAGCACCAGCCTACATTGATTAATTAGTGACCCATATGATCTCTCAAACAACTGAAATGGAGAGCAAATAAATAGAATGTCTCGAGGCTTGTGCAACAAGATTGTTGTGTAACAAGGCAAAGAACGGGCACTAGAACCTACTAAAAGCACATCGGAATGACTGTTGGGCATTTCGAGATTTCTGTTCCCAAATGTGGAAAGAAAAAGACAGCCGATAGAAGTTTCATTAAGAAGAGGAGAACAATGGTTTGGAGTGAATATATATAGATGAATGGTGGGTCTGAGAAAGTCGACCGTCGTCATCAAAATCCCCCACGCGAACCCCTGCACATTTATTAGAATCGACATGTCAACCTCAGTTGCGTATACGAGTACCTGGTTATCTAGATATCTAATGCTAGCATACTTCACAGATTCTAAGATAAAGGCTTAATGCAATTGCTTTGGACACGCCCAGAGGTCAAGCCTCTTCCGACAGAGAAAGATATGAACACTACGCATCCTCCAAAGCTCACGCCACAATTTTGCTTTTCTACAGTCGCATTACGAGGTCAATACTATTCCCATAATATCATACCTGTTGCTAAAACTCTCTAGACTTTCTCCGGCTATCTCGCAGTATCGATGATACAATAACACCCCATCTTAATGCTCTCCTCCCTCAGTCCAAGGAATACTCACCAGAACCTTACCCCCGCGGCATGCAACCCCGCCAAATCCCCCCCTCCTCCTGTCAAGACTTTAAAAACAGAGTCCTATTCCCATCATGGCAGACCCGCTCGGACGTACTCAACTATTGTGCTTCAGTAGCCACAAGTCCTGATCCCGATGATCCCGAATCTGTTTTGAGACAAGTAGAGAGCGAGAGGGCCCGCGAACGAGTTGTGAACGAAAGGCTAGATCCATATAGCGGCAGGTTCTTTCCGAATGAGCCGAGAACGGAGACGCTTGCGGCTACAGTAAGGCAGGAGAGGAGTGTAGAGAATATCATAAGAGCGAGGACGTGGAAACTCGTTGGGGAGAGATGTGGCGAGGACTTCAGGGACTGGAACTCAGCTTTGGATGACTGGCGGAGGGAAAGGGAACAACAATCTTGATAGTTGGGGATAATGGAGTTATGGATCTTCATGATGTGCCATGGAGTTATAATAAGCATGGGAGTTTTCACGAATAGAGGCATATGATAAACTGTATAATTACATAATCCACACGGAAGAGTTTGGTGTATAACATAAAGAATTCAACTCAGATTGCACAACTTTCCGTTTATGGGTGGTGTCAGGGATTATTCACAGGATATTTTGGAAGTTTTTTTGTTTTTCGAGCCATGATCAGTCTCCTTGAGGCGCTTCGCACCCTTCTATTCTTGAGTATATGAGGGTGTTTTTAAAATACAAATATAGCTGCCTAAATATGTACATCAAATCAATATGACTGAGACATCCAGATGCGCTGGTCCCAGATGCTTCCTCGTTCCGAGTATAATTACATGCGCTTTCCAGTTCTAGACTACAGCATCATCCCTTGGGTATCAAATACTAGGTTTTTATCTGGCTTATATGGCCTTCTAAACTGGCATCTATGTAGCTCCATACACCGAAGCTAAGTAGAGTTCTGAACAATTTCTAGAGATTTGGTAATCAGGCCAGCCAGAATAGTACCACTTTCCCATATGTCATTGTGATTCCCACTTGCCTTGAGAACATGCACGCGACTTTTGGGCAACGGGCCCAACTCGATCCTCTCGAGCATAGACATGGCTTGCCCCGTTTCTACTAGCTGATCATCATCCGAGTAGGAGATAACTACCACCTTTGCAATCTCATAGAGATTATGAGGCGAGAAGTTTGTATATGGAGCTGCTTTCTTCCATAGAGTCTTATCTGGAAATGCATTTTCCATAAATTCTTTGTACGCTGGATGATCGTGTGCCTGTATCAGACCTTCAAAGTCATATATACCGGCTACACCAAGCACTACAAGCGGAGTAGGTAGAGACCCCTTCTGAAGCTCGAGTGCCATAGTAGCACCGGCTGAGTGTCCAACAAGTAGATAACGATTGGATATACGATATTGGTCTTCAAGGTAAATTAAAGCCCTTTCTATATCTGACAGGTGAGAGGGATAGTGAACATTGCGAGATGGATCTTCCGGGGAACTTGGCAATTCAGCGTGATCAGCATATGGTGAGAGACGATAGTTGATAGATGCGAAACCAGCAATGGATGTTCTCAGAGGTGACTTCCAAAGCTCATTCACAGCAGGCTCAAAGGAGTTTGAGTCGACCAAAGGATCTCTCCACGCACCACCATGAATGTAGCTGCCATTCGGTTAGTAAACTCCTGGAAGCTACGCTTTACCACTTACATGAGCCATATTTTGTCGACACTAGAAGCTAGGTTTAAACTATCTTCGGGCTTCCATATATCTACGGTATGAAGCACGGTAGATTCTTCGCCTGTAATATATCGTACCTGCGAACGTTTCAAGACTTGGTTGGTTTCCATGATGTTTACGAATGAGCAGGTTTTAAGAATGGAATTAGAATGAGCTGATTTCTTGTACTATTTACATATCATTGCATATTGATAAAAGTGCTACCAACCTTAATTCGGGATGCTTGGCACCTAGGACGGGCCTGGGGCTTCGGTTTCTGTGGCTTTCAAAATATTATGATCTGGGCCGACTTTCACAGTTCCGACAAACCACACTTACGCAATTGTTCCGCGTCAGATTGATCGAGTCACTCGATAACGCAACTCGTTTTTGCTTGCGAAGCTCATTAATTTTAACCATAAAGCGCAGTTCGGAAGCTTTAAAGAATTCGTTGCCCCACTGGAAGTGCAAATTGAGCCCCTCGACCACGCCCTGTAACAAATCTTCACTTCTTCCATCTTACTGGCAGATTATACAAGATGCCGCAGCCTTTAAGTACGAAAGAGTCGTCACTGTTCCGACAAGTCATACGCAACTATGAGGACAAGCAATACAAGAAAGGTAAGCTGTTTCATGGCATTGGAAGTTGTGCCCAAATTAAGTTGTTATAGGTATCAAAGCCGCCGAGCAGATCCTGAAGAAAAACCCGAAGCATGGCGATACGTTGGCAATGAAAGCACTCATTATGAATTCCCAGGGGAAGACAGACGAAGCGTTTGCGCTGGCAAAGGTTGCTTTGCAGTGCGACATGAAGTCGCATGTCTGCTGGCACGTCTATGGATTACTCTACCGGGCAGTGAAGAACTTCGAGGAGGCCATCAAAGCATATAAGTTTGCACTGAGACTAGAGCCGGAATCGCCACAAATTGCGAGAGATTTGGCTCTGCTTCAGATACAAATGCGAGATTACCAGGGCTATGTTACCAGCCGGAGAGCAATGCTACAACCAAAACCACACATTAGACAAAACTGGACGGCGCTAGCGGTTGCTTTGCATCTGAGTGGTGACTTAGCAGAGGCAGAGCGTGTCCTTACTGCGTATGAGGAAACACTCAAAAACCCTCCTTCCAAGTCTGATTTCGAGAACTCGGAAGCTGTTATGTACAAGAACTCCCTGATTGCAGAGCAAGGAAATATACAGCAAGCATATGATCACTTAACATCTGCAGGGAAGCGGAATCTTGATCGTCTTGCTCGCTTAGAGCTCGAGGCACAATATCTGGTACAATTGAACCGTAATGGTGAGGCTGCAAAAATTTATCGCAACCTGCTGGATCGCAATTCAGAATACAAGAAATACTATGATGGTCTTGTGAGCGCCTTGGCTATCGAACCTTCAGACCATGAAGCTTTAATGGCTATCTACGATGAATACGCAGAAAGGTACCCACGGTGTGACGCAGCCCGCCGGTTACCACTGGATTTCCTAGAAGGTAATAAGTTGATCTTGACTGTTATTACCAATGCTAATTAGTAATAGGAAATGATTTCGAGAAAGCGGCTGACAAGTATTTGACTCGCATGTTGGATAAAGGAGTGCCTTCAACATTTGCAAATCTAAAGCATTTATACACGGATACTTCCAAGCTGACAACACTTCCAAAATTAGTTGAGGTATATATAGAAAGACTGGCCACCAGCACTGTTGAATTACCAAAGCAAAATGGCGACACTTCAAAGGGGGCATCTGCCGCATTCTATTTTCTTGCTCAACATTACAACTATTATTTAAGCAGAGATCTTGACAAGGCCATCGAGTACATCGACAAGGCTCTTGAACTGGAACCTAATAGCGTTGACTTCCATATGACCAAAGCGAGAATATGGAAGCACTATGGTGACCCTAAGAAAGCTTCGGAGATCATGGAACAGGCGCGAGTTCTTGACACTCGCGACAGACATATCAACACCAAAGCGGCAAAGTACTTCCTAAGAAATGATGATAATGAGGCAGCAATCAAAATTCTAGGCCTGTTTACACGACCTGAAACTGTTGGTGGAGCGCTCGCCGATCTACATGATATGCAATGTATGTGGTTCTTGACCGAAGATGGGAAATCTTATGCCCGCCAGGGAAAATTGGGTCTCGCCCTAAAACGATTTACTACCATATACAATATATTCGATGTTTGGCAAGAAGATCAGTTCGACTTCCACAGCTTTTCGCTACGCAAGGGTCAGATTCGAGCATATGTAGAAATGATCAGATGGGAAGACAGATTAAGAGATCACCCCTTTTTCAGCGGTGCAGCACTGTCCGCCATTGAGCTATATCTTAAGATTCATGACAAGCCCCTATCTAATGGCATGAATGGAACCGGCGAGGATACTCCTGAGGACGCAGTAGAACGTAAGAAGGCAGCAAAGAAAGCTCGGAAAGAAGCCCAGAAAGCTGAGCGAGAGGCACTTGCGAAGAAGAATGAAGCCAATAAGGTAGTGAAAGACGCCGATGGAGAGACCAAGAAGAAGGATGACGACCCAGACGGAGTCAAACTTGCTGCTACAACAGAGCCACTGACCGATGCCATGAAATTCCTCAATCCTCTATTGCAATTCAGCCCCAAGAGCATTGATGCTCAGATTGCAGGATTTGAGGTGTATATCCGGAGGAGTAAGTTTTCCAACAACTGCTTCTTGAACATTACTAAACTATAAAATAGAGAAGTATCTCCTTGCATTGAAATGTCTTCTAGCAGCTGCAGCTTTAGATAATGAGCACCCAAAGGTCCACGAGCAGATCGTTCGCTTCAAGTTGGCAATTGATGAGGATGGCAAAGCCCTTCCCGCTCAGTCCGCAGAAGTCATCAAATCAGAATTCACACTGCTACCGTCATCCGGCAAGCTCTCGGACTTCAACGAAGACTATCTATCGAAACGAAAAGATAGTGTGAAGCATACCCTATCGGCCCTAACTGTCCGCAGGCTACTATCCCCAGCATCAACATCTGATGTTGAGAAGAGTGTCGCTGAACTCATCAAAAAGCCTTCTATCACATTTGAAGAAGCAAAAGATGGATTAAAGCTCCTTGAATCCTGGAAGAGTGGCGAAGTAGAAAGCTATCGATCAAGTGCATCATCGAAATGGCCCAAAGCGCAGATCTTTGAGAGTAAGGATATTAGCTTGGCGGTTCGTTGATACTACGTGTTGTACGAGGCGTCACGAGGCAGTTTTCATTCCAGATTGTCAATCCTAAGCAAGCCGGATGTATAGCGAAGAAGGATAATCATTGAAAACTATGTAATGGTAGATAAAAGTGAATATATTGGTGGCATAGAAAATAGCTGCACAGTAATCAACATTATGATGCGTTTGCCGGCAGCCTGAACAGAGGAGTTTGGTATTATTATGATGCTTTCTCCATCTTAGTAGTCCTTTCCATGCATCTCTGGTGTATGTAACCATCTATCTTATTCTACAATATTCCGTTTTGGTACAAGTGGTATCACATATCCTACAATTCTCTAAAATTCTTCTTCGGCTATTTGTTCAGCGGGGGACTTCTTCTTCTCTCCAAAGAAATACTCTTTCCCACTGCGTCCTAGCTTTCTGAAACCCCCCTTTATCCAGCCTTCAATTTCTTCTTCTGGCACCACGATAGCACGAGCTCGTGCCTCGTCTTCGGCACTCAATTCAAAGCGTCGCATTCTTTCAGCGATTCTTGGATCAAGTATTATCGGGTCCAACCAGGTACGCTCTGGCTCTCCTTCTTTTCTGACTCTGGCTGACTTATGCCATTCCTTTTCTTCTTCAACAAGTGCAGTCTGTTGCTCTGTTACTTGCGGTATGCTTGGTATATTACCTTCCTCGCCTTGATCTGCTGTGAAGGATGATACCTCAGCGACAGACGAGGTGTGGTATGGCCTATAATTGGAGAGGATAATGGCGGCGGTCTCTCGTCCTATCGAATCTGCCAGCTTTCTGCGGTTAAGGAACCGGTAAAGCCGTTTGGGTGTATTGAGAAATCCGAGGATATGGGGAAATGAAATAGGTGTTGAGGGATCAAACTCATCGGGTAGTGAGGAAGGTGTGGTGGCGGTGGGGTATTCGAAGGTCGAGATAAAGGGAGGCGGTTGAGGGGGTTTCTTAGGCTTATCTTTGTCCCCTGATGGAGTTTCTGCTGCCGGAACTTCCGAAATATCTCGTACCGTTGAAGGATCAATGGTAATTCCTGGAAGAGTTTCGACACCCCCCTCAGAAACCTGCTCGAGGCCCTCTTTTGGTAGTTCGTCTTCTTGTGGCTTTTGCGGTTCTGTAAGCGGTCCAAGCCATCCTTCATGTAACCCTCTCACATATTCTTTCCAAGTATGTCTACCTAAAACAATATCCCCTCTAGGGCCATCGAATTCTTTAATTCCACTACTGAGACGCATAGTTGCAATCGTATCCTCTTCTGTTCTTTGGTCCGGGGGTAATCTTCGGTTTCGAATCTTCTCTGCCAATTCAGCCCGCACGTCTCCTTCCTTCCTTCCTTGGATGAACTCCCAATCCAGGCCGGAAGCGACCAGTATCGGCTTCACATATTCCTTGAAATGGTCTTGCGCGTTTCTCAGCCCATCTGTTGGTGGTCCCTCCAAAAACACCGTCAGCCTTCTTGGCATGGCGCGAGAATCCAAAGGCTCTTTTGCAATGTGCTCTACCAACTTGCACCATTTTCGCTGAGCTCGATTCTTCTCCCTCTTGTCATATATGATAGCTGATGCGAATGAGCCAGTGATGGAAAGGAATATCAACCAGTTTCGAGATGGAATCCTGGGCCGGAAGTTTTCCCCAAATCCCATGTATTTCCACATCGGATTTGGTGGTGGTAGAGGCTTTGCAGGCTTAGGTATTGGCTTTCCGTCTATTATTGGAGCAGAGAGATTCTGTTTTATGATATTAGAAAAGCTTCGAGAAAAGAAAAGTGATTATATACCTCTCCCCCTACTGGAGCTTTAGAATCTGCCATCTTTGCACGTAACAAGATTTTATTTCAAGATGAGGTTTACAGTTAACCAAGAAGAGCTGAAAGCGCTTTGTTAGGCATCTATTTCATTGACAAGGGTCTTGGAAAGCATGCTGATATAGAGTAGAATATGTTGTGGTAGCTTGCCAAAAAAAGTTTACAGTCGTGAATTGCTAACAGGGATACTCGGATATAAGTTGTTCCTTCTACGATATAATTTGGGGTACATTCTCCACTTTTATGCGGGACATGCGTTATACGAAGGTACTACAAATACTTTGTTATTTCGTGAATCTGGGAGTATTCAACCTAACTTCAGGTTATCTGTTTACAAGTAATTAGACTTAATACAGTACACAGACACGTTACTTTTAGAGCTAGCTTTAAAAAGATAAGAAACATTCTTTTTTCTAACTTGTTTATACTTTATAAAATAAATTATAAACACAATGGTTGCTCTTCAAACTAATGATTATCACAATTAGCTAGAATAGAAGTAAGCAAGTTGCAAAAATAAATGAGACAATTATGTAAATAAATTAAAAGCGTAATAAAAGCGTAATAAAATAAAAGTAATAAGAATACGGCCTTATTCAGATAGATGCTCTGTATTTGGTCAACGCAAGAGAGCCTTAGAAGCTTATATGTTACTTAAAGCTTATACTTTACAATACATTAAACTGATCATTGTTGAGCTCTGCGCAGTCTCATGACAAAAGGCTGGCTGGCACTGGGACGGATCAAACTCCCAAAGATCCCGCAAGCTGGCTCGGCTGGGTCCTGCCACTGCGGTGCGGTGCGCTTCCGCTTCGGCTTCGGCAGCCTGGCGAGCCCCGGTACGTCCCCGTCAAGGAACTTCAATTACAGTATCGGCAAAAGTAATGGCCTTCTGTTCGTCTTTCCCCAATGCAGCTAGACCGAAGGACTCAGCAGTTAGGAACAAGATGCGAAGTTACATCTTTCCTGTCCATACCAATGTCTAGTATTGTACTTCTGTGGTATATGCGGGAGTAGTGTTCCACGGATTCCTTGAGGGCGAGGCAAACGTGTAGGTCTGTTGTAGATCCAATATTAGCGTAAGTTTTTAGCTTTTTCTCTTCCTTTAAAGCCATGACTAGGAACAATACTACTCCAATACTACTCTGGTCTATTTGCTAGCAATTTGAATTTTGAAGCCCTTACAGTCTACCAAAAAAGATAGAAAACCTATGTTTCTGAGTTACCAAGTCATGTCGCAAAGGTCTTATCCTCCTCCTATCATGTTGTCTTCATCTTCTAATTACTATATTTATATGTAGTATTGGTAACTTGATCAATCGCACCGTCCACCGCAGCATTTTCTCTTTTTAACTCAAAGTTTCCGTTGTCCTCGATCTTATAGTAAGTGGCAGCTTACTGAGTTTAGTTCTATAATTTAGTCACTCTTATAGATGGTTTGATAGATGAGATAAATGATTGTAATAATACGGACCTATTCACACAAGTAACAGATGGACGAGGCAACTATTTAGTAAGTTAATCTATGCTTAAGTATCAGAAAATTCCTTTTTCATTTGCCACTATATCCCTTGCAGTATGATATGCCCTCCCGCCTGAAATGTTCTTGGTTCCGTCATTGAACAACGGAAAAATCGCCCACAGGAATAACCATCTCTGTCAGTTTAATACAAAGCAGTGATTTAATTGCATCAACAGTCTACTCAGACAACGCAACTACTCTACAATGCATTAGCACTCAAAATCCCCAAGTATAAAATTAGCATTCTCTCCCTCAACTCTATAACAACACCATCATATACTTTGTACAGTACATCTATCCCATCTAGGGAAAGGGTAGGCAATTAGGAGAGGTCCAGAGGAGGAAGACGTATCTCTTATTTAGTAAGAAAGATGGGAAGATATTTGCCGGAATTTGGTAGGATGTATAGTTGTGGTGTTAGAACAACTATTAAATCTTGCTAGTCTAATAATAAAATTAGTCTATCTACAGTTGTAAATGACTAAATGACTTTAAAAAGTAGTTTGTGAACTTTAGCACACAGCTATTAAAATGCCTAGCTCTGAATTAAATACATATAAAGTACAGTAAAATTATAAAACAACTAGCTGATCAAATGGAATTTAAACAGCTCAACTAAGTTAAGTTGTAATTCAACCAACGTTAAAAAGGTGGTAATTTTGAAAATATCTAGATTTTATAGTATATGTAATGTAATGTAAACCTAAATCTAAAATAAGGAAGCATTGTTTCAATTAAAGGTAAGAGATGTTACCTGACAGGAAGCGCATATAGAAAGGAGAGTGTTTATATCAAAACAAAGGAAAAGGCAAGGTCAACAAGCCATGCTTCTTGAAAAAATGTATTCAACCAAAGCTGTCATATAATCAAGCTGGTGTCCCGTAACAAAGTGTTACTTACCCCGTGTTCAGATCAAGTAGCACTAAATGAAGGTTCATCAAACAATGATCATCTATTAGCCAAACAGCAGTAACCGACTCATGGGGGAGATCAAAGTATGTGGAGTGTACCTCATAGGTAGACCAACCGAACTTCTTATCAGATTCTTAGGAAAGAGAGTTTGCGAAAGAGTTCAGCTATGTTTGAGGTTTTGTAGTGTGGGGATATTGTCAGGGCTATATCATTAGGCTACGTGACTTGTCGGTCGGATTGTCTTGTCTCGAAACCCACGACTGACACCACTTAAGCAGCCATTGACTCTTGGCTACCGTTGAATGAGTGATTGCAAGATGCAGAATTGATAGGCTTGAAGCATTGTTGCACAGCAGCTCTGCACGGCACCTTTTACTTTTTGACAGTTGCGCCCTGACAAACCGTAAACCAGCCATCAACGCGCCAACCGTACGATACAATGGATAATTGCTTTCTCCCATTGGCAGACGTCCGGTGTAGTACATAGTACACCAGCATAGTGCATGTATAATAAAGCAGAGAGTACATTGTACTCTGCACATGCACGCGCATAGTTGCATCAATCTACATAGTTACGTCGTTTTGGCCACACGTTGAACCGTCTGTCCTGCCACTATACTATACGATTATACTATTATACTATTATACTATTATACTATTATACTATTATACTATTATACTATTATACTATTATACTATTATACTATTATACTATTATACTATGCTATACTGTATTGTACTGTACTAGCGAAACTGGTTTGGTCTGGTGTACTGTACGCTCCCCCTCGTTCCTCCTCCCGTCCACCCCTTGAAGCCCCTATTCCAACTTACTTCACAAGCGTGATATAAAGCCCTGTTGGCCCGGCCCAGGCCAATTGCACATCGGATTTTCACTAGGAATAAATCACTCCAAGAAATGCCCAACAGGCGAGCAGGCCAACCTCCAAGCATCATCCCTTGGGCCTACTGTATTTCAAGTCCCAAATTCCAACTAATATAATATAACAAGCTGTGCGCTCAAAGGCTGCGTTCCCCCCTCTTCGTCTGCGTCTTCGTCTTCATCTTGGTCTTATTGTTTCCTCTGCTGTCGACCTTTGGTGTGCTTGGCTTGTTGTTTCTCCTCGGATTCACTTCTTATTAGCGGGGGTGGAATTTAATTCGGCCTGACACCGCCTAACCTGGAAAAGGAGAAATCGAGCCTCGCTCTCTCACCTTGAAACCTCTCCTCACCAAGAATCCAGGAACCCCATTGTTCCCTCTTCTTTCTCCTTCTGCACCACCACCGCCATCACCAACCATCCTCCATCTGCTTTGACCGAGACGCAGCATCTGCCAGCTGCTATCAATCAAGATGGAGAACACCAATCCAAGTAGCCGCTTGTACTTGAACTTCGGCAATACAGACCCAAAACTACAAGCTGCAGATAGTCGAACATACCCCACGACACCTTCGACCTTTCCCAATCCAATCTTTCAAAATCAAGCTCAGGCACAGGGAAACCAGCAGGCACACGCTCAGAATGGCCAACAGCAGCAACAGCAGCAGCAACAACAGCAACAACAACAGCCTTACTCCACTGGCTTTGCTCCCGCTGGCTACTTCATGAACAACCCATATCCACCTACCTATCCTCAACAGCCCCCAGTACAACAAGCTGGTTACCAACAAGCACCTCAAGCCCCACAGGCTGCTTATCAGCAACAACGAGGAGCTGCTCCTATCGCAGATGCTACCAATGGGCTGGTTCACCAATTCTCTCATCAGAACCTCGGTGGAGGTCGTGCTTCCCCTTATGGCAGTCGGCAACCCTCACCTGCTCAACGGCCTCGAACTGCTGGGGCACAGGGACAACAGGCTGGCTATGGAAGCTATCTAAACGCACCCATGCCCTCCCAAACCTCCCACCAGCAGCACCAACCTGAGTTCCAAGTGGCCCCCGAGAGAAATCCTGACAAATATGGACACTCAGCCCAAACCAACCAGTCGAAATGCAAGACATTGGCTGAATCGTTTTTCAAGGATAGCGTAAAGCGTGCTCGAGACAGAAACTTAAGGTTGGTTCTCTCCCTACAAGGAGCCCTGCTGTAGTAACAGTCACTAACCAATTTGTGACAACAGACAAAGTGAGATGGAACAGCGCTTAGCGGACCCAAACCAATCACAATCAAGACGCGAACAGACATGGTCAAATTCTGGCAAGCAAGAGGGTAAATATCTTAGGTTCTTGCGGACAAAGGACAAGCCTCAAAATTACAACACCCTGAAGATCATTGGCAAGGGAGCTTTTGGTGAAGTCAAGCTTGTCCAAAAGAAGCAAGATGGCAAGGTCTATGCTATGAAGTCATTGGTCAAAAGTGAAATGTTCAAGAAGGATCAATTGGCACATGTTCGGGCTGAACGTGATATCCTAGCGGAATCAGATAGTCCTTGGGTTGTTAGGCTTTACACCACCTTCCAAGATCCAGACTTTCTCTACATGTTGATGGAATTCTTACCAGGTGGAGATCTCATGACCATGCTCATCAAATATGAGATATTCTCAGAGGATATTACTCGGTTTTACATCGCGGAGATTGTTTTGGCCATTGAGGCAGTCCATAAGTTGGGATTCATTCATCGGTAAGTCAACAATTATACTTCCATTGGCTGGCTGTGAAAAAGCAGCTGCGTACCATTTAGCCAAGTATCTCATGCTAACTTCCATTAGTGATATTAAACCTGACAACATTCTTCTTGATCGAGGCGGACACGTCAAATTAACTGATTTCGGTCTCTCGACAGGTTTCCACAAGTTGCATGACAACTCGTATTACCAAAACCTCCTACAAGGAAAGTCAAGCCGACCACAAAACCGCAACTCAGTCAATCTAGACCAAATCAATCTCACAGTGAGCAATCGAGGTGTTATCAATGATTGGCGCAAATCTCGTAGAGTAATGGCCTATTCAACAGTTGGAACCCCAGATTACATTGCTCCAGAGATTTTTAGTGGACATGGCTATGGTCAAGATTGTGACTGGTGGAGTTTAGGCACGATCATGTTCGAATGCCAAGTTGGCTGGCCTCCCTTTTGTGCAGAGGATGCTCATGACACTTATCGAAAGATTGTTAATTGGCGCCAATCCCTCTACTTCCCCGATGACATCCAGTTGGGACCAGAGGCGGAGAACTTGATCCGAAGGTATGAGAAAGTCTTAGTCATCCCTCGCTCTTAGCTAATTGTGTTTCTAGTCTTGTATGCAACACCGAAAGTAGACTTGGTCGCGGTGGAGCAGATGAGATCAAGGCCCATAAGTTCTTCCGTGGAGTGAACTTCGATACCCTTCGTCAAATTCGTGCACCATTTGAGCCCAAGTTGACTTCCAATGTCGATACCACTTATTTCCCAACGGATGAAATCGACCAAACCGATAATGCCACCCATCTCAAGGCTGCGGCTGCTGCTGCTGCTGCAAATGGTCAAGCACCTCGTGAAGAGGCTCCGGAAATGAGCTTGCCATTCATCGGTTACACATTCGTACGGTTCGACAATAACTTCAGCGGCATGCGCGGGTGAAGAGGCACATCTTTCCTGTCAGCATAGTAAAGTCTTATATAGGCTCTGGTTTACTTCCCCAGTTTCGAAAATACCCAGTGTGCATTTTGTCTGATATATGGACCATTACTTGGCCATTATGGAGGCCTTGATTTCCAGAAGACTTTTGAGCGGTTAATTGCAACAACAAAAATATGATCTTACGATAAATGTTACGGAGTTGACTTCAGAAATCATGAGCATTGGCGTATTATGGGTTCCTTTTGCATTGCTCTCATTTCTGGTATGTTTCTACCGTCTCGGGAATGTGTTTGCATTTTCTGCAGTCCAGGGTATAGAATTGATGTATTATGGTGCTGCTAAATCCATCAATGAATGAACGAATCAATAGAACTTTTGCTGTGTCATATTTTCATTATTCGTGAAGTGCTCCTACCAAGAACTACATAAGAGGCAATCGAGCTCTCAGATGATGAACGTATAAGAACCAGAAAAAACAACTCCATGATCATGTTGTCTGCTAACATTCAAGTAGAGCAAGCAAACTTCAACGGCAGTCTAAATTACATATTGAATACTGCCATCCTTGGAATTAGATATCAACCAGCTTCTTCTCCCCTATCACCACTTGCACATGCGACCCAGAAATCACCTCCTCAACCTCAGTATCACTCTCATGCTCCCAATCCCTCGTATCCTTCACCTGCGCCATTTCAAGCAAGATACTCTGAGAATGACTCTTCACCGCCGATTTCTTGCCTCCAGCTCCATCCTTAGGCAAATTCCTCGGCTTCTCTAAAGTCTGATTGACTTCCTTCTTTCCATCTCCCTCTCCTCCATACAGATCCCTCCTATCCTTTCGCTCCCGCCCACCACCATTTTGGCTTCGTTCCCTGCAATAGCTAGCCCGAGTACATCCGCCCTTCACACAATGGGTGGCTTGAATGGGTGAGGTAGAAGGCTGTGGCTCCGAAACGAAGTATCCCGGGTTCAAGGTGCGGAATCAGGCGGGCCAGTCGGCGAGACCAACTTCTTGCAGCCCGGCGATGGTCTTAGGCATGATATGGCGGTAACGACATCGTTGTCCCCATTTGCAGATGCCGTGGAAGCACCAGTGACGACAGACTAGTCGAGGTGGTGAAAAGGCATTTTTGGGTCCGAGGGGCGGTGGAGTGCTCGTTGGTGGTTGAGGAAGCGCAGTTTTTGGGCTTGGTGGAAGCTGTAGCTCTGCCGAGGGTTTTGAGAGGCTGGAAATTGGAATTGGGGGAGCTGCTTGCTCTCGGTCACTGTTCTCATAGATTAGTGAAGCCTTTAGAGTTCGCAGATTTTAGATTTACTGAGTGCTACTTCCGGCACAGATCGATTTGTTCTCTTGGATGACCTGATAATATTCACTGATACTAGGCTGAGGACCCAGGTTGAGCATGCCGATTGTCTCTTCCAAGTCAAGTGTTCGAGGAACGCCAACCAAGTTGCATGTGGGAGGGAGTTCATCAACGGCAATGAGAGGAACTACTTCTCCTGATTTGCCTTTTTTCCGCACGAGGAAAAACTTGGGGCGCAGCTTCCCTCCATTGGTATTAGATAGTTGGGGCATGTTTGTGATACGTTGAAATATGAATGTAGTTTCCAGAGAGTAGTAAAAGGAAAGAATGAAGTGACCTGAGCAAAAGGAAGGTTACAGAGCAAGGTGGAGTTGATTCAATATGTACCGAAACTTTATTAGAGGTATAGGACCTTAGTTGCGTTTGCTGATTGATGGAAACGCCGCGGGAAGCCTTCTCTATACTGTGATTTGGTCGATTGATGTTTCGGGCGGTACAAAAACGATTGGAACAAACTTGAATAACAAATGGCTGGTCTTTGGAAAACAAAATAACTCGCCACTGATAGGCAAACAGAAGTATTATCTCATTTCAACACGTACTATAGCTTCGTTGCCATCAACACAAAAGCCAACTTGTCTTGTGCTGTCTTCAATCTCCACCTCTCTTTTAGTCCATTTACCCTTATCTGTCCGCACTGTTGTGTCCAAATCCACTTCTTTCTCGTCTATCTCGGCATCGCTATCATCTTCTTCCTCTTCATCATAACCCGCGACTGGATCCCATTCCCCAGTTTCCCATATCAATCGCAAACTCAGTGGCCGTAAGCCAAACAGCCTGCCGACTATCCCTTTTACTTGGTAAATATCAAAACCCTTAGGTATCTCCTTTGTTTGCGTAATTCCCTCGCTGCAATCAATACTGGTGTCTAGGCCTCGAGGGACATAAAACGTGAATTTGATCAAGCGAGCTTCAAGATAATTAGGGTTGATTGCCTCAGCCGACTTCCTAACAATTATAGGCTCTCCATATATTTGTGACAGCTCAGAATATCGTTTGTGTTGAGACGTCACAGAGTATTCCTCGTTTTCTGGAACCTTTTCCATTGCTTGTCCGATTCGTGACAAATAAAACATTTCTGCATTCCTTCGCTCCTCATCTGATATGGTGCTGAAGTTCAGGGATTTTAGGTTCCGGAGTCGTGCTAAGGTAAGCATATAGCCATCGTCGACACCAATAGCTGTCCCAGCCTCGGTAGCAAGGTCTTCATATATAGGGTTATGTGCGAAGCGTAGAGCTGTCATACCAGGGAATATCTCGGTTAATGAATCAACGAATGCCCAACTTGTTACCTGATTGTATGACAAGTCTACATAGCGCAAATTCTGGCCGAAAACAAGTGGTGCGGTAGATGCCTTTGAGATTCGATTTCCTTTCAACTGTAAAACCTCAAGTGATACTAGGTTCGTGAGAGGAAGCAGGTCCGACAGACTGGTAAAATGGTTATATTCTAGAGTTAATGAGGTGAGAGTAGTGGAGAGTAGTGGCGAGGAAATGAATCGCAAAGCGTTCGAGGAAGCAGTCAGAGTTGATAAAGCGCTGAACTTTGGAGCAAGAATGCATATATCTTTCCAAGATATCAACAGTTCATCTAGCTCTAGAACCTTTATGTTTTTAAAAGCAACAACGGCTTGTTCCATTTCTTTTTCCAGCAATTCTAGACGATTTCCGCTAAATTTATGTTAGAGTGTGTTACTGGTTGGCAGGAGTTTGAGCACAATAGCACTCACTTTAGTCTTAGACTTCTTAAATTGTCCAGCTCTCTGCATATTTTAATAATTTCAGAATAACCTTCGAATAGGTTGCGACTCAAATCTAGGTCTACGATCTTCGGGCAAACATCTTTGATAGCTTGATTTGATGTGGCTCTGTTGATTCGATACCCATCTACCAAGACGATCTTAAGCTCATGAAGTTGAGACTGTTGCTTCTTGATCTTCTCAAACCCAACTTCTTCCACAGTCTTCCCAGAAATCTCGATTGCTTTGTCTAAAGCGAATGCTAGGGGAAGATGTGTAGTGTCTGTAGCATATTTCTCACGTACAGCTTTGACGAAGGTTTGCACTGAATCCGCCTTTCTTGCAATAGCAACAAACGAAGCAGCGGTTGGTGATGAGCTTAAACCTATAAACACGTTCAGTATATATATGAACTGATCTAATAATGTGTAAACATTGACTTACAGCTAAAGTACTTCTTGCCGTTATTCTCTCCATTGTGTTTGCCTCGTTTTGGGTCATCCCACTCCACCCCAAGCCATTCTTTCTCCGTTCCCTCTACGGGACCGATATATCTAATAGTACATAGAGTAGATTTGAAAGAGAGTCGCTGACCTACATGATATGAAGGAGGCATAATTTGTTGATATTCAGCCTTGCCGCTTTCGGTAATTTATTGATGAGGCTGAGGCTGAGCTAATCTTTACCAAATCTTTTCTCAACCTTGCGGTTTCTTTGACACTTCTTTTCCAACCACAACACCACCAAATCATCCGAACTACCAAAAATGGATTATCAGAACCGCGCTGGCTCGAAGTTCGGTGGAGGAGGAGTCGCATCAACTTCGGCCACAAATGCGGACCGCAGAGAACGATTACGCAAACTCGCCCTTGAGACTATCGATCTTGATAAAGACCCGTACTTCTTCAAGAATCATGTCGGCTCCTTTGAATGTCGGCTCTGTCTCACAGTACACCAGAATGATGGTTCATATCTCGCGCATACCCAAGGTCGCAAGCATCAAACGAATCTTGCGCGTCGTGCAGCAAGGGAGCAGAAGGAAGGGCGTGCTGGAACTGATCCCATTACCGGTCTACCAATTGGCATGGTTGGAGCGCAGGTGGCAGTGCGGAAGAATATGGTCAAGATTGGACGGCCAGGATACAAAATCACAAAGACTAGAGACCCGGTGACGAGACAACAAGGATTATTGTTCCAGTTACAGTACCCTGAGATCTCGATGGATGTAGAACCAAAAGTGCGCTTCATGAGTGCTTACGAGCAGAAGGTAGATGATCCTCCGGACAAGAACTTCCAGTATATGCTAGTTGCTGCGGAGCCATATGAAACCTGTGGATTCAAACTCCAGGCGAGAGAGGTGGACAGGACGAACGATCGGTTTTGGACATGGTGGGATGCAGATTTGAAGGAGTTCTGGGTTCAGGTTATGTTCAAGACAGAAAGAGAAGAGAGGTACAGTGGCGTGCCTGGTTTGGCACCATCAGGAATCCCGAGAAGATGAGCGTGGACTATTTATGATATGGAGTTTCTTGGAGTTACGGCTGTACCATAACACATTTCGGAAGGATCTGAGCATTAGCTCCATGGTAATCGCAGGATTACCAACATTAAAGAGTAGAGGCCAACACGTACTTAATAATTTGAGATTCGCCGTGAAAGTCGGTTTCGACATAACAAAGCCCATAAGTTTCTCTTGCAAACTTGGGCGTTCCTTCCCCTATGCCCTTAGCTATGTTGCATAACAACAATGCAGCACTAGAATTTGTCGCTACCCTTATAAACCATACTTACTCTCTTGCGTCAAAAAATTGAAATCATCTCACAAGTGGGATAGCTCATGAATAAGTTAGCCACTTCTAAGTTTCTCTGCATTTGGGGGAAATTAGAGTATGCCTGTATAATCATGAACGCCCTTTGCTCCGTAGTGATTCCAATGTCTATCACGAAGCGAAAGGGCACACCCCACGGGGTAATAAAGACTTTAAATTTGAGGGGATTTCAGATATTTAACAGAAAGTATGAAAACAACTCCCCTGGTTTTCACAGTAGTTCCTCGAATTTTTGATTATATAATATAGATGTTGAGAGAGGAAAAAAGACTAACGGGTACTTTATCCCGTGCATCGCCCCTACAACGGTAGCGACTCTCCACGTCAGTCCCTCCCTCCACACTCGAATATCTATATCAATGTTCACCTAGCTTTTGATTATCCACCTACCAGAGGGCCGAAATCGATCGAAAGTACCCGAAACTTCTATCATCAGGAGTATTATTTTAAATATTCTTCTAAGCTTATTCAGGTTGCGCCAGGTGGTCCAAGCCTCTCAACTTAATTTCACACACCTGTGCAAAGATGGCGGTGAAAAAGATGAACGTCCTAGTATACTCTGGTAGCTCTTCCTTCGAATATCGCAGAATTATTCCAACTGATAATTTCAATTAGGCAACGGAAGTACTGTTGACGCTGTTCGACACTGTTTGTATACACTGCGCCGTTTGCTCTCACCGCACTATGCAGTGATTCCCGTGACCGATACCGTCATATTGAAAGAGCCATGGACAACTTCATGCGCCCTTCTTGTATTTCCTGGAGGTGCTGATATGGGCTACTGTCGATCTTTAAACGGAGAAGGCAACCGCCGTATCTCGCAGTATGTTCGTCGAGGTGGTTCATACCTCGGGTTCTGTGCTGGAGGCTACTACGGAAGCTCAAGGTGTGAGTTTGAAGTAGGCAACAAGGTCTTGGAAGTCATTGGTTCAAGAGAACTTGGATTTTTCCCAGGAACTTGTCGTGGATGTGCTTTCAAAGGTTTCGTGTATCATAGTGAAGCGGGTGCCAAAGCCGTGGAGTTGATGGTGGCCAAAGGGTTTTCTCAGAGTCACACTGTTCCTAAAGCTTTTCATTGTTACTACAACGGAGGCGGGACTTTCGTCGATGCTGCAAAATTTGAGAATGAGGGAGTTGAAGTCTTAGCTTCGTACACAGATCCATTAGATGTAGATGGAGGAAGTGCTGCAATTGTCTTTCGTAAGGTAGGTGACGGTAGTGTTGTGTTAACAGGAACTCATCCAGAGTAAGTCCCCAAGATAATGCTATTTATTAGACTTACTTAAGGATTAGATTTTGCGCTGTCAATCTCGATTTAAAGAGCCCCCTTGATGGTTATCCCGATCTAGTCAAAGCATTAGCTGAGGATGATGAACGGCGAGCTCAGTTTCTAAGAGCTTGTTTGGAAAAGCTAGGGCTATTGGTTAACCATGAGGTTTCTTCGGTACCATCCCTATCTCGCCTACATCTTTCATCTATGCATCATTTTTTGATTCCAGAACTACTGGCATCCTGGGATGAGATCATCATCAAAGAAAATAGTGAAGAATATATCATAGGAGAGAATGATACATTCCATCTCGAGAAACAAGAGTCAAGATGGTCTTTGGATTCTCTTGTCAAGTCTCTTCCAGTTTCTAAAGTTGTTGGAAAGGAAATGGCTGATCAAGTGCATGACACTCCTAGCGAAGGAATTCTCGACTATAACAAAATTACTAAGAGTCTTATCCCACACGATGCCGACTGGCCTGCATCAAAAGAAACACCTTATTTCAATCATCATTCATTTTATGCAAACTTACGAAACTATCAAAGGGAGAGAAATGTTGAAGCAGAAGTAAGTCTTTCTAGCATCGACATGTTGCCTAACATGAGATTCAAGTTGTAAATTCAGACGGCCATTGACTTTGTTTTCCAATAGGAGTTTGGGAAATATCTTATTTACGGGGAAGTTGTTACAAGCACCAGCACACTAATGGAAAAGTAAGTATAGTTGCCAATTCAGCGTGAACCTCTGCTTTGCAGATATCCAAATCTTGAAACTCATCCGAAATGTCGCCGTCACTACTGCCCCAAATCTTTTCTCGCTGAATATGCTAATTCTGTACAGAAATCAAAGGCTTCTTTCTGTACTTCCTGCTGGGTTTACCTTGACTGCGACTACTCAGGTAGCAGGACGAGGACGAGGCTCGAATGTCTGGGTGTCTCCTGCTGGCTGCCTGATCTTCTCAACGGTTTTGAAACACTCAATGATCCTCAACACTACGGCACCTGTTGTTTTCATACAGTACCTAGCCGCGATTGCAATCGCAGAAGGTATTCAGTCATACGACCGGGGGTACGAAAACGTTCCCGTGAAGTTGAAGTGGCCCAACGATGTTTGTAAGTTTTAGAAGCCGGTCTTTGCTGATGTCACTATGAAATTATGGCAGTGAATTTGTTAACAATCCTATAGATGCTTTAGATCCATCCAAACCCGGGAAAAAAGAATACGTCAAGATCGGTGGCATTCTAGTTAATTCGTCCTATTCATCTGGCGCATATGATCTCGTTGTTGGAATTGGCATAAACACCACAAATGCCGCACCAACAACTTCTTTGAATGCCCTCCTCCCCTCAACCCTCACTCCATTCACTCTCGAAAAGCTTCTAGCCCGTGTCCTCACCAAATTCGAGACAATCTACAACAGTTTCTGTAGAACTGGTTTTGATAAGAAATTAGAGGAGTTGTATTACAAGCATTGGTTGCATACCGATCAGATTGTAACACTGGAGCAAGAAGGAGGCGTGAGAGCTAGGATCAAAGGGATCACGAGTGACTGGGGACAGTTGAGAGCAGAGGAGTTGGGATGGGAGGATAGGCCCACGGGGAAGATATGGGAGCTGCAGAGTGATAGTAATAGCTTTGACTTTTTGAAGGGGTTGTTAAGGAAGAGGGTGTAGATTGCTAGTGCATGGTACTGGTTATGGTATCGGAAGGAAAACCTGTACTAGTACTTACGCGCGGCTTATGTTATTATATCATTTTGTGGTAATATTACTTCTGCTGAAGGAAGCTTGCTGAGGCTTTAGGACATCTCCTGGCTCTGAAGGATTACAAACAGGCAAAGCTTGCATGATTCTCCACACCTTCTCATGCAAGGCACCTGTACCTGAATGCTCATGCAAGTGTGACATGAACGGGAGATGGACCCGCTTGGTTTGCTGCAATGCATATCGCATAGTACCAGTATAGAAAATCCTTGCTACAAATCCCTAGATACCCAACTTCAACATGTTCATGTAAAATCGCGCATTTAATCACAAGAGACGATGGAATGAACTATGTTGGAAGTTGTTGGATTTTTTTACATTCTACCCGAAGCATCTTGATATGTCTTCTATCCCCTCTAGTTCTATACCCTGACTGGACTGCTGAAAAGTCTGTAATCCCAATGCACCTCCCAAAAAAAACAAAAATCCCTCATTGACCAAACTCCATGTAAGAAGGGTATCTATCTCCTGAATTTGCCTCCCCCCAAAAATCCCCCTCAAAATAAAATTCCCATTTTCCAAAACTCCTCCCAATGGCCTACCAGCCCCGTCCGTATACTGCAATCCCAGATCTTTGATCGGCCAGCTATTTCCCATGGCTGCTATAGCCGCTGCTCCCATTTTTTTTTTGGCAGGCCGCTTTTTGATTCTCTCCAGATCATCATCGCAGTCATGCCATGCCCAATTCCCTACTTTTCGGTGGCCGTACACCGAGTTTCTAGAGAAGTCCTCTTTACCAGAGCCTGAGCTTTCTCTCTCCTCATCCTGCCTCCTTGCTTTTCAAACGACATGGATTTCCTTTCCCGTCAATCTCCTTTCCGTCACATGAAGCCCGCATAGTTACGGCCGGTCTTGGGTATACGCAAAACCTCAGCCGCATTCGCGTCCATTGATGACTTCTTTTGTTGTATTGGGGCCTCCATGCTTACGGCTCTTATGGATAACGCAGGCCGCTCGAGCACATCGTCCAGACGGGCGAGATTGGTTGGTAAAGGCACGGCTAGTATGGAGGAGGTGAATGCCAACATGGCGATGGTGGAGAATGAGGTATACATTATATATATATATGTATATATATATTTGATTTGTTTGTTGAGAGTGAGAAATGGATTGGGGATTTTTATATAAATGAAATAGAGAAAGACTTGGGTTTGAATTTCTTTTTTGGGGTAAAAGGTTTGTATCCAAGATGGATACGTGTACCTGTGAGAGTAAGAGAGATGGGAGTTTCTTATAGCATCATTTGCCCCAAATCCGATCCCAAACCGTCGCCCGAAGGCTCGGCTCAGCCTTCTCATTCCACTGCATCGTAAAATACCAGTAATGGAACTGTGGTAACAATAGGAGCGAGCCAAGCCAGCGGCACTGGGGCACCATGGAATGCGATTCATTAATAAGCGGGGAGCAGTGGGAAATACAAGCTTCGGAGCTTATAAGCAAGGTGGGTTTTCAATTAAATCCCTCGAGTGGTCAGCGGCCAAGAATGATGAAGAATCAAAAAAGAGGAGGATTCTGCAGCGTTGTTGGCCAGACAAAGCGTCGTCATGGAGGGATGGATGGAAGGATGGGAAGGTTGAATCCTAGAGGCGGTGGTGGTGAGGCGCATAGGGCTCGGCTAACCATTCCCCTTTTCAGTTCCAACACTTTTCCGGTCGGTTCGCGTAAATTATTCGCATCTTTGGGTTATGGATTCATGGAGAGGGCGGAAAAGCGGATAGGGATCGTCAAGAACACCTATGCGCCGGAACGCTTACGCCCCTAGCGAGTCTAGTTGTTTTATGGGCGGTTTTATCCACTTGGGATTCGGGAGCGTCTACAGTCTGACAACTACCACTTGGCGTTTGACGAGTGGACGAGCTCACGCCATATCCAAAACATCTCCGTATATTTCCAACAAAAATGATCGTCGCTGCCTCGATTTTTCTTCTTCTTGTTGATGAAACGGTCTTTTCGTTTGGAAAAGATGGGAGAAAATCCAAGACTTGATCTTTGCAAGTACTAGTAGGCTAGACGGCACCGGCTAACATCAGGAGCTTCAAAGGCAATAGACAGGGTCGAAAAAATCCCAATTGATATAGCGTCGGTAGTTTGTATAGACAAGAGTCCAAAAACATAACCTTCAAGAGACAAAAGTCTCATCTGAATACGGTAACAGAAAATTACCTGACAACTCACTCTCCCATTTTAGCCATTCGTCCAAGCCTTCCCACAACGCATCATCATCCAACAACACAGGCTCCATAACCGTCGCCACGCCCTCTCCCGCAGCATTCAACTCGCTTGTACTCATTGCCTCCTTCCCCTTCCCCTCTCTCTTTAACTTTGCTCGCAACCACGCTGTCATCTCCATTACATCTGCTACAATACTCAATGGTGGCCGTCGATTCAGACGGCGGTATTCGTGCAGGGTGTTTTGCAACTCAGCATTGGCGAGAAGGGAGATGATGCGGGCGACGCGCCAGGGATCGTCGAGGGGTTGGACAGACCAAGATTGTAGAGTTGAGTAGACGATTCGGATACTATTGCGTGCGAGCTCACTTTCGGAGGGAGTGACGGAAGTATTTATGGAGAGAAACTTCAGCAGGTAAGATCCGCTTGATAGCAAGATCCAGAAATGGTGCTTAGGATAGGTGTGATGAGAACGTTCGGTATTGGAGTTATAAAGATGTGTTAGTCTAACAGCGGTCTCGAAACCGAGATACCAGATTGCTCTGGTCGAAGCATCAATATGGTGGGTTTCTGTGCTGGATGCCGTTTCACCGAGGAGCGAGAATGAGTAAAGACTAAGTCTTGCACCGAGGAAGAGGATCTCGAGGTTTTGATTTGAAGACGCAAGGACTTCATCGCCCATGAGTCGGAGTTCGCTATCGAACATGTGTATTAAAGAGCTCCGGACCATGGAGCCGCTGCGATGATTCATCGTTGCGGAAAATTGAGCGACTTGGCGCTCGATTTCAAATTGGATAGCAAGCGGATCACCGGTCTGACTCGCTTTGATAGGAACATCAAGTTCCATGGCTGGTCCAATGACACTGGGTAAGCCTAAATCAGAGGACAGACTGGATTGTATGTTAGTTTACGATTAAAATCAACCGGACAGATGGTCCGTACTACGTGCTAACGATGAAGCATCCTAGCCATGTTCTTCTCCTAATCTCTATATCTTGAGCAGAAAACTGACTAAAGTCGTATTCCCACGTGGCATCAGATTGGTGTAATCCCATTCGTATTGCAGCGCTGACAGCGAAGCCGCAGTAGTTCCAGCTAGAATCCAAAATCTGTTTTCTAGAAGGTATGGGCCAAAGACAGTAAATTAATAGAGCATGTATAGTGTATAGAGATCGAATAGGCTCTATTAGTTGTTTAGAAAGAAGTGTTTTATATGATTCAGCTAAGTTTTCTTGATGGCGTGATGAAATAAGTATTATTGCCCAAAAAAGAAGCGGACTAGTTTGATGGAGTGTGTTTATGGACATCCTCGTGTCTAGAATAGGGAAATGCGGCAAGTAATGGGTTGCAAAACTGAAATATGTTAGAAGAGGCAAATATAGGGGATGGTGGTCTTTTTTTCTCTTTTTACTTTCTGAACATAATTGCAATATTGATACCACTTAGATGGTAATCATCCAGACTTTGATCTAGTACGTGGCCGAAGTCGGTGCTGTTGTCAATGAGTCCAAAAGCATTCGCAGTGTCGATTGGAACACCATAACTCTCATTTCTACTTGATGTTGGCGTCATAGACTGTGGGGCTAGAGAAGGAGGCGATGATGAAGCATCTTCTTGATGACTCTGTGTCCTTTTGATCCTGTCTAGCTGTCTCTCAATTTCTTCTAAACGTCTCCAATATCATATTAGCTATATACAGAAGTTCAAAGCATGGCTACACACCCTCTCACCGGTTTCCGCCTGAATGTCGCGTCACTCCTACATTCTTTCTTTAATCTCTGACAGTTCGAGCAAGGCGCTGGAAATGTTTCCGATGAGTTGCATTTGATCTGATTTATGTTATTATAGTTTAATTCCTCCACCCTAGAAGTAGAGACCGACCTTTGACTGGCCTACAACACCACCAAATTAATTTTGTGTCAGTGGATGCTGATGTTAATCCAATTATATTCCTCCGACAAGGCGTATATTTTCAACTTATCTTGAGAGGAATCAAATATAATAGGTATATAATTCCTGCCGGGACAAACTTTGGGATCCAATATGTCTCAAGATATCTAAAACGTGTTGGCGGGTTGACTTACGACATGTCGTGCAGGCTCTCTTCGCAACTTTGTGTTTATCAACAGAATCTCCTGTCATACTGCCGCATACAGCGATTAGAGTGATATTAGCTCCGCGGCGTGATGATAGTGGAAGATAGCTATTGAGGTGAGGTTTAAACTTGGCCGAACTTCGGCTGATAGGCGATTTTCGCTAGTCGTCCATCACGTGATCATGTATGTGTCCTATCAATGTAGTACAATGTACTGTTAGGAACTCCCTAAAATGACTGCATTATTTCTATAAGAATTTCTAAAGACGAATACGTATTAAGTGTGTGCATTTGGCCCTAACTGAGCCTCAACTCATAAGACTCTGATATTATAGGCAGACGCTATGGACTATACGCGCTAAAACCGACGCTGCTGCCGCCCCCCTGGGTCCACTGGACATTTTGATAGTAACGAAGTAAATGAACTTCAATTATAGGGACAAAATGATACCACGATCGTGTTAACAATATTTGACCGCCACAGGTGCCAAAAAGCGCTAAGCGGAAGGTCTGGTGGAAGTATTCAGGTCTTGAGCCGTATACATATGGAAATAAGATTTACCCAGTGCGTAAAAGGAAATATGAGGCCTATTAACCCTCCTTCAAAAGGTCATAAAAGACATGAAAAGATGGGGCTTGCTACACTTGCTTGAAATGTTTCCCTACCGTAGGATGCTCAATTCAAAGTAGATCTATACAGAGAGAGACGAGAAACTAAATTACCTCACTTGAGGTTGTTAAGCGTCAGACTTCAGTCAGTATTGGGAACTTACTGGATTGTCTCCTTATAAAATCAAAGTCCTCTGATTTAGGGCTAGTTTGGGGCCAGAAGTGACTTGAATGGATGAGAAACATTCATCGTATTGATATTGACCCAGCAAGCGAATCCATTGATATTAAAGACAGTGTTCCGAGCTCCATCCCAGTATAAAATGGCCGCGAGGCTCTATTTCTACTCCAAAGCTTATACCCCCCAATTTATCCGAAAACCATGGTAACTCCAATCCCCAAACAATGATATAGGTACAAGGCAGTTCGCACTCAAGCGTCCACACCCGAGCTCTTTCCCTTGTCTTGATTTGTAAGACCAGTCATCTAAATAAAAGGTTAGCATATTGAAATTGCTGTATTAATACCTCAAAACTTTTGGGATACTAGATCCCATGTGCTAGGGGAAATAGGGACATACTACAGTATCTACTGGAGCCTCTGCCTTTGCTCCCCAGCTCCAAGGCATCCAGCTGCCACTTTGATTTCTAGTTGCCTGTCTTCTCTGAACCTCAACTTCCTCGGTTCCACTTTCCGCATCAATCTTTTCAAAATCAGGTTCACTTCGTCTAGTACTCATGCCGCTCGTAGAACTTTTTGGTCTGTCAGACTCGTCTTCCGTACTGCCGGCTCCATCAAATAGAGCTCCTCGGGTTCTTGGTCGTTGACTTTGTAGTGTGTTGGCTTCCTTATCAAGAGCCGAAAGAAGAATAGAAAGACGTTCTCGCTGTGCGGTGATGAAAGAAAGACGATCTTCTCCGTCAACGGAAGGCGGGATGAGGATGCCAGAATTGGAAAGATCTCGAGACTGTCTACCAGCGGCAGTTGTAGTAGCCGCAGTCACCGCCGATGCTAGGAGCGAGTAGAAATCATTTGCAGTGCTTGTAGCTGCAGCTGCAGGGAAAGCCGGACGAGCAGTAGGTAGATTGAAACGTGCAATCAGACTCTGTGTATAAGACAAGGGAGATGGTGTAGAAGGAGGCGTCGGCTCCTTAGGCTGAATACCGAAAAGCGCCTGCTTGATCAAATCGATGCCCTGCTTGAGATAGACCAGACCAGCTGTCTTCAGGCGATCGTGCGCCGAAGATATGAAGTCGTCGATAGCGAGCTCATTCTTCTCGAGGAAGGGGTGCACATGCTCCTGGTAGAGGACCTTGGCTCCCTGTGTTTGTGGTAGGATGAGATAGAGGAGGAAGAATAGTCGAAACCAGGAGTAGAATGGGATCCTATATTGGCCAAAGAGTTAGAGATTTGGCCATGCCATGCTCAAGCAAACAAATGGAAGGTACATACCAGAACAGAATAAAGCCCACCCAAGACTCAGCAAGCAGAGCACAGGCCAGTACAACCCAATACATCAGCCATGGTGTCAACAGCGCAGGATCGGTGGTTTTGAGGGCCTTATAGGAGGCAAAGACGGGGAAGACGAAGGTTGGAATGGAACTGAGTTTGGATTAGATGCCGTTTGGTTGTGTGGAGGGGCAGACTATGGCTATGGCGGGGCGGGGTCGAGGAATGGGGGAAGCTATACTCACGATAAGAGATTGGCAACGGTGCTGAAGAACATGATTGTTGTTGCCCAGTATCCTAGCGGATGCTCGACAGCTGAAAAGCAGTGAAATGCGGGCGATGTGAAGCGATGTGGTTTTGGGGGGAAGAGGTATTAGGGAATGGGTTTGGGTTTGGGTTTGGATTT
>Ga0247734_1000559_pt1 | contig 31670 bp, 26 predicted proteins | sample UWRJL103311B2_FD_180933 | JGI IMG/M metagenome (GOLD analysis project Ga0247734, IMG submission 180933) | Plant litter microbial communities from Arlington Agricultural Research Station in Wisconsin, United States - UWRJ-L103-311B-2 | ecosystem: Environmental > Terrestrial > Plant litter >...
TCGCGGTCATTCAAACTATTCTTCCTGTTCACCCGCGTTCGGCCATTCATCATATCGGTGGAGCGCTCCGGGTTGAGAGGCCGGTTGGCTATTCGGGCCGGAACGCCGGCTCGTCAGCGAAAAGACGGGCAAGTCGCCGGTCATGATGACCAGCACCGGGCGATTACCGCTGCAAGCTAGAGCCAAGCCGATCAGGAATTCCAGTTTTCTGAGCTTGTTGCCGCCGCCGTTGATGCCCATCAAATCGTCGCGCTTGACGTAGATGGGACGGGAGATGCCGCAGGCGAGCGCCTGTTCCAGCTGGGCCAGCCTCGGGGTCGGCGTCGGTTGCTCGATCATAGCGAACCGGGGCCGTTGAAGACAGGACGAGATCAGGAATTCCCGAACGATGCTGGCTGGCTGTCATTACGTCTAACGCTTCTACCGGCGCTCTCGTGATCTGATATCATCGACCGGCCAATGAGGCCCGCGGGAAGTTCGCGGCCAGGTGATCGATCAGCGCCCGAACGGCCGGTGCCAGCCCGCGCCTAGTCGTGAAAACAAGGTGGACGATCCCCTGTAGGCCGCGCCATTCCGGCAGGACGTGCACGAGGCGACCATCCTTGATCGCGTCGCGGCAGATGCGATCCGGCAAGATTGCTACTCCCAGACCAGCTATGGCTGCGTGCCGCACCGCCGCTAGATCACCACAGCCAAGGCGCGGCGCGCCGCGCAGCACGTGGAGGCGACCGTCTTCCGTTTCCAAATGCCAGTCCACCTCGTCCGCCTCGTCGTTGGTGGCGAGCAACGGCAAAGTGCGCATTTGATCCAACCCAGTGACCTGACTGGCGATCAGCGGGCTCGCTACCAAGATACGCGTAGAGGTACCGAGCGATCGCATCGTCAGCGCCGCGTCGCTGGTCAGAGCGGACCGCACGCGTAGGGCCAGGTCGATCCGCTCCTCGATCAAATCGACGCCGCGGTCGGTAGCGATAAGCTGGAGACGCACCTTAGGATACCTAGCAAGGAACGAAGCAACGAGCCCGGTGATCGGCTCGACCATACCGGTCGGGCAGCTGAAGCGGATGCGGCCATGCGGCTCGGCCTGCGCCTGCGCGACCAGCGCCTCGGCCTGTTCGGCCTCCGCCAGCATCGCCCGACAGCGTTCGTAAAAGGCCTGCCCGGTCTCGGTCACGCGAAAGCGCCGGCTGGATCGCTCGATCAGCCGGAGACCGAGACGCTCCTCCAGCCCGGCAATCCGTCGGCTGAGCTTCGACTTGGGTTCGCGCAACGCCCGTCCCGCCGCCGCGAAGCCGCCATGCCCCACCACCTCGGCAAAATAAGCCAGATCATTCAGGTCTGTTCGCACCAGCGTTCTCCTGGCAGAACGCTGTGGGCCAAAATCGCCGACTACAAGACCCTACGTTCTAGCCGCATTTGAGTGGGGCAACGGCGATCCCGCCGCTACACTCAAGGAGACAGGCAATGACGGACCGGTTCAACGACAAGGTGGTGCTGGTCACCGGCGGGACCAGCGGCATCGGTCTCGCGACTGCCAAGGCCTTTGCGAACGAAGGCGCATCTGTTTTCATCACAGGTCGGCGCCAAGTCGCGCTCGATACTGCGGTGAAGCAGATCGGCGGGCGCGTCACGGGCGTGCAGGGCGATATCGCCAAGCTCGCCGACATCGACCGCCTCTACGACGCCATCCAACAGCAGCATGCACAGATCGACGTGATCTTTGCCAATGCCGGCGGCGGCACGATGCTCCCGCTCGGGGCGATCACGGAGGAGCAGTACCAGCAAACCTTCGACGCCAACGTCAAAGGAGTGCTCTTCACGGTGCAGAAGGCGCTGCCCTTGCTAAAGGACGGTGCCGCAATCGTCCTGACGGGCTCGACCGCCGGCGCATCGGGAACGCCTGCATTTAGCGTTTACGGGGCTAGCAAGGCCGCGGTGCGGAACTTCGCCCGCAACTGGATCCTCGATCTTAAGGATCGGCATATCCGCGTGAACGTCGTCAGCCCGGGACCGACCGAAACTGCCGGCCTGAATGAGGTGTTCGGCGGCGGAGATCAGGCGAAGGGCGTCAAGGAATTTCTAGCCGGCCAGATCCCCGCTGGACGCGTTGGTCAGCCCGAGGAGATCGCTAAGGCGGTGCTGTTCCTCGCCTCCGAGGACGCCAGCTTCGTCAACGGCGTCGAGCTCTTCGTCGACGGCGGCCAAACCCAGATCTGATCAAACTACCCGCAGCCCGGTCGCCTGCGCCAGCAGGGCGGCCGGGCAGCCATCCCGCTCAAGGATCCGCTCCATGAACACCCACATTACCGCCGACGTGGACAGCGTCGCCATCACGATTGCTCCAGCTGCCGGCCGCGCGATGATCAGCGCGCTCTTCCTTCTGTCCGGTATATCGAAAGTCACCGCGCCAGCGATGACGATTGGCTACATTCAGTCCGTCGGGCTGCCCCTGCCGAGCATCGCCTTTGCGCTCTCGGCTGCGGTCGAGATCCTCGGGGGCCTGGCGCTGCTGCTTGGTTTCCGTACCCGGATCACGGCGAGCATCCTGTTCCTGTTCACACTCGCGACGGCCTCGTTCTTCCACAACCATCTTGCCGACCAAAACCAGTTCATCCACTTCTTCAAAAACATCGCGATTGCCGGTGGCCTACTCAATATTTTCGCCTTCGGCGGCGGACGCATTAGCCTCGATGGCCGGCGCTTTGACTGTCCCTTCGTCCCCGTGGTTTAACCAAAGAGTCGGCTATGCTCGCGCTGCGCGCCATCCCCGAGGACATTCATCCTTCGACCCGCGTCGTCGGCTGTCCACTACGGTCGGCGTCGCTGGCCATCATCCCAGGATACATCACATGATCCAGTCCAGTGAAACCCCGCAGCGTATTCGCGAACTGCTTGACCGCAACCTGCAGGAGGTGTTCGGCGAGGCTGATCCCCAGCGCCGCCTTGCCGCGATCGACGAGCTCTGGACGGACGACGCAGTCCTTTATGTTCCGCCTGAGATCGTCGAAGGTCGGGAGGCGATCAACACCTTCGCCGGCGACCTGCGCGCCACCCATCCCCACTACGTCTACACGCCGCATGGGGCGCCGCAGATCCTTCACAATGCGGGACGCATCGCCTGGGGGTCCGGTCCACGAGATCAAGCACCTGAATATACCGGCTGGGACGTAATCATCGTCCGCGGCGGCCGCATCGCCGCGCTCTATGTCTTCCTCGACGAGGTATCTACAGAGTCCAGCCGCTCGGCGAGCGCCCGAAGCTAGCGTTTGTTGACGACGCGCTCGGGCCCAGCTGTCGTAATACTTTTGACAGCCCATTGGGCGCTGACAAGTGCCGCCGTGTGAGTGACTGGCTTGGGTGTCTGAACTGACCCTCTTGTGGACGTTGAGCGCCTATCCTGAGCTTCCCGACCTCCGCTCGTTCATAAAGCAAGTCACGACGTCCCGTTAGCGCTCTCGATCGAGATCGGCCAGGAAGATCTGAGACCACTATGGGCGAGAACCCACCCGCCCCGCGCCGATCCTTCTAACCGTGCGCCAGCAAGGTTCAGCAGTATGTTGAAGAGCCATCAGCGCCGCGCGATTCTGCTGAAAACCAAACATTACCGATGCGGCGCCAATCGATTTCGGCACATCATTTCATGTACTTAGCCATATGATCAACACTTGGCACGGCACCTGCTTAACGTCTCGGGAAGATATCACATCCGCGACGTCTAAAGTCCAAGGGGTAGTCCGTGTTTAATTCTGTCCGTCCGTCCAACGCCATCTTCCCGCGCTCGCCTGCGAGCACCGCAATCGCCGCAGTGCTAGCGGCCCTGACTGCGAGCGCCTCGTTCGCAGCAGCACCTCTCCCTGCGTCGACGGCGGCTGCAGAAGCCGCGCCCGATACCGCTGGGGAGGCCGATCGCGGCGGCTCAGACATCGTCATAACTGCGCAGCGGCGAGAGCAGCGCCTCCAGGACGTGCCGACAGCGGTCACTGCGCTCGGTGCGGACCTGTTCGCCAAGGGTGGCGTCGGGCGCTCTGCCAGCGAGATCCTGACCTACGTTCCCAACGCCTCCGCCGGCACGCAGCAGCATGGCCGTCCGCGCTGGTGGATCCGCGGCGTGGGTGCCGGCCAGCAACAGCTCGACCTCTCCAACCCGGTCGGGTTCTACCTAGACGACATCTACATCAGCAACGCGAGTGCTACGGGTCTTCCTCTGTTCGATCTGGAACGGGTCGAGGTATTGCGCGGGCCGCAGGGCACGCTGTGGGGCAAGAACACGACCGGCGGCGCCATCAACGTCATCTCGAAGCGCCCCAGCTTCAATCCGGGCGACGACGATAATTACATCAAGGCCGATTACGGCACTTATCAGGACAAGACGATCGAGGGCGGCGTCGGCACCGTCTTCTCGCCGAGGCTGGCGGGCCGCTTTTCCTTCCATGTCGAGGATCGCAACGGCCGCTTCCTCAATCGCTTCACCGGTGAGAAGGACAATGCCATCTACGACAGCCTGTTCCGCGGCCAGCTGCTCGCTAAGCCAACCGACACGCTCGAGGTACTGCTGAGCGGCCACTACCGCCGCTACAAGACCGACGGCACCTATTGGACCTCCGCCAGCTACGCGCCGACGGGCGTGTTCCGCAACGGCTTTGCACCCTCGACTGACATGGACGAGGTCGAAACCAACGCGCCCGAATTCAGCCGCACGACGCAATATGGCGGTTCGCTGCATGTAAACTGGGAATTGGGCGAGCTAACCTTCGCTGCCATAACTGGCTATGAGCGCTTCGGCACACGCGGCCCCAACGATAGCGACTACACGCCGCTGGAGATTTCGAGGGGTTATCAAGATGCGACCAGCCGGCAATGGACGCAGGAATTCCGGCTTTCTTCGCCTCAACAGGATAAGTTCAATTGGATCGCGGGCCTGTATTACTTCAACGAGAAGATCGGCGCGTCCAACTTCTCGGCGCGCCTACCCGACGGCACGATCTCTGCGCGCGCGGGCAGCACCTCGCCCGCTGCCTACAGCGGTACATTCTATGATCATAAGGCGGAGAGCGGCGCGATCTTCGGCAGCGGCACGTACGATTTTACCGATGCTCTGAAGATCACCGCCGGCGCGCGTTACACAAGAGAGACCAAGACGCTCGATTTCGAGCGCGTGGCGTCGGTAGCCCCCTCTTTCAGCAACACCGTCCACTGGTGGGATAGCTATACCGGCACGATTGGCGGCATCGGCACCTTCTCTGGCGATCTCAAGAAGACGTGGAACGCCTTCACGTACGACGTGACGCCATCGTGGAAGATCGACCGCAACAATCTGGCATACGTCAAATTCTCGCACGGCGTGAAATCGGGCGGTTTCAATACCGCCGCCACGCTGCCAATCGCGTTGCAGACGGTAAGACCCGAGAAGCTTGACGCCTACGAAATCGGCTATAAGTCGACCTGGTTCGATGGCCTGCTGACCTTCAACGCGACTGCCTTCCACTATGATTACAAAGATGTGCAGGTCAACGTCGTCGGTCCGAACCCGGGCGCGGTCGGCGGCGCGACGGTCTCGTATTTGCAAAATGCGGCGAAGGCAAAATCGGACGGCGGCGAGATTGAGCTTGATCTGCGCCCGATCGAAAACCTGCATCTGAACGGCGCTGTCGGCATCCTCTACACCAAGTATAAGGAGCTGCAGGTCGCAAACGGCGGGGCCAATCTCTCCGGCGCCCAGTTCGTCCGCGCGCCGCACCTGACGCTGAACGGCGGGGCCAGCTATGCTATCCCGCTCGCAAATCAGGGGCGTGTCGAGCTCGCGGCGGATGCGCGCTACACCTCGCTTCAATATTATTACATCACTCCGCAGGACACGGTGAACCGCTACCTGCTCGATCAGCCAGGCTACACGATCGCCAACGCCCGGATCAGCTACACCGCGCCCAACGATCGTTGGACGCTGACCGCCTACGTCAATAACTTCCTGGATACGAACTATCGCAACCACTCTCTGCCGATCGGCGGCTCGGCGGCGATTACGGGTGACGTGACCCAATGGGGCGATCCGCGTACCTGGGGCGGATCCTTCACCTTCCGGTTCTGATGGCTTCCTATCCTCCCCGCAGAGGCAGGTAGCGCCTCAGGTCACCGAGGTGAGTAAGCGACACCCTACGATGGCGAGCCGGTCGCGCCCCGTCATCGGCCGCCTCTGCGGGCGATGACGCCTCCCCCAGCTGGGAGAGGGCCTATCGTTTGATGTCGGCGTAAACTGAGCCGCTTACGCGCCTAAATCACTCTGCGGCGAGCAGAGCCTCGGCGCGTCGCCCCAGCAACGGCAGCACCTCTTCGCCCACGCGGTAGGCCTCCTCCAGGTGTGGCGTACCCGCGAGGATGAAAGCATCGGCTCCGCGCGCGATCAGATCATCGAGGCGAGCCGCGCATTGTTCGTAGCTGCCGACAATGCCTAGCGCTGGTCCGCCGCGCAGCAGGTTGAAACCACCCCACAGATTTGGCGCGACGATCAGCTCATCATAGCGCTTCACTTCGGACGGACGGAGCGCGGCCTGCCGCGAGGCGCCGACGGAATCCGTCGCCTGACCGCCCAGCCGCCGACGTGTGTCCTCGGGAACGTTCTCGAAGCCCGCGCGAATGTCGTGCCACGCTTCTTCCTCAGTCGCTCGTGCGACAAGATCAACGCGGACTGCGCACTTCTGCTCGCCCCCGAGCGCAGCCGTGCGCTCTTTCACCCGCGCGAACTTGTCGCCGAGCTGATCGAACGGCTCCAGCCAGGATAGGTAATAATCCGCGTGCTTCGCCGCGGATTGGAGCGCGGCCTCGGACGAGCCGGAGAACCAGATCTCCGGTATCTCCTCAGCCGCAAGCAAAGGCGCGAGGCCGCCATTCTCCACTTGGTAGAAGCGCCCCTTATAATCGAAGCCTTGCTCCCGCCAGACGCCCTTGAATACGTCCAGGAACTCGGTGGTACGGCCATAACGGTCGTCATGCGCGAAGCTGTCGCCCCACCACAACTGCGAAGGGCCCCCGCCGCCGGTGATGATGTTGAAGACGGTACGTCCGCCGGTGGCGCGCTGTAGCGTCGCTGACATCCGGGCCGCCTGCACCGGATTGAGGAAGCCAGGCTGAAACGCGATCATGAAGCGAAAGCTCTTCGTTTCGCGGGCCAGCAAGGGCGAGATCACCCAGGGATCATCCGTATTCGGAAAGGAGGGGATCAGCCCGCCGATGAAGCCGGACGCTTCCGCCGCCTTGGCGATCTCGGCCAGATGATCGATGTAGCGATAGCCGTCATCCTCACCGTTCCGGTTAAGACCCGGCGCAACATTCCCCGCCTTGACAGGCGACCAGTCGCCACGATCATAGGCGCTGTGGCGCAAGGATTCGTGGCAACCATGGGTAGGTAGCCGCCAGTAGAAATCGATCGACATGCCGGTTTCCTTTCAGGCCGCCTGGCGCGTTTCGGTGAGCCGCGCGCGGAGGCGCGGCAGCACATGCTGCCCCGAGCGATACACTTCTGTCAGCGACGGGGATCCAATCAGTATGATGTGGGAAATCCCCAACGCCACCCTCGCCGCCAATTCGTCGGCGACGGCTGCATAGTCGCCGACAAGCGCATGTTGAGAGACGTTCGCGCGCCGCGCCTCGGCCCGCGCTTCCTCGCCCGTCTCTCGCGCGACGATCTCTTGGATTAGCCCGAACCGAACTGTCCGGCCGTGCCGCGCGGCAGCAGCGTCCAGCGTTTCGATCCGCTCCCGGAGCACCGGAAACGACGTGTCTCGAAACAGGTGAACATCGGCAAGGCGCGCTGAAAGATCCAGTTCGTCCTCTTCATGCCCTTCAAAGAAAACCTGCGGAAAAGCGGCGCGGTTAAGCGGCACTTCGAACCCGCCTCCTTGAACTTCGAAATGGCGACCGGTGAACGAGAAAGGGCTCTCGCCGTGGACGCCGCGCGCTACGGCGAGGAATTCCTCGGCCCGTGCGCCCAATTCTTCCTCACGCACGTGATCAGCGCCGCCGGCGCGAGCAGCAATATCCGCATCCGGCGAGATTGCCCATCCCAGCCGATTGCCGGTCGCCCGTTGAAAACTTACCGCCTGCTTGGCCGCATAGACGGCGGAGCCCACTGACGCCGGAAATTGTGCGACGAGAGCAAGGCGCTGCACTTCCCGCGCGAGTGCCGCCGCAACGATCAGACTGTCGTCGGCCTCCTCGCGATGCGGCAGGAACAGGCCGTCAAAGGCCGTCTGCGCGGCGCCCTGCGCTATCTGCGCATAATAATCGAACCGGCCTTGAGTCGCCGTACGCACCTCGCGCGCGATGCTCGCGATCCGCCTGTGTCGCGATCGCTCGCCGCGTGCGGGCTCTGCCGCCGTATCGAGCTGCCAATAGATGTCGATGGTCATGCAGCGCTCCTTTCGGGTGGAAAAGCGGGTGCGCCGAGGCGGCCGGCAAAGACCGTCTCCTCCAGCGGACGCCGGCCGTTGGGTGCTTCCTGCAGATGAAAATCGACATGGAGGCTGTCCAGCCCGCCGGCCCGGCCGAGCGCCACCATCGCCTCGATCGCGAAATCCTCCGGGATGGCCAGCCGCTCGCGCGCTGCGGCCCGATCGAACCCGCCGATGCCGTGCGTGTGCCAGCCGAGCAGCAATGCCTGATGCGCGAGGTTCGCCCAGGCCGCACCCGCATCGAAGCTGCGAGAGACATTCTCGACCGCCTGACCGCCGCGCTCGACCTGCTTCGCTGACAGGATCAGGATCAATGCCGAAGACTGCGCGGCCCACATCGCATTGCGGGGCGCCAGCAGACCCGCAAACTCCACCCATGCCGCGTCGCCCCGCCGCGACAGGAGGAAGCGCCAGGGTTGCGCGTTCGAGGCGGACGGCGCCCAGCGCGCCGCCTCGAAGATGCTGAGCAACACCGCATCGGGCACGGGCTCGGCAGTGAAGCTACGCGGTGACCAGCGATCGACGAACAGCGGCTCGACCGGGTAGGCAGCAGTCCTGGCCATTCTCAGCTCTCTCGAACCGGGAAGCGCACGAGGTTCGCTTCCGATGGGGCGGCGGTCAGCTCGGCCAGGATCTCGTCCTTAAGCCGATGGAGCAGTGGCGACGCGCGGTCGCGCGGATGCGGCAGATCAACATCGACGATCCTGCGAATACGACCAGGATTGGGCGCCATCACAATCACGCGATCGCCCAGATACAGCGCCTCCTCCACATCGTGCGTAACCATGATCATCGTCGAGCGCTGCGCCATCCAGATGCGTTGGAGCTCGGCCTGTACATGCACACGAGTCAGCGCATCGAGCGCGCCCAGGGGCTCGTCCAACAGCAGTAGTTTGGGCTCGGTCACCAGTGCGCGGGCGATCGCGGCGCGCTGCGCCATGCCCCCGGAAAGCTGGTGCGGATAGGCTTTCTCGAACCCGGTGAGGTTCACAAGCGCGATATGTTCGGCGACGATCTGCGCGCGCCGGGTTTTCGGCACGTTGGTGTTCAACAAGGCCAGCTCGATATTCTCTTCAAGCGTCATCCACGGGAAGAGCCTGTGATCCTGAAAGACGATGCCGCGATCGAGGCTGGTGGTAACGACGCGCTCGCCATCCAGCCGGATTTCGCCGGCATAATCGTCCTCGAGGCCGACGATCAGGCGCAGCAAGGTCGATTTGCCGCAGCCAGATGCACCCACGATGCTGACGAATTCGCCTGGCCGTACTGCCAGATCGATGCCGTCGAGTACGAGCCTCTGCTCGCCATTGATTGCGTAGCTCTTGCGCATCCCGCTGATCGTCAGCGCACCGCGGCCCGGCTGGGCGATGTTCTGAGGGGCAGCGGTCGGGCGGACATGAACGCTCATCGCGGTCTCCGGATCAAAGGGATTTGGGCTGCCAGCGCAGCAGATGATGGCGCAAGGCGAGGAAGAGCTGGTTGACAGCAAAGCCGATCACGGCGGTGACGAGGATGGTTACGAGTATCAGGTCCATCCGCTGCTGCATCTGCGCGTTCTGGAGTGTCACACCGAGCCCGCCTCCCGTCCCGAGCAGAATCTCGGTGCCGATTGCGGCGATCCAGGTGAAGGCAAGCGCCTGCGTCAGGCCTGTCAGGATCATCGGCATCGCCGCCGGTAACAAGATGCGACGGAAGCGCTGAAGCGGCGTGAAACCGTAGATGCGCCCGACTTCGAGCAGACGCGTCTCGACATTGGCGACGCCGGCATGCGTATTGAGCATCGCCGGAAAGAAGGCGGACAGGCAGACGATAACGAGCTGCGATCCTTCACCCGCCCCGATCCAGAGTCCCAGCAAAGGCAGCCAACCCATCAGAGGCACCTGGCGCACGCCATGCAGCAAAGGGCCAAGCAGCCGATCCAGCGGGCGCGACAGTCCTGTCGCAACGCCCAGTGCAATACCGATTCCGCCACCGATGATGAGGCCGAAAAGACTGCGCGAGAGCGTTGCGACAGCATCAAAGACCAACGCACCGCTTTCGACCTGCTCGACGAAGGCGGCGCCGACGGACCCGAGTGGCGCGAAGGCGAGCGAACGCGCATCGCCCGCGGTGGCCTGGAGCTGCCACCAGGCGAGCAGCAAGACCGGCGCGAGCAGGCCGACCGCGATCCGCACGCTTTTGGGAGACGAGGCGGCGCTCATGCCGACTTCCAGCGCGTCGCACGGCGCTCGATCGCGCGAGCGCCCGCATCCAATGCGAAGCCGATCAGCCCGCTGACGACCACGCCCGCCAGCACCGTATCGATGCGGAACAGCTGGCGCCCCATCTCCATCATCTGCCCGATACCGCTATCGGCCGCCAGCAACTCCACCGCGACGAGCACGAGCCACGCCCGCGTGATCGCGACCCTAAGCCCAGTCAGTATCGCGGGAATAGTCGCCGGGATCAAAATACGGCGGATCAGTTGTGGCAAGGTCAACCGATAGACTTTGGAGACTTCCAGCCAGGCGCGCGGCACGCCCCGCACCGCATCGAAGGTCGCGAGCGCTACCGGAAAGAAAGCGGCGACGGCGACAACCGTGATCTTGAAGCGCTCCTCGATACCGAGGAACATTACCAGCATCGGCACGAAGGCGATGACCGGCACCTGCCAGAGACCGAGGAATAACGGCGAAAGCGCCGCTTCCGTCCAACGGGAGAGCGCGAGTGCGGCGCCGACCGCCAGCCCAACGAGTGCGCCGATCACGAACCCCACGCCCAATCGGCCGAGGCTCTCACCGACATGGCGTTGCAATTCGCCGCTCCGGCCAAGCGCCAGGAGCTCACTTAAAACCCCGCTCGGCGGCACCAACACCTGAGGCGGGAAGAAGCCGCTCGTGCAGGCGATCTGCCACAGAGCGAGAAGCGTCAGCGGCACGAGCAGGGCCTCGAACGGGCTCGTCCTTTCCCGGCCGCGCCTCGTTTGGGCTGGCCGGATCTCACGAAGCGCTGCGCTCGCCATCAGCTCTGTGCCTTGCCGGCGCCGGCCGTCGCTGTCTGCGGCCCCTCGGGTTTCCAGTAGCCGTCAAGCTTAAGATCCTTGAGCGCCTGCTTGACGAAGCGATCGTCAAGCAAAGTTGCGGGATCCGCCTTGGTGCGAACCAAGCCTCGTTCAAACGTATAATCGGCTACCGAACGATAATGCTGGGCCACTGCAGGATCGAACAGAGGCGAGAAGCGGTCGCGCCAGGAGATGTTTTCGCCTTCGTAATCTTTGCGGATTACACGCTCTGGTACAAAACCGCGCGAGGCGTCGTGAATGACTTGCGCCTCATTTTCCGGCTTCGACGACCAGGCCGCCGCCCGGACGAAGGCATCTACGACGAGCTGGGTCAGCGCCGGATTGGCATCGACGAACGCGCTGCGTGCAAAAAGCTCGGCACGCATCTTCCAGTCGGCCGGCGCCTCTTTCGTTGACCAGATGACGCGTCCCGCCCCCTTGTCGGCGACGAGCAGCCCGTCCGACATCAAGAAAGCCGCATCGACATTGCCCGATGCCAGCGCCGCCGGCGTCGCCGAGGGGTTGATGTTGACGATCTTGAAATCGGTCAGTTTCAGACCGTTGGCATCGAGCAACTTCGAGAAGGGCAGCTCCCACGGCCGGCCGCGATGCAAGGCGATGCGTTTGCCCTTCAGATCCTTGATGCTAGATGCACTCAGGCCATTGCGAACGACCAAATAGGTGTTTCGTGGTTCTGTGGGCATGACCATCTTCAGCGGCACTCCGCCGGCGATGGCGATGATCGCAGGGAAGTCGCCATAGGCCGCGAAGTCGATCCGTTTGCCGGAAAAGCCTTCGTTGATCAGCGGGCCGCCCACTGCAGTCGGCACCGGCGTGAAGGTCAGCGCGACGCCGCGCTTATCCAACTCGCTCTTGAGCCACCCCTCGCGTATTACGACGCCGGTCAGCCCATTGAAGACTTGTCGGCCTTCGAACGGGTAGGCGATGCCGGCGATCGTGACAGTCGTGGCTGCGGCATCGTTGCCCGCCGCTCCGGGCTTCCGAAACTGGAAGAACAGTAAAGCGGCGACCAGCACCACCGCGACCGCGCCGATGATCCATCCGCGAGCGCTACCGGCCTTCCCGCCATGTGTTCCGCCGCTTGCCACGTGACCGCCTACTCCACTCATTGATCCTGCTGGAGCTCGTGTTGCATGGGCCATGCCAATCGGCTGCGCCTTGTACGGGCAGCAACACTGGCCAATCGGGCTGCGCAGATCGCCACATGCGCAGCCTGCAGCGTGCGCAGATTCCACCGGCGCGGCCGATCGAGACCGGACCGACGATGGCGGCCGCTTCGGCCGTTGCGGTTGGCACGGCCATTGCTCATCGTCCGGAAAAGCTGGGTATGATGGTGCGCGACGGCGTTACCGCGGGAGACTGGACGCGATGATCGAGCAATCGGCCCCGGATCACATCTGGCTTACCCGATGTCCGGTGCCCGCCGCGTCCAGCCTTGCCTGGTCGCTGGGCTGGATGGGCGAAGCGTTCGCGCAGGACGGGATCGACGTTCGCTGGATCCGCGAGGGGGGCTTGAACCTAGTCGCAGCCGATCCCGAGCAGCAGGAAAGACTGCTGTTTCGCGAGGGCGGCAATATCCAGGCGCTCGCAGCACGCGCTCTCGGCGCGCCCACCCGCGTCATCGGCCTTACCTGGATCGACGAGCGGCAGGCCATCATGGTCCGGGCGGACATGCCCGTTTTAGATCCGCGCGATCTGCGGGGTTTGCGGTTCGCTCTTCCGGTATTTGCCCGGACCCGTGGCGAAAGCATCGGCAGAGGCATGGCGCTGCACGGTATAAAAAGCGCGCTGGGACTGGCTGGTCTTACGCTGGAAGATGCGCGCTTCGTCGATGTGCCCGCCCCGCCCGTCGAACAGCCAAGCATGATCGGGCTAAGGCGTTTATGGGGCGGCTTGGATTGGCTAGCCGACGGGCGGGTCGACGCCGTATACGTCAAAGGCGCGGCGGCCCAGCAAGTCGCGCAAGACCTCGGCCTCGTTGTCGGCATCGATCTCGATGCTTACCCCAGCCGCCTGGCCCGCGTGAACAATGGGACGCCGCGGCCGATCACGGTGCACGAACATATGATCGAGCATCACTTCGACTTGGTCGTCCGCTTTCTGGACCAGACGCTACGCGCCGCCGACTGGGCTTCGGCCAATGCTGATGCATTGAAGCCCATTCTCGCGCGCGAAACGATGTCGTCGATCGCGGGGGTCGAGGCCGCCTACCGCAACGACTTCCATCGATCGCTTCATCCTGATCTTTCTACCGAGCGGGTCGACATGCTCCGTATGCAGGCGGAATTCCTGCGCTTGCATGGCTTCCTCGAAGGCGCCGTCGATATCGATCGTTGGGTGGAACCTGCCCCTCTGGAGACTGCAATCTCACGTCGCGCGACTGCGGCCCTACCGGGAGCTGGGAAAGCAGAACTCCACACCGGCGGTGATTTCCTACTCACCCGCTAGGCTTCTTCCTGCTATACTCGCTCCTGTTCAATCGGGAGGTCATCATGGTCGCTTCGCTCGAGACGCGTGCGATGGAGAAAGAGGGGCAGCCTGATCGGCTGGCTCGCGGAGGATCGCACCCGGTTCTCGCCTTCGATGCCAACAAACCGAACACGCTCAGCGTCCGCGCGCGTGCTTTCGTCTTCTCGGACCCGCGCTCGCGTGCCCTGATACCCTTGATCGACAAGGTTGCACCGAGTGATGCCACAATTCTCATCACCGGCGAAACCGGCACCGGCAAGGAGCTGGTTGCGCGTTATGTCCACGCACGCAGCAATCGAGCTAGCGCTCCATTTGTCGCCATCAATTGCGGCGCCTTCTCGGAAACACTGATCGAGGGCGAGCTATTTGGTTACGAAAAGGGTGCGTTTACCGGCGCGCAGGTCGCCCGACCTGGCTGGTTCGAGGCGGCTAACGGCGGCACGCTCTTTCTCGATGAAATTGGCGACCTACCGCTTTCCCTTCAAGTGAAGCTGTTGCGCGTCTTGCAGGAGCGCGAGGTCGTGCGCCTTGGATCGCGCAAGCCGATCCCGCTCGACATCCGTTTGATTGCGGCTACGAATGTCGAGCTCGAACGATCGGTCGCTGCCGGAAATTTTCGTCAGGATTTGTTTTATCGTCTGCAGGTGGTCGACCTGCCACTGCTGCCGTTGCGCGAGCGACGTGCCGATATCCTCCCACTCGCACGCCATTTCCTGCAATTGCACGGAGATCGGCTCCAGCCTCGTCGTCTCGATCTAACGCCGGCTGCCGAAGAAGCGCTCTTCGCTTACGCCTGGCCCGGTAACATCCGCGAGCTGGAAAACGCTTTGCATCGCGCCATCCTGGTTTGCCACGACGGGCTGATCCAGCCGGCCGACTTAAGGCTGCCGCTACATGACATCGCATCTGCGTCTGATCCTACCAATGGCTTCGCGGCAACCTTGGAGGAGCGGGTGAACGCCGTCGTCTCACGCGCCGTTGAGGACGGGCAGGAAGACCTGCTGGATCGCGTGATCAAAGCGACAGTCACGGAGGCGTTCCGCCTCTCAGGAGCCAACCAGATCAAGGCCGCGGCGCTGCTGGGGGTCACCCGTAATGTCGTGCGCACGCACCTTAAGAATTTCGAGCTGATCTAAAAACGTCCGGAAACGCTGCAAACTCATCACCATGGCTGCTGAATATCGCGCAGCGGGAATTTCAGCTTCGCGCCAAGCGACTGTTTTAGATGCATTTCTCTGTTTGGCACGGTCGTTGCGAACCTTGGGCAGGCGCTGGCAGACAGCGCGGCGAACAAAGGAACGTCGGTGATGGCAATGACGCTCGAACGCATCGAGACCGCCGCTTCCGCGTTGGAGGAGCTCTGGTTCACCCGCTGCCCCGTTCCGACCGCGACGGGCATCGCCTACAAGCTTGGCTGGCTGACGAGCGCCTTCGCCAATGACGGCGTCGCTGTCCGCACCCTGCAGGAATCCGGCCCCGAGCTCGGTCGCCACCACTACGATCATTCGCTCCCCTCGCTCATTCGCGAAGGCGGCAACATGCTCGCCATCGCCGCCCGCGCGCAGGGCGCTGACACCAAGCTCATCGGTCTCACCTGGATCGAGGAAAGCCAGCTCATCCTTACCCGTCTCGACGCGGGTATCGCCAGCGCCGGTGACCTTAAAGGCAAGCGTCTCGCTTTGCCGGGCTGGAGTGCAAACCCCATCCCCGATCATGTGCGCGGCACCAGCATCGCGCGCGGCATGTCGCTCGCCGGCTACAAAGGAGCGCTGGCCTCTGCCGGCCTGACCTTCGATGACGTTACCCTCGTCGAGACGCCTGATCGGCTCCGCAACATCGGTGGCAGCGGACGGGATCTTGGCGGCGGTCGCAGTGGTGTTGGCCGGCTTTGGCCGATCGAGGCGCTGGTCGATGGCCGCGTGGATGCGATCTACGTGAAAGGCGCCGCTGCGATCGATCAGGCGCGGGAGAACGGCCTCGTCGTCGCGATCGACCTCGATGCGCTCCCCGATCGCCGCTTTCGCGTCAACAACGGCACGCCACGGCCGATCACCGTCCACCAATCACTCATTGACGAGCATTTCGACGCGCTCGTCCGCTTCTTGGCGGTCACACTGCGCGCCGCCGACTGGATTGCCGAAGCCCCCGATCGTCTGCGCGACATCCTCGCCATTGAGACGGACGGCAGCGCCGCCGCAGTCGATCAGGCATATGCCAAACTTCACGAGGGGCTGCACCCGACGCTGGACGACGAGCGCCTCGCCTTGTTCGATCAGCAGAAGAGCTTTCTCTTCACCTACGGCTTTCTCGAGGCCGACTTCACGCTCGCCGACTGGATCGATCCCCGGCCATTGGAGGCCGCACGCCGCCTAGCTGCCAGCCTCCCCCTCCCCTCACCCGCGTTCGCATAAGGAAAACACAGCCATGACCACCGGTCTCTCCCCCGAAGCGCTCGGCTTCATCGCCGAGGCGCAAAAGGACGCGAGCAAGGCATTTCGCCTGCTCCGCGAAACCCGCACGATCTCGCCCTCTGGCACGCTTTTCTACGGCGTGCGCATCCCCAAAGAAGACAAGCTCGTTACCCTGAATTATGCAGGCCTCTGGGCCGACAATCCCGACGAGCCGATTACGGCGGTCATCGATTTCGAAGGTAACACGCTCTCGGGGACACCAGGGGGAACGGCACGCTATCTCAAGCTTTTCAAGAAGCACCCAGACATCCAGGCCGTCAGCCACGTTCATACGCCGCATCTTGGCGCCTATTCGCAGGCACATGCCGAACTGCCTCTGCTCTACGTGCCCAACCGCCGCTTCCGTTTCACGGACAAGCTCCCGGTCTACGTCAACCGCCGCCAGCCAGAGGTCGATTTTATCCTTGATTCGCTTGCGGTGGACCGCGAAGTTCCGGGTATCGTTGAGGCTAATGGCGGTGCGACCGTCTGGAGCTGGAAAGGCCTGCGTGACCTGACCAACCAGATCGTATTGCTGGAGGAAGGCGCCCAGTTCCAGATCCTGGCCCGCGCGCTTGGCGGCTCTCAGCCGTTCGGCCCCGGCGTGCTGGAGCAGCAGTGGAAGATGGGTAAGCTCGTGCCACCCGACGCTTCGGTCACCGACGACGGCACCATCCAATACGCAGCGGCGCAAGCCGCCGAGTAACGACCACGCGGGTGCCGGGAAGGCGCCCGCGATTTCAGGACGGCCTATGACAAGCAAAAAGCGGCAGCTCGCCCTTGGCGTATTCCTCACGCGCCACGGCCATCATCCCGGCGCCTGGCGCCAGCCTGAATCGATCCATAGTGGCCGGCCGGATTTCGCGCATTGGGCGCACATGGTGAAGACCGCCGAGCGCGGGAAACTCGACACGGCTTTCTTCGCCGATTTCGCAGGCATGGCGGGCGACAGCACCAAAGGTATCGAGCGGCGCCACGCCTTCTTAGAGTTCGAGCCGCTGACGCTTGCCGCCGGCCTCGCCGCCGTCACCTCGAAGATCGGGCTGGTCGCCACGGTCAACACTAATTTCGACACGCCCTATGCGCTCGCGCGCCGCTTCGCGTCGCTGGATCATCTTAGCGGCGGGCGGATCGGCTGGAACATAGTCTCTTCGCTCGCGCCGGGAGCGGCCAACAGCTTCGGCGTCGATCCGTCGTTCAGTCACGAGGATCGCTATGCGCGCGCCGGCGAGTTCGTCGATCTCGCGCGCCGGCTGTGGGACAGCTGGGAGGATGACGCGTTCGAAAATGCCGATCGCGAAAGCGGCGTCTATCTGAATCCGCATGACGTTCACCCGGTCCATCACAAGGGCCGCTATTACGATCTGGATTCGGTCCTCGATATCGCGCGCCCGATCCAAGGTCATCCAGTGTTCGCGCAGGCCGGCAATTCGGAGGTTGGCCGCGACTTCGCCGCCAAATACGCCGAGATGATCTACGCCGCCGCACAGTTTATCGAGGAAGCTCACGCTTTCTACGATGACGTAAAGGGCCGCGTTACTAAATTCGGTCGCGATCCAGATCATCTAAAGGTGATGCCCGGACTTTCATTTGCGATCGGCCGCACCCGCCAGGAGGCGCAAGACAAGTTCGATGCGCTGGAAGCAGCCGTCGATTTCCGCGGCGAGCTAAACCTCATGGGTCAGGACATGACCGGTTACGATCTGGACGGCCAACTTCCCGATCTGCCCGAGCCGGCGAACGGCAAGGGTCGCTGGAAGCAGCTGACCGCCCTTGCCCGCCGCGAAAATCTGACCATTCGCCAGCTCTTCCTTCGCTTCAACGCAGTACGAGGCCACCGGGTGGTGATCGGGACAGCCGTCGATGTTGCCGATCAGATCGAGGATTGGTTTGTGAAAGGCGCGGTCGACGGCTTCAATCTGATCCCGCCTGTGCTGCCGACCTCTCTCGACGAGTTCGTCGACGAGGTCGTCCCCGAGCTTCAGCGGCGCGGCCTGTTCCGCACCGATTACGAAGGCACGACGCTGCGCGAACATCTCAACATTCCGCGCCCCGAGAATCAGAACCGGCAGCTCGCGCCAGCAGCCCCGGTTCTCGAATCCGTCGCTTAACGAAAGGACACACCATGACCGAAACGCTCGACACGCTCTGGTACACACGCTGCCCCGTTCCAACCGGGCTTGGCATCGCCATCCAGAATGGCTGGCTGGAAGACGCCTTTCGCGCACAGGGCACGAAGCTCGGTTCGATCCTAGAATCGAACGACTTCAAGACACGCGAATCCCATTTCAGCCACACCGTACGAAATTCAGTGCGCCACGGCGGCAACATCCCGGCAATCAGCGCCAAGGCGCTCGGCCGCGACACGCGCGTAATCGGCCTGTCCTGGGCGGACGAGACGCAACTGATCCTTGCCAGCCCAGAATCCGGCATCGAGACGGTCAAGGATCTTAAGGGTCGCCGCTTCGGCCTGCCCAACTGGAAAAATGTCGAGATCGATTTCTCGCGCGCGCAGGCTATCCGCGGACTAGAGAATGCGCTGAGTTTGGAAGGCCTGTCGGTCGCCGACGTCGAACTCGTCGATCAGAATATCGAAAGCCACTATAGTGACGTCGCCGCGCAGAATGTGAACGGCACGCTCGCGCGCGGGCTCAGCACCAGCCGCACCCGCGCCAACAATCTCGAGCTTATCGCGCTCCTGCGCGGCGAGGTCGACGCAATTTTCCTGAAGGGCGCGTCCGGCGCGCACGCCGCCAACCAGTTCGGATTGACGACGGTGATCGACACCGGCATCCACCCCGATCCGCTGATCCGAGCGAATAATGGCACGCCGCGCACGCTGGCCGTCGACGGCGCTCTGATCGACGAGCATTTCGACGCGGCCGTGACCATCGTCGAGCAGGTGCTGCGCGCCGAGGCTTGGGCGCAGGAGCACCCTTCCGATATCCGCCGCTTCCTCGCTCGCGAGACGAACAGCAGCGAATATTGGGTGACCGTCGCGTACGGCCAGGATGCGCAGACGAAGCTGAAGACCGATCTGTCCGAACAATCGGTCGCAGGAATCCAGCATTTCACTGACTTCCTCGCCCGCTGGAAGTTCATTCCCGAGACGTTCGACGTGCGCAGTTGGATCGACGTACGGCCGCTGGAAGCCGCGCGCTCCGCCCGACTTGCGGGCTGAACGCATCGGACCGGCGCCGATCAGGCGCGCCGGCCCGAATATCCGGGACTCTCGCTTCGCGGCCTCGCCACTGCTGCGCTGCCTGGCCATCTACCGGCAGATGCCCGTCCGCTTCACACTGACGGCGTTGATGTTTGCAGCCGTGAACGTCGCGCTAGTAACCCAGCAGGCGTTGGTTGGCCGTGCCGTGCATGAGGCCGGGACCGGACAACTTGTTACCAGCAGCGCGGCCGGGCTGGACTATGGCCGCGCCTGGCACTGGGTCGCGCTGCTGTTCAGTCTCTCGTTGGCGCGAGCTGTCGTCCAATATGGTGCGGGGCTTCTATCGCTAATTATTGGGCAGGAGCTGCTGACCGAGTTGCGCCGCCGCATCCTTATTCAGGTCCAGCGGCTCGATCTTGCTTACCACTCGGAGCACGGCGTCGGCGAGATGGTCACGCGGATGACACGCGATGCCGACAAGGTCCGTGACGCGCTGATCAACTTCTGGCGGCAGATGTGGGAAACCGGGATGATCGTCCTGATCTCGGTCGGCTTGCTCTGCTGGTATGCGCCCTGGCTGGGGCTCGTCCCCCTCGCGCTTGTCGTCGCAGGTACCGCGCTTCTTGCCGTACAGGCGGATGGGCTGGTCGAGCTCGATCGCCGGGTCGGCGGCGCCTACGATGCGGTAACGCAGGACCTCTCCGAAGGCGTACATGGTGTGCGCGTCATCAAGGCATTCGCGTTGCAGACCGCCCGCATTGCGCGCTTCGAGGCGCATATCGAGACGTTTCGACGCGAGGCGCTTACCGCGATCCGCCACGCAGCGTGGCGCGTACCTTTGCCGCAGACGATCATCGCGCTCGGCCATGTCTGGGTGCTGGGCTATGGCGCGTGGCTTGTCGGTGAGGGGCGGCTGAACGTCGGCCAGCTCGTAGCCGCCGTGCTCGTCGCCAACACACTTGTGCTCAGGATCGAAGGCATAGGCCGCCTGCTCCAAATCGTCGCCGACGCGCGCTCGTCCGCCGGCCGTATCTGGGAGGTGTTGGACGCAGAGCCGACGATCATTAGCGGCGCGATCCCGCTGCCCGGAGGGGCGTTGGGGCTGCAACTCGATCATGTTTGGGTCGCGGCGCCAGGAGGCGGCCTTCCGGTGCTGCGCGATTGCTCCCTTACCATCGCGCCGGGCGAGATCGTCGCGCTCGTCGGCGCGACTGGCTCGGGCAAGAGTATTCTCACCGGCCTGCTCCCCCGCCTCGTCGATGCCGAACGCGGCGCGGTCCGCATCGGATCGGACGAGACAGGTTGGTTCGACATACGCGACATAGAGCAGGCCAGCCTGCGCCACCGCGTCCACGTGCTGCCGCAAGAAAGCTTCCTCTTCTCCGACACGCTCGCCGCCAATCTGCGCCTCACCGCCCCTCACGCGACCGACGCGCATCTCGTCGGGGCGCTGGACCTCGCTGCCGCCGGCGAAGTGCTCGAACGTATCGAGGATGGCCTCAGTACGAAGATCGGCGATCGCGGCGTCACGCTCTCGGGCGGCCAGCGGCAGCGCCTGTGTCTCGCCCGCGCGCTGCTGGCGGATGCCGATATCCTCGCGCTCGATGACGCGACCAGCGCGCTCGATGCCGCAACCGAGCATCGCGCTATCGCCAACATCCGTGGCCTTGCCACCCGCCGCACAAGGCCGGTGACGATGCTCATCGTTTCCAGCCGCCTGTCTACCGTGCTCGCAGCCGATCGCGTTCTCCTCCTTGCTGACGGCCGGATCGCCGCGCAGGGCACGCATGCCGAGTTGGAAGCCACCTCGCCTGCCTATCGCTCGCTCATGGGGCTCGGCGAATGAACGCCTTCGCCGGCGACCGGCCGCTTTCCGAGATCGAGCTAGAAGAGAAATTTGCTCGCAAGGCGCTGAACCGCGGCATGTTTCATCGTCTGCTGCCGCTGCTCGGACCTGTGCGAGGACTCCTTGCAGCAGTGATCGGGATCGAGCTGGTGCAGGTGCTCGCGATCTTCACGCGTCCGGCGCTGATCGGCCTCGTCATCGATCGCGGCATATCCGGACCGGACGGCGTGCATCGCGAGACGATTCTGTGGGCCTGCGCCGGCCTCACCGCTACATGGGCGCTCCGCTTCGCGCTAGGCGGCGTTTCCCAAACGCTGGCTGGTGCCGCCGCCGTTCGTGTCCTCAACGATCTACGCGTCCGCGTCTTCGCCCACGTCCAGGCGCTTAGCGTCGGCTATTTCGATCGCACGAAAGCCGGCCGGATCATCGCGCGCGCAGATCGCGATGTCGACACGCTGGAGCCTCTGCTGATCCAGGGACCGCCCGAAGCACTGTCTGCCGTGCTACGATTGATCGTATCGGCCGTACTACTCTACCTGATCGCGCCGAGCCTGCTGCTGAGCTTGCTCGCCGTCGTCCCGCTGCTGATGGCAGCGACAACGCTCTTCAAGCGCATCTCGCAGAAGAATTTCGGCAAGGTCGCCGAGAATCGGGCACGCTTCACCGCCCACCTCGTCGAGACGGTCGCAGGCGTCCGACTAATCAAGCAGGCCAGCCGCGAGGACCAAAACCTCGCCCGCTACATGGGGCTCGTCGGCGATTTCAATCGCGCGCTCGTCCGCGGCAACAGCCGCTCGGGCTGGTTCGCGCCCTTCACCGGCGTGCTAACGACGCTCGCTTTGGCCTCCGTACTCGTCATCGGCGGGCGCGGCATCGCGCTAAATACATTGACGCTCGGCGAGTTGGCGCAAAGTCTGTTCTACGTCTTCCTGTTCCTCGCGCCGCTGCAGGAATTCGGCGACCTGTTCGAGCGCTATGCGAACGGCACCGCCTGCGCGCAGCGCATCTTCCTGTTGCTCGATACCGGCCCCGAGATCGTCGATGCCGACGATCCGCTGGAGCTGCCTCACTGCACCGGCCACATCGAATTTCGGGACGTGGGCTTCGGCTATCTGCCCGGCCGGCCTGTGATCCATGGCCTGAACCTCGATGTCGCGGCGGGCGAGGTGCTCGCCGTCGTCGGCCCGACCGGGCATGGCAAGAGCACGCTTGTTCAGCTGCTCACCCGCTTCTACGACGTGGACGACGGCGCAGTACTGCTGGACGGCCACAACATACGATCGCTCTCGGAAGCGAGCCTGCGTCGCCAGATCGGCGTCGTCCTGCAGGACAATGTGCTGTTTGGCGGCACGATCCTCGACAATCTTCGCCTCGCCCGCCCTGCCGCCAACGATGACGAGCTGATCGCCGCCGCCCGCAGGCTGGGTGCGCACGAAGTGTTGGAAGCGCTGTCGCATGGCTATCGGACACCGGTCGGCGCGCTCGGCAGCCAGCTGAGCCAAGGTCAGCGTCAGCTGGTGTGCCTCGTCCGCGCCTATCTGGCCGATCCGGCCGTGCTCGTGCTCGATGAAGCGACCTCCGCCGTCGACGTCCAGACCGAGCGGCGCATCCAGCGAGCATTGCGGGAGCTGTGCCGCGGGCGGACTGCGATCATCATCGCCCATCGCCTCGCGACGATCCGGGATGCCGATCGGATCGCGGTTATCCGCAACGGCAAGATCGTCGAACTGGGTCCTCATCATGCGCTGATCGCCGCTCGCGGCCCCTATGCGGATCTCTACCGCGCCTATGATACGGAACAGCTGGCAAAAGCACAGGTTGGCTAGCCGATGGCCCCGACGCTTCCGATAGATTAGGCAACAGAATTGATGGACACACTGACTAAAGGGCAGCCAACCTTGATCCGCCGCGTCGCAATCATCGGCGGCGGCTTCTCGGGCGCCTTGCAGGCGATCAACCTGCTGCGCCACAGCGGTCCAGAGGCTGTATTGATCGAACGCAGGCCCGAGGCGGGCCGCGGAGTCGCCTATTCGGCGCCTCATCCCGCACTTCTACTGAACGTTCGCGCAGAGAACATGAGCGCCTTTCCGGACGCACCGGATCATTTCTGTCGCTGGCTGGAGCAGCGGGCCATCCCCGCCGACGACTTTGTGCCCCGTGCAATCTATGGCGAATATCTGGCCGAGCTTCTCGATCAGGCACAGCGCGCGTCGCCGGATCGCCTGCGCGTCGTCTGCGCCAGCGCCGTCGCGGTGGAATCCGGCCATGACGGCGTCCGCGTCCATCTGGACGACGGCGTTGTCGTCTCGGCGAACGCGCTCGTGCTGGCGCTCGGCAACCTGCCGCCCGTTCCACCCGACAATCTTCACCCGGAAAAAATGCCAGCGGGAACTTATGCTCCCAATCCGTGGACAGCGGACATCGCCCGAGATCTCCGAGCGGACGAGACCATCCTGATCGTCGGCACGGGCCTGACAATGGTCGACGCCGTGTTGCTTTTGGAAGAGCACGGCTTTCGCGGCCGTGTGGTCGCGCTCTCCCGCCGTGGCCTCGCGCCGAAGAAGCACGGAAGCGGCTCCCCGATCGCCACGAAGCTGAGCGAACGTCCACCGCTCGAAGCGTCGACGCTGCTATTCGAGGTCAGGCGACGCGCAGTTGACGTCGGCTGGCGCGCGGCCATCGACGAGCTTCGTCCCTTTACGCGCAGCATGTGGCTGGCGGCCTCAGCCGAACAGCGGCGCCGTTTCCTGCGCCATTTGCGGCCTTGGTGGGACGTACATCGCCATCGCATCGCGCCCGCCGTGGCCGAGCGGCTCGATCGGCTGCGCGCGAACGGCAGGCTCGTCATCGTCGCCGGCAAGACGCTGTCGTTCACGGCCGATAGCCCCGATCGCGTGACCGCGCGCTGGCGGCCGAGGGGGCAATCCCGCATCGAACAGCTTAGCGTCCGTCGCGTCATCAACTGTAGCGGTCCGATCGTCGACATCGATCGGACCGAGGAGCCTCTGCTAAGACAGCTCCGCACGGCCGGCCTCGCGGCATCAGACGGGTTGGGACTCGGTCTCGCGACCGATCGTGAAGGCCGCCTCGTCGGCGCGGACGGCAACGTCAACGAGCGTATCTACGCGCTCGGCCCGATGACGCGCGGCAGCTTCTGGGAAATTACCGCCGTGCCCGATATCCGCATCCAGACATGGACCCTCGCGCGTCACCTATCGAATGCCCATTGGGTTTCGGCAGAAGGTCTGTGAGGACGCAGCGAACGCGCTGCGGATCAAACGTGCCCATGCGCCTGATGCCGACTACCTGGTTGTTCCTCCTCGCCGCAATGACACTGCCGGCATAGACGAAGACGCGCCTGCGCCGCTGACCCTCATGGCCGATTTCAGCCTGCGAAACGGGCCGGCGGGCGCTAGGCAGGCGAAAGCGCCGGCCTAATCGCAGCGTTGAACAGCGTCTCGTCCAGCAGCCCCTCGCGCTTGGCCACGATCGTCGGGACCAGCGCCTGGCCCGCGACGTTCACGGCTGTCCGCCCCATATCGAGGATCGGATCGATCGCCAGCAGCAGCCCGGCCCCGTCCAACGGCAGCCCTAGTGTGGAAAGCGTGAGAGTCAGCATCACGGTCGCACCTGTTAGCCCCGCCGTGGCCGCCGAGCCGATCACCGAGACGATCACGATCAGGCCATAGTCTGCCAGATGCAGCGGCACCCCATAGAATTGCGCGACGAAGATCGCCGACACCGCCGGGTAGATTGCCGCACAGCCGTCCATCTTGGTGGTCGCGCCCAGCGGCACCGCGAATGCGGCAAGGCTGCGCGGCACGCCAAGCCGGTTCTCGACAACATCTTCCGTAACCGGCAGCGTCCCGACCGACGATCGCGACACGAAGCCGAGTTGGATCGCCGGCCACGCTCCTGCGAAGAACCGCGTGGGGCTCAGCCCGTGGAGCAGGAGCAGCAGGGGATAAACGACCAGCAGCACCAGCGCGAGACCGAGATAGACCGCCCCTGCGAACGCGCCGAGTGCCGAAAGCGTATCCCAGCCATAGCGGATCACGGCGTCCGCGATCAGAGCCGCCGTGCCTATCGGCGTCAGCGCGATCACCCATCTCAGGAGCCGCCGGAATACGGCCAGCGCCGAGGCGTTGAAGGCCAAAAAGGCCTCGCCGGGCGCGCCGATACGAACCGCCGCGGCCCCGATCGCGATTGATGCGACAAGGATCTGGAGCACGTTGAACGACACCGAGGTGCTTGCTTTTCCATCAATGATGCTCGTTGACGCGCCGATCCCCAGCACGTTCGCCGGGACTAGCCCCTTGAGGAAATCGAGCCACGAGCCGGTGGTGGAGGGTGCCTTGGCAGCGGCGACATCGACGGCCGCATGCGCGCCCGGTTGGATTGCGAGACCCAGCGCGATCCCGATCAGCACCGCGATGAGCGCGGTGATTGCAAACCATGCGAGCGTCTGAACGATAAGCCTTGCCGCGTTCTCCAAATGAGCAAGCGATGCTATTGAGGCCACGATCGCGGTGAAGATGAGCGGCGGCACCAGCGCCTTCAGCAATTGGACGAAGATCTGCCCGATCGTGTGCGCGCCCTCGCCCAGCGCCAGCGCGACAGCACCGTCGCCGCTGCGCGCGGCCAGCCCGATCGCGAGCCCAATCGTCATTCCCGCGATGACCTGGGACCCGAACGAGATCCTGCGTCGTGCATGTCCTGCAATGATTGCTTTCTCAGTCATGCCGCTTAGCCTCCAAATCGACAACGACCGCAGGCGTAACACTCGGGTGTCGCTTCGATCCTCGACTGTGACGCGCCCGCCAATGTGGGACAGTTTGCGCGCGCAAAAGTTCAAGCATCCGCTCTCCTTGGGCCCACCCACCAAGCTGCGACGCCGCGTTTATATGCCCCAACGCGCCAAGTTCGACAAAATCGGCATCCAGAGTCTTCGCATATTCTTCCAGTCGGTCGGTCGAAGCATAGGGATCGTTCGTGCTTCCGATCATCAAGGTCGGAAACGGCAGTGCCGCTGCCGGCATAGGCGCATAGCGCGCCAGCCGCGCGTCATGCCCGCGATTTACATCGCACGGCGCTACGAGCAGCGCGCCGGCGATACGCCCGCCTTTTTCGGGATATCGCTCCGCCCACCACGACACGAGCAGGCAGCCGAGGCTATGCGCCACCAGCACGATCGGACGTCCGTCGCGACGCTCGATCGCCCGATCGAGCCGGGCGACCCATCGATCTCGTTCGGGCAGCGCCCAGTCGCCAAGATCCAGAACTTCACAATCAGCGCGCTTGATGGCCCAGCGCGTTTGCCAATGCTCGGGCCCGGAGCCGTCGATGCCGGGGATCAAAAGACATGTGAGGCTGTCACGTCCGTTCATTCCGCAATTATGGCGACCAAACTGTCACGGGCAACGTCAACAAATGTATCCTAGTCACAAGGTAGGGTATTGTTACTTCGGCTCTCGTGATCGAACCGAACGACGTCGATCAGCGCGGTTCTGTCCCAAGCGTGACGCTGAAACTGCCACTACGCCGACCTACAGTCGGTCATCAGTGCTGCTGCCGCGATCGCGATATGGCGTTTAGCCAAGTGAGCGCGCCGGCTTGCTATCGGCCGCTTGTGCGTCCCGGAAGACTACAACCGAGTCTAAGTTGCGACAGAGGAATTCGCTAAGTGACAGTCGGGCGGTGTCGTTATACCCGCTTCGTGTGCTCTCCGTTCGCCGCCTTGTCACGCAAAGCCATCTCAACGTGCTGATTTGCGCGGCAGCGCTTCTGCTAAAGCTGCTTGTGCCTACCGGATACATGATCGACAGCGATCATGGGCGCATCACCATTACGATCTGTTCGGGGATCACTACCCGTACGGCGACATTGGAAATGTCAGGCATGCATGGCGACATGCCCGATCACAGTAAGGCCAAGGATCATAGCAAGGTAGAAATGCCCTGCGCGTTCTCCGGGCTATCGGCCGCGACACTAGGTGCGATCGACCCCATTCAGCTCGTCGCACTCATCGCCTTCATCACGGCGATCGGTCTGTTCGCTAGCGTCCTGCGAGCGCCGGCAGCTCCACCACACCTACGACCACCTCTCCGGGGACCCCCCGCGCACCTTTGATCCCTTACTGTCGCCGTCTCGCACGGCGCTCATGAAGCATGACCCGCGCTCTTGCGTCGGGCCGATCAAAGGTATTTTCATGATCCGATCAACCTTCCGAGCGAGCTCGCTCGTGCCCTGCGCCGCGCTTGCTTCGGCTATTCTGCTCTCCGCCCCGAGTCTCGCCCACGAGCCCGGCAGCGACAGACTGCGCAACAGCGACATCGTCGTCACTGGCACCAAAACCGGCGACTTCGGCGCGAAATCCGGCATCGCGATCGACCAGGTCCCGCAGAGCATCCAAGTCATCGACGCCGAAGATATCATCGACCGCGGCGCCCGAACAATTGAGGATGCGCTTCGCGCTGTGCCCTCTGCGACGGTGGCCCGGAACCGGGTATCAGGCTTTGCTGGCAATACGCTCCGCATCCGAGGCTTCGCGACACAGCAAATACGCAACGGTATCTTCCAGCGCTTCTACGACGGCACAGACCCGTCAGCGCTCTCTAACATCGCGCGGATCGAGGTGCTGAAAGGCCCCTCGGCAGTCCTCTACGGGCAATCTGGGGTCGGCGGCATTGTGTCGATAATTACCAAGCAGCCTACTGACGTATGGACGGGATCGACCGCGCTCACGGACGGCAATTACGACCAGAAAATGGCGACGATCGATGTCGGCGGTCCGATCACGGACACGCTCGGCATCCGCCTGACCGGCGAGATCGAGCGCTCGGGCTCCTTTGTAGATTTGCTCGACGTAGACCGGGAGAATGTCGAGCTAGCGCTAGCCTGGAAGCCAAGCGCGTCCGTGTCGGCACACCTTGTTGCCGAGTATCTTCACCGCAAGACGCTGAACAATCCCGGTTTGCCAACGATCGGCACCGTGATCAGTAACGGGGTGGCAACGGTGAAACGCTCTGCCTTCCTCGGCGAGCCTAGCTATTCGCTTCAGGAGAACGACGCGCCACTGATCCAGGCGTGGGTGGACGTGAAGCTGGGCGGCGCTTGGACCCTGACCCCCCGCTTTCAGTACAGCGAGTGGAACAATACCGGGCGCTCAACCACCTTATTGCCTCCCGTAGCGCCCGACCTGACAACCATTCCGCGCATCGGCCGCAATGCGGGCGAGAACGACAGGTTCTATGTGGCCCAGCTCGACCTTGCCGGCGAGATTGTCACCCTTGGCGTCCGCCACAAGCTGCTCGTCGGGGTAGAATATAACCACGACAACGTGCCGTTCCGCATGATCGCCACGGTGCCGTGCGGCGTCGGACCAATCAATTCGCTGCGGCCTGTATATGGCTGCGGCCCAGCGACCAGCAACTTCGGCTTTCTGTCTCGCGCCACGCTTGAAGGGGCCGCCGTCTACGCGCAGGATCAGATCGCAATCACGAACGCTTGGAACGTCGTCGCGGGCATTCGTCACTCCCGGTCCGACAACGACAACACCTTTACCACCGCCTTCTCCAGTTCGAGCAGTTCAGCGAAGCTGCGCAACACGTCCTGGCAAGTCGGCACCACCTATGCGCTGGGTGGCGGCTTCTCGCTCTTCGGCGGCTACAACACCGGCTATGATCTTGGCGCAGTGACCGGCTCGCGCCGGTTCGACGGCGTGCCCTTCAAGCCCGAGACGTCGAACCAGGCGGAGGCAGGCATCAGGATTGTTCGGGACACGGCACGCGCGACCCTGTCGGCCTTTCAGATCCGTCGCAACAACGTCGCCGTGCCCGATCCAGCCAACGCCGGCTTCCAGCTTCAGGACGGGCAGTTTCGCACTCGCGGCATCGAACTGGAGGGCGAATGGTCGCCGCTTCCGGGCTGGTGGCTGCAAGGAGGCTATGCTTATCTTGATGCCGAGATTACGAAATCGAGCATGCCGGAGCTGCTCGGCGGGCGCATCGCCGAGACTCCCAGGAACGCTGTGACTGCCGCCACGCGGGTGGCGATTGGTCGCCTGGAGCTGCGCGCAGCCGCAAACCATGTCGGCGCACGCAAGATCATTAACGGCGGTGCGATTACCCTGCCGGATTACGAGGCGTTCGACATAGGCCTCGGCACCGAATTCGGCCCGATCCGTATCGATGCTTCCCTGACCAACCTCTTCGATAAGACCTATTACTTCAGTGACAATCTCTCGCGATATTCGCTGGGCACCGAGGATCGCGTTCTCCCCGGAGAGCCTCGTACCCTCAGCGTGCGGGTCGCTTACCGCTTCGGCGGGGCACGGCGATGAGGCGGTAAGTTCGCCGATTGGCGTGGCCATCCTCGGCCTACCGCAACATTTTGCTCGGGGCGGGCCCCTCCTCCGTCCGCCCCAAGCAGGATCATGCCACCCCAGCGAAGCGCAAAAGGTCGATTATCAGGAAAGCATCGCCGGTACGCGCCGGATCGATAGTAGGCAGGCTGGGCTGCCAGTCAGGGTCTTGCGACAGGTACGATTCGCCGTCTCCCTGGATCAAGCCAAGGAAAACCTCAGCGACGATGCGCCCCCCAACCGGACCAAGCCGCTCGCCGTTTTCAAGCACCGCAGCTTCTCGCAAAATGTAAAACCAAAGCGGAGTGCGGTCGTCCATGCCGTAAGGCTGAAGATCGGCCAGGTCGCTGCGCCGCAACGCCGGCAGACCCATAGCCTGCGCCACCCTCTGGCCGGACGGCAGTGAAAAGGTAAGATGACGCAGCAAGTTGCGTTGAGCAAGCGAGGCAGGGTTGGTCTTTGCGTCGGGATTGGGAACCACCGATCCGGGCAATTTGAACAACGCGGTCGAAAGAATGCTGTCGATCTTCTTGTTGGGCCGCACGTTGCCGTCGCCGAAGTCGAAAAATGTCGGCCAGTCGATGAAGCGCCGCGGGGAGCGGCAGCCGCCAGAGAGATCGTCCGGATCCATCGGATCTGACGGCGTTGGGGTGAAGATCATGGCGAAGAAAGGCTGCCCATTGGGATTGCCCGTGAAATTCGCACGGTAAGACGGCCGCACCTGACTATGACCAAACCGATAGGCCGCGACCGAAAATTCGACCGGAATGAATGGCTCATTATGCCACTTGTAGAACTTGCGGCCGTTCGCCAGCACGTCGTCCACCACCGCAGCGCCACAGGTCTTCTTCAAGAACTCGTGAACGATGATCCATTGATAGTGCCAGCGGACAAGGCGCTGCGCCTCCGCAAATATTCGGTCCGGCTTGGTGAGCTTGATCTGCGCCTTGACGTGATCGACCACAACGTTGTGAAACGAGAGGAAAGCCACCTGAAGCTGCGAGACGATAAGATTTTCGTCATTTCTAGGGTCACCGATCAGCGCAACCTTTTGGCTGTTTCGCGGCACGTCACGTTTGCCGGGTGTACCGCTTTCCTCGAGCAGGAACTTGATGCCTTGGCCGGCGGCGCTCTGGTCGTAAAGGTGGGGACTGCCGCCCGGTCCAGCGCCGTAGATGTTGTCCAGCGCCAGCGTGGGCGTCCGGAAATTGGAAATATGCTCGGGATCGACCTGTCGCTCAAGGCTTGAGGTGGGATCGAACGTCATGTCGTGATCGAGGAACTGGCCTAGGAAGGTGAAGCCGGCCGTTAAAGTAAGATTGTTGGGGTTCTTTTTAGAAAGGTTTTCTTCGGTGATGAGCTTGACCGGGCCTTCAGAGAGCTTGTCCTTGGCGTCCATGATCCCGCCGGGTTTGCCAATCTCGAGGAGTGCAGCGCGGATTTCCGGTGTGTCTGCAGCAAACGGGGGAAGATTGCCAAAAAGGCGGCCAAAGCGACCGCTGTCGAAATAGCGCGATCTTGGGGGAATGATGTCGTGCGGATAGATGCCGTGACGTGCCATTATCTCTCTCCTGCTACTTCTTTTCTTATGCGATGGAGAAGAAGCACGATGGCAGCCGGGGTCAGGATAACTTCGATAAACATGCTCAACGGCGCGACAAGATTGCGTCAGGCCTCAGAAAGAGAAAAGTAACGGGGCTGCTTCAGCTAACTGTGAGGTGTGCCGGCCGCGGTCCTGGTCTTCCTGTGGAACCTGGGAAGCTTGTCCTTGGTCCAGCCGCTCTTAGAGCAGCGCAATGCACGTGGCGACAGATGCACCCAATCTCGCCCAACGATGAGCATCGGTGCGTCAGTCTCGAGAGTCCCAGGTTAGTG
>Ga0247734_1000560_pt1 | contig 31640 bp, 38 predicted proteins | sample UWRJL103311B2_FD_180933 | JGI IMG/M metagenome (GOLD analysis project Ga0247734, IMG submission 180933) | Plant litter microbial communities from Arlington Agricultural Research Station in Wisconsin, United States - UWRJ-L103-311B-2 | ecosystem: Environmental > Terrestrial > Plant litter >...
TTTGTAATATGTATAATAATTATACGCAAAGGCTACGAGATTGTAAAGATAGAAATGGTCAAATGACCAAATATTAGTGTTTTTCCCCCTGGTCAAAATCGGCCATTTTCACCCGCACCCCGTAGCTCCCTCACTCAAGGCTACTCGCTAAACCCCACCCAAGAAACAGATAATCGTAACCTGCAATTATGAAGCCAGGCGCAGGGGATTACGCAAATTGCAATTGATCAGCGATGCCCAAAGAATATGTCCAGATGTTGTGATAGTTTTGGGGGAAGAGCTGGGAAGATTTCGTGATGCGTCCAAAGCCCTCTACAACTTCCTAGAATCTTTCACGTGGAGTGGGAAGGTTGAAAGACTTGGTTTTGATGAGGTCTTTATGGATGTGTCGGACATTGTAGATTACAATCAGGCACTGTTGAACCCTCACGATCTCACTAGATCCTTCTTTCAACTGAAAAAGGACGACCCAACAGTCGGGTTTGAATTTGATGCATCATGGATTGCGTCCCATGGATATCCACCAGATACACAGCCTCCCCCGGTCACGCCGACTCACCAAGACACTTTGACTACTCGATTGATTCTTGGGTCCCATTTTACGCAATACTTGAGAACCAGCCTTGAAGAAGAAAAAGGCTACACGGCAACAGTTGGCATATCAACTAACAAACTCGTCTCTAAGCTAGTCGGGAATTTGAACAAGCCTAGAGGACAAACGACGCTTCTGCCACCATACGTAGCAGACAGTGGCTATGGTTGTAAGAATGTCGAAAGTGAGCTGGAAAGCAATGTGACGCGATTCATTGACAGCCATGAAATTGGAAAGATCCCTGGTATCGGGTTCAAGATGGCGCAGCGAAGTAGGTACATTTTGCAATGTAACCCATTTAATATCAGCGCTTCTTCCCCTATCTACCCTTGCAAGTTGCGAGTCGGAGCTTTTCTACTGTTTGTCTTACTGCGACTCAATGAAGCTATGCTAACCCATCATTTACGTAGTTCGGAATTATGTGCTGTCACGAGCTGCTAATCATGGAATGGAATCAACGCATGAGTGGACAACGGATTCAGTAACAGTCAAAGATGTGCGACTCTTCCCTGATATGAGTGCGAAGGCACTTGAGCAGATACTTGGTGGGCCTGGAATGGAGCGTGGTATTGGGGACAAGGTATGGAACTTAATTAACGGTGTAGATGATACTGAAGTCCAACAAATGAGGCGAGTTCCAATGCAGATTAGTATTGAGGATTCGTACATCCGCCTCGATGCGATGCCTCAGGTGCTAAAAGAGATGCAAATCCTAGCCACAAGTTTGGTTAAGAGAATGCACACAGACCTATTAGAGGATGATGAGGATCCCGAGTCAGGTAGCATTAAAAGATGGATAGCTTATCCAAAAGTTGTTCGTCTTTCTACGAGGCCACGATTAGCTTTGAATGCAGATGGAACGAGAACACGAAGTTTCAATAGGATATCGAGGTCAATGCCACTACCAGCTTTCGTCTTCAATCTGAAGGACGATATAGCTGCTGTGGTCGAAAGGTTAGTCCAAGAAGCGCTCGTTCCACTTTTTCGACGACTGCATCCTCAAACAGGGTGGAACCTAAGCCTTCTGAATATTTGTGTCACCAATCTGGTAGAAGCAGCCAGTGAAGATAGTGGGAGTAGTGGTCGAGACATCGGCAAGATGTTCAAGCGGCAAGAGAAAGTTCTGAAAGAGTGGAAAATTGAGGATAAAGATGTTCCTCCGGATCCAGTGCCGGAGAAAGAGCTGCAATATCAAGCTGAGCCAAGTGCTGGCGATGACGCTATGGAGCTCATGGAAGGCTCTGAGGATATGTTATATCCTACGCAGAATACAGTTGAGGACAATGCACAATGGGACGACGACGATGAAGAGAGTGATGGTCTGGAAAGATGTGGTAAGTGTGGGGCCTCGTTACCTGGGTTTGCGATGCTAGCACATGAACGCTTCCATAGTTTCGAGGAATGAATAATGTCACCTTTTAACAGCCATTCGTTATGAAAGTAACATCTTTGGAAACAATTGGCCGGTGAGAGACGGATTATTGATATTCTACAATGAGCATTGCACTCTGCAGGTTTCGTAACATATCGTATTCCTCAACCACTAGAACACTTGTCTCTCCATTCCAAGTTCTCCTCGTTCCGAATTTTTCTTAAAAAGTATATTATCAGCAGCTCATTCGTCATAATACTTGCTACTGTCCACATAGACTGATATTATAGGAGGCTTCATCTAACCCCCAACGCTGAAAAGAAAACCGTATCAGGGAGAGTGTCGACTTTAGGACAGTGTTGCGCGAAACGATGCGAGATTGGATACTCACCGTATTAGTGTTCAGACTCCGCATGAAAAGGGTCTAATATATTCTACTAGTAGTATTAGTACGTTATTAACTGCCTATGCAAACTATTATCTGCCGAAAACACAAATACGTTCTCTCTCCCATAGCTATCCGCTTTGGGATGAGATTGTCCCGGTGATAGAAGACGGTGAAGGATGGTCTTTCCTGTTCTAATGGCAAGTCTTCTTGATAAAAGTATATTACTATGTGTGGGTTTTAGTATCTATTTGAAAGCAGACTTTTCTCTCCAAATCTCTCAAACAAGCTCAATCTTTCTCTTTCCGATTTGGAGATTAACATACCAAAATGGAAGAATAGTACATGTTTGAAGCTCGATCCCCAGCAAAGAAAGAAGAAAAGAAGAAAAGAAAAGAACTAGGAATGCCATTGTGTTAATAGAAAGTCATATTTCCCTAACAAAAAACTCCTTATTTTCAAACTATGCCCCATACATCGAGCTTCGGGTTAACTTATATTAAGGATGCCAGAGTGTGTCGTGTCATAATAAACACCTTCACTCACTCTGACATTTCCGCATTCTCAGCATCCGTTTCAGATATCAATCTTGGTGCTCGAGAATGTAAACGAATCCTCGCATCTTGCACATTGCTTGTCGAGCCTTTCTTCTTTTTACTGCCCACTATCACATAAGTCTCCTCCTCACTAAATACCTTCCAGGGAGGTGCAACTCGGTTCTTGAGAGCTTTCTCTGCTCCAACTAGAGTTCGCTAGTTAGCAGACTGCTTCTTGCTACTAGAAGCTTGAACATACAGATAAATATCTCTATCATAAATACAGTCACCGGCACCCAAGTTGACAAAGCCATAACCTGGCCAAATCCCCAAGACCTCTCCGGGCCAGAAATCCCTATCTTCTGCCTAACAAGGTGTCGTATCCATATCAGGGATCCTAAAGTCAGCCAGAGACTGATAAAACCATAAACACACACTATCCACTTTCCGATATTAGACAGCGCCTTCTTGTTCATCCAATGTGGGAGAGGTAAAACCGTGAATATCATTAACAACAGAACAAGCAACAAAGCCCCAGCGGTAAAAGCTTGTATTATGATGAAGAAATTACTTGGCTGGTGAAACGAGGGAAATATCTCATGGAGGCAATTAACCTCTTTACGTGTGACACCATCAGTGTCCGTGCCGGTCCAGAAAATGCTTGCTGCTTCTATGAAGCCGAGGACGATAATGAAAGCGAAGAACGCATTCCTGAAGATTCGTCTTCGCATTGATTCTCGTTGAAATGGCCAGATGGCTATACATTGTCAGTAGGTACCGCTTTCGTCAGATAAATGCTAGATCTTTACGAAGGCCGCCTATAACACGATAGTCTGATATCTCACGAGCCACATATGAGAATCCAGGGTGCATACCAAGTATCACAGAAATGGAGAATGCTGTTACGAGGATGGCTTGCAACATATCATAAGGCTTCTTAGTTGCTGGAATGGTAATCATGCCAGCAACAATGATGGTGAAACAAAAGAGCGTCGCTGTATCCATAAAGTCATCCATAGAGAACAGTACCGCTTGTAGGAAGCGATACTTGATATCAGGCAAGCTCCATTTTACCCTAGGGCGTTGTTTTAGAATTGGAGTTGTCGTGCCCTGTGATATCATTGGGAGAACCTTCGCTGTCAAGTAAACAGTTGCCATGAAGGCTTCAATAACATATGCAGCGAGCATCTATTTAAAGAGTGAGCTATCAGCGATATTGTATATGTCATTTTGCTTTAGAGAGCGGTTATGCCTACGCCAATTCCAGCAATATCTGCATTTCCAGGATACTTAATACTCCGGCATGTTTGTGTTCTGCAATGATCGAACGGGATCTTGTCACATTATTAGTAAATCTTCGACTGAACTTACAGGAAATTATTATTAGCTTGCCTGATACATTTCACTAAGGACTTGGTTGGTGTTGTAGATTTGATAAAACCATGTCATGACCTGGTTTTTGCTCGGTGGATTGGCCCCCGAAGGTAAGGAGGCTAACACATAATAGTATAGAGCATCGTAGGTTCTTATGAAGTTCTGTCTTGATCCCCAGAAATAAAGACCAGTGAAGTTCGCGACCGCCCTGCAGTTGTTTGTGAATGTTAAATTATTGAAGTTCAGATTTGACGAGAGTGCTACAGAAGTGGCCATTTTTGCTCAACCAAAGAAGTTATACATTCATCTCATAACGTGTCGGGATATAGATTGACTTTTGTATCTGAGGACACTTGCCGATCTACAATTTTACGTCAGAGAATAAGCAGCAGTCCTACAGTCTTACACGCATGTTTATTAGCAGGTCACACAACAGTGCCGATTATCTGCAACACCCAAGTGGTCCATCAATGGTGGCCTTGCTCTGCCAGGCCTCCCCTAACAACCAAAAACAAATAAAGCCAATAATCGCTCGTGAAATCAGTTGGAAACCATACCTAAAGTTTCTTAAGCCCGCGCAGTTCCATCTCAACACTTAGAAAGAAGTCATAGGATTTTTGAAACAACAGCTATGTTAATTAAAGGGTTTTGTACAAGAATTCATTACTGATCATGCTGGAGCTTATATAATTATGCTTTGTGCCTCACTGAATATAGTGCAGTTTAGGTACTTTGCAACTATAATCAGAACCAAATCTTTCTTTATCATAGGTAGAGATCACAGGAATCCCATCCTATAGAAACATGTTTTAGTAAGCGGTCTAAAACACGAACTACATGTGAGAAAAGTTCACTTTGGAAATCCAACTCTAGATTCAGCCTTGAACAAGGGGTTGAAGTTTCCAGTCAGCCTGAAGACTGTGTCAGAAAAATACAAGAACATGCAAGTAGCAGAGACAACTAGAACAGCACTACAATCTAACAGCAGGAAGAATAACTCTTCAAAGGGATGGGGAGAATACATAGGAGAGTATCTTGACATAGTATACCATAACTTGTGCCTGCGTATTAATGTTGTTGTTAAAGTGTAGACCATAGAGTGAATTAAAGACACTAATCCCATAAAGGTCTTAGTTGGGCTTCTTGCGTCTTTGCACATCCTCGGCCACCGTAATTGAGTTGATTGCAGCCTCAGAAATCCACGGGGCTTTCAAGCAGCCTCGTGCCATTCCAAGTTCGCAATCAACAAGCCATCATCACAACCTGCCTAGTACTTAAACATCGCGATAAATCGGTCGCTCTATACAGCCGTATTCGATATAACTCTGCCATAATCAATTGTGTGTGCACAATCACACCTTCCTGCTTAGATGGCGTCCGAACCCAGCTCAAAAAAGAGGAGGCTCGCACCCAAGATGGCCGAAAACCCACCCCTTCTCCTTGAGCAGGCAAGTCCATTATCAAAATCCTCGTTGTATAACCATAGACTAATCGATGTATCTTTAGCATTCTCCTCAAGCCTATTACCAGTCTATTCCATCTTTGCAAGATGTGCCCCCTCCTCCGGAGCGCACCGATTTCGAGTCCTTTGCCCGTCACCTACAAGACGCAGCAATGCTACTCTATGCGCAAGCCAATCGATCGCCATACACAAGTGTCTCAGTTCTTTTACTGCGATGGGAAGAAGACCTGAGCGTCGAACAGGATGTTCTCGAACTTCAGAAGGTTTTCCGTGAGCGCTTTAATTATCGAACCGAATCTTGGTGCATACCAAGTGGCCCAAACCCAAGTGTCAAATTGACCATGCAAATGGCACAACATATCGAGTTTGCGCGATCTGATCACCTTCTAATTGTATATTATGCTGGTTATGGTTTCGTTGGATCTGATCATCACCTATATTGGGCATGGTACGACCATTTTAATAGACAGGCTGGGGCACAAGGCTGACCTTAATATAGCAATTCTCGAGAAGACTCGGCCAGACTCAAATGGGAAGGTATTCGATGCCTTCTCGAAGATGCTCAGTCCGATATTCTACTCTTGCTTGATAGCTGTGCGGTAGCCGATGCTGGTACAGCTGGTGGCCATGGCGTTAAGCAGGCACTTGCTGCATATACTCCCGAGCACATTACGCGCGAAGCAGGCCCTCGCTCATTTACTTCCCACCTCGTCGAGGCGCTCAACAAACTAGGCAACGGACGTCCCTTTAGTATCCAGCGACTTCATGAGGAGATCATATCGCAAAAGCACTCCCGCTTGTTACAGCATAGCGGTCTCTCGAATGGTTCTGGCAAAGCTGCAACAGCCAACGAAAGAATGCCCGTCTGCTTTACGTTGACACCTGGAACATTGCAGAGCATCACTTTGTCACCCTTAGGCATGCAAGGGCCTGGTTCCCATTCCCCGCTTGGTCCTCCTGACGGTATGGGCAACGTCGAGTCTCATGGCATTAAGGTCAATACCAGCTCAGAACTTACCTTTGAGGAAGTACGGGCTTTGGTTTGCACAACTTTCCTAGGAGAACCAAGTCAGGACATGGCCAGCTTCAAGCAATGGCTACATAACACTCCAGTTGCTGCTTCTAAAATCGCCGTTGAAGGCATGTTCCATGGACCACCAACCGTTTTGCTGGTGTCTATGCCAATCGCTATCTGGAATGTTATTGCTGCTGATCGAACTTGTTGCTTCTTGGGGTATGTCAACTCGCACAACATGACTACAGAATATCAGCATCTCATAGGAGGCATTTCTCCTTTTGGCAAGTCCGCTACTCGTAGAGAGCTGGAGGACGGGAAGATTCTTCTCGAAGCACGAGAAGCGGCCGCATCTACTCCAGTTATGGTTCGCCACGAACCTACCAGACAGGATATGCAGCAAGACCCCCTACTACTTAACACGCCAAGCGCTTCTCAGGTCATGTATCCAGATCCAGGACAACCAGTCATTCCTGAACACCAAGATGCCGTCGAGGATTCAGTTGAAATGCATGAGGCAGCTGAACAGCTTAAGGCATTGAGTCATCCTCGCCACGTTAGCCATGATCACCTAGCAGGTGATCGCAACCATTCGCATATCCCGGACGATGATTCTCCAGGCCTGAGGAGCACTAGAGAGGATTCAATTTCGTCGCAAGATCCAGGTGATTCCAATGGTGAAGACAATCTGTATAATTCTGAATATGCTTCACCCGCATCCCGTCCTAAGCCCCGCCGATCGATCCAGAAGCAAGGTCCGAAGCAAGATACGCGCTGTACTATGTGCAGTCATGCACCATTTAAAGACTCTTCTTCCCTTCGTAAGCATATTGCAGCTGCACACACTCGACCTTTCCCATGCGCCTTCTCGTTTGCTGGCTGTACAAGCACATTTGGCTCCAAGAACGAGTGGAAGCGTCACATTGCCTCGCAACATCTATGCCTTACATACTACCGCTGCTCCTCCTGCCCCCAGAGCACGGTCGAAGGTAAAGGTAACGAGTTTAACCGTAAGGATTTATTCACTCAGCATCTCCGACGCATGCATGCTCCATTTGCCATTAAGAAAGCCATAGCCAAAGGCGACTCGAAATTGCAACTCGAGTGGGAGACGCACGTCAAGGAAATGCAAGCAAGCTGCCTTGTCATCAGAAGACAACCTCCACAGCGATCGGCTTGTCCAAAGACTGACTGCAGTAATATTTTCGAGGGCACCGGTAGTTGGGATGACTGGACTGAGCATGTTGGCCGGCATATGGAGAAGGGCGAGGCGAACAGGCTCGGTGTTGATAGACTGCTAGCTAAGTGGGCTTTAGACGAAAATATCATCGAAAGGAGAGAGGATGGAGAGTACCGGCTCTGTGGTACGGAACGTGAGAGTGGAATGTCTGCAGGATATTACTCTGACGGTAATGGAGGTCTTATGGCCGGTAAGCGAGATATGGACGATAGTAATATCGACAGCAGCATGCTTCTAGATGGCTGAAAAGCGTTCTTGCACCTGGAATAAAGGCTTGGGTTGGGTCTTTCTTTAAACTTTTCTGCCTTCTGGTCCCATTTTACATGAGGAATCTTCTGGAAGAACTCGGGTTGCGTCAATTGGGGCGTCACTACACGGATTTGTTCTTCCTTTCATTTGTAGTCCGTGTTTCGACTTGTAAACGCAAATTTATGTACATTCATTCCAATCAGGTATCCAATCAACACGTTACACATGTAGCACTACCCTTTCGGAAATATAATCAAAGCGCAACAACTACATGATTGATGGTTAGACTGCTTGTACTTCTATAAAGGGTTTGTTATAACAATCGGCGAAATTATCTATCTATAAATAAGGCTTATAGGTAAATTTTTTAGAGATAGAACTTGTAATTTACAAAAAAACACTCGTCACAAAACTTTTCACAGAATGATAAAAATTAGATCAAAGCAAGTCAAACAATGTTCCGTTTCTACCGTAAGACTAATAGCGGTCCAACTACACAATGGCCTGTTAAAGAGTAAACGATCGTGTAACTGTTCGCAGTAATCAAGATAGAAATCTTGTTCCACAATCTCAGTTAATCATAGCACAAAACCCGTTTGCCGTTAGCCTTGTTGTGAAAAGTTCCATAACCACCAGGCAAATCGGCAGCAAAGCCAGATCCGAACCCTTCAAGTTCCATCGTCTCCATACCATTCTCCGTCTCATGGCCGCCATGGTTGCTCTCTGGGGAACTTGCCATATCGCTCTCTTTGTTTGTATGAGATGCTGCATTGGTTATGATATTTTCTTTATTCATGACGCTATAATTACCATTGTCACCGAGGAAAAGAAATGCGGATGGTGTTGCTCTTTCCTTGCTAGTGACTTCAGCGTCGTCGTCATCATCTGGGAAGACGGGCTCTCCGTTCTCATCAAGGGTCATGAAGATACCAGTGATGAAGTCATCCATATATCCCCTGTGGTTTATGCGTCAGCGAATGACTAAGTTCGGCGCGGCAAGACATACTCAGGAGGTGGAGTGGAAAGGCCCAAATCCAAGATTTGAGGACTTGATATTGGAGTCATCATAGCCTGTACAAACGTATTAGTTTTGAGTAGTTAAAAACAACGATTGTTATGCAAATTGAAGCTAACCAGATTAAAAGAAAACTTACAGAGTGAGACTCTAAGTCTCTAGTAAGAGAGCCACTATCTTCTTCTAGGTCAATTTTGAACGTACATGCTGGATCAAGCACCTTCTTGGTGTGATCTCTGAAGGTCTTGTGGTTAGCTATACTTGAAGTAAAGAATTCTGAATTGGGCAAAAGAATCCCTCCCTAAAATAAGTCATAAACTCACTCCATATTGATGCTAATTCCTGGACTTGGGCTTGGGGCAGGGCTGCGGCTAGCTCGGTCTTCGGCTTCTACCCTTTCATCTTCATCGGATGAGGATGATAAAAATGGAGAGCGGACCCGGTATGGCAACTCGAATCTGGTGTTTGGTGAAAAGGATCGGCGAGGCGAAAGAGGCCTATTCTGTGTCAGTATATAACCAGTGTTGCCAAAGTGTGCATATCATGTAAATGACACTTCTAAAGGACAGGTGAGGGTTGTTACTTTTCTTTCAACTGTTGCCAGCGATTGGCAGGGCGCCTGGCCTCAGAGAGGCAACTGATGTGTAGGTCACCGAAGGTTCTTGCTGAGTTTCGGAGCATGATTGATGAATGTATACCGTAGAGATGGTACAGGTTAGCTTCAATGAGGTTAATGTTGCTGATTGTGTTGATGATGGATGGTAAAGATCCAAAAGGATGTTGATGAGATGAGATGAATAGTCGTTCCTAATTCTGAGTTTGGACTTAAAAAAAGGATACACAAGAACCTCACCGTTTGCAGTAGTTGCAACTTCCTAAATGCACAAAACGTATGGACATCAGCTCATCACATTGGGGAAAGAGCTTTCTAAAAGGGAAGTCGCATTGTTTGGTAGGTTTCTGGAAATCCTCTTCCCCAAGGAACAGTTCATGGAGCAAACACCACCAAAAGAATAATCTTCATTTTTTTTAAAAAAGAAATTAGAAATAATACTTGAGAACCGAATGGAAACATCACTTCTTTCAATGTCAGTCCAGGCTGAATTTTTGCAGAGAGTATTCAGATTTCACTGTAAAGCACGGGAATCCATTAGAAAATAGTATGGACAAACAGAAACATTGAAATCCAGCATGTAACTTACCATGGCTTGCAGGCTAGTAGTGGTTGCTATCCAGAGATACCTTTGTAGAGACAGAACAGACACGAGATTCAATTTTGTGGCTCAGCAACAATTGGTAACATTTTAGTAGCAGTGGGTTTTGGCCTTGGTTCTCCTCCAGGCCGATGGATCTCGTCTGTTTCGACTTGAAATCCGCGTCACACACAAGCCAAGTTCTACCAGATAAAAGCAAACCCCAATACCGGGTTTCGCATATCTAGTTGATAATTTAGTTTTTGGCAGTACGTGAAATCATATGGTGCCCATGGATGTTCTCGGGTGGTCGTAGCCACACTTTTTGCTGTGTCCATTTGCATTGTGTACCTGGAGTGCTACTAAAACATTTGGTTCCTGCCTTTGAATTCCGCTATGCTACGCCGACCCATCGCAAAATCACGACGAAAACCTAGATAAGATGCTTTGACCTGTTTAAGAATTAGCTCTGTCAGATAGTTGAGGTCTAGAAGGATATACCTGAAGTACGCTCTCAAATATATAACCTGCCATGCTCCCAATGCTACTAGCATGCCCATCGTGCTAAATGCAAACCATTTTACCCGGTTGTTCGTACTCTCATTAGTATCCCTAAGCTTTTGTTCCCGAGTTCGTAGATAGTCCATCTCAGAGACTATCTCAGCCACCATTTCTTCAATGCGCCGTAGCTCTGTTTCAACTGGCTTCAATTTCTCGGTTGCCTGAACTGCCGACCAATCTTTCGCATCAGCTCCAATGTCAATGTCCAATTCAACGTGTCGGAAAGCATGTCTCACAGCCTGGGCTAAGAATTTGTTAGGTTTTCGACATATGGAATAAGGATATTGGGAAAAGCGCACCGCCAGAGAGGTAATTTTCGAAGCAGACATCAAATGATGCATCTGCATGAGATGTGAAGGCCATCCTCTGTTCTCCAGCAACATCTTTTGGCCGCCCATATTCGTTTCCAACAGCATCCTTAATCTAGAGCCCCTATAATCAGTAAAGCTTCTTTGCAGAGGGCTACCAATCTAACCTACATGCATATTGACAATCATTCCATCTCCTTTATATCCATCCACTGTCGCAGTTACTACTACTAGGGTATCCCTCGAAACAAAATTTCTAATACATCGTGTTCCCCTCGAGTCCCCTTGGTGGTAGGCTTCAATGTCAAATTTCAACGCATCCGCAACGACGAGAAATAATAAGAAGCTGTACAACGAGTACAGTAGTGATTGAGGGTTTGCCATTTTGTGCGTTGGGGCGGCGTTGAATCGTCGAGTCTGGATTTATGGCTGGGCAAGTCGCGTAGAAAAGGAGTTGGTTGCCAAAGTGTCATTTCAATAAATCACGTGACTTTGTCGCGAACTTGGATTCTTTGACTTCAACCTACCGCCAGCTCTTCTTTGTGATAAATTCTTCCAACATACAACAAGTTTTGCAATCCAAGACTTTCAAAGATGCCCAAATGTAATGTGTTCTCCTATGCGATTATCGTTCTTGACCTCTACTAACTTTTGAAACAGTTTTCTGTGAGTTTAACACCTTCGCGGATGCCCTTCGAAAAATCCCCATTACAGCTATCAAAGCCCATGCTGATCATCTGCAGGTGACTACTGCGATGTCTACTTGACACACGACTCAATGAGTGTCCGAAAAGCTCATAATAGTGGTCGTAACCACCTTAGAAACGTCGTCGATTACTATCAACGTATGCATATTTCCTTAAAAGTACAAACCGCAAATACTTACGTTCTACCGCCAGAAATCGGACATGAAAAGGCGCAATCTGTTATCGACTCTATTACAAACTCATATGCCGCAGAAGGACAATCTTCATCGAATCCCATGCTCGGCAAGAACCCAGGCGGGCCCCCAATGATGCCGCCACCTTTTGGTTTCCCCGGAGGTGTGTTCGATCCATACTACACTACACGAAACTAGTTAACTAATGACAATATACAGGTGTTCCGCCACCTCCATTTGGTATGCCAGGCATGCCGGGAATGATACCTCGTAACACCCCCTTTCCTCCCTCCTTTGTTTGACTTTCAAACTAACAGCTATAAGCACCGGGCGGCCGAGGAATGCCTATGCCACCTTTCCCGGGGGGGCCAGGTCTTCCAGCTGGTCTTCCATTTCCTCCACCAGGTGGTCTCCCATTTCCTCCTCCCGGGGGACTTCCCCCAAACTTCCAATTCCCTCCTCCACTCCCAGGTGGATTCCCTGCGGGTGGGCCACCGCCTCCTGGCTCCGGCTTCCCTCCTCCACCAGGGCAATTTGATCAGAATAAGGGCGGAGATAGAAGATAATAGGACGACGTGTGAGAATGATGATATAGTACACTTTTAATGCAGTGCATGTTGGGCTTAGCTTGCAGCTTACGCCGCCGTGGTGGCATCCTGCCCGTGGTACTTGCCTTTGCAACAAGCCCCGAATCGTGCGTTTATGGGATAGCTAGTCTCTTTTGAAAATCGGCGTTTGGGGTATGGCGTTGGCTGGTCACCCAAAAATTAACCTTTGTATATCACAACCACACTGTGAGCTCGGTTAATAGAATAGCATTCTGCAATTTTATCATTATCGTATTGCTGTATTGTGCCCAATTTTACATGGAATTTCTTTGGGACCATTCGATACTGCCGAACAGACATAATAACTACATAAACTATCAGGTATGTATACGCACACCTGACAGCGAATCTATATCTGATTCTTCAGTCCATAGGCTAGAATCACTGTCCTGATGCTCCAGCTTGACGTGATCATCATGTCTATTATGTGGGCCAGCGACATCTCCATCCGATTCTGGGTCGACTTCGAGTGTAGGCAACGATCGAAGAGATAGTTCTCTCATGTGCCGTCCCAAATGTCGATTCAGATCCTTATCTCTCTTTGCCATTCTTGTAGACTTGCAAAGTGGGCATTTTCCGGATTCTTGGCGCTCTTTTACTTGAGAACTGTGAAAGGTAGATTCATGTATAATCCACTCTGTTCGAGAACTGAATGTCTTGGAAGTAGCTTCACACTCCCCAAAAGAGCATAGATACGGCTCGAGATCATTAAAAACATGCTTCCTGTTATCAACTAGTTAATTAAGAGCAATAGAGATAAGCAAGGATTCTTACTTCCACTGGTTTCTGGTTCGCATATCTTCAACAAGCCTGTCGCAAATAAAGCATTTGAACAACCCGCCATTATTTCCAGCTTTAGGGACATTTGGAACCCGACGACTACCGGCCTTTGGCGCCCCAGTTTCTATTGATGTCCTTGCAGAGGTCATAGACTCGGGGCGTTGACGACGTACAATCTGAGCTTTCTTAGTGGCATCCTCAACTTCATGTGGTTCATCAAAAACAGAGGAAGCCGCGAAACTCGATTTTGTAGTAACTGAGTGTTGCCCATGCTTTGTTTCTGCTCCGGATGTTCTACTGTGAATGGATTCATTGTCTTGACATTTGATGTGAATCTCTTCCATTGTGGTTCTGGGAAGCATTGTCATACGTAGTCTCTCATGGCGTTGAAAAACTGCTTTCCCTATTCTAAGTACCAGGGTTCGTTCCGCTAGTGGATACTTATCCTCAATTGCAAGAACAAAAGGCCGCGTGAGCTGATCTACCTCAAGAAGCTCGTGCCTATTGGCATGTCCAGCCTGTTCCGCTATCATCTGGTCTTTGGCTGGTGATTCTAAAGACGGAACCAATTCCACAAGACATTCCGTTAACAACTTCAAGTCCTCTACAAGATCAGAGACAGAACCAACACTGTGTTGGGATGATGCTTCGAGATCGTTTTCGGTCACTTTGCTATTTAACATTGCCATTGTTTCTTCATTAAGTAAGGGTTTCCCTTCCGCTTCCAGTGCATGTATGACTTGACTAACTTTCGAAGTAATTACCTCAAGTTGGTTTAGAGTCGGAGTTACTTTTGTCCAGGTAGATTCAGAATGATATTTGGGAACTGCAAGACTTAGCTTCTTCCCGAGTATACGTACGTAAAAAGCACCAACCTTTACTAATTGTTATCGCCCACTGGTTCATGAGTGAAAGGACAGTGACTTGTAGATTCCTAGAAGTCTTAAGAATATTATCCAAGTGACCAGATTGGGTAGAAAAGGTATCATTCCAGACATAGAATTTTCTAAACTCTTCTCTCAACTCGCTCAACAAATTACTGTGCTCAAATTCTTGATCTTGTCGAAGCTCGGTGTGGATTGCGGAAAACGTGGATACCAGACTTTCAAACAAACTTTCTGCGATACCTGAGCTTTCTAAGGGGGGGGAAGAAACAAGTTGCTGCTGCCAAGCAGTAATTTGATCAAGTGATTCTCCGACGTTTAAGAATTTGTTTTGTTCAGAAATCGCTCCTTTATTATCCATAGGATCAGTCCAGAAAATACTGTTGGATTCTGCGTTTTTTTTATCATCATGACCAGATGCTAGACCTCTCCGACTGGGAACACCGTTTCCATCATCGGTTGCTTCGGCGAATAGATCCTCGAAATTATCTGCGGCTAAACATGATCTGGTAAGCAAAGGATTTATCGAATTCTCCCGATCTTTTGGATATTCTAATACCTATTCTTTTTACAAAATACAATTCAAATTTGCCCTTTTTAACGATCTGGTTGCGCTTGTTGTAGTTATTATTAAAGACGTGGACAGAAAGCTCTCTGAGCCAAACTCTGCGGCGACTCCCTTTAGGTCTCTCTATCCAATCACGAGATGCAGATTCGTCAGTGACTATGATATAGAATCAGAATTAGCGTCTTCCATTAAGAAATACGATTATGATTATGCCTACCAAATGCTGTCCAAACAGGGCACCTGTGTAGCTCCCCCTTCCAAACCGAAGCGTGGAGTCTTAGAGCACGCGACTCTTTGTCTTGAAAAACAACGAGTTCATGCTCAAATTCATCATCTATAATTCGCCTATTTCCAGTCAGGCCCCTTATAACCTCATAAGCATCAATTAGAGACCATACCCTTTGAAGAGCTCCACCTCTCCCGATATCCGGTAATCGTCTGGATTTGAACTTACGGTCAGTGGGCAATATGCCTTGAGTACTACAAATGCACAGTGCATGATAACAAGCCCTATGTTAAGTGTTAAAATCTATTTTCTGTTTCTGACCAAGCAATAAGGCGGATGAAATGATAATATACTTACGCTCGTAGGTTTTAAAGAAAAGGATAGTCCATAGAGAGGATTCTGCACGATTCCAACTTCGGAATTCCAAGGATGAACCGTGCCTGTTGATACAGAGTTCATGTACACCAAAAACGGAATACTTTGGAGTATCTGCATTGTCGATTGACCTTATAACCATACGGTATATACCGGTCGATGAACCTTCTTCAAACACTATGCATGAGAGACGATTCTTATCAAAACACCTAGCTAATAATGAGTTATGGGTCTTAAACTCTATAGGCGGCGACTTGCAACTTGAAGAGAAAATTAAAATTTGATGCTTGATTTGATGTGTTGATCCAGAAATCCTGAAATGGACCGTAGCACCTTGATCTGCTACCCTGTTAGTTCAAGTTGGAAGGTGGTCAGGTACACCTTACGTTTCTCTATCTTCCAACCTCGTAGCCGAATGTGGCAATACCTCAAATAATTTCTCGGCCCAATGCTGTCGTTCAATCTCCGCGTGGATTGGCTTGGTAGGAACTAGGTGTGGGGTTGGTACCGGAGGTTCTACTGGGACGTAAGTAAGTAAGTGATATCTTAGCCATGAAGACAATTGTTCGAAAGTACCAGGAAGTCCCCTCAGTGATCGGAGACGCATTATCCTCAAACGTAAAAGCTCAAGAGATGTCGCATCGTACAAAACAGATCTAGTTGCGTAAGCTCACTTCATACATTTGTGGACGGTTCATAAACACCTAGACAAAAGCCGAATGACTTGGACTACAAACTCATTGTACAAAAAGAATCGATGAACTAATGGAATGCCACCTTGATCACCAAGGCGCTCATTCATCAATGTCCATTGTGATGGTAATGATAATTGGTTATTGTCGATATATATCATCATGTCTCGTAGTGTTTTAGCAAGGCAAGGCAGGATGACATTTAGATAATATAGTGTAATATGGACTCGGATTTTGTACATTGGTAGTAGGTCGTAAAGATCCCGTAACAATCGGCTCGTTAATTCAAGTTCTCTCATAAGGGCCGTGATGTGTTCGTGAAAGGGTAGCATCAAATCATTGCGCATCCTCAAGAGTATCAGAGCTACTCTATCACACCGTGCAGCCTCAAGCCAGCAGCCATGCAGTACGTCCATGATAGTACTTGGTTCATCTGCTTGATTTCATTTGAGTTGAATCGTGGTGGATATACTCCTATTTTTGCGAATAGGTGATGCATAAAAATCTCAGGGCTGTATTAATAGTATCAAGTGTCCTTCCCTCTGCAAACCCCAACAGCATGTGACGTGGCATGCAGAAGTGTGACGAGGATTATAAGAAGGGGAAATCCAACAACATGTCCACCTCTATATGACTGCCGTGGTAACCCCAATACTGTACAGGCATATTAGTAGCTGTACATAAATATGGAGCCAGTAACAATAGCTGGCCTTGCTCTTGGGATAGCACCCTTGATCATATCTGCAGTTGAAAATTACGAGACCACTTTCCAGCCTTTTGTCACCTATGGGCGATACTCAAGAGAGATCGACAGATTTAAAACTCGGCTTTCCACCCAAAAAGCAATATTCAATAATGAGTGTCAGTTGCTACTTTCCGCAGTGGAGAATAAAGACACTCAAATCGGCTTGTTTATTTCAAACCAGACCCAATGCCGGCTTTCTCAAACGGATAGAGATGATGTATCGAAGAAGCTGCTAGATAATCTTATAGCAGCCTCTATTAAAGCCTATACGCAAAAGTTGCATCTAATTAAGAATACCCTTGGGGCGATTTCAAGGGAAACTAATGGCTTTGAGAAAGTCGTGGTGGATTTAGCAAGTAAAGTAGGACTTGATTCCAACATATTCCCCTCAGCAATATCAGGGTGCTCATCTTGTAGACCCGGAGATGAACGAATGTTCTTATACAGTATCATTCTCGTCATTTTAGCTGTTAAAACGAGGAAATAATTGAACTGAAGCTTACGCCCATCTTGCAGGAATCTAGCTTCTCTCACTTCCGGTCAAGGTTGAAGATTAGCTTCTCTAAATCACGATTGAATGCCACAGTAGACGAGCTTCGTTCATACAATTGGGACCTCGAAACACTAAGAACCCAATTGGTAGGCATGACAACTCAACTTGCTCAGCAGCCAGACCAAGTCAACGAAATAATTGCAGACTTGAACATTGCACGGCAAGCTTCTGAAAAGCTTCACGGACTACTTGTTACCAAATGGGCATGTAGCGATCAGGCCCACCATATGGTAAACTTGTCCCTCGATGTCGGTGGAGCACAGCAATGTAAATTTGCGTCCCGAGTCAAATTTCATCTCTCAGTAAGGTGTATTGCTAACAATAAGACCGCTATCTCGGATACTATCTGGGTAGATGTCGAATCTGCAACCAAGACTTGCGCTGGGGAGGCACCCACGAGTGAAAACCGAGGAGTAGAAGTGAGTCAGCCAGCCTCAACACAGGAAAATTCCTCCAAATCCAGGCGATTTGGAGTCTCCAGCAAAAGCCCGAAAAACCCAAGCTTAGATACAGCTACAGAGGAATTGACGAGAGCACTGCAGTCCATAAGGGTCGGAACCCCAATAGCATTCGACCCTGGCTCTGTTCAAACAAGCTCTCCTCTCAATCATTCCACGACTTCAAGTAGGCAAGAAACCCGTGTTGGGGTATCACTGTCGACCATCTTAAGCTTTTGCCAGTATTTCCGAAACCCGCTGCAACAAACATCAACCGGAGCAGCAAACAAAACGCTCACAGAGACTACAAACCCATTCCAGTATCATCTCTACACAAGTGATCGTCCTAAAGGCTGTATAGATAAGACTCGATCGTATAAATCCATTTTGGAGGACCTGGCAGTTTCAAGGAGAAAGATACCCTGGCATGAGAAGTTTAGACTAGCGCAACTTCTCACGCTCTCCGTCCTAAGGTTTCGTTCCACTCCCTGGCTCCAAAGTGGGCTCAGCAGTCAATATTTATACTTTCATGAATCCAATATCAGGGAAGGATATGATGATCTTGCATCTCAAGGTCCCTGTCTACAGGCTCAACTATTTGGAAAAGCACCGTTGAATGAACAAAAGGTAGCTTCCCAGCAAAAGACTGCACTTCTCCGAAACGAACTATTATTTCATCTTGGAGTACTTCTACTAGAACTTGGCCACGATGCGCCACTCCAGTTGCTTTGTCAAAAAGAGGATATTATAAAGGGTGGTGATGCCAGCGATGCTTGGCTGTCAGAATTCCTGGCCGCGAAGCGACTTGGTCTATCCGCAGCAGCACAATTAAATGCCAGGTATGGCAAATTAGCAAGGAGATGCTTGGACTGTGATTTTGGGGTTGGCGAAGATCTTGACTCCCCTCAACTACAACAGGCTGTCTTGGTAGGCATTGTAGAGGAATTGGATAAATGCATTGAAGCTGAAAAAAAGATTAACCTTGTCCTGGGATGCTGATCTAAAGCCTGTTATAAATTAGGGATTGGGAAATAAGTAGCAGTACTCATATCTATTGTGAACTTGGCTCCCACCTGAAACATCTAGCTGGTCCGAACCTGTTCAGTTCGATTATCTACGGAGGTTCCTGGCAAACATTCCCTTTGAAACCAAGCAGCTAAGTGCAAATATACTTCAGAGCTCTATCTTTCGATTAAATCCATTTCACGCATATAATATCGCCAAAAACTTCCAGTCTCAATGTCATCTACTGAGTAGTTAGTCAACCCTTGTTGCTTAACTTAAAAACAGTGATACATACACGGCAGGGCCTATCACTGATGAAAAGGCCCGTTGTTTATTCTCAGCAGCGAAGGCAACATTATGATTCATTTCAAGACGAGTTCTAAGTACAATATTGCGCATTCAAGACAATATCAGTGAGTTTTGAACTTGGTCAACGTAGATGGAATTAATAGTACACATCTTTTATATTTCTAGAGATCACAAGCAACAACGATTTTTGTTTTGGGGGAAAACAATACAGCGTGGTTTTCCATTGTTTAAAGTTACCTAATGATCAAGAGCGTTTGGTCATATCAAAGGTATGCATATACTACCATCATTTATATGCAAATTGTTGTGGCGACGGAGACCACCCATCTTCCAGAATGAAAGAAAAAGGAGGACCAACTAGAGGTCTTTCCGGGTATTCAACCAAACTTAAACTAACTCCACGCTCGAAAATCTGCCATATGCTTCAGAGTTGCCCAGTTGACTTGAATGATTTGCCTCCATATGCTGTCGTTAAAATTCCCATCCTATTTGTGAACAATCCCATAGTTAAAACCACATAGCGCAAACCTATTCGCACTATCGAAAGAAAAAGGTGGAAAATGATGCAATGCCTAGCCATTGACTTCTGTACTGTTACATTGCTCATTCTTGCTCCGCGAGCTGAATAATTAGGTCGGAGGTGAGATCAAGAAATGGGAATGGTGAAGTGACATCCTTATCCTCAATCATCGTTCCATCCGGTCTCTCATATCCAGAACACTTGAAGTCAACCAGATAGACAGCACGCTCCATTTCATATAGTTGGATATCCATATGCATGATAACACTATCCTTGGGGCTATCAGTAGTTGCTTTTGGGGAAGACGATACTTCTTGAGAAGGAAGAGAACCCGCGGTGCTGCTCAGGGAAGCGATCGACTGGCGACGAAGATCAATGGAAGACGAGTGAGTTGATCCAGGAGGAATGACACCAGGAGCATACATGCCACCTTTCTTCCATCGCACATGAATAATCCAAGGGTCCAATGGGAGTTTGTAATTGATCTTGTCATCTTTAATCTTGAACTTAGGGCCAGCAGCAGAGTTATCGCGACCAGTGGAAGAGCTATTATGTATAGACTCTGCATGGTGAAGAGAAGCGCCACTGCCTTTACCATTGTCATCTCTGAGTTCTATTAGTTATGTTATGTGATACCGCAGGTGTAAACATACCTATCTTCTATGCTCAGACCATCAATGCCAGTCTCCTCGGTCTCCGGCATGGTCCATGTCGCGCCAAGTTTCTGAAGAGCACGATATATGCAGCCGATTGCCTCAAGAGGTTGGCTGCGAGATCGAATACCGAATTGCCACTTGGTGGGTTTTGCCTTCTTGGGTGCTGAAACTGGGGTCATGCCAGGGACTCCTCTCTTGGTAGCCTCATCCATTTTGTTCTGACTACGGGAATGAGGATTGAGCCGGCGAGCAGTCTCTGCCTTTTCCGCATCCGTCTGGGCATGGGGCTCATGGTCTTCTGAGTGTAAGGTCGATAGATTGCTTGTGGGGTTTCCAGCTTTGCGAGCCTCCATCCAAGCCTTGTGATAAGCAGGTAAGCTGCTAGGCAAAATGCCAATGGTACTGACATAGGGGCGGGGTGTGGAGGCCAATCTATCGGTGTTAATTGAACTGGTGGAAAGTGGCGAGATAGCATCCATGAGAGCATTTGGACGGGTGGATGGGGCGAGATTAGCAGGATCACCTCCTGAAGCTTGACTTGTGGGTGTTTGTGGCGACATTGCACTGTCGAGATTGGCACCCTCTTCCCAGGGTCCCGGTGGTGAAGATGCCTGGAAGAGAAGCTGACCTTTATCATCCGCGAGATTTGCTGAGATGGAGTTAGCACATCTCAGTTAAACATATTTCCTAGCACAGATGTGACTGAAGCCAAAGGACGTGGCCGAAGTGAAGTGGTTCCAAAAAAAGAAAAAGGAAGGCCATCACTACTTACGATTTGCTTGCATCAACTTGTTCTCCCTAACAATCAGATATGCATCTTTGATAGCAGACGGCTCATCAGCTGCCAATGCTTCTTGAACATCCTTGATTCCATATCCCATCGTCTTACTGATCTTTTCTGTTACTTGGTCATGCAGTTTGCTTTGAACCTCTGGAGTCGCGTTTGGAGCAATGCTTCTGAAGTTGATGGCCTTTGCGGGGTCAACTCCAGTATCGATGAAATCTTCTACAGGAGGTTGCAAGTATGCAGGCAAGTTCTTAGCAAACCACGGGTCCTGTCGAATCTCATCGATAGTTGCACGGTTAACTGGATTAACAGCCAAGCATTTCTTGATCAGGGCCGCAGAGCCAGAACTCATGTATGCCGGGACAATGTAATGACCTTTTGCAATCTTTGCAAACAGGGACGGGATGTGCTCATCATCGAAGGGAAGTCTTCCTACTAGCAAGACATACAAGATCACGCCACAACTCCATACATCCACCTCAGGGCCAGCGTAAAGTTTTCCGTTGATGACCTCTGGTGCGGCGTAGTTGGGGCTACCACAGCTTGTCTTCAAGAAGTTTCCATCAGTCATAATGTTACTGAGGCCAAAGTCGGCGATCTTGACGTTTAGGTTCTCGTCGAGGAGCAGATTTTCTGGCTTCAGATCACGGTGAACAATCTTATGTCTGTGACAGTATTCGACAGCGCACATAATCTGCTGAAAGAATCTACGAGCCTCATCTTCTCTCATCTTCCCGTTTTGTACGATGTAGTCGAACAGCTCACCGCCGGCATATTCAAGAACCATGATGATTTCATGTGGTGTCTTAATTACGGTGTATCTAGTTCGTCAACGTTAGCAACTAGATCTGCTTCACGGTGCTTGTAGTAGGCTTACAGCTTGATGATATGAGGATGTCTGAGCAGTTGCAGATACTCAATCTCACGTTCCACTCGTCCAGCCATATCCCGACTGATCAGCTTTTTCCTCGCAATGATCTTCAAGGCCACTTGTTGACCGGTTATGTTATGGGTTGCCAGCTTGACTTTTCCAAACGAGCCCTCTCCCAGAGTTTTGATGATCTGATATTGACCAATTCGGCCATCGGCCTTCTTCTGAGCAGCATTAGAAGATGCTTGTGTCTCCTGAGATCTTGTATCGTTGACGTTCTCCTCCCTTCTGCTGTTACTTGCATCTGGTGGTTTGTTGTTGGCTCTGCGGTTCGCAGATGGTGCGAGGGATATCTGCAACTCGTCATCCTCGAACCCTCCTGCCCCATTTGAAGATCCGTTCATATTTATGATTGTGTTGTGGGGTAGTAGGTTTTGTTCCTGGTAGTAATCGAGATCGGAAATGTGGTTTACCCCACCAAAGTAGGCTGAGGGCAAGCTCCTGATTTTTGTTGAACGTGCTTTGAACGAGGGTAGGAATAGTATGTAATCTAGCAAATGTGTATATCAGTTGGTCCATGCATCTCCAGTGGTTTGCTTTCAGACCTTGCAAAGGTGTACCATTGATTGAATTGTATGGGGAAACTGGCGTGGTGCTTGCACTTGCTAACCAAGTGACGATGTCGTTGACTGTTAGCAGGGTCCTGAGTATAGCGCGCACAGACCACCTCGAATCACGGATTGTCGATGTTCACTATAATGATCCTGTTCTTAGCCTAACCCTGATATGAAACCTATTGCTTCAAGTGCGATATTGCCGTACTCGATTTCGAAGGTCTATGAACTTGGTCACTGGGTCTATGTTTGGTTTTGGTGCTGTTCGCCTTTGCCTTTGACTTAAAAGCAACTTAACGCGAGCACTAGCTCTTTAGACGCGTGTTTTGGTAAATGGGGCCACTATTCACAGTTGGTAATTAGATTCTGAATATAGTAATAATTTCATATGCAATGCTACTCCGCTCTGGATCCTATCCTCCATTGTTTTACAAAAAAAATGGCAATATAGATTGGAAACCGCTCACTGAGTACCAAGGATTCGGCCCAGCCTTGGACCAAAGCTTCGTCTTTTGTACGACTTAGTAGTTTTTGTTATTACACATTTATTACCTAATTTCGGCATAGCCGTCCTGCTGGTAGGTTAATAGCCGTAGCATACAGTAAGGGAAGGTCTTATTCATGCCCCACAAGTTCATCAGTAGATATGTAGATGAGAGGTATGTTACATAAGCCTTGTCAAGGCACCAGATTGATTTATATACAGTACGTCAAAGAGCGTTATTATGGGCTTCAAGTTCAAGGTAATTATTATTATTCAATAGTTGACATAAATCCACTGGTATCATCCTTCCCATCTATATTTAATACACAATAACGCCTTGCTCAGCAAACCAAATTTTCAGCCCATATACAGTATTAAGTATCAACAAAACACGTTCCCACAGGTCCATGTCTTTAGACTCTTTCCTCTCCAGTCTTCTCACCAGAAGGAAGAGATTTGTCGTCATCCTCATCTTGACTAGGAGCCTGGAATGGCCTGGTTGGTGCAAAGGCACTGCGTTCTCTGATCTTCTGTCCATACTTCCAAAAGAGAATCGGTATGGGGACCATGACAACAGCTACGCACCCTAGAAGCGTACCTGCCCATTGCACGCCTAGAGCCTTGAACATGTATTGAGAAAACAAAGGAAACCCAGCTCCCGCCAAACTTCGGAGGAAGGTGTTAGCTGCAATAGCAGAGGCTGCGAACATAAGATACGCATCGACAAGATAGTTCAAAGATTGCAGGAAAATGGCGAGGAGTCCAAATCCAGTGAGAAGACCCGAAAGTGTTGGCACAATCCAGTGAATCTCAGCTTTATATCCAGACCAGCCGAACCAAAATAGGCCACCGGCGAAGGAGATACCCCCGAAGATCACCGGGGGCAGGCGCCATTCCGGAACAGGAACTCCGTTGTTGGCAATAAGCTTTCTGTTATAACTTGGTTGAGTTAGAATGACGTAGATTCCTGCGATGATCATTCCGATGATCATTCCAAAGTATGGAAGGCCTCCAATACCACCACTCATTCCGTGAATCTGTTGGAATACAATGGGATACGCTGTCAAGAAGAGGTAGAGCAGGCCGTAGATGAAGGCCATGTAGATTGACAGTAAAAACACAATCGGCTCCGTGAAGAGAAGGCGCATTGGCCGAGAGAAATTCTTTGTGAGCAATTCGCGAAAGTCGACCTCGATTTCTTCTTGCTTGGCATGAATGCCCCAATTCTTCGTCCTTCTGCGGAGCTCCGCAGCCTTGGAGATCAGGATGATAGGTGGGTAGGTTTCCTCGAGGAAGAACAAACATGCAAAGAAGGAAACGAAGCCCATTATGGCAACGAGCCTGTTCGTTGTTAGAACCAGAATTTTATAGGTGAAGGGATTCATAGTATCGTATGAGGAACAAGTTCTTACCATTCAGTCCATCTCCAACCAAGTGAGCTTTCGACAATAAACCCGCCAATAAATGGTGCTAGCAATGGGCCAGAAAAGACAGTCATTGAGAATACGGTAATTGCTAGACCTCGGGTTCGGGCGTCAAACATATCTGAGAAGACAGCTCCTACGATAGCTAGTGGTGCAGCTCCAAATATTCCTATAATCTGTAAGTAATTGCCTGTTTGAGATCGGGTACTGTCTACATACCTCCCCACAATCTACAAAGCAAAATTGTCTGGAGATCTTTTCCAGCCGCAACACCGATTTGAAATATAGAGAATCCAAACATTCCGATGATCAGAGGGAGTCTTCGACCCTTCAATTCACTGAATGGAGCCCAAAAGAGTGGACCAAGTGCGAATCCAAGAACATAGAATGAAAGTCCCAATAATCCAACTTCGGTCGAAACACCGAACTCGGCAGAGACGACCAGTGTAGCGGTAGAGAAGATGCTTGAAGTAAATGCCGAGACAAGCGTTGTATATCCAAGAACCCCAGCAGTGATAAGCCTAAAAGATAACCAATTAGTTAAAGATTCTTCACGACGGGAGATTTTGGTGGAGGCCTCACTTCTTCTTCAAAGGCCAGTTTTGAGCGTGTAGAGGATCATCAGGGCCGTCGAACTCGACCACGTATTCTTCCTGTTCAGGTAGTGGAGGTGGATATGGCTTTCCTAGGCCCATTTCCGGCAGTGGCTTCCTACTTTCTCTGCTCTTGCCTGTCATCGTTCTTCCCACGGTGCCGGCATGTTGACTTTTCGAAGTGTTGACTCTTTCGAGGACGGTAGGATGGCGTTCTAAGTCTCTCTGGGTTGAGATACGGCTGATTGCGTGGTCTCTCCGTGCCGCTGAAGTTTCCGATCCCGACGACGACAAACTTGAGGCTGTTAAGATCCGCTCGATTTCATGGCTGGGACGAGCATTCAATCCTGAGGCGGCATCGGTCTCGTTCCTCCTCATGGCAAGGTCTTCGGAGTTCATGATGGTCGACAGCTACTGATGCAACAGATGGCAAAAGTTTGGTGAGTTGCGAATTATACTACTTCCCTCAACGAAAAAAGAGGAGGGGGGCAAAGGGTATCTTATAGGAAGTGGAAAGGTTTTTTTCCTTTTCCAATTTTGTTATGATGCTACAGATTTCCGGGCTGGCCCCACCACGGATGAGCGAGCGGCGTGAAGCGGCCTCGCGGCTTTACCATGAAAGCTTATCAACAGTTTGTTCATTCCGACCGAGGCTTCTTGATCTTGGATCCGGATTGGACGAGCAAAAATAAGCCACTCAATGACTCAGCAGCCCTGCAGCAATTGGGACAAATGATTCGCTGACTCGCTGCTGCTGGGCAGGATGGGGTGGGGCCCTGATGAAAGTCCGAGTACCGAGCTGCGGGTTACGTGCGTGAAAAGTGGAGTGCAATTTATGCTGGCCTGACGGGAGATCCTTTTTTATTTTATTTTAATAAAGAAAACCACTTCTTCTTTTGCTAGCTTCTCCTTATGATTGATTGTTAAGCCATCCAGGCTATGTATAGACAGCTATACGTGGTACGGCTATAAACTTGTACTGTATGCGTGGTGACACTCAATCCACCCATTGTTCGGCTTAATTCAAGCGATCTAGGCATATGATGGACGATACTTCATTAAAGAATTATGTAATTGAATAATCATGAATGAGGCTGGCTATCTTGAAGTTGCAGTTGCAGTTGCAGTTGCATTGCAATCCGGACATGATGTATCAATCAATCATCACAACGTACTACTGTAAACTGTATAACTAACTCTACAGATATGTAGATGGGATGACGAAGGTGGCGTGCGGACACAAATCTTCACTAAAATAAACCCTTTTCCCAGCAACGCCTCCAACGCAGAACTACTGTGCCAACTTGACTTGGCCATGTAAAAATTCTTTGGTTAGCACAGCTTCGTCTCTTTCGTTACGCACTCGGGGCCGAACATTGACACTCCCTCCTAAAGCCGAAGAATTATGCAAATTGTGAACCCTCATGTTGGCCCACCCCTGTTTCCGTGCCGGATTCCCATCTAAAAAAGTGGCGACTTGAATCGCCTATGGCGGCAGTACATCAACGGATGCGACTTGCCAAAGCCCGAAAGAGCATGATTACTATTCCAACAGCTGCCTCTCAATCAGCTTTCAAGAGACAACAGGTGGTTCTACCCGGTGGGAATCAGATGTCTAAGCAAGCTTGATTACTGTCCATTTAGGTCAGCATGAGTTCCAAGTCACCAGAGTCTACTTCTTATCACGCCCTAGCATTTGTTTACCCATTGTAAGGAAGAGGCTCGACGACATTGACCCTCCCCATTATTTAGTGAGAGACTTCTTGTCTTTATGTGAGCAGCTTTAATTGTTTGCTGTCATCCACTTTCTAATAGAAATAGAAAGGTCATTCAGTAACGGGTTTATTTATGGTAGCGACCATATTGTTTGAAAACGAAATACCCCGTATACATCACAGCATCCAGGTAATCTCGCCGTTATCAAACTATGCCCTACTCTAATGCAAGGTTCCTTAGTGACCTGAGCTGTATCAATAGCTTGGTCACCTTTGTCGTGTGATCTTGAAGAACAGCCAGCGACTGTTCACATCTTAGTCTTCGACGTAAGCATTTCTGGTGATGATTTTAATGAAACTTGTAATACCACTACCCTAAACAAACGAAAGAGCGTATATTGGGAATATCTCACCAAGTTTGTTTATTAAATTCTGATCTTGCAATTTAAAAATCTGAGCTTGTGTAGTAATCTCTGTAGATGGGTTGGATGCAGAATATCGACAATTCCAACAGCACATTTAGAACGATTCATTGTGTATGATATATTGGTAGCAGCTCGTAATTTATTCTCGCATCATACCTTTTTGATTAAACTATAGTTCGATCTCTTTACCAGGGGGGTGAAGGTTAGGTGCTATAGCAAGTTTTTTTCTAATCATACCTTCAGCGTTCCTCTATCTATATTGCGCATGAAGATGAACTGCTTTCATACTATGCTATCTCGCACTTCGAAACCTGGAAGCTTTTCCAATGGTTAAAATACCCTAGAGAATGCCAGGTTTGATCATAGAAACTCTATACTTCAATTTGATAAATATGTAATCGGCGGAAAGTTACGCCTCATTCATTATATTTATGCTAAAATCATTCAATGATACTCTAGATATGTACCCCACATTTTGAAACAACCATCGTCTATAAAATAACTGATACTGCATCAAGTGTTGTGTGCACGGCACCATTCCATTGTAGTATGAAGCTTAACAGATCGAGTTTATAGATGTATGATGAACTGACAGACATAATTATGCTAAATGCCATTAATATTGTAATTATAACTATACGGAGACGGTGATCTACTGCTATTACTCAAGAAAAGTTGTCTTGTTTCTGGATGATCGAGTTTTGAAGGGTGGGATGTTACAACAAGCAAATGTATTTTTAGACGTCACCAAAGATTCGAGAAAGGCTTCAGGCTAGATCTGGAGAGGCTCTACGTTGCCAGATAACTTGCAAGTCAAGAAATAAAAGTAATATGGCCGAGTAAGACATAATACTCTATTGTCACATCTTGGTTCCTGCATCTACGTGATTGATTAAACGTCTACCCGCCGAGTCTAAAGAACTTACGGCAGGCTACTCACGTTGTCCTCGGTGTGGTGCCCACCACCTTATGCAATTCCACCACACAAAATTGACCTTCTGTCTCGAAGCTTTCGGGGACTTTCTCTATCACATCGCATACAGCAGGAAGATGTCATCACATGAACCCCACAACCGCTGAGCGGGAGGAAGGGAAGGCTTACTCGGATGGTCCAGTCGAAAACTTGCTTCTGCCTGCAGGTTGCCTCACTGAAGATTGCATCTTCGCTGTCCGAATGGAGGAAGTGGGACAGCACACCTTTTACGACATACGATGCATCTTTCCAAAGGCAGATTCAGGAATCAGAGTGGCCGGTCTCAGTTGTGCACCGAGACATCGTTAGTAATTGGTTCATGGAGCTGGCCAATTCACGGCCATATCAAGTCCAGCTATCTTGGATGTTTCTTAATACACACACGGGATGTTCCCTGCGCTCATCTTCCAGTCGTGCAACCCCACGGCTGTACTTATATGACCAACCCTCACCAAGGCCATGGTCAGAGAAAGACTGGAGAGTTCTTCTGGACATGCAGCAAATGTTGCTTTCATCCTTGCGACAAGCTGTTGAATTTTCTTACCTTACAGTCGGCATGGTCCGGCTGTCCGTCCCGTCAGCTTGCTTTTGAAGCCATCCAAACCCCATCCATCTATCAGATCCCATCACTCAATATCTCGGTATGTTTCCCTAGAACTATAGACTTGCATCAAGCGGATGTTGATTGGGTTGGATGTTTACGTCTGTGCATAAGCGAGCAATCTACACCAGCTTTGCATCTTCCGATTCGCTTAACGTCAATATGATCGTTGCTCTACTTGCTAGGATTTAGTCGCCAGCCCCCGAAAGCGTGCTAGCTTCCGCAACTCAACTGCAAGCTTCGGCGCGTAGGCACATCAGACCAGAAGCATGTCAGCTGCATATCGATCTCCAACAGTTGTCCAATTGCCTTCTTTTCCCCTCATCACCAAAGATCTATCCAGTCGTAAGTGAGGAATGGCTTGTTGCCAGGCCTTCCTGGCCAGCCTCCCATAAAGGGAACCAAAGCCCCCAATCCAGAATCTCTTCTTTTCCTCTCCTCAGCAAGCAGTCAACCTTCAAGAGCTAGTTCCTCCATCTTCGTCCTCCTTTTTCACTTTTTTGTTTTTGTTCCGTCCCAGAGCTGTGCTCACCATAATACCTCCTATCACTTAATTTTCAATACCTGTTGCTGGTCAACTACCTAATTTTACAATCCTAACCCTCCGAAACCCTCTCTCCAAAATACTAGCTCTTCTTGCTCGAACATATCTGCATCATACCACATTTTACGACAACTTGCATTAAATAGTTCCAAAACACACTCTTCATAATGGCAGCCGTTCAATTATCATTTGCTTTGCGCACATCGTCCAGCGTCAAAACCGTCCATCTTCTCGGTTCATGGGACAACTACTCCGGGCAACTTCCACTTTCCAAGGACAAGACTTCTTCCAAATCAGGTGCATGGAAGGGAACATTCAGATTCCAAGGTGCAACTCTTCAAGCCGGACAACGATACTGGTACTACTATATCATTGACGGATATCACGTTTCCCACGATCCAGGACAGGCATCTACCACCGAGCCAACCACTGGCCGCGTCCTGAACATCCTCGATGTCCCAAGTGACAAGTCTTCCAAGTCCTCATCATCCAAGTCATCCAGCTCGTCACGACACCACTCCTCAGAGAAGAGCTCGTCAAAACACTCTTCGTCATCCAAGCACTCTTCTTCCTCATCCAAGCACTCCTCATCACGAAGAGAGTCTCGCCGCGACAGCAATCTGACCGTTGACATTCCCAAAGGGCGACCGCTCTCAGTCTCTCAAATCAAGTCTCCCAAGCCAGTTACACCCCACGCCACCAAGCACATCTTGGAAGCCGACTACTATGGTGCCCCAACCGTCGAGGAGCTGACCAGCCGCTTCGGTGCCACCGCCCTGTACGACAACTACGACTACGATTTGTCTGCATCCCCACCATCCTCCGTTGGCTCCAGCCTCTCGTCCCGCTCCGGCAGCGACTCGCCATCCTCGGCAAGCTCGCTCAGCGACTACAGCAACAGCGGCTCCAACTGCTCCTGTGAGCGCTACGGCATCACCCGCGGAGGCGACCGTGTCAAGCTGGATTGCGGCGGTTCACGCTGTGGTTATAGCGATGACTCATCCTCGTGCTGCTCTTCCGGTGGAGAGGAAGAATACATTCCATCGACATCCCGTCGTCACGGTGTCGTTGTTCGTCGATGAATAACCAACCGCCCATGACTTTGTTGAGGGATCCGGGGCGATACCAAGAAAAGCAAAAGCCACCAATAATCACACATTATTCTTGCGCGGCCGTTTCATTCGTTTCCGGCTATTTCCTTTGCAAAAGACAAAAAAACCACCAAAAAAACCACCAAAGGCGTCAGGCCGGTTCCTGTCACGCCCCACAAGAAGCCGAATCCGCGGCACCGCAGTTGGGGATGTTTGCTCATCACCTCCAGCGGTTCTCATCCATTTGCGCGAATTTCGTTGTTTCTAGCAAACCCAACCATGCACGTTTTTCCCCTCCTTCACCAACGAGAGGGGAGGAAACGCCTGGCATGGGCCCAAACAAAACACCTGGGGATGAGGCTGGCAGAAGGCAGCCAGAAATGGGAGAAAAGGAGACCTACATGGATCTCTAGGGGGGAAACAGGGAGCACAAGTAAAATGGACTCGCGGAATTGCCAAAAGAGATATTCCCGGCAAATGCTCCATGTGGACAAAAAAGCAAGAGACAGCTTGACTGCGCTGCACAAAAGAAACACAACAACCACTATTATGTAAAACCCAAAAACGGTGGACAAGAAATCATACAAATGTAAATAGGTTTTTTTTGTTAGATGACGATATTGAATCTAACAATGATAATGAACTTAAACACATTTACATATCCATGCCTTTCTTTTTTTGTTCTTTTTGGGGCTTCCTCTTGATTAGGTGCCTTTTGTTATTACCGAATCCTGCTAGTAGCCAGCCGTCAACACCCATTTGTTTTTATGTAAAAAAAATAGCCCCCCCCCTCCCCAACGCTCAAAAACCTCCCTTTGACATATATATATATATATAAATTGCCACATTGCAATTTCTTCCCTTGAAAAATTAAACCCGTTTCGTTTTCTTTCTACTTTTTTTCACTCTTGTTCTCTCTCTCTCTCTCTCTCTCTCTCACTCTACACTCTCTCACACTCATTCTCTTCACTCTCTTGA
>Ga0247734_1000562_pt1 | contig 31638 bp, 30 predicted proteins | sample UWRJL103311B2_FD_180933 | JGI IMG/M metagenome (GOLD analysis project Ga0247734, IMG submission 180933) | Plant litter microbial communities from Arlington Agricultural Research Station in Wisconsin, United States - UWRJ-L103-311B-2 | ecosystem: Environmental > Terrestrial > Plant litter >...
GGGAGCCGAATGTCAGACCACCCCAGATCCACCAGTTCCAGAACTACCGTTTGACCAGACGAAACAATATCTGAGAATAGGGCAAGCATGAGCAAATAACCATACCACAGTAGAGGCTGCGAAGTTACAATTTGTCATGATAGTTGACTTGCAATACAACTATTAAGGATTTACTATGTCCTGTATCCGGTATCACGACCGAGCCTTCAAGTATAGCCGATCAATAGGGTACAGGGGGTTTGCCGGAAGAAGTTTTTTGGGGGGGGGAAATGTAGCTTGGCATGAACAGAACATACAATTTTACCAGGGAGCTCCGCTAGTATTTGGAAGTGTCAAGAAATCTCCCTATGTAGACGGGTTCAACCACTAGAAAATGTAGGGATCTAAAGCGTCGGGAAACCTACCTACGTCGGCCACGTATACGAAGTAAACAACAACAACAAAGACAGGGATCCCATATCGGCATAAGAGTCTTAATCGCATTAGGATCTAAGTGATTTGTAAACAGTGTTGGAGGTATAGCCTACGGGAATTGCCTCGGTACTTTTTGGGCTTTATCAAGGGAACAAAGAGTGGCCGACTTTCTATGGCTTCATATCCTGGTACATTGGATATGCAGTTCATTTGAATTGGATATTTCATATTCCTAATGTATATTGAGGATGATCTAAGTCACGGTTCTATAATTAATCAAAATTGTAAAATAACTAGAGAAGTGTATGTAAAACAACAAAGCTTAAGTATTATTGTTAGGGTGTACTGTACCAAGAAGTGTGAGCTATATCTTTCTATTCTCATAAGAGACGTATGAAGTACGTAAGAGGGAGCCATTCTGGCCTCCGGGGTTTAAGAATACTAGGGTGTGTGGTGGATTCAAAGTGGAAGTAGAAAGGAAGTCTTGTGCTATCCAGTAGAGTTCTATAAGCTAGGTAAGGCCGTTTGTTTTGGAGATGCGAGTCGTGAGTCGTGACGTGCATAGATCTCCACTTCAACTGGTATAACAGCATCATCCCGCTTGCCACGGGTCCTACCTTTGGTGCTACTGCGGCGTTAAGGGAAAATAACAGATGGAGGGGCATAGCAAGGTAGATCTCTTTATTCATTGGTACGGAAGGTCGACTCGTTTTGCTTGAGTAGCTCGAGGGTGTGACCTTGGTTGGCGTTGGTTAGAGCGTCTTGGGATTATGCGGAGAGCTTCTGAAATCATATAGCTACAAATATAAATAATGTGCCCCTCCTTTCCATCTTGCAATTCCTACAAGAACCTCTGAACCTGCACAAAACATACAGGATCTTAAAACAAAGCCATATCCAATACTCGCAAACCTCAAAAAGATCCATAGACACAAACACACAAATACGCATACCATGGCAACTTCAGCTACCAGCAATGGCCAGGATGGCTCCGCTAAGATCCAATTCGACACCTTCCAGAATGTAATCAACGGCAAGCTGGTTGGCACAGAGAAGACACGCACAGGAATCAATCCCGCCAATAAGAAGGCGAATGCTCCAGTCCCAGTCACCACAGAGAAGGATCTAGATGATGCTGTCAAAGCTGCCAAGGAGGCATTCAAGAGCTGGTCAAGAACAACGGTCGAAGAGCGAAAGAAGGCAGTCAACGCCTATGCGGATGGTCTCAAGGAAAACCGGGTTGAGTTTGCTCAGCTTCTGGTCAAGGAGCAAGGTAAGCCCATGGCAATGGCTCAAGCAGAAACCGATTCCGCTGTACACTGGTTGAACGAGACCGCGAAGTTAGAGCTTCCTGAAGTAGTCGAGGAAGAGACAGACGAGCGCAAGGTCATCACTCGCTACACACCTCTTGGTGTTGTGGCAGCCATTGTCCCATGGAACTTCCCAATCCAGCTTGCCATTGGAAAGATTGCACCATCATTGTTGACGGGAAATTGCATCATAGTTAAGCCTTCGTGAGTCTCTTTTTCCCTTATATGTAACATCCAGACTGACTGTTTTAGTCCATTCACCCCATACTGTGGTATCAAGCTTGTTGAGCTTGCCCAAAAGTTCTTCCCACCTGGAGTTGTCCAAGTCCTGAGCGGTGACGACAACCTAGGACCTTGGCTCACAGCGCACGCTGATATTGACAAGATCTCATTCACCGGTTCCACCGCAACCGGAAAGAAAGTTATGGAATCTGCATCTAAGACCCTTAAACGCGTAACCCTGGAGCTTGGAGGAAAGGATCCCGCGATTGTCTGCAAGAGCGTCAATATCGCTGAGGTAGCACCCAAAATCGCAACCCTTGCATTCCTCAACTCGGGACAGATCTGCCTCGCTCTCAAGCGTATCTATATTCACGAATCTATCTACGATGAGTTCCGTGACGCCATGGTGGCTTACACCAAGACCCTCAAGGTTGGAGAGGGTAACGAGGAAGGTGTCTTCTTAGGCCCAGTCCAGAACGCCATGCAATACGACCGTGTACAAGGCTTCTTTGATGATGTTGAGAAGCAAGGTCAAAAGGTAGCTGTTGGAGGAAAGGTTCCTGACTCGGCTGGTTACTTTATCAACCCAACCATCATTGATAACCCAGCTGAGGATTCGCGACTCATGCTCGAAGAGCCATTTGGCCCTATTCTACCAATCCTACCATGGTCCGACGAGGAGGAGGTTATTCACCGAGCTAACAACACCAAGATGGGTCTCGGTGCTTCCGTCTGGTCTTCTGATCTCGACGAGGCAGCTCGCATTGCTAGAAGAATAGATGCTGGCAGCGTATGGGTGAATGCTCATCTTGAAGTTGACCCAAGATTCGCTTTTGGAGGACACAAGGAGTCTGGTATTGGAAGTGAATGGGGAGTTGCTGGCATGAAAGCGTTCTGCAACATCCAGACTTTATACATCAAGAAGAAGTAGAGTTAGTAAATAAATATTGAGTTGATAACAAGCAATAATGAATACCATGGAACCAAATTCTAATGAAACTCACCAATATCGAAATAGCGATGCCATGTATATATCGTATTCGTTCCAAGGGGCATTTTACTGAAATGTTGAAAGGACGTGTGTACCTTCAAGCTGAACCCAAATATAAGTCCTATTGTGCTAAACACTGTGGAGCAACTCGAACTCATATTAGGGCGAGGTATCGTAATTCTCTAGGACTATAACTTCTGCTGTATTTCAATGGCTGACACATCGGATTCTGTATCGACTAAACTGGTCTTGAACAGGAATAGATAGTGCTATATCCAATCTACAGACAGTAAATCCGACGTAAAAGAAACCTCCTTCTCCACCTGCAACCCAGCATGCATTGCTCGAAAATGATTAAGTTGGCACCAGCTATTGAATAGGCTTCAGTACTAATCCTATTTGAGGTGCCAATTAAGTAGGTGGGCATTCGTTCTAATATTACAATCTCGCAGTCAGTGATTGAACAGGTTTAAATTAGCCTATTGCCACCGATATCCTAACTCGGAAGCATTCAGCTTGTGAGCCCTTTGGGAAGAACACGAGACAGGAAAATAGACTCACAAAGAGCTCCATTACGCATTCATCCCCAAAATCAAAATCCGTAGCTTCGAAACTGTCTGTACTGCTGGCCGTGTGCTCTCCGGGGCCAGTACTGGCAGGAGCATGAGCATTTCCATCTCTAGGTGTTGGCGAGCGACCACTCATCTCAAGAGGGTCAACTTGATACACACTGATCTCTCCAATTAGCTCAGGGAATTTCTTAAAAAAGCTCTTCTCTAAAGCCCAGCAACGCATATCAGAGTGGTATTTTTCAAACAGAGGCGATATTGAGTAAGCACGTGTTACACTGTCGTAGCGGTAGGCGTCTTCAAAGCTAAAAGGCCAACTAAATTTGAGGTGTTGGCGATAACTGACAGAGAATTCGTTTGTAGCGAAGTAGTAGTTATGGTGCCGTACGAGACGGTCTCTGAGAGCCGGCCAAGGGAAAAAATCAATTGGTATTGGGTGCCGGTGTACTTTTTGGGAGAGACTTAACGAGGTTAGACTAGGAGGCTATGGAATCAATGGACAGGCATACACTGGCCGTTGCCATAGTGGCATATTTTCTAAACTTTTAGTGTTGGGGTTGAAATAATACTATACTCATCAGCTCTTAGGTTGCACTAAATTCCATGTGCATAATCCTACTTTGAGAAGAAGCATGCTCTTATAAAGATTGGCAATTTTTGATAGCGGATCGAGGTCCCAGAACAAATTCTGGTCAACCTCTTTTAAGATTTGCAGCACTGGATTGGATCTTTCCTGGAGAGAGAGCGAGCCCCAGCCTTCCTTTACAGCTTTGAATAACGAACCTGGCTCTGCCTTGCTTGCAGATAGCATTCGATCCTTTGGATAGTCGAATATGAGAGAGTAGATTGCATTCGCCTTCGCCCAAATTTTGCAGGGTACGAAATCTGCTATTGGTGGCTCCGATATAACTGTCTTCAGGGGACAAGGTAGATTCCAGAATGGCGTGTGTTCGAACACTTTGTTCCTGTGTCCCTCCCAACTATTTACCTGAGTGAGAGATTGAGCATCAATCAAGTTGGGCCAGTCAAACGTTTCCATAGGACTATTGGAATCCGTCTTTGAGTTATCAAGCTGGCCGTCATCGAGATCCTTTGTGGCCATCATAGCTAAAGCATCTAAGTTGCTTCCTATAGGGTTCTCTCCTTCAGCTGTCTGGTACCTTGGCAGTTCTTCAGAAGTAGAATTCACTTCAAATAGTCTGGATCCGTTCGTACCTGGACTTCGTGAAGATTGTCTAGGTGGATTCTCTAGGGATTGAGTCGATTGTCTGTGTAGGAGTCAGCAGTAGCCCCTTAACTACTAATTGAAATCATATTTACCTCTGTGGCACGGCTAGAAATGTTGGCTCAAAAACGTCAGCTCCGAGAACAGACTTGATGCTATCAATGATTTTCCGCAGCCGATCTATCTCAGCGTGTAGCCGGGACATTTCTTCCATTAACTCGCTTGTTGCAGGACTCCCATTTTTGTTACTCAGTATCTGAACCATTTTTTCCAGATGGGCGATATGAGACCGTGTCTTCTCTCTCGAAGCTCGTTGGGCTTTTCGGTCTAATGCTCTCTTTCGTTCACGCTGCTTGTCGTCATTGCCATTTCTTATGCTGGGCTTTCGAGGGCGTCTGGACGACACTACATTTTCATCTGTGTTTGGTAGGAGCTGGGGAGGATGGAGTTGGCGTTTATCACTCATGATAGAAGAACCTTGACACCGTGTTCAGATATTGCGATATGATTTTTCTGGTCTACAGATCTGATGCGTTTTTCGCAGACCGCAATCTTGTATGAGAACGAATGAGTGATTCCACCCATGGATGAAGGTTATCATGATGGATTGAAGGGGTGCATTGCATAGCAGTCCTAACATGCCCCTCTACCGTTCTCTTACTACCTAACACCAGTAGTTTGAATACAGTGCGGACTCCTGCATCCTGATTCTGGTCTCTTGAGGTAAAACATGGCTTGCCAAGGCATTCCCCGCCTTTGGTGCATATCCCCGGAAAACCATAGAGCTTTCCTATGGGTCTAGTTTTTCTAATCAAACTGGATGAGGCGTCCATTGAACGTGGCCGGTTGAACTGCCGTTAGGGTATCATTGGATCCAGCGGAAGAAAATCTCTCCCGGACCGAGTCAGTATCGTTGACTCGACACTGTGTGGCTCATATTTCACTTTCACTTCACCTGACGACACCACTTCACAGTTCGCATCCTGAATAAGTACAGCCTAGTGCTCTTATGAAGAAAAAAGACTCAAAGTAGCATAGCTGAAATTAAGAACGAAGTAATTTTAAGCGATTGGAAGAAGCTATAACGAGTAGATAGGAGAGTATGCAGCCAGGTTATAATCGACTCTGTATCCGCACCTCACTCGAGATATACATACTGGTGATCTGATTAGGCAATGATATATTCAGTCTCAATCATTTTAATCACTGATCGTTAATGCGCGGCTGGTGAGTGCATTGGCCTTTGGTGACTCACCCGCCGGTGGTGGTGGGGATAGGGACGTGAAACTTTTTATTGTACCAGAATAGCTCTTCCTCTAGCAATAGACTCAAACACTCCAGAGTCGGGCTGTGAAGGTACAAGTACAATCCCTGATCTCATTTGCCTGTTGCATTTCAGTTTTCTGGAATTAAAGCCTTTTAAAATACCATTCAAGCCAGCAAGCCAGCAAGCTCTAGATTTCTTTTTTTCGAAAAAAAGAAGAAAAAAAGAAGAAAAAAAGAAGAAAAAAGAAACACGATGCCAACACCATCTTTGAAAACTCTTGCTTTCGGAGCACATAACTCTACGGACTTTGTTCATATAATATCCAATATTCTCACTCTGGCAGAATGTGAGCACCTCATCATCTCCCATTCCAACCTAGTTCCATCAAATGTTACCAGCCAAACAATTCGGGATCGTGAAATGTTCTTTGATCAAAGTTTATCAGAAAGACTATGGAGTCGAATTGAACAGTACTACGGCCATGATACAGTAACCGATGAGGAGGGGTCAACCTGGAAAGCGATTGGACTAAATGAGAAATTTAGATTGTGCAGATATGGTCCAGGTATGCTCTCAGTTACTCAAACCATAGAGACCCGACCCTACTTCTACCGCCCCCCCCTATGTTTTTACTAGAACTGAATGAAACAAAAGGTGGAAAATTCTCTCCTCACCAGGACGGTCAACGACTCGCCGATTTAAACGTCCAATCTTTCATGACCGTAAACATATATCTCAACAACGTCTCCCTATCATCGCTCGGCAGTACTCGAATCCTCCACCCAACTTCATTTTCCAAGTCCAAACCCTCAGATCCCACTAGCTTCGAGGTTTTAGCTAAAGTACACTCGTTCCAAGCACCCCGTCACCCAAAAGCTGATTAAACACAAGATCCAACCAACTCAGGGCTCTGCAGCTGTATTTCGCTATGATCTCTGGCACGATGGCGAAGAACTAGTCTCGGGAGTAAAATATCTTCTGCGAACAGATGTTCTCTATGAGAGATGCACCTCCTTTGATTTTGATGCCTTATATGGGAATTTGAGTGATGCTGAGAGAGGTAAGAAGGCTTTCCGAGTGGCGGCTTCATTGGAAGATGCTGGAAATTCGGCTCAGGCAATTGAGTGGTATAAGAAAGCTTTTAGGCTTTGTCCTGAGTTAGATAGATAACTTGCTATAGGCTCCGATACAAGTTTGTGAACTTCTGCATGGAGCATCTACGCATCTATAAAATCTGTTAAACATTTCAGTAAGATAACGTAAAACTATGGTGTCAAACCCATTTTTTAAAAACAGCGTCTTGCTTCTGTGAAGTGCTTTATAACAGTGCTGCTGCAATTCACACGATAAATTCAAAGTCCACTAGGTGGGCCAAGTGAAGTTTGTAAATCTTGTTCGAATGTAGTGGTGGAACAAAACCTTACTATTGATATGGCAGCAAAATTACATGGGACAACAACATTGAGAACCTTTAGCAATTTAAGCACGGTTGGGTGTGGTTTTCACATTCAGTGCGATTATAATATTGCCCTTTACTTTTAAAGATATTCTGCATTTGGTTATGACAATGCCGAAACTTAGAAGTAAACCTTACAATTGAGCTGACTGGCTAACTGAATAGGACACCAAATATTCATAGAATTATGTTATATACGATTAATTCGAATCGAGAAGACCTCTCAATGATTTAAACTCGGCTATTGTTCGTTCCAACTATTTTGTGACATTATGATGTAGGAAGTACAAAGCATGAACATTGAATGTTGTGAGTTTGAAGCTCACGAAACGTCACGAAGATTGTAGCAGCTGAGGTACAGTCCAGATTATGGAGAGAACTTATTGATTTGGATTTATAGCACGATCCTTCCCATCACTCTGCGTATTTCTAACCCTTCTGCCCTGTTGTGCCTCTGCCTTGATGAGGCGGGAGCACTTCCATAGCCATCACAGGTCCGCGAACACAAATGCCCGCGCAGAAGAACGCCCAAATAAGCAATGATGGAAAACAAGCCCAACGTCCCTCGAGATCTTCTCGCCATTATATGACGAAGATCTTAAGCAACATCCCCCAATTTTATTAGTCTAACGCAGCCGCAAACTGAAAACGAAACTTGCAAGATAGTCATCTAATGGTGGAGCAGCATATTGACGCCCGTAGCAGGCCTCTCATTGCAGCACTCGGATCGCCTGTGATCTCTCTAAGGGTATCATGGGGCGAAAGCGTGCTGATAGAAAAACAACGCTGTCTATCGTAAAATGCTGCTGGATGTATGACGAGTCGAGGCGAAATGATTTGCAGGAGGCAAATATTCGCATCAGTCGTAAAAAGGCCATTAGAATCGTTATGTAAAAAATGTAAACAAGGAAAGCAAAGTGGTCGTATCCGCAAAGGGCCAGATAAACCGTTGACGCCGACTCCCTCTATCGAATCCGAAATGCGATCAGAACGAAAGGAAATGACGTCCAGCTGTAGGAAATTTACCACCAAGATTGGCCGCTACCACCACCGCCGCCAGATGGGTTGCCGTAAGATCCACCACCGTAACCACCTCCACCGCCTCCACCATAAGCAGCGGGAGCGCCTCCACCGTACGCAGCAGCTGGAGGAGGACCACCAAATCCACCACCGTAGGCCGGTGCAGGTGGGCCGCCGAAACCACTGCCATAGGCTGGTGCAGCACCACCACCACCACCGAATTTACGGAAATCGCGATTTGCTCCACCGCCACGACCACGTCCACCTCCAGATCGTCCACCTCCACGTCCACCACCGCCGAATCCAGCACCCTCACGTGCAATATTTTCGAGGAAAGCTGGGACTTCCTGGTTCGCCTCCTTAAGAAGCTCAATCAGGTCACGGACAACACCGCGGTTACCACGGTTGAAGAACGCAGTGGAGATACCGGTGTTACCAGCACGACCAGTACGACCGATACGATGAACATAGTCATCAATGTCGGTGGGAAGATCGTAGTTGACAACGTGGGTCACATTCGGAATATCCAATCCCTGACGAGCAGTTAGCAGTGTTCTACAATGATCTACAATGTTCTAGGGGATATCAGCAAAGGGTAAAGCAATCACGTACCCTATTGATAGAATTTGAGTTAGCAAATGTGTTGACAATGAATTAGTAACATGAAATTGAAGCTGTTTTGGAGTAGAACTGAAGATTTGACAGAAGGAAAGTCCAAAAAGGCGGTAGTAATGAGATCTAGTCGAGCTCAGAGCTCGACGCCAGATCTCTGAGCCTCTTCGCATGCCTAGGGCCTTTCAGATGAGTCTCGAGCCTAGCAGCAGTTGAAGCAGCATGTTGGCAGGTTTCGCAAAAGTACTTTTTGTTGGTGGTAGCGAGTTGAGAACCGCCACGGCCTGCAGGGCGAGTGATGATGCCGGCTGCCTTTCTGATGTGTAGAGGAGCCTTTTGATGTTCTAAAAGCCTTGCATTGGTGCGGAATGAGAGGACGCAGACATCGCATTTGTATCTCTGTTCTTTCAATGCTTTCTCGCCGTAGGCCTTTGTATTGGCGGCATGAACTCCTGGACCTTTATTGGATACGTATTGGCGGGATTTGACTATCTTTCTCTCGGCGGCGGCAGCGTTGATTTCATCAGGTGTAGCAGGGCTATCATCACGGCCATACACCTGTTCATTGATGGAGAAGTGTGTGCAGCAGCCATCGTAGGTGAAGCTATCGCGGGGCCAGGGACACAGAGCAGGCATGAAATAGTCCTTTGTACGACTCTTCATGGCCCAGAAGCAGAGAGTGAAGACACATTCCAGGACAAGGACGAAGCAGCGGAGTACATATCGATCTGAAGCAAGCGGTAAAGGAGTCCAGGCAAGCAGACCTTTGTGGGTGATGGCGTATCCTTCTTGCAAGGAGGTCTCGACGTAGTGAGGTATGCCATTGTCGGATTTACCGGTTCGACATCTCCTGTCGTAGGTAGTCATTCTCCTATTGACACCCAGTTCTGAGCCAGTGCCACTGCCTATGTAGACTCTAGGACGGTGTCCAGCTTTCTCAAGAACGAGTAGATAGACAGCCCAGAGCTTGGATAGATGCATAGGCAAAGTCTTGAAGTAAGAGATTGTGGGAGCTGTGGAAGAACGGAAGACCTGCAGCAAGCCAGGAGCAAATTCGAAGTGAAATAGCTGCATGACTTCTTCCATTGCACGCTCGGCTGAAAAGATAAGGTCGAAGGCATAATTCTTGAGAGCAGGGTTGGTGAGAGACAGACAAGTCCAAGCAAGCCACAGGATGAAGACCGAGATGTCATCAGTCTCAGGGCCCATCATGGCTGTGAGGGGTCTATCACAAAAGTACTTTTGTGATCGGCGTGAATGAGGGCTTCAGAGCACTCGGTGAGAAGTGATTATGAGACGGGCGATGATTGAAGGCTTCCACTGATTGAGAGATGTCGGAGAACTGCGAGTGATGCGGCGGTATGTCGAGGTTGAGTGAAGGAATGGATGAAGATCCATCGTGGTGGAAGGTCCATTATGGTGAGCAGGCCGCTGGGCGAAACTCTGTGTAGCACTTGCCTCATTTATTGGTGTCGAGCCCAGCTTGGGTCTTGAATTGTTGGGGTGACAAAAACGGAAGGAATGATACGTACCTGGCAGCAACAGCGGTGGCGACGAGGATGGGGCAACGACCGTTGCGGAACATCTCGAGTGCGCGCTCACGCTCACGTTGGGTTCGGTCGCCGTGAATAGAAGTGGCAGGGAAATTCTGGTTAATGAGGAAGTCCGACAATGAATCAGCCATACGCTTGGTCTCAACAAAGATCAATGTAAGACCGGCACCGTGGGTGTGAAGAATATCAAGGAGAACGGATCGTTTGTCCATATCCTCGACATATTCGACCTTTTGAGTGATGTTCTCCGAGGTGGAACCGACACGACCAACAGACAAGAAAACGTAGTCCTTCAAGAAATCACGAGCCAACATCTGGATATCGCGAGGGAAGGTGGCCGAGAACATGAGTGTCTGACGGAGCTGTACGCCAGGCATATCCTCACCTTCGACAATACGTCTAATTTGTGGTTCGAAACCCATATCCAACATACGATCAGCCTCATCAAGAACCAGGTATTTGATATTTGCGAGAGAGATACGTCCACGCTCAATTAAATCGACGAGACGACCAGGGGTTGCAACAAGGAGATCACAGCCACGTTCGATTTGACGGAGCTGGGAGCCAATGTCGGCACCACCATACACGACACAAGGGCGCACCCATGATCGGTAAGCAAACTTGCGAGACTCATCGTAAATCTGAGAAACAAGCTCACGAGTTGGGGCAAGGATCAAAGAGTTGGGATAGGCCTTGCGTTGACGACCAAAGTTTCCACCGCCTTGTTGGCCGGGAACAGTTGATGGGCCGTTGATAAATGCCTGGGAAAGGATGGGGAAGAGGAAACCACCAGTCTTTCCGGAACCAGTTTGAGCACAAGCCATCAAGTCACGGCCACCCATGACAATTGGGATAGAGTATTTTTGAACTGGAGTTGGAACTGTGTAATGAGCAAGCTTGATGTTGCTGATCAAGTGATCATCAAGGGGTGGATTGGTGAATGTGAGAACTGGCTCAGGGACATTCTGACCAGAAGCCTCGACTGGGATGTCGTCGTATTTCTCAAAGTTGATACCAGTTTGTTGCTTGCTTGGATCATCGAGGACACCAAAGAGCTCACGTTCGACGCGTGCATTAGCAGGGCCTGCAACGTGCTTTCCGTTAGCCCATGAACCATCTCCGCTTCCACGAGAGCTAGTTCCACCAGATCCAGGATTTCCGTATCCATTTTTGTTGAAAGTCGATGCAGGGGCGTTGTCCCAGCCGGGGCGACCTCCATTTTGTGCAGCGGCAGGAGGGCCGTTTGCACGAGGAGCGAACTCTGGTGCGTTGGCCCAGCCGGCAGGCCGAGGAGCATCACCTGCGACAAAGCCGTTGGCACTGCGCATGTCAGTATTCTTGAGTCAAATAATCACGGCATAAATGCCTGCTGTAGAGGATGTTTAACTTACCCAGCGGGTGTAGGGGCCCATGCGCTACCAGCGAGTCCTGGACCTGCTGGGGCTGGTCCGCCGTTGGCAGTTGGTGCAGCTCGAGCCTGAGCCTGACCTCGCATGTGAGGTGGGATATAGGAGCGTGGTTCACCAGCGCCACCGTTGAGGTTTAAGGCTCCCATGTTCAAGTTGTTTGGGTTGGGGTTTTGTTCTGCCATGTTGATTATTGATAGGGGTAGAGCCCGAGGTTTTTAGTTGGGGTTTTGAGCTTCGTAAAACGCCTTTGATTCATGTTAGTTCTCGTAGTAGGTAGATTGTAAGCAAACGCTGGGGAGCCATACACACAAAGATGAGAGAAAAGGTTCGAAGAATTTGTGACCGTGTCTGAAACCGCAAGAGGCGGATAGAACAAAAGTATGAAAGGCAATTAAAGAAAAACCTTTAGAGAGAGACTAGGCAGATGCCTTGTATGCTGTTGCCTGAATAGTACTCTGGAGTATGTGAATTCAGAGAGTGTAGGGGGGTTTGGATGTTGAGGAGGAAAGTGTTGTGAGGAAGAGGGAGGTTTTGGAAAAAAATGACAAGCCGCTTCCCATTATCGCCACTAGCGCGCTTGTGTCACGTGGCAACGGGCACATTTGGCCCCTTTGGCATGCACCCATGTCAAGATCATTTTTTCTTACAAGTGACGTTTGATGGAACATAAATACCATACTGCTGGAGAAAATAAACTATAACTTTGTGATTCACAGACAAATTCTAAATGTAACAAATTCAACCGGTTTCCGTTTAGTCTCTTAAGTTAAGGTATAATTAATAGTGGTTCGCAGACAAATTGTCATGGTAACATGCACGGAATATTGGCTTTAGCAGAGTCAGGATACAATAATAGAAGACTTTGTCCTAGAAAGTAACTTAGACTTTATCATTAAATTGGATCTTGAATATTTTTTAGACCAGGAACATTGGACTTGAGCAACCAAAAATTGGCAAAAGCACACACTTCCAAATATGGACGATACAAGGACTTCTACCATATGTTGAGTTTGAGACACATTTAGCATATGATGCTTTCAACAGAAGTTGTCTTCCTTCTAGCAGTCAAAACCGGTTTCAAAAGCCATTGTTTGCCATGCGCGCCATGCTAAAAGCCTATAATACACCCAACCATATTTCATGATCCTGACCTGTCATAACTACCCAAAATCAAGGGCAAGCAATCCGCGCATCATCGTTGTAGTCTACCTCCCGGATTCCATCTTTGTCTATGACCTTAACCAACATGCCCTTGAAATCGATTGGTAATCTCCTCTTTAACTCATCTGTACACATCCTCAATACCTTCATTCCTTGCTCAAAATCAATATCAGGGTGGTGATGCTTATCCAAGATTGATAAACAGTAGTATTGGGCGTAACCGTGAGCGGCATATGGAGCTGCGGTAAGTGCTGCTAGGTAATCCATCCAGTAGAGTGATGGCTTTTCGGTGATAGGGTCGAAACCGCCGAGGAGGAGATTGACGTTGTAGGGCTTGCGTGAGCGGAGTGAGGAAGCAAGTTCACCTCGAACAAAGTGTGCAAGTGCGGAGGGAGAGAGGTCGGTGCCGTTGCGCATGGAGTAGAGCTGAGCATTTGCCTGGATGTATTCTGCGAATTGGACTGTTATAGAGGTCAGTACAGAATCCTCGTTGGATGTTTAAAGAGCATACTTGTATCCCCTGCCTCTCCAGAGAATGCCATCAAGGTATGCTTGTTCAGAGATCGGGTTTTATCATCAGATGCCTTCAGGATAGTAGCTCCTCTCATTGCTGCTTTGGAGCAGGCAATGAGAGTGAAGTCCTTGCCAGTAATTCCAAGTAAGACTTCCCTATAAACCTATTAGTGCGATCAAACGCAAGGAGATGAATTAAGACTCACATGTTTGCGGTTTTGTGAAGATTGAATAGAGAGAGGTACTGAGCTTCAAGAGTTCACTCCCAGAGCTGTACGCGTTGAGCTCTGCCTTGTCCTCAAAACCAAGCTAACAGTAACCGGCTTAGCGCATTTTATAAACACGTGCTCTACTAAGCTACAGCATACTTGTGAGTATGGCTAAGACTCTCTTTGGATTTATTTCACCCACGCCAATTTAGAAATTAAAGATTTTGTATGGAATTTATATATCCAAACTCGTGATACCTTCAATATCTTCGGTACTTTCAATCGTCGCAGATATTCGCAAATCCCGTGACTATTACAAGCCACCGTTATTATACCCTGCAACTTAATCGGTTGGACCCATAATATTTTCAAGAAGAAGTTCGACATTTTCCTCCACAGCCAGAGAAGCACAACGAACAGGCACAATGTCTTCTTTTTTTACGAAACCGAAGTCAGAGAATAAGCGCAAACGTTCAGATACAAATGAACCTCCAAAAAAAAGATTTGCACCCTCAAAAACCTCGAGAGAATCCCGACCTGCTGCTGCCCCACGTCTGCGAAAACCCCAGAGAGACGAATCTATAAGCGGCAGTGATGATGAAAGTGATGAGGAACATAGAGAAGGGTCTATAGATGGTGATCTGGATCAGTCAAGCTCTGAAGATGACGGGGAAGAGACCGCTGCGGAAAAGAGACTCCGTCTGGCCGAGCGATACCTGGAAAATACTCGTCAGGACATAGTAGATGAGATTGGTGGCTTTGATGCCGCAGAGATAGACCGAGACTTGTTAGCCGAGAGGTTACAGGAGGATTCTGCAGAATCCAAAGGCAAACTATACAGGAAATTGGCGGATGATTTGTCTTTTGAAGCGGGATCGCATAGTACTTTTAAGTGCAATACCCAGACCTTCACAAGTGCCACAACTTGTCCTCCATATGCATATACCGTCTCGAAGGACTTGTGTTTAATAAAATGGTTAATTCAAGAGTATGTTAATTTCCCTTGACAAACGAGCTGGGCTTAAAATATCTGAAGGCTGGCGGCTTCTTCTACAAACACAGTTCTAACCGAGTTCAGTTTACCCAAAAACCAATACCCTGGGAAAAAGACAAAATCAAGACAGGCACCACCCAGGAGGAAACCAGTCCAAGTTGTATGTAGATAGATTTCCTGCAGAATATGGAGGTATAAACTAATTGAAAATTAGGGATTCGCGCGAGGTGACCGACAAAAATCAAAGGACAAGATCACATATATGGGCCACGTGGATGACATTCTCACAGTTGCTGCCTCAGAAGATGGTAAATACGTAGTGACGGGGGGAAGAGACCATAGGATAGTAGTTTGGGAAGCGGAAGGCTTAAAACCAATACGAGTCTTTCTACAACACCGTGATTCGGTTACAGGCTTAGCTTTTCGGAGGGGTACAAACCAGATATACTCGAGTTCTGCAGATCGAACTATAAAGATATGGAGTCTCGACACTCTGGCGTACATAGAGACTCTTTTCGGCCACCAGGATTCTGTTTCTGACATCGCCGCATTAGCGAGGGAGAACTGTGTCAGCGTGGGAGCTCGGGACCGTACTGCTAGGTACTGGAAGGTAGTTGAGGAAACACAACTAGTCTTCCGTGGTGGTGGAGGAGAGAAAAAGAAACATGGTGTTGCGCAAAAAGCTCTGGAAAATTCCATGGATCGAATTGCCATGGTCGACGAAGAAATGTTTGTTACGGGCGGCGATAACGGCGGTATATCCCTATGGGTAATACACAAGAAAAAGCCAATTTTCACCATTACCTCGACCCATGGACTGGATCCTGTTATGAAATTAGATGATGTATCTGCAGAGACACATCCGGATCCGAAAGTCATTCCGGTACCACAGCCTAGGTGGATTACTGCACTTGCGACAGTGCCATATTCTGATCTTATCTTGAGTGGGAGTTGGGATGGTTGCATAAGAGCTTGGAGAGTCAGTGATGATAAAAAGAAAATCGAAGCTGTTGGTATAGTGGGATCAACCGCAACTATCGCAAGCGGACAACCCATTGATACTTCCTCAACAGAATCCTCCTCCGTCATAAATGGAGTTATTAACGACATCTCTGTATTTGAGCGTGGAGATAGGGGAAAGGATGGTATCTGCATTGTTGCAGCGGTAGGAAAAGAGCATCGTTTTGGCCGGTGGAAGAAGGTTAGCGAAGGAAAAAATGGGGGAGTGGTGTTTGAAGTGCCACGGTTGGTGAAGGCAAAACCAAATGGTACATCTGATAAGGATGCATAAGTGTATCAATTACTTATGTAGAGCCTATGATCCTTGTTTGAGTGTATATATGTGTTCGGAGCATTTAACGGACCTAGAATTATGTTCTATAGAGAAATACCCGCTCACTGTACTGCATAATAAAAGACGCAGATTCTACTCTTCAACTTAAGAGTAATAAACTTGCCTGCACAGAAGTATTTATGCTTCTTTCGTAGTCTGGTTCTGATTTATGAATCTTCTTGTATGACATGCTCAAGTGCCACGCATCTGAATTGTCGTTGTAGAGATAACGAAAGGAAATTATAAGAAATGAAATTTAAGAATCCCCTAAATCACATGCTGTAGCCACAATTAAATCTAGGTTACATCAATGGGGCTATGGCATATAGCTTCATTTATATAGCCTTTCTCAATTTGGAGATCTCCAACATTTGACACCTTCAAAGTATTAAAAGGTTATAATATTCTATAATTTTGTTTATGTCTAGAGCTGATTTGATCTGTGCAACGGGATTGTTCACTTTTGCAGCTCAAATCAGGGCAAAACCATTATGTTATTACACAGAGCCAAACAACACGGTTGATTTATTATGTTGCCAACTGGTATAGTGAAATAGAAGTCGTTAGGTTGTGTACTACCCAAAAATACCTCAACATGCTCTGGCTGAGGTCATTTTACTTATCGTACATTTTTGTGCTTTGGGTCCCTTCTTCTCTCCCAAACTTGCAAATAAGTCTCCCCTAGGTATAGCGGTTTTTCCTTCCTCACTGTTTCTACAAATAGGTCTTGAACCTGAACCCAATTGTCCTTTGCACGATTCCTCAATTGCACCTTCCATTCTCTTCCTGCCTCGCCTTCGACACTGTCATCTTTACCTCGAACGGCTTCGTGAACAATATTAGCCACCAGGTCATACCATATTGGCTCCCCTCCGGGATGGAACTTTGGATTAGGCTCCACGTAAGGTGCCATGTCCAAATTTCGTGCATCGAACGTAACGATGGTAGGGTTGCGCTCTGATACGAACTTATTTTTCGAAAATCGTTTGATATGGAACATAAGATAGGGTGGTAAAGGGTGCAGAAGACGGTAGCGCTTCCGTGTGTTGAGATGCTCCTGTGGGGTTAGGCCATTGTACTTTGATAATATGCCCGTTAATGGGACCTGTGGTATGCTGTTCTTCTCTAGCTCATCCTGGAATAGGGGGGCAGATGGCAGATCCAAGGTAAGCATGAGAAAGCGATTGACGTCCGTCTTGACTTCAGCAGCCTCTTCAAATCGGAGGCGGTCTCCTGCATCAGCCTTAGCTGTGATAGCTTGAGACTCTACTTTTAGTTTGCCTTGAAAAACTTGTTGTATCATACTGCTTCCTGGTTTTGTCTTACTTCCTCCAAGCGCTAAATGCAAATTGTTCAAAAACCATGAGAGAAATTCCACCGGGTCTGACTGGTTTGTAAGAGTGAATTTTTTGGCGGACTTCAGCGAGATTTCTTGAAGGAGCTCGTGTGGTGAAACGTGGGATTTGAAAGCTCTTGGGTTCCATATCTTCCGAACTAGAATTGAGAGTCTCTTAATTAGCTCGGGTTTTTGTGAGAAATCCTCGAGCATAAGAAAGTTTCGTAAAGGTGGTATGTGCGAGAGCGCTTGGAGGACCACGTTGAAGTAGTCGTTCTCCTTGATATTATTCATGCCAACAAAACCAGGCGTGTACTCTTTCCCGTCCAACGTCCACGCACTGAGTTGTTGCCGGTCCATTGCCATAACCTGTTCCTTCGTGTATGTTGGATCTGATACAAATTTTATATCCTCCAAGCTCTTGTTCTTGACCTCGTATCCTTCAGGTAGTACGTAGACCTTCTGAGTCTGCATATTGATATACACATGATGATTGACCTCCAACGCGTGAAAGTACGCGTGCGATTTGGGCCCTCGGCCTTGGAAATACTTTCCACAGACAAGGCAAGCATAAATGTTTATATTGGTGAGAGAAATCGAGCAGAGTTTTTCGAAATCAAAGTCGAGGATACTGCGGTTTATTGTGTCGAGGTATAAGTCATCAAAGCCTTCGATGGGGGCCGCCTGTCTTATGACCGCAACCTGACTTTCCTCCTCCTCCTCATCTAGCCTGGTATTATATTCTTCGTCAGCAGTCGGAGGAGGTGGTTCGAGTTTCGTTCGGGCCATTCGAGCAGGAAGTTCTGAGCCATTATGGAGTTCATGAAAGTTCTCAACTCGGGATTTCTTAGGGACGGGGGAGTCTGTTCCTGCAATTGCCTCTAAAGGTTCCGCAGCCTGTCGCTTGCCCATTTTAAAGTTGTGCCTGTTAGATAATTTGTGTTAGGAGGGAGGATGTTGTTGGTGAAATGAATGTAGTCTTCTAGATTTTAAGGCTGTCTGTCAGGCTGCGAAAAGTTGCGTTTTGGCCCTTTTCGGCAAGGCTGAGATGTGGATATGTGGATATGTGTATATGACAACCAGCAGCGAACGCTGGGACATAATTGCATAATTCTGAGGGTTATGAAGCTGGAAAGTTTCAGATAATTGAAATTTTAACCATATATACTTAAACTAGGAACGCAAGATAACAGTCTTCCAATAGCGAAAACGGGAAATTTGAGACAAGGGCCAACAATAGATTTTAGGAGTGTATACCAAGTAATTTGTTAATTATCTAAACACCAGTTCCTTTAATGTGCATAGTTCCAAATACGTTCCATATATATGTTACAATCATCAATGGTAAACCAAACAAGGCTGCTGAAGCATAACAATGACGATCATTTCCTAGGGAGCCATGGGTGAGGACGGCCGTCAAAATGGCCTGATTCTGTGGACAAGATACAAGTCGTTAACTTTGCCACAATGGCGCCTTTGAGGCCTTCGAATATGGCGCTTATACTGCAGTGTCACAGTGACCTGGGCTGGTGCAGGTGATTTATCTCTTTTGGCGTACATAATTACTGAGGACTTTAGTTCACAAATAAGCTGGTAGCTGATGATCTACTTACCTCCGATTCACTTAAAAGCCGGCTTATCTGGACTCTTAGTCTCTGGTTGTTGTTAAATCTCGACATTCTGATTCACTTGATTACTTACTTCTCTGGACACCAGAGATCATACGAAACCGTCTTTTTGAAAGTCCTTGACTTCCTGAAGTACTCTATATCGATACTGGATATAGCATCAGCAAAATGGGTAACCACAAGAAACACTCCCAAGTAGAGAACGCCCCGCCCAGTGGCTCCTCCTCAGGTGAAATAATACTCTTCCCGCTCGTCATGTTGACTTAATAGAGTGATGTATCTAACGGAAATATCGCTACCAGCAAGCCCTCCAGGACATCATAAGTTCCAAACAAAGCCCTCTGTATACCGGGCTCGTCGACTCAGCACCATCGCCGATAAGGAGGGAAAGTTCGAAGCCGCTCTTACGGTCAGTGAACACTCATTATGAATCGGTAGTTCTGTCTCATGTAAACAAAGCCACTCTTCATTGGGATATCCGCGAAATTCAGTGACTCCCCACCTACAGCTATCGTCGCAATTGCTATACACGATGCAACCTACCTTCTTGATTTCTCGGTCAAGTCTGTTGAACTTGGTAATAATGTATCCGAAAATCAAGAACTTATCGCAAATCACGTCATTAACGAAGTAGAAACGTATGAGCATTCTAACCTAGCCAAATTTATAGGCGCTGGTCTTCCCTATGATATGCTTAAGATGAGTCCAAATCTTTGCTCTAGACTTTGGTTAGAATTAGATATTGTCCCTATTTCCATTGCCATGGAGGTAGAGGGAGAGGAACAAGGATTCTGGGGCGTGAAATGGGTTGATGAACAGGCAGATTCGATGGCAAGAAAATGTATTATGTAAGTCTTCAAATCCGTACTACTATGCTATGATAATACCAAGCATCCAAATATACTACCAGGTAGAAAATGCTAATTATTACTACCTAGGCATTTTGGTCCAAGTTTAGCTCCACTACTACAAGTAGGTTACAGAGGAATTGTCGATATTGACTCCAATTTTCAAGCGCGTATCTTAACTCTCGAAAACTTCAAATCAACATGTGCAGACACCACTTGGGATTCTATGATGACATTTGTCACATCGCTCAAGTCAAGAGGGACGAAGATTGCTTTTTTCAGCAGCACGCCACAGGGAGGTGGTGTCGCTCTCATGAGACATGCTCTCGTTCGACTTGCGAAGTTGTTAGGCATTGACCTCAGATGGTATGTCCCAAAGCCGAAACCTGGAGTCTTTAGAATCACTAAGACTATCCATAATATCCTACAAGGAGTTAGTAAACCGGATGAGAGGATCAGCACAGCGGAAAAGGAACTTATCACAAATTGGATTCAGGAGAATGCAAATCGCTACTGGCTTTCACCAGGTGGACCACTGAGGCCGGTTGAGGAAGGAGGTGCAGATGTGATAATGGTAAAGATACTTAATGGCATTACCACCAGCGACCCGAGGGCTAACAAATTTAGATTGATGACCCTCAAATGCCAGGCTTAATTCCTCTAATCAAGCAGTTGACTCCAAATAGGCCAGTGCTTTATCGAAGCCACATTCAGATCCGAAGTGACCTAGTGATGAAGGAAGGCACTCCACAGGCTGACATTTGGGATTTTCTTTGGGATAACATCAAATATGCCGACATGTTCATAAGCCACCCAATTCCGAGCTTTGTCCCCGAGAATATCCCAAGAGCCAAGGTTGCGTATCTACCGGCGACGACTGACTGGCTAGATGGTCTGAACAAGAACATTAATGAATGGGATCAAGGCTACTACGGTTATATGTATAACAACCAGTGTCATGCTTTGAGAATGTTAGTATCCCCTCAGTCTAGAAGAAATCCGTACTAACATTAATCAGGACAGAGTTAAATTGGCCAGTGAGTAAGTTCATATTCGCATTCCTACAAAGACTTTTTTGGCTTACTAACAATTAATGGTAGAGAAACATATCATCCAGGTTGCACGTTTTGATCCCGCAAAAGGCATTCCAGATGTTATAGAATCTTATGCCGAGTTTCGACGTCTATTAGCCCAACGATATCCTGAACAAGAGGCCCCACTACTTGTTATGTAAACACTCTCCAACTTGTATCTTGTTTAGGAACTAACGTTTTTAGTTGCGGAAACGGGTCTGTTGACGATCCTGACGGAACGATCGTATATGACCAGACCATGACGAACCTGGAGACCCGTTTCCCCGAGCTGGTCCCTTCGGTCTCGGTTATGCGATTGGCACCCAATGATCAACTTCTCAACACTTTAATATCGACATCGCATATTGTACTCCAGCTCTCTACCCGTGAGGGCTTCGAAGTCAAAGTGTCCGAAGGCCTACATAAAGGCAAGCCTGTGATTGCGACAAAGGCCGGGGGCATTCCTCTACAGATTCAGGACGGCAAGAATGGGTTCCTTGTCGATGCAGGCGATTCCCATGCTGTAGCTGGACACTTGCTGGCACTGTGTACTGACGAGGTGCTTTACAAAAAGATGAGCGTGTATGCAAAACAGAGCGTGAGTGATGAGGTCGGTACCGTAGGGAACGCCCTGAGTTGGTTCTATCTGGTAAGCCCATTCTTGATTAGTATCCTCCGCTCAACATGCTCTAAGAGAGCTCGAGCTCATAGTGCTCGTGGGTGAGCCTCGGCGCAATAGAATTTTATAGGAAAACAGTTTTCACATTATGTCCAGATTTATTATTATCACAGCGCTGACTATTTTGGTAGGCGGATAAGTGGGCAACTGGAAAGGTTGTGCCAAATGAACGATGGGTAAGTCTTGGGATTGCCTTTCGCAATTTTCTTTACCAAAATGAAAGTGTTTTGCTAAAATATTGCATTAGGTGAATGATTTAGCAAGAGAAGCTGCAGGTATACCTTACTTAGATAAAGAGAAGAGACTGCCTAGATTTTAAGAGTTCGAATCAGCTATATTGCTAGAGAAGCGGCGAACTCGCCTTCATTTGTGGTCAAGTGCAATGGCTATTTAGAGCTACTTCATTATATCTCATTGAAAAGCAATATATGAAGTATGTAAACAGCGTGTATGTGCTTTCTTCAGTGGGGCAGCTTTCTAATGTGCCCATTATGACTTTTGCCGTCTTGCAACTTGGCTGAGGGACTTCCCCGCATAATTTATGTTAGATTTAGTTATCTCAATCATTTCAAAGCCATATATTGGGCCGTAATAGCCAGGAATGGAACTACCAGATTTTCAATTTTGCAAAAGAAGTTTTCACTTAATTTTCCATTTGATCATCCAATTGAATTGCTTTTCTCCCCTCCAGATAGAGTACGGCTTGTTGTTCTCAGTTATTAATATGTTTAATATCGCAATACCCCATAATAGGGAGCTGTCATCGGCACTTTACCCAGCTCACGTCATCCAAATCAACACCGATCGGTGGCATGGGCGAAAGAGATCCAGATCCCGTGACTGGAGACCGGAAGGACGGGAGTTTGAGCCAGTGGCATCGTGAGTAAAGCTTTTGTTGCAAGTCGCAGTAACTTGGCAAGTTGAAGGTGATCTCTAGAGACCACGAGCGGTTGAAAAGAAAGGCATATCGATTTCAGCGACTTTAGAATGTCCAACAGAAGCCTCTTGGAAACAAACGACTTAGATGGGGCTGTGAAAACCGTTTCTTATTACAGCTTTGGCATGATAGCTCTTGGCATGCTTGGCAATTGCTTGGAAGCTGGAATTGAGATCCAAGGATTGGATTCGGGGATTACTGTAGCTCGTAATTTGTGTTTCATAAAGTTGCCGTCTATAGGACGATGGGTGAGACTTGAAGCGAGAGTATCAAGTCACACCATGTTGCGAGGGACGTCTTCGTCGAGAGGTTGACTATTTGACCAAGCCTGGAGATGTTGATACTGGTAGGTGACTTGGCAGTGTACGGTATTTTGAGTCTTGGTGCTCTGGTTGAAGGTTTGCTAAATGCTGATGTCACATGTACTCCAGGATTACAAAAATCTCAAGACATTTGTCTTTCGAATTCACGTGACCATCCAGCCACCCTCCTATTGGTCATTCTAACCTCTATCTCCTTCCACACCTTTTGTTCTCAAATTCCATAGGATTACAACCTCTGATCTTGGGGGAGTTCGACGTCAAAAATGTCTCAAAATGACCAGAAAATCCAGGAGCTTCTGGCATGGGGGGATGAACACACAGCATTCCTTAATTCAAAAGTTGAGATTTATCAGGATTCGGTTACCGGTCTTTCCTTCAGAGCTATCGAGGATTTAGCATCAGGTCTGACTGTTGCGACATGCTCATATCCAATTTCGCTTTCATATCTCAACACAAGTTCAGATGATAGATTTTCAAGTCGGAGCAAACCCTTCCCTACGGATTTCTTGGAGATATTAGGCAAAGATGATCCGAATGTCATTGGTTTTTTCTTTCTTGTGCAGCAGTTTCTATTGCAAGAAAAATCATTTTGGTGGCCTTACATTCGCCTGTTGCCGCAACCAAACGAGCATGATAGTTTGAGCATACCAGTCTTATGGCCTGAAGAAGACTGTCGCTTCCTGGATGGTACGAATGCCGAGCCACCTATCAAGAAGCGGAAGGAGTTGTGGATGTCGGAATGGCAAAAGGCCATATTTCTTCTCCAAGATGACTTCGAAGACTGGCGAGATTATAGTTATGATCTCTACAAATGGGCCGCCACCATATTTGGAAGCCGTAGTTTTCGCGCTTCCTTGGTAGTTGCAGATGGCCTCCTAGTCAATGATCTTCAGGCTCAGAATCACGTTAAGCAAGACCGTTTCTCTGTTCTACTCCCTATCATAGATATTGGAAACCACAATGGAATCAATAACGTGGATTGGACTCCTAGCATGGACAGTGGTTTATGTTTCACAATCCGAAAACTAATCCCAAAAGGTGACCAGATTTTCAATTTTTACGGAAACAAGTCAAACAGTGAGCTTCTAGTTGCTTATGGCTTTATGCTTCCGAGGTCTTCGAATGATGAAGGAAATATTGACTCAGTAAACTTGAAACTAAAGCCTAGCCCTCAGGCATTGCAATTGCGCAGACTGCAGTCCTGCCATACAATTCCCAATAATCCGGAAGAGGAGTTTATGTTTCGTATTCAGAAACAGAACGATTATATTGGGTTACCAGAGCTACGCTATTTCCCGCATGGTCTGATTGATCTCGTTCTATGTATGGTGGGGAATCAGCGCGAGACAAAGAACTTCTTGTCTTTGCCTACAAGCTGGAACTATTGCGCAGGGAAAGATCTAAACTTGTATACCAGTGCCCTCTACAGTATGTCATATTGAACATATAAACTGCGCCAAAGCCTTAAATACCTTTGAAGCCTATTGTTATCAAAAGCTGACTACTGGGATCCTCAGGAGGTAGTCTACAACTTCTCCAAATTCTGCACCATAAGCTAGAACATGAGATACGTCGAATGGAGGAGTCAGGTGCAAATCTAGGGTAATCTTGGCATCAGCGCAGACCCGTTTTTTGTATCAATCAATGCTAATGGTCATAGGTCTCCTCAGAATGTTAACCAGAGACTGGCAGTAGAATATAGAGACAGACAACTTGCGGTCCTGAACTCAGCTATACAACCAGTCACAGCCCGGCTCAATATCTTCCTTTCGACTAGTTCATTCTGCAATCATCCTCAGCATCTCATTACCAATCCAGGAAGCCAAAAACTACACATATTAGAAGAAAATAAACTTGAGATGTTATCTCTTGAGTGTGCTTTTGAATGGTTGCGCATCAACTATCTTGATATATTTACCTCTGTGGTACAAATGATCTCATATGATCAAGAGGAACCATTGCCGTTGAACTGGGCTGTGCTCCTAGAAGACTGGGATCGCACCTACTGGATTGTTTGGACGTACATTGTTATGATAATTTTCTGTGATGACAACAGCTCTGCTTTAAGTACAGCGGAGTGTGATCGCTCTTTGAAGTCTTGGGTGAATTGCTGTCAAAGGTAATTGATTGCCTTCTCAAGATGATCCGAACGCTAATATTATTCAACAGAGCCTTTGAGAATCAATCCAACAATAGTGAAGTGAGTATTATATCGAATTTCAAAATGATCAAATCAGCCTGGTCGATCATTTTAAAGTCTTATAAAATAGCATAAGACGCTGATTAGTAGCTTCTAGACATCGACTTGCATTGCTGAAGAGTCTGAAAAAGAGACTATAGATTTGATGTTGAACGCCATAGCAAAACTTCCACAAATTGCTTCCTTGCGTTTGAAACAGATTAGGTAAGTCCTCCGTCAGCCCTCCCTACCCAATATCTTATTTTTCATAGTTCTTTCACTGCCAACTCGGAAAAGCTCCGAAATTTTACTAGCTTCGTAATTCAAGAAGAAACGTTGATAGTAGATTATCTAATGGCAGATGGAGAAGTACTGGCCCAGAGAGTTCTCTGTATTCGAAAGATCAACGGAGACAAGTAAGAGAATTAATTTCGCTTGTAGTGTACATTTCCAGACCAACTGTTCTTAAATTGCCATTGCTACGCTGTATAAAACTTTGATTTAATGGGTTGCGATGAAAACCTGGATAAGCTTCAATACCTGTTCACATAAACACTCGGACGGCGAGAACAGGTGATGAGTAAAAATACCAACCTGTTGTGGAGAATAAATGCACGGCGTTGTCCCAAATCCCAAGATATTTCCTCCAAAGCCTTTACATGCATGTATCAAATGTTTCGAGATTAGGTTTTCTTAGATAGGCTACTGAGATAGGCTTACATCGAAGGCTCTACAACACTATGTTCTGGTGGCAGCCTATAGCCACCCAGCCCTTCGAAGAACTTCACCCCATTTGCCATTTGGTGAACAATATCGTCTCCAAACTATGTTGCCCTTAATGCCTCACCAGGACCCTCAATCTCCCTTACAACTTTACCAGCAACAAGACTGCACTTTCCGTTTTCCAAGCCCAGTGCTGTGTGCGCAAATCACAAGAGCGACATCTGACTTACTATTTCAGGAAGCCCTGCTTGTCTCCACTTTTCTGTGTGCCCGCTCGTGATGTGAGTTGGGGTGAAGAAAGGCGCTGCAGCATTGACACAGACCCCGTTCTTTCTAGTGGCGCTCTGTGAGACATGTAGTAGTCCTATAAAACCATGCTCTGATGCAACATAAGAGGCTACAGCCGTTCCACCTATATAGCCAGAAGTAGATGATACCAAAACGATAGAGCCTCGCGATCCATCAGGAAAATAAGGTGAGTTCAAGCCCATCTGATGAACAACCATCGACACGCTATAATTAGTTAAACATGTAAGAAACAGACTGTTCATAGTGCCTTTCAAGTTCACATCAATGACAGCATGGGACTCTGCCAGCTCCTTCAAATCTCCGTTCTCATCTAAATCAAAGCCGAAGAACAGTTTGGTTTCCATCAAGCCAGCATTCGCTACCACAACTTCGATAGATACAAATTTAGCCTTTGTTTGTGCAAATAAGCTGAGCATGCTTTGCCAATTTGCAATATCTGTAGGAACATACACCGCTCGAGAACCCAGACTAGGTGTGAGGGCATCTGCTGGTGGCGGACTGACATGAGATCGGCAATAACTACATTTGCATCCTGTTTGTGGAATAGTCTTTCTCTATCGCCTACACCACCTATAATGATTCCAGTCATGAAAGCGAGATCTGAAAGCGCCGATGAATTTAGATTATTAGTCGTCATTGTGATCATGTGTAATATATTATTCAGTATGCAACTACCTACCGAATTATAATTAAATAGTTAAAAAAAGATGAATGAGGATGTGGGACGTGACTTTAACTTTAATTTGTACCACTCATACCTACATGACGTGTATTAACAGAATCTTGGCAGGTACACTTAGACATACGTAAGACGCGCTTGTTGATGAATCAGCCTAACAACACAATGATTCGTTATGAGCCCACAGTGTTTCAGAAACATGCATGATTACTGAAAATTGTCAGTCACTTGTCCACGTTAATTCCACGTTATTAGCCGAAGCTTTCAACTATTGCTATTTGATAAGATTGTGATTAACCATGGCGGGCAAGATGACAGCAGAGGAAGCTGTGTCCTTATTTGAAGCTCTTGAATCGAAATTTCCACATAATAGTCTTGGGCATGATAAATGGTACTTAGTTGCTGTATGTACATTGTGAAATTTATTGATTAAAACTGATCAAAACTTAGATTTCTGCGCTTGTCGGTGTCGATCCAGAGCATGGCGCAACTCTTTATCATTACTTGATCAAAAAACCAGAGTACTCCACCAGCGAGTCTCGAAAGGCACTAATTCGTCGCCTGAGAGAAGCACTTGTTGAGAATGTATCGATCCAAGGCGTTTGTAAACCACTAGAAGCTCTCCTTGGTATAACTAAAATCGAAAGAGATGAAGACAAGGATTATTCATTCTCTAGGTATGCATCCAAAGCCACTCTACCAATACATTTTGGCTGAAACAGATTCTGACCAGAGAAAACTGGAACGTGGGTCCCGAAACATACAATAGAGGAAGAGCATGGCTCGATACAATCTACAAGGAGAACCAGGCTAGTACTGATGCGGCTTTTGCCGCTCATAGAGATATCGACTTTATCAACTACAACATTACCTATGGGTTCTATCTCTCAGACATGAGTATATTAGGCCCGGTGGAGACTGAGTTGGTGGTATTAGCTGGGATCATGATCCAGAATTTGGGCAGACTTACCGGATGGCATCTGAGAGGTATTAGGAGGGTAGGTGTTAGCAAGGAAGACGTTGAGCTTATTCAACAATGCGTAAGTACTCACACCATGATCTTACCGGGGAATTGAGAGCTGAAAAATAGTGCAGATCGAACTTGTTGCTGAAGTTGGCAAGGTGAAATTGGATAAGGTATGTCCTTATGTGTCTTTCGTCCTGCTCTTAGCTTACAAACATAGATTCCGAGGGTAGATGATATTGAACATGAAGTTTGAAGACGACCCGCAGAAAGAAGGTATTGGATCGGTGTTTTGACGGAGTATGTCTAGAGTCAATAGATCGTTTCTAGTAATCTTGGCGATTTGGTCCATCTCATTGTGAAATATCGAATTCCAACGCCGAATTCATATACGCTTTTCCTACGTTACGTTATATATATCGCGACTGCAAAAGACCGCACGCACTTCAGTGGTAATATAAAGTTATATTTAGATTTATAATCAAACGACACATGCATGGTGATAAAACCGTCTTCCGTACCCTCACGAACGAGTCGAACTTGTCAACGGCCAAAGACCAACATGTATATGAAGCAGTAGAATATGAAAATACAACGGCATACTCCATTTGAATCGGCTTGGAAATCAAATTGAACGCAACCCTGTTATCTTAGTCAAGATCTTAATCTTTGGATCACTGGATGTGTGTTTTGCTGACCTAATCCCGAAGCCTCGAGCACAGAGCCTAGTGTATGGTGCAATGTAGTGTTGCCACCTCCATGAATTTATGCCATTCAGCCTAAATTTTAAGGCCGGAATCCACCATTATTTTGTCCCCTTAAAAGCAACGGAGATAATTCGTTGGTTGCTCATCACGAGTGGTGTCGCGATTGATTTCACTTTTGCATTTCTAATACCGAAACACTTTTCGGCTGACAAAACCCATGGAATCTATGGTAGGACTTATATAACGGAAAACTATATATAGCTAAACATTCCCTAACTAATCACCTGCCTCTTCTCATTCTCATTCTCATTCTCATCTAGCAACAGCAATCTATCCATTATAATCTATCCACTATCCTGTTGTCGATCCATTCTCAAATTCAATACCCATATACCAGATTCTACATCAGAAGATATCCCATCGCATACTTTATAATCCCTTGACAATGGCGACCGCAAGCCCTGTTCAGGCTACTCCAGCGCATAACCTCTCGCAATCGGCTCGAGTTGAAGCGGCATACCAACCTGAGGTTCATGACAGTAGTACCTTTATCCCTCGAGGTGACGTAGTAGTGACTTTGAACTACTTCAAACCACCAGAGGATGGCGCCACCCCTTTCAACTATGTCGAGGCCCCACCCGAAGGCCAACCACGACGCAACTTTGAGGACTTCGAAACTCAAGTTCGAGTTCACGATATCAGAGGTCATGAATCAGAGTACAACCTTGACAAAGATTCTTTTGCCATCGTCTCAAACCTTCCGGAATCTGCAGAGAAAGATTTCATTGATGATGAGTCGATAAAACGAAACTATTACCCAGAGGTGGAGAAGTTAATTTTGGACCACGTCCCAGGTAGTAATAGAGTGTTCCTCTTCGACCACACAGTACGGAGATCCAACCCAAACGCTCATCGAATGCCAGTCCAAAGGGTACACATTGACCAGACTGTTAAGTCAGCTACCCAAAGAGTCCATGTCCACCTCCCTGAGGAAGCAGAGAAACTGCTCGAGGGTCGTTTCCGGATCATCAATATATGGCGTCCCCTAAATGGACCCGTTCAAGCATCTCCTCTTGGATTTGCTAGTTCTTCAACTTTAGAAGACAAAGATCTGATCCCTGTTGAACACCGTTATCCAGATCGAACTGGCGAAACCGCAGGTATTGTTTATAATGAGGGACAAAAGTGGCACTATCTATCAGGAATGACGAATGATGAGAGACTTTTTTTGGAGTGCTTTGATAGCGAAGCTAGAAAACCAGACACAAAAGTCCTGGGAGGCAGAGTTCCACACACGGCTTTCAAAGACCCAAGAACCCCCGAGGGAGCTCCTGGTAGAGAGAGCATTGAGGTCCGTGCATTGGTGTTTGGTCCATGAGAGAGGTGCATAGTTATAGGAGCTGGGGCGCTGGGGAGCAGGAAATTTTGATTTAGTAATGACTTATGATAATGAAAGATATTTTCCCCGACAAAATATGACCGCTGCTGGAAGCTTCTTCTTTCTATTTTCGCTAAGTAATATTAGACCAAGTCATCTTGCTTGTATAAGCCTTATCCAGTTTTGTATAACTGGCTGTGACATACTAAAGCTAGTAATTCTTAGTTTCTCCGTTCTTCACCAAGCAAGGATGCATTTTATGCAATCATATGTCATCATTCAATAATATCAAAGAAAGATCACAGCAAAGTGGAGAGATTTTGTAATTCAACAGTCAAATGGTCATAAATGTAAAAAAAACAAAAGAGCTAGTAATTGGTTTGTATCTAGAACTTACTTTATCTCGAAATGTCACGTGTCGATGAACAGGGCAGGGGTGTTAAACGACTGTTCCCCTTCTAAATGTCAAAGTAGGCGACACATTTCACAATTATGAAAAGTTTAAGCCATCAGAATCTGACAATGGGAGTACAGCTGTGCCAACTTGACACAAGGTAAAATTTAGCTTCGAGGTTCCTGTAGGAAGCACTGCATCAACTCTCTACCGACGCTCAGCAACAGTATCATATCTTGACACACTTCAGCCTCGTGAATCCATCTACCACTATGCGGAGACTAAAGATTGATCTCCCCTCATTATTCCTACAGGAATTCCGGCTTCGGTGCTTCTTGATCCTGAGGAATCCATGCCTTTTATATTGACGTTGTTGCTGGCTTGCACCACAGCCCTACACAGCCACACCATATCCACACTTTCGCCGCAACGGACACTCTGGTTTCAGTTGTACTCCTCCACCCCAGCCTCTTGTTGGTGTATCTTGTGGTGAATGTAATTGGCTCATCGACTAGCAAGAAGACCGGTTAGGATCGAAATTCTCCTTTTTGACCTTTGAATTTATGCCAAAATAAAAACTTGTGTGGGCATCTGAAAACAAACAAATCCTACAATTGGAGCAAGCCTCATAGGTAATGATCCTTTCTTGTCACAATCATGATAAGTATCTGTATATTCTCTACTAATTTCCAGAATCCCCATCGACATCACAATCAGTATAGACCTCGGGGTACTTGACCGTTTCTCTAGGCTCTTCATTATTCCTTTTCATTTTCATTCCCATTCTCAAATTCAACAACACTCAATACACAATATGTACTTCTCCACTTCAGCTACCGCTGCGATTTTCATTGCTTTTACATCTATCTTCTCCAACGTCCACGCAGGTTGTATCGAACGTCCCAAGCATAAAGCCTTCAACAAGTTGTCTTTCGGGGGCCTTTTCCGATCATCGAAGTATTGCAATCCCGAAAAGAAGCCAGATCCACCTTTCGATTTCAAAAAATGGACCGCTTCGCACACCATTAACAGACCAACGGGAGTTTTTAAACATATGCGACCTACCGGTAGCGGATTATACTGGCTCGGCAAGCTTGGGGCCACCGGTACTGCTGGGGCAGGCAGAGTGCTCCCTACGGCTGGTGTGTTTTGGCACAAGCCTGGTCAAACTGGTACAGCCGTATCGCGCATACCCAGACCAGCTTTTACATTCCCCATGCACC
>Ga0247734_1000563_pt1 | contig 31540 bp, 37 predicted proteins | sample UWRJL103311B2_FD_180933 | JGI IMG/M metagenome (GOLD analysis project Ga0247734, IMG submission 180933) | Plant litter microbial communities from Arlington Agricultural Research Station in Wisconsin, United States - UWRJ-L103-311B-2 | ecosystem: Environmental > Terrestrial > Plant litter >...
TAGGGGGGAGTGTGGGTTTTTTTTTTTTTTTATTGATTCAGTGTGTTGTTCTGTTGGCATTGATTTTCTCTATGGTTGCGTTGCATTTGAAATGGGAAATGGGAAATGCAGATACAATGTAGATATTATTGGATCGTGTGTGTTATGAGACCCACCTGTGGGAGATATGGAAATATGGTTGTGAATAAAGGAAATTATGCCGAGTGCTATGTTGAGAAGGTAAGAAGGGCTAGGTAGGTTCTATTCAAGCGGGCTCGATAGTAAGTTTGGAGGTTATGCTTGCTTGCTGATACAGTATTTCTTAGGGAGTTATGTAGTTGTGGATGGAGATAAACAATGCTAGAGGAAAGATGTGGGGTTTATAATCAAGTATTTCCTTTTATGAATCAGGGATGAGTGATTCCGAGGGGCTAGAGAGAGGGAAAGATAAAGGGTATAGCTCAGTAGAAAGCGAAAATATAGATTCCTACAAAAGCAAAACGAGGCAGATGATAATTGCTTTGGTTTTTCTTCCTTTCTTCTTCCTTTCCTCTTCTTTCGGGTAATGCAATTGCCAATCGTCATACCTTCTAACATTTCATCACATTATATCTTTCTTTTCAAAATGCATTTCCTTATTCTGCGATCTCTAGCTTGCTTTTTAATTCTATGACTTTACTCGTTACCCCAGCGTTGAATCTGGAAGAACACATCACGCTTGCCAAGAACAAGTGTCCTATGCACTTCGCACCAGCAAGCACTATATATATTCAAGACACCGACATTTCTAGTCCTTGGAGAACCCAGACGCTTGTATATATATATATCCACAGAAATCACGCACGTGAGTTATCTTATAGTATGAGTCACAGCGGGGGATGGAAAGAGTGGAAGTTTCAATGAAATATTTAAAGCATAGACGCTGTAAATATTAAGTGGGTGTTTCTTAGGACTCGGCGTCCAATCGTACCTTCCATTCATACATTCATACATTAGCATAGCAGTATTTAAGACAGACAGGATTTAAGGACTCAACATCCAACGTTCCTTCCACACAGACACTAGCACAGCATACTCAAGACAGGACCTCTCTAAAGAGAGAATTGAGACACTTTCTATCATACAAGTTACACTATGTAAGGCTTGATACAGGACCTCTCCGAGGAAGACTTAGACACTTTCACCATCTTAGTTACACTTATAGTGAGACTTGATAGTGTGTATATTATTTGTATAGCATGGGGGGTGGATCAATGACCGTTTGAAAACAACATTTGGCCAAAGACAGTTGCAGGAATTTGAAAATATCTATTCATTTAACAACACACAATCTCATGATAAATTTCAAGAATATGTAAAAGTCTCCTGACACCTGTAGATTGTAAATCCTTTGCTTCCTCTGATATTAAACATCTTGCATGACTAGCACAAAAGATATCTAGTAGCAAGGTAGGTAAATACGGATTACATCCCACACCCCAGTAAACCTGGCTTCTGTAAAGGAACTTCTTGCCTATACCGAGGAACCTTGAGGGCCAGGACGCTTTTATAATCTTTCTTTTTACTGCCAAGGGTTTGAGATGTAACACAGTGAATGTCAACTTCTTGATTTACTAGCTGCGCGCTCTAGTATGTGATTCACCATCAGGCTTAGCTTATGACCACGGGCACAGGTTTTCATATGAAATCAAATACCTACCACTTCTGACTTTCTTTAATGGTTGTATACAGCTGTTACTCCGTAAAACACAAGAGGTGGTTAGTTAAGTTCCTAAATCTTATATGTTCTTCTAGCCCTTTGTTAGGACTCACTCGCCCCTTCTCGCAACATTCTATTAGTATTTAGCTAGACACCAGACGGAGGTAGAAGATCAAGACACTTTCACACCATTATAAGATTCACAGACGTGACTCTCGATACTCTTTATCTTAATAAATTCGCGCTACTTATTTGCATCATGCATGTCTATAGCTTTGTTATTTATTTCTACAGGATTTGATTCTATATACGATAATGACGGCAAGAGCAAAGAAGGAAACGACAACGTCAAAAACATGACAACAATTTGGAGATGATGGGTAATATTAGACCAAGTTTATACTGCTTATACTAGTATTGCTCTACAGATAAATTACAGTAAAGCAATATGTGTAATAATGTTCCAGTGATTCTTCAAATAGTAAGATGATATTGTGGAAATAAGTGGACATTGCCAAGACTTTCCAGCCTCATATTTTTTGTATATATATATCACGTAGATTCCCTTCAGGAGAAATCAAGCAACTTAACCAGTATCATTGTGTATACCTTCTAACAGATATCTGGATTCACTCCTTGTCTAAGAGAGTCCGTTTATGCATACTAAGAATATTATGCAACTTGGAAGGAGCAGCGCGCTATCCATAATGCCGCCGGATATAAAGTTGCACAGATAATTGCTAAATAGAGAGAAGTCATACTGCATCCCACCCTCCTTAACCTGTAGAACTCTCCAGATTCCTCAATATTCACGACTTCTGATCTTAATAGCCATATTATTAGATCCATCTATAATGTGTTTAACACTACAACAAAAAGAAAAGTACAATCCACTCCATAGCTTTTGCTACCTAAAATGCATACATAAAAATCACCAACCCTACACTAATCCATACACAAAACACACACGCGTCTCTATTTCATCATAACTAACAAAAATCAAGGAAACAAGCCAGCAGCTATCCAGGACCAGAAATCAACATTATATTATCAAACAATACTGTATAATCCCTCCGATTTCGCACCCCTTTTTTGCTAGCCTCTTACATCTGTCTGTTTGTCTCCTCAATACCATCCGACTAATTTGCACATCAACCTCTTCCCTTCCCCTTTTGGCATATATTAATAACTTAACAATTAGCAGAGAAGAGATTGATGATACTTTTAATATACTTCTTGGAGGTAGGGATTGGGCTAAGTGTATATTGTCGGTGAGTTTCGACTAAGATTGCAATATATATATATTTGATTGAGCATGTTTGTGAATTTTGGATTCAGGATTAGGATTATAGCCTCAAGACAGATTTGCTAGTATTACAATATATGAAATCTTCTTTTATCAAAAGCCCCGTCTTCGGTTTGGCGAATATGCTACATTTTTACCTCTAAGGTTAAGACAATCACGATTGCGGATAATAGTCAAGGTGATTTACGTTTTCTGTAATTAAACATTGTTTTTTGTGTTACACATACTTGTACTGTACATTTGGTTACTATCTAGGTTAGCATTAAAGCTGTCGTCGCGGCTATCAAACGACATGGGTATCATATATTATCCTCCCACCGCAACCCATTCCAAAGACCGACGGCCCTCCAAGCCTATTAACTTTCTCAGCAATTCCAAGCTTCTCCAATTCCAATCCTAAACCAAGTTGAGGTTTTGAATCATTTTCCAAATTCAAGTTCAGGCATGGATCATAGTCTGCACATGTGGGTAAACCCCGACCATCCTCTGATACAAGTCTGGAAACTCATTCATCAAAACCTCAGGATCAAAAGCCATTGCCACAAAGAAAGTGCTAACACCGCTCTTAATTGGCACCAGGAAAATATTACAAATCTGCAGACCCATCAAAAACGCGAAGGCCATCACCACAGGCGTATAACTCCCATTCGCATTGTATTCCGGCTTGGTGAAAGTGATGTAAAGGTAAGCGAGGAATGAACAGACGTAGGCGACGAAAACGGCACCCATGGTTAGGACAGGATTGATGAGGCATTCGTTGACGAGGGCATCGACGCCGCGGTCTTTCATCATCTTCCAAGTTGCTTTGGCAGCGGGGATGTATGCTTTCCCATATAAAGCGATGTAAGAAAATGCATATTCATTGATGAATGTGATTGCCCATTCGAGCAAGCTTATAAAACAACCAAGGATACAGAAGAATATCCCACCAAGCATGTTGCCTTGGGCGGCTTCGTTTTGGCGCGCAATGGAACATGCTTGGCGTAGGAATTGGATAATGGCAACAAGGAGCGAGCCGAATGAAATGGACCCGAAGGAATAAGTCATAGCCCTTTTGAAAGCACCACGGGTTGCATTTTGGGGAAATCCGCCAGGTTTATTTGAGCAGAAATACCAGGATCCGTAGACGCCGCTGATGGTTACGTGGATAATGTTTTTGATCACCTCAGAAATCCAGTATGCAGCAAAGGTGATAAATACCAACAAACCAATGACCTTTGCCGAGGAACAGGTACCGGATGCTGTGCAGGCAGGACTGGAAGGATTGTATTTTGCGTAAACTGCAACAAGGGTTACCGAGAACCAGGCACCAAATGCGGTCGCAACAAGGCCGCCGACCATAGAGACGACGAAAACATGGCCGTAATTTTTGGAGACGTCAATCACGACTTGTAGCATGAGAACCGAGAAAGGGATACGTGGGATCCATGATATGAAGCAGATAATGTAAAATACGGAAAATATTGCGTAGACGATTCCGGCGCTGTAGTAGCCACGTACAAGAAAGACGATTGCTGTGCCGAGACCGAAGACGATTTGTAGGATACCGGTAATCCAAATTGCGCTATTACCTGTTAGATAGTATATGGGTTTAGATGAGGTAACTTACGATTTGGTAAAGGCTCGAATGATCCAAAAATAGACAACGGACAAGACCAATGCTACAACCAGTACAAATGCACTATTAAAGTTAGCACTTCCGTCTCTCTCCCCTTGTCTCCAACTGGCACTCACAACAACACAATAGTATTGGTATTCAACTCCAACGTTTTCGATCCATAGATTCCACCTCCTTGTTGACCCTTGGTGCTACTGTATCCAGAAATCGACAACCCAGACACCGCCACAAAGCCTGCAAACGTCGCTAGAAACAGAATGCCAGCCCAAAGATCATTCAGTTTTGGTTTGGCGATCTTGAACGTCTGGGTGTAGTCTTGCTTGTCGCCAGCGCCGTAGGATGGCTGCGAGTATTCGGGTGGCCCTTGATTGTATTGTTGGGGTTGGGGTTGCTGTTGCTGTTGGTATCTGCGACTGTTAGATCGGAGGTCGATGGTGAAGGGAAAGAGGAGGGGAAAGGGAGGTATACTGCTGCTGGCCATTTTGTTGATATCCATTTTGTTGGTAACCCCCGTCGCGTTGGTAGCCCTCCTGTGACTGCTGCATGTTTACATCTTGCTGCCCTTGCCCGTAATATGCATCTGCCTGCCCTCCATGTTGTGGCTGATTATACGCCATACTGGAATGGAGGTAAGATCAATTGATGCCAACGACTTGGCTGGTAAAAAAATGAGAGATGAAGCTATGGCGAGGTGAGGAGAAGATGTTCCTGGCGCAGAGCTACGATCTAGCTCTGTGATGCTAACAACTTTTGGCCAGAGCTACTGACGTCACCACTGTCTTAGCCACCAAACAATCGCTGCCTTTTCGAGTATCCCGATCCGTGATGGATAGAGATTAACCTGCAACTTTCGACACTTTCAATTGATTTATTTGAAAAACATAAACCTTGCATCTTGAAAGAATGAAAGAGATGTTGCCGGCTTGTTTTCCGGCTTGTTTTCCGGCTTGGGGTCTAGGCGCTTCTATGTGAATGTGTTTGAATGCAGCTGAGCAAGGGCATGGGCGTCATTTCCAGCAATTACGGAGTAAGCTCTCTTGGCGATCTCCCAAGGTGGAGTTGGAAGGGTGAAGTTCCCAATTACACGAGATGGACGAATAGCAAGATGCATATGGTACATGGGCAACGGTAGTCGGGTCTTCCGAGAATTTCACATGAATATCGAATCACCTGACGTGCAGTGTAGTATGTTTGAGAAGAGTACGGAAGGGTGTGAAAGTACTCCTGGTTAGTAGAATAGTAAGATGGCGAGAGCGATACACGGGATGCAAGTACCACCAGTTCAGTGTAGGAAGTAGTATAATGATTTTGTTAAACCGCAATCTATGCCTCAAAGCCAACCGCAAAAAAGCCCAATCTTTGTTCTCGTCTCCTACATCCCATCATCCCACACGTATATGCATTCCCCTAGCTTCTCCAAACAAACCAGTACATTCAACACAACGCCGGACGCCCTGCGAAACAAGTACCATCTAGCTGTTGAGATAACTTCGAATCGCTCCCTGAAGCTTTGTAGCACCCTCTCCGAGCACCTGTGTCAGATTATCCAGATCATCCCCAGCAGTGACACCGAACTTCCGCACAAAGTCCTTTGCTGCACTCTCCAGATCACCGTAATCTTCTGCTCCTTCCTCGTCTTCAGGTCGGCCAAAGTAAGCATTGGAAGAGATAGAAGTTGCGCCTTCAAACCCTTGGAGTCGGTTCTTTGCTTCGGACTGTGCGTTTGGATCGAATGCTCCTTTGCCGAAGAACTCATCAGATGAAATACCTTTTTGCGTTCCAAACTTGCTTCGTGCATACTTTTGGTCATCGTCTAAACGTGTCAGTATGTGTCTTCAGACGGTGTAGATGTGCAGCTAAGGTATACCTTCTTGAGTGGCTTTGATAGGTCCCACGGATCCAAAACCTCCCATTTTCTTCTGAGCGGTCGCAGCAGGCTTTCCACCACCAACCTGTCCAAACCCAAGTCTACCCATTCCCATGCCCAGTCTCTCCAGTTCGCTATTTGTACGTTCTCGCCCTTGGGCAGAGCCAAAACTGCCTCTAGCGGCAGCAGGACTTATTGGTGTTGGGGCAGCAATCTTGGGAAGTTCCTTGTTACTACTGCCCGTTTTCTTAGTCTCAACGTCCTCGGCGTCCGGATCGTATCCTAGCTTCTCAATTCGCTCTGCTTCTTCCTTAGCTTTACGCTCCGCAGCATCGAAATCAATCACATCCCCGGTGACCTTTTTTGCTCCAAGCTTGGTCTTCTTTGCGCCCAACACATTGGCCTTCCTTGGGCCAGCTGCGGTACCAGCTTTCCGTAGTGCTGCAGAAGAGGTAATTCGGCTAGCAGCAGGTTTATTGTCACCACCCGCAAGTGGAGATGACGTTCTCGCGATTCCATTACCGTTTGCACCTCCAGTTCCAGCGTTCAAAAACGGGGAGGGGGTTCTACCAACAACCGGAGGAGTGGCGGTTCTAGAAATAGGTGGGGTTGGTCTTTTGACGGCTGGTTTGTCCCAAGAAGAAAAGAAGTCATCGTCTGCTGGTTCACCTGATGGAGTGGAGGTGCCGTCTGTAGAGACATTGCTCATGACATCTGTGATGACGACCTCGCTGGGGTATCTGCCCGGTATTAGCTACAGCCTCATACGTTAATGAGGGATATCGTACTCCTGAGCGTCTCTCACCGCACGTCTCTTGAGTTCATCTTTATATTTCGTAGCTACATTGCAATCGTATTTGGTTTTAGGATCCTTGCTGTTAAGTGCTGCAGTTCCCCCGTTCGATTGAAAGAACTTGGTAGCAGACTCATTTCCACCAACCTTCATTATTCGCAGTTGATCCCATTGCCATTCTGCCATATGCATTAGTTCCCATGTGAAAGTCCCGAGATGGGTGGCACATACGATCGAGGTTCGTTGAACGCACAAAGGAAATGTGAACTCCTAAGTTGCGATGATTTGAAGAGCAATCAAGACATAGATAGATTCCAAATGGTACAGATGTCCATGTAGGATTTTTCTGTCCGCAATCAAAACATATCTACACAGCATATTATCAGCATATGCGAACGCAAGTAAGGGGAGTGGGATGGCTTACTCGGTTTGCCGGCTTGGTCTTCAACTTCTCGAAGATCTTCTGCGACTCGGTTTTAGATGCCATGGCGGCCATATTTGCAGATGTTCGCAGAGCGAGATTTATATATGCTGTACTTTCGCGTCTTCGTGGGAGGGAGAAGGGTGGTAGGGGTCTCCTTTCTGAATTATGAGATTCTGTTCTGGAATCTTGAGCGGGACAGATTGCGGCTATGGACACCGCAAAAGGTTGAATCTAACCATATTCATACTAGTACTCTTGGCAAGAGCTCCCCCACATTTTGCAAAGCTTCAGATGAACATGATATTCGTATTGAAGGTGATTATGAGTCCTTGATATAACTACATCGGCCAATATGAACACACTTACAATTAGAAGCCTTCCTTCGGCTTCTTCTAGAGCATCAGTAGGCTCTATTTTCAATTTCCCAGCACCACTGCGCCCGTTAATAGCAGCTCGAACCTATGCCACCCAAACAGGACTTGGTACGACCGGCGGACCACGACCGCGGCGCAAGACCGTAACTGCATTCAATGATGATGGAAGAGTCGCATGGGGGGACTTAAGCGGCAAGGAGAAAGTTGCGCGAACAACACAGCAGAGCTTCAATTTTAGTTTGATTGCTGTTGGTATCGTTTTGACTGTAAGCTCTACATAGCGATCAAACAATTGGAATGGAAAAGACGGGGCTAATAGGAAATAGGCAGGAGTGGCATATCTAATGTATACGGAGGTCTTCTCTTTGGATAGCAAAACGGCGCATTTCAACAGAGCGGTCAATCAAGTTAAGAAAGACCCGAGATGTTTAGAGTTGTTGGGGGATAGTAAGAAGATTGTGGCACACGGGCAGGGACAGGTTCCTAAAGGCTGGAGACATGATAGACAGATTACGTATGTTGTCCTAATTATTAGCTTGGGGAATCAGATGTTGACTTTCACTACAGAGTGAATATCACAAAGGATCGGTATAACGTGGAACATTTATTGATGAATATTGCTGTAAGTCGACATGCCTGAACAAGCACTAGGATAGTACTAATATTAATAGATGGAGGGTCCGCTGAATGATGGATTGGTTTGCATGCATATGATCAAGAAACCAACAGACAGCGAGTTCAGCTACAAGTATCTATATCTGGATGTTAAGGGTCACCAAAGAAGTAGGTCAATTGGTTGAAATAATTCTTTCCTCCGCTTCCATCAACTAGCAAGCACTAACCAAATCTCCATAGTCTACCTCGAGAATGCAGATGCGGTCCCAGACAGCGCGGCAAAGAGTAAAACGAAATTGTTCGGCATTAATTGGAGGTAATGAAATTTGTAAGCTAGAAGAAGATAAATTAAGGGATTGAATACCCTTGGTAGAATCTGGAACAACTGATTCCCATGTACAACCATCTTTCAATCATCTCTAGAGGATGATGCAATATGTATAGGTCATAAATGTATATCAAGGAATCAAAAGAATCAAAAGAGTGGTTTATATAAAGATATATGGTTTTAGTAGTAGGGACTATATGATGCCTTGAACCTCATCTGTGCTGGTCCTAAGAAATTTTATGTTTATGCTCAATAGTTAATATGTGTGTTATGGGACAGAAAGAACCCGATGATCCTAATCTACACGAAACATACCCAATATATACATCTCACCTCATCAAGAACTTTTGTTATGAACTCGCACGCTCCCAAAAAGTTAATAGTCTATCAAGTCAGCCTCAGTGAAGTAATGCGGGAATGAATGTTGTGATTCAGACCTGTGTTGTCATTTCCACAATTAATGTCTCACGTAGTTTCAATGTGCGACAAAATCAAATTGTAGTGCAACTTTGGCTTATTTATTCTAGGAAAAGATGAAGTCCTTAACAGGTGATAGAAAATACATTTTGGAATTACTCCAAACTAATTAATTGGCAAAAATCAATAACATTTCTTTCAACCTACGCCAGTGGTAGTTCCAGCGAAGTACAAAAGTATTCTTCGATGCTGCGTATCAAAGCCTCACGAATGTGCAACTTGGATGGTAGAAAGTGTCGGATTTCTCTCCCTCCGGAGAGGTCCTGTAATAAAGGTATTCTAATGTATGTATGGAAGGTACGATCGGATGTGGGACGTTGAGCCCTTACACTGCGGGAATTGTGTACTAGCATAAATTGTGTTGTCAGTTTTCGTTTTTCTGTCGTTGAGACCAGGTCTTTTAGTGTTTTACGATAGGGCTCTCCTGAGCATAACTCCAGAAGGTCGAGGAGTACTTAGTCAGTGAGCTAGGTATGGAAAGAATATCAAATATCAAAAAGTCTTGGAAGTTTGCACAGGACATGGTGTTGCTGCTGCAGAACATCTCTAGGGTTGCTTGCCTTCGGTCAATATGCACGATGGGGAATGTGAGAAGATTAAGGCGTGAGATTATATATCAGTTGCTAGAAGGAATCATAAGCTGGTGAATCAGAACTTGGTACAGTCATTGATACGTCATGTGAGAATCTGGATTATAATTGTCGTGGCGATACATCATGACTCATTTAGATGTCGAATTGGGGGAGTTCCAGATTTTCTAGAACTGCTGAAATGGAGATCTCCATCATTGCTTTCTAATAGATGCATTAAAGACAGTGGGGGGTTTGTTAAATTTGAGTTCTTTCACTTATCCCACCACATGCGTGCCTTTCTCAGGTGAGTATTTTGTTATCATTTGTGAATGATACCACTCTCTGGAATACTGCCACATTCTAAATACAATTTAAGTATCTATACACTCTCGACTGATATACAATTGACGAGTGAACGCACCATTAGCTCCCTCTTTCGGCTCCCTTACAATGTTGAAGAGATACGGAGAATCTAGCTTCCCTTTCGCCATGTTCAATTCTGGCTTATGATATCTAACTTCTGACCAAAAGGTATTAACCAAAGTTGCCTATAAAAAGTTTATTTTGAGGTATCATCTAGATGTTATCACTGAAATTTTGATTATCTGGGATAGTTTTGAAGTTGCAAAGAATCAAGTAGCTATTTTTCAGAGACTGACTCTGATTGTCTACGTGATGTAATTATCTCCTTCAATCCATCCATCGCTTCCCTCCACTTCCCTCCACTTCCAAATTATTTTATGGTGAATTATATCGAGATCTAATATAATTCCTTAACACTGTGTCGTATTTCTAGAACTGTTAATCAGCTCATCCATAGAGAATGGAAATAATGAAATACTTCCTACTCTAATTTGTGGTCCTCAGGAGCATTAGAGGTGAGCCCAAATGCAATTATCAGGCTTACGGGTGTGAAGAAGGCGGTTATGCTGCTTCCTATCTCTAATTCTCTGGGAAAGCTAAGTTTCATGGAATCGGTGATCAAGGCACTGAATCCATGAGATGATTATATTAATTAGTGGTTGCGCCGTGAAACACTTATATGCTAGCTACAGTACTATACATGACCGGTCGTCTACTATCATTCTTGGGATCCGTTCTCAGGACCTTGTAGCCGACCATGTTTTCAATGATCCGTGCTCCGCATCCACCAGCTCAACATCACTATCACCTGGTTGCCTACAGCTATACCCGACATTGAAAGACTTGGTCCAGGTGATGCCACTTTTATCTCTACTACTCGCCGTGCCATATGCGCCGGGATTTTCCGCACTAATACTACCACTTGGTTTGGTATCAGTACGTGTAGAGCCCATAAATTTCGGGAAGGTGCGAAGGAGCAGGATTCGCAGGGTGGGCATGCATGCGCAGATGATAGCCGCATTTATTTCGATTGTGGACCAAGTGCCGACCGGTATATAATCCCCTACTACAGTTAGGTTTGAATACAATCGGAGGCCTACCTCTCAACTACTTACATGATGGGTTTTGCGACTTAGAGAGCGTTGAGATCTTTGGAATGCGTATAATGCTTACGACAGTAACACTTACAGCAAATTAGTGAAACTTTCAACATGGTGGAATGGTAGGAACTTTTACAAGGCTCCGACGCAGAACATGAGCGTGACCCCTAGCTTCTTCTTCCAATGTAGGTTGAGCCTGAGTATCTGCAGCAGGGGGAGTACAAGCACCCAAACATCCAACACAATGTTTATGCCCCCATTAGAGAAAGCTAGAGCATTATTGTCTATACACTTCCCTTCATGTTCGCCATCCCACTGTTTCCATTGGTAGTTGATGGGAGAGCATTGGAAAATAGTCGCTAAGACGAAAACCGTGCTCGTAAGACCGGTGAAGATCAGAGTACCGTATACGACCTTTCTGAAAGTGGTTCCTGGGAAGATACGGAGATAGAAGAAGAGGATCGAGATTTTCACCAGAGCAACTTCTATAAAGTACAAGACCTGTGCTACGAGGAATACCTGCCAAAATTAGCATGGTGTAAAAGAAGTTGTTGAGTACCACGCTTACATGAAGGAGATCGGTGATATTCTTGAAAGGAAGAGTCCAAATATCTTTGCCGAGTCCATTCGTCGTCACTTTGACCTATGTTAGCTAATTAAACCTTGTCGAACGGAACCAAAATTGTGTACGAACGTCCTTGAATATTGATAACTGTCGACGGAAGTCCAATGACCTAAGTAGACGCATTAGTTTGATCAGTGGAACAATTTACTAGACCAACCACTCACGAGCACTAAGAGAATAGTCCAATCGTCGTAGCCAAAGTCTGAATCAGAGAGGTATCTTGCTAGAAACCTTAAAATTCCCGCCGTCCATGAAATGCACGAGAGAGCAATTGTGAGCACGGAGTAGTATTTCCGTTCATCACGTACAGGATGGTCACAAGATGTAGCGGTGAGATTCTGTGCAGCTTAAAACATATTAGTAAATTCAAAAATTGAAGAATAAAGGTATATACTCAATGCTTCTTTAATAGTGCATCCTTCCAACACACATTTAGTTATTGTGTCAATAAGTGGAACATTGGTGCAAATGCATGCTGGATCTGTGAGTTCGCAAGTTGAATTTAAAACCGATGTCACCAAACAATTGAGCTGCACCGGTTGTTAGACCTTGAGTTACAGAGGGGGATGGAAAACGGCTGAGTCGGTGGAGGCTTACCGCACAGCTGGGTAAAAGAGTAGCCAGCTCTGCTGTGGACAGAGACGAAGCTGTACAGCCGCCGGCGAATTGGGCTACCACACCAAGTATGACTGGCAAAGAAATCCTCATTATCCTGCAATGAAGAATATAAAGCAGTGGAAACAATCGACAGATAAAAAAATGTAGTAGGAGAAGCATCTTAAAGCCAGGCAAGACTGGCACACTGTTAACGGCACGCTGTTGATGCACTAAAGTCTGCTACTTTAGTCCCAGGTACCTTCAGGAGGCTTGTGTTGCCATGTGTTTGAACTCTAACGATCTAGTTGCAGCCAAATACATGACCCTTGACCATTTTGATCTAGCCGCGTTCGTTCCACTGTTTTGATACGCTATACGGAGTATACTCTGATTAACCCGGAATTTCCTGAGATTGACACGATCTACAGAGGATACTCAGGGATTCTCCTCATTATACCCATGTACGGATGCGCAGGGACGATCTCGGCGAATTCAGGTGCAGAAATTGTGAAATTCGAGGGCTGATTCGCCTTTAATTTGTCAAGGTGCTTTGTTGAGGGGATCTTGGGTGGAGTTTAGGTGGGTGTAGGTGGATTCAAGGGGGCCTGTTTACGTGGTGATCGTGATCGTAACTTAAGCGAGGGCTAGTTTTTGGTGAAGAGTTTTGAACCGCCCCTAAGGCTATTTAAGTACGGAGGTAGAGTGGATTGATTAGCTTCCTGTCTTACCTGTCAAGAGCCTGTGCATGACACGGAATAGAAAGAAATAAACCGCCCGCCTTTGCATGGACGACGCCTTCATAAACTACCGAAAACCTTTCCAGATGTTTTGTTATTTGGATGTTTGGATGATTCTATGGGAAGTAAGGTTATCTCTTGACTTAAAACTTTTAAGCTTTCTTATAATACATTAGAAAGCTTACTTGACTTGTCATTCATGAGCAGGTTTGAATTTCTTGCTTCCTGCCTCAGCAGGAGTTAATCATGACGTTCAGCAAAAAAGTAGAACGCCTCGTTGCCCCTAAAACATCTGCCGAAAGGGGACAATAATATCGCCTCAACCCTTGGCATGGCATCTAGTATTGTAAGGGCATCATGGTTCCACTTCATGGACCTGTTCTTCCCGCCACAAACAATACTTGGGGATTCAACGTTTTCGCGAGAAGGGGACCCTGGCGAGCCTGGATGCCGGGTTTGGGCAGCATCTAGGATGGGTCGGGATGGCTTCACAGCTAGTCCTTTCAAAATGTCGAAGCTTCCTTTCTCTATTATGCTATCGGAAAAGCCAAAATATAGGTTGTAGTCCTCTTTCTTTTTATTTTGACGGCTCGGTTTCCTACTATCCACACATACTATATTTTAAGGCTGCATTTCTGCCGATTGTCGTATGATAGCATGTTTCCGGTTGTGGCCTAAGGCACCTTTAGGGTTAGCCCCACACTAGTATTACAGAACATAGTATGGCGAGAAGAGGCAACACACCTCTTCTCTTCCTCAAACTACACCGTATATAAAAACACTTTTTTACATTTGGAGGAACCTCCCCTCTTTAGTGATATAGGTCCTTGATATTTCCCCAGCCAAAAAGGTCTTTAAAATAATCAGACACTTTTACCATAACATGGGATTACAGACATGCTTCCTAAACAGATCTTGGCAGTTGTGCTAATCCGCAAAACATTACGTATGAGACTCTAGGAAGATGGGTTGAAGTTGGGTTATAATCATTTGCGTTGCAATGGCGCTTATACAACCACTTCTCCCCCTTTTCTTTTCTTTCTTTTTGCAATTCCGACTTTGATCAGAAATTCATGCATAGGTATCTTTGGCTTATAGTGTTTAGTTCCTGGTTTGAACTTTAACATTGGCTAGAGGTAAGGAGACTATAATATCAGTTTGGTTTTATATACTCACCGCTTACCAGTGCATTATATATGCAGTCTACAATAACAAGTGATCAGAGCTTTATATTCTCATCCACGATGGCAACAGCTGTCGAGCTAGCAGCACTTATACATACATCAGTCCTAAATAATCTCAAGCCTAACAAAATTTGTCCCATGAAAAAGGTAATCTTAGTATATCCTCGCATATCACATAAGGCTATTGTCTAAGTCAAATACTGTATCAAGAAAGCTCGAGATGGCATCCATCTGACGCCTATGACACTATTCCTATAGAAGTCTAGAGGAATATTCTTGGCGTGATAATTTTACTTTCCTAGTGCTATTATTCCCTAGTGATGCCGTTTTTGAAATAGTGATCTGTAGGCGGTTTCCGCTCTATCCAGACGCACATATAAAACAAATGGTGGAAAGCTTCCTCCCAGACTGCAGGTTTGATTTGACCGAACTTTTTATTCGGAAAAACCTCGTTTACAAATAATAGCAAAATCCACAAGGATTCTGATAAGCAAATCATTCTTTACCTGCGCTTTCATACAATTTGGAAACCCCAGATGGTAGAGCGGCTGGGCGGCCACTGGCACCAACTGTTTCCTTGTGACGCGGAATATGCCCCACGCTATTGGATCCCGTGCCGAAAGCCACTACTGTAAGGGACCGAGCGCACCACTACCAGGAAGTGTAATACTCCTTTGTTTTTAGACTCGCTGGGATATCTAGTTTACGGTAAAGTATCGGTGGAAGAGACTGTTATGGTATGGTATGGGCGCTAGGGCGTGCGGGGGCGTGTTGACATTGTATACATACTTTTTGCCGAGTTTTAAGCGAACGAAATTTAGTTGACCTCTCGTTCCCTTCACTCTCTTGGGACTTTTACATAAGCCGGGGAAAATGCTCCTGTTGAAGTCGGCGAGGTTAGGCTAGTTAGATCATGCCACTAGCTCCATCACACGGGAATACCCAACCAAGACCTGCCAAGGCATATATGGAGCTGCACTCCGCATCAAGACTTCAAAGCTCTCACCAGCCTTTGATAACGTCTTGCATCAGAACTTCAGAAGATGGCCGATGGCTACTAACGATTCGATCGACGTTACCAAGCTTCCAAGATCTACCACACTCACATGTTTTCCCTCCGACGAAACAAAACCCCATGCATCATGCCAGTACTCTCTCGCAATACATAGCTGACCACGCACACGAAAACAGTAGACGTCCGAAAGCATAACTATGAACAGAGTTAGTCGCGAGCAGAGCAGAAACTCTGTAAGGACAAGGAAAAACTACCATACCACCTCTACTACCTTTCAGTCATGAGCAGGCGACTGTAAGCTAGCCCACGCCGTTAATTCGCTGATAAATCCCAGCTCAACGCGCGATGAGTACTCAGACAAGTACTGAGACAATTGGAACTAGCCACAGCGTCATTATGGTCTGTGAGCCAGACTTAGGTGGCTCTAGCAACATACCGTACAAGAGTTAGGGGGCTATACTTATGAGGGAGTTATTGCGGCGTGGTTCCATCGGGGAAGTTGGTGAAGTTTGGCTGGGGTTTTTTTAGGTATTCTTTTTCGTTCTGAACTTTTGCATTGCTAGCCATAGCTAAATCAGCACAGACTCGAGTCTGAGAATCGCTCCGTTCAACCTGCTCGCTACACTTCTTCTAGGTATCCGCATTGAAGTAGTGATTAAACTATTGCTAGTATCACTCCATGCCCGACGGGCTATGAGAAGATGAGCAAGGCATATAGCTCGGCGATATATATAGCGCGCAACTTGTCAACAATGAGAGCATCTTGTGGCTAATCTCTGACTTCCACCTCTGGACACAGCTTTTTCAAGAGTTTAAGATGGAGACATGGACCGACGCGATGACCTTGCTAGTCTGAGAGAACACAAGGTGCTCCTATTTCTCTAAATGACGTCCATCCTCCGTGCCGGAAAACCTGGGCTGCCGAAAATACTTTATAGTTTGAAGGTCTTGAACCTTTATTATATAAAATATATAAAGCTATAATCTGTTTGCTATTGTTCTTTAGCTACTTCTCTACAGGGCCTTGACTCGTAGTTAAAAAAATAACTAAAGTTTGGTGGTGCTATTAAGAGCATTAAAAGCTGTTGTAGCTATTACCCCTTGCTTATAATGATTATTAACCTATCTCTAAAATTCGGGGCTTTAATGTTACACTACCTCGGTACTGTACCTCGGTACGGTACCATGCTAACTCAGCATGGGCAGAATAAGAACCAGCTTTTACACCGTGCCTGATTTCTACAGTACCATCGGTACTTCATTGTCTGACGATCCTACCATTTAATATAGAGTTTCTATTAATTTCAAATATACCTCTAAAGTTTGAAGACATAGAGCATAAAGAAACCTGCTGCCGAGTGGGAGGTACACAGAAGGCCGCCCCTTAATAAGCGATGAAGGATTTACTGCCGTTATTCAATTATTATATTTACTACCACGCGAGTTCGTATTTTATTACACATTTATATATGTCACGTGAAATATGGCACCGCGTGGCGTTCTTTTAGAAGATTCCACAAGCCACGCATCCAGTCCTGCACCGAGTTACCACTCCCATTTGTTCCAATCCCGTCCCCATCTCCATTGTGTCTATGGTCATACAATAAAGCATTTACCATTCCCGCTCCAAAGCAACGCATTAAAGTCCTTTGGAAATGTCATCGCATCTATCATGTTGATTAAAAGCTTCATCGTCATGTTAAGTGCAATCCATCGACCCATGTCAGGACCAAACCGGCTACTCCACGTAGCCACGATGCTGTTCATCCCATTTTCGTCCTGTGCAGTATTACTTCCTGTATACTTCTTTGCTTCGTTTAACAAATCCACTGCATCCTCGATTTCTATGAAGCCATTCGTGGTCTTTAGGAACTTAGTCAAGGCGTTTTCTGCCAACGTTGACAAAGACACAAGTCGCCAACTAGCGGAGACAGATACAAATCTTTCCAAACTAGTATCCAGATAGGAAACAGCTTCTTCTAATATGATTTTGATAGGAACGCTGTTCTCGTCCAAGTCGTCAGCATCGGCGTGATCCCACAAAAAGTAGCAAACCTTTAACATTTCGAGAGCCCGCCTCCTTATCCAGTTCCAATGCTCCTCAAAGAAGCACCGGTTCTGAAGTGGAACAAGGGTAAACACAAAAGCGAGTGGAACTCTGATGAGTTCCCAGCCCGCTTCTGTGCTTGAATATAGTTTACCCGCGGACGCTCCATCTGGGGGAAGGCCTGGCCCGCCGCACATTGCCGTGGCGAATTTCTCGCTTGGAACAATCGCTCCAGCCAATTTCGAAAATGCCGTCCGTGGACGCAGCATCATATGTAGAAGAGGCTGACCATGAAGTTTTGAAGGTATACCTATCCATAAGTTTTGAATGTGGATCTCGGTATCTGTGTTTGGCGTGTTGGTGTGATTGTCGGTGAAGGGATTGTAGCTTGCTATAATTCGCCAAACATCAATGACGGGAACCTCGATTGCGAAGGACCCTCCAAAATCATTACACCATGTGGCTTCTTGAACTGAGATACGTTTTAGTCGATTATCAGATGTCGCAGCCTTTCTGTAGCGAGATAGGACCCAAGTCCATATTGGTAGAGGTGTCTGGCAGAAAGATAAGGAGGTGCGATGTTCTTCGATGCTACAGAGCAGTCTTGCTGGAAGACACACCGTTCCTGAACTATAGTCGGGCTTTCCGTTTGGGAGCAGAAGTTGTGGAGATTTAAACTGCAGAATGTCTGCGTAGTTTTCAATGTATCGCACAATCATAGGCTCCAGGGCAACGCTACTGATCTTGACATAATTACTCATTCTTGCTAATTCCATGTTAAGGAGTGGCATTGCTTCAAGGCGTTGCTACTCACAACTTCCTGCCATCAAGGCGCCGAAAACATTCAGCTGTTTCTTCCCAACTTGGTCCGCATCCATCATATAGATTCGTGTAGCCGCAGCTATGTCCCCAATTTTTTTATGCTCTGCCATTCCAACGTCCTCCAAACCTTGTTCTACTTGAAACCGATACAGGACTGTTGCCATTCCTTTCTGGTCGTATTGCGGATACTGGGGGTGCGCATGGGCAAATATAGCTGCTGTTTTGTCGGCCTCAGTTACAATATCGACAAGTGTTTTGCCGAGCTCTATTATGTTGCTTCCGAAGGCTTTGAGTGAGCTTTTCCCAGTGCCAATGGATATGATGCACTGTATGTCTCTGTTCTTCCAGCATGCTATGGCTTCATCCAAAGCTTGCTGCACCGGATTATTGAAACCTCCACCGCCGTCAACAAATGTTTCCCCATACTTTCCAATCGCCATAGAGTCAAAGAACAGCGAGGCGGCTGATGTTGCCCTTGCTACCTCCCAGATGGCAGGTCGAAGATCGTCAGCCCCTTTTGCGGCATAACTTCGGAAGAGCACTGGCCCTGTCTGGCTTCTCTTATTTGCTCGAATTGCGCAAACAAAGCTAGCAAGTACGTCAGTAGCGAAGAATTCAAAACCCACAGCTCCTCAGATGCTGACCTTCGGCACGGGGAGATTTCTTCCTCAAAAACATCGTTTTCGTGGCCAGAGCCAAATGCTTTCACCACGATGGCTTTGATTGCCTTCTCCAAAGCGGCACTATTGCAACTACCTTTCACCTTGGCTGTATCCCACAGCCTAGCAACCAGGTTAAGTCGATGTTTAGGTGCGAATACGGTTTCCGATAGTTCAATATAAGCGTCGATGGTGTCTGAAACTGACATCTTTAGTCTACCAAGCATGATTGCTATGAGGCTATATACAATTCTTGTCAGAGCTTTGAATGGGCAAAAGTAGAATTGAAGAAAACTTGCCCTCCCGTGCTCGTTCCACCAATGATATCGAAAAATTCGCATGGTTTAGGAGGATTCTTTGCGTCGATACTATCCATCAAATACTGCAGAACCAGTAGGCTTGACAGACCCCTTATTCCACCTCCGTCTTTAACCATATTGTCAGCTTGGTGCGGTCAAACGGTTGCAGCAACTGAATTACCAAGAGACAGAACTCGGAGACCGCGGACGGGAACTTCGGCAGGCCGTACCAGCGCATCTATCACATCACTTTTCTTGAAACTGCCATCTGGCGCATCGCTCTTCTTGAGATTTGCATCAGGCGCTTCGCTCATCTTGAGATTTGCATCAGGCGCTTCGCTCATCTTGAGATTTGTATCAGGCGCTTCGCTCATCTTGAGATTGGCAGAAGTTACGTACCCTTGGAGTATGGTTACACCAGACTAGAGCGGGAGATTGTTGGGCCCCACCGTCCGTCAGAAGGTTTGTTGGTAAATTCCATAAAGCAACTGCTCGTTTCTCACATCTCCTACGGAGTACTGCAAAGACCGACCAGTAGTGTCTGGTGAAAGCGAGGAGATAATTGGCCGACGCTTCGACAGCACAAGGGAAACAAAACTTCAAGACTCCACGCCGCTGGTACTTCTCAACCCTACAGAACTACTCACCCTCAGATCACTCAGTGCCTTCAAGACAATCAAGGATGACTACAGAAATATGTGTTCGCACGCCAAAAAGCACTCTGATGCTGGAGATTGCTCTGTCGGACACAGTTGCGAAGCTGAAGAAACGCGTGGAAATAGAAGGTACGAGGGAACTACAAACCGGAGCTATTCTCGCAGAGTCACTGAAGCTTATACAGCGTCCATTCCTGCTAGCCAACAGCGTTTACTATATCTTGGTCGAGTCCTCGACGACTATCAGGTTATAGTTGATCTTAACGTCCAAGATCACACCGTGGTGCAGTGCTCTGACGCACGTCCTCCGGTATCATCCAGTCAGGCCAGTACCGGTAGCGTCCACGAGAAATTGCCCAGCTTGTATCGTCTTCGCATTCAGGTATGAGGAAGCCCTGCTGCCTGCTCTTACTTTCAACCACGATGGTCACTTCAATCGTTAATTTCGTCGTAGTTTGATGATTACGATGGGACCAAAGAGATTATTATGTCTTGCTCTTCAATCGACCTTGCCTACCACGTTAAATCCAGATTGAAAGACGAATGGTCTGCACGAATTCAAGACCAAGAATTGTTGGTTGGCGAGAAGAGTGTATCGTTACATAATGGGCGGCGGTTAAGCTTTTACAATAAGTGGTTGAAGGCGGGCGCTGATGGGACGAGCCATGTTATTTTAATGTATATCGGGGCTCCTCGAAATATGAGCTCCAAAATTGTGCAGATATTTGTCAGAACATTGACTGGGTAGGTAATTATCCTCCCTAACCGAACTTGGTGCTCAATGCTAACAGTATGTGTGCAGCAAAACCATTACGCTAAATGACATTGAACTTGAATCCAGCGTGTGGGTGCTCAAAAAAGCCATTACAGACAAAGAAGGCATTCCACCAGAGGAACAACGACTGATATTTTCCGGCAAACAGCTCGAGGACGGGTGTTTACTAGCTGATTACAATATGTTCAGTATGTCTACTCTACAACTGGTTTTGAGATTGAGAGGTGGCGCTAGTAGAAGGCTTGTAGAATAAATTACTTCCAACAGTCACCAAAGTAGCTGCTCAGCCGCAATTCCACCTGCATTTCATCTCGGTCTACTGGAGACTGGATTATGTATCTTTAGCGATAGACGATGGAAGGAAGTCAAGAACTTATTAGTGTTTGTGATGGAGAGAAGAAAGATGAGGCTGGGCCAGGCATACTTCTACGCTGACCAGCATGGCCAACTTGGCCTAGACATACTAGAACCAAGGGCACTAGAAGGAGGCTGAGGACTTGGAAGTGCTGGTGATGGAGACGAGTTCGAGAGAGAAGGTTACAAACTATCATCACAGCTTTTGCTTCCAAAGCTGCTCTGATCTCCTTATGCTTAGCCAATAACTTATTCCGTGCCTTGTCATGCAATAACTTTTCCTTTTCTGTGGTTGTTCACCAAGCCAGCATCCTGCCAAGTTTCCCACCACAATTCAATCAGATCCCAGGGCTATACAGCATAGTGTACCCACCCGACTCTACTCATGATTCCTTATTATATCAATTTTCAAATTTCGATTTCTGGAACAGGATATTGATCCGGAACGATTTAATTTATGAAACGACATCTAAAGTCAGATGATCCCAAGATCCTAACTCAGAAGCACCAGAATGGGGCTGAAGAGGATTAGACGGCCTGAAAACATGCACTTATGTCAAATTCAGAAGCGAAAACAATCAGATAGGCAAAACATGAAGAGGACGCCATGAGCTGTAGAACATCTTATTACACTATATATCCTTGAAATATACAAACTAAGAGCCAGAACACCCCTTTCGCATAGCCAGCCCAGATCATAAATCATAAAAAAGCATAGACATATCCCATCTATATATTCATCCACTTCTTAAAACCCCCTCCCAAATTTCATTTTCACTTATCCTCATCCAATTTCTCCTCAAAATTACTCCGCCGATTTGCCGGCGCATGGTCCACAGTCCTCGCGCCCAAATAATCGCCCGACAAATTCACCATATCAGGCGGTGTCAGCGGACTCACCACGCCCGGCCTCCCTCCAGTTTCGGGGGTTGGTCCCCTCGCCGCCGGTAAATCTCTCAACTGGATGTTCTCAGCCATCGGCGTCGCATAATTACTTCCTCCCACGCTGCTTCTCGCTCCGGGCCCTCCCTGTGTCGACACCGACGTTTCAGAGATACCGCGAAGATGCCCACGCTCGGTGCCAGACACATCGGACACGCCGGAGGTGATTCGCGGGTTGAAATCGTTGCCGAGAGATGGAGAGTCCGCGCGGCCGATGGGGGAGATGGGCGGACGGTGCGAGGAGGCTGATGACACGACCGAGGATGCGTTGGAGGGCCCGCGGCGGGGTTTGGAGGAGGAGAGCGGTACCATTCCGGTGCTGTCCATTTCTTGGGCCACGGATGTGTCTGTTGCATGTCAGTTAGTTTGCTCATCATCTTTCATCGGAGCTCTGAGTGGGAATAGGGGCAAAACATGGTGTATGTCTTTGTTGGCAACCAGGGAAAAGGGAAGAAACATACCCATCAACTCATGCACCTGTGTATCACCCACTTCCTGTACATTTGAGCGCAGATCGTCATAATCATACGGCGAGCTTGGATAGGTCTCGTCCGTTTGGTCTGTCGTGACCGTCGGCGCTTTCGCATTCACATCGTTCGCATTCGGCGTGTGTCGCAGCCATTGGCCGACCCAAAATCTTGAATCCACGGTGTCGGATTCGCTTTGTGTGCCGTTTCGTACGCTCTGCAGGTACCTCCTGCGGCGCCAGAGGAGAATACCGAGGATGACTAAGGTGACGAAAAAGAGACCAAGCACGACCCCCAGCACAGGTGCGAGGTATGACGGTGTTTTGGAACTGGGTTTGACGGTTGGAGAGGGAAGCAATGGGTGGGTTGTATTCTCAACAGGAGCTAGATTATAGGGAAAGTAATTCTTTATCTTGTTGTTGTCATATTTGGTGCCCATGACGGTTGTCAAGCCAGGGGCAAAGCCTGCAGTAGGCACGCGTCTTGTTCCAATTGCATTCGCAACAACGGGTGGTACCGTATAAGGTTCATGGACGGTTGGGTTGTATTCGTTGATCCATGTTGCCGAACGCAAATTGAAGATCTGGATAATGCCATCTTCAACACACTCGGGCTGCTGGCCGGTGAGTGCGCTATAACCGCCAATCACAATCATCTGATCTGGATATGGTTTGAAGCAGCGATGGCCGGCACGAGCATGTGAAGCTTTCCCAGACGAGAGTTGGACCCAGGTGAAGGTTGGGAGGGACAGAACCCATACTTCGTCCGAGAAGGGTTGCATAGGATGAAGACCATCAAACCCACCGTACCAGTAGATATTGTGAGTAGAACCATCATCCGACGAAGCTAGAACAGTACAACCCTGGGCTAGAGGAGTTGTCGGCGCGTTGCTGGTTTCTTGCTCATACCACGTCTTAGAAGCGATGTCGTAAACCGATACGTTGGACAAGAACTTGACACTCTGTTCCTTGCTGAGAGCGTTTACAGCCGCGCTGTTCGTTTGGTTGATACTGGCATAATAGGGAGAGGTCACGCCTCCAATGGCGACCAATATTCCTTTGTCGGAGATGGGCACCCAGACGAGCTCTGCACTCGCACGTCCAGGGACAGTAGGTGGAAGAGTTTCATTGGTCCACTTTTCTGTAGCTCCTGTTGCAGAGGTCATATCTAATTTGATTAATGTCCTTGAATCAACATCTGCATTCAGCGATGCATTTGCTCTGCCTGGCGACTGATATATGGGCCCAAAGCTTGCCGCTCGCAACCCCCCAAAATAAAACCCAAGGTTCTCCGAAGGTGCGCTGACCGCCGCTCCTCCGGAAACATACCGACTCACATCTGGGGGCAGCTCCTCCAGAGAATAACCCGCGCTGAATTGTTGGCCTGTATTTCCGTTCGGATAAGCGTTATATGAGGCAACCTCGTCTGACTTTTGTGGTTTGAAAGCATCTGTAATCGCAAGTAATCCTCCATATGTGAACCACCTGTAGTCGTTTGCAAACATGCCTCCATCAACATAATTGGGCCCAATATTGTTGGCATTTCCACCACCTGAAGCTTTGGAAACCGTTTTCAAAACTGCGCTGATGTTATCTGATGTTTTGAAAGGTGTGCTGAAGTTCAGCAAGTAGACCAAGCCCAGGGGATTGCCTTTATTTGGTTAGCACTCATATGATAGATCGAGGAGAACAATTTACCATCCCCAATTAATGGCCCATTAGCACCATTAGCAAGACCAGGTGTCCACCACAGATAACCTCCATCAAGATATACTGTGTCTCTTATTACAGCAGCTACATCTAGTCAGTACTGTTCGACTTCGATTGATGTTTTGGAACAAGCATACCACGCGGGGTTGTCCAATAGCACATGGTCGAATTGACCTGGTCCTCAATCCATCCTGACGCCTGAGCGGCGCATAGGCGCACCAGAGCAGCCGCCGCCAGCAGGGAAATCGACGATGGGAACATAGCTACAAAATAAAAGCACCCGCACGAAACTCAATGATATTGAAGTGAAGTTGGGCTCGGCGCATTACTGAAGAACTAGGGAAGTAAATGCACGACACACAGCACACGATCCTCTGGTTCAGTATCCCAGGTTGACGGTTCAAGGATCGAGCCAGTGACAAAGAGATATGAAAGCCGCCACCTTCAACCCACCATGTCAGCCTGGTGTTCTTTGTTCCGCGTAGGGCCGAAAGAACAGTCTCGAAGGAAGCACTGCTTGACGGTCTCGCTCAGTGCTTGATGCTCAGTGCGCACCGTACTTCAGGGTGTGTTGCAGTCAGTAAACACGACAGTTCAGTCACTGTGGGCACTGTAATGGACTGATGTAGGATAAATTAAGTGGAGGTGGAGAAATGTTACCCTCCAGTTGGGAATGGCCTCTCAAAATGCTGCCCGCCCGGGTACCTCACCACTTGGCAAGACCATCATTTATGGCTACTCTCGCTACTTTACTCACTGGTGATATGGGTGAGAGGAACAAGACGTGCTGGGATTGTTCTTTGCGGCTGCATGTCCCGGGATTACGATGTATTGATTCGCATTGGGACTTAGCCAGAGCACCCCGGACGTAAATCTATGCTGTGCGTCAGCCCTAGAAAATTTATTCTCTGTTGGGATTGCGGCGTGACCAGTTGAAAATCGCAAAAACTGCGACGGAATGAGTAAACAAACATAAGAAGAAATATCCAACATAAGAGATGACAAGTTAATGCAAGGAACAGTACTAAACGTTGTCAGCCATCATCTCACGATACGATCTTTGCACCACAAATCTTAAAATGAAGAGATGATTCCAACCAAAGTACTCACTCACAAATACAAACTGTAATAAACGCCGAGGAAACTCGAAGTTTGCTGGGCGGTTCTTCATTCGCGGCGGTGTGCGACTCTTGTGGCCCCCGGACGAGTTGCTTTGTAGCAAGACCCGAAGATCATCATCAGTTTATCAGAGCGCGAGTGCTGTCAATGGGTACTGTCAGACTGTACCGTAGTGTAGAAAGAGGATGAATCCCCGCTAGCCTGGCCAGGTTATATTCCTTGCAACAGTACAGTAAGGGCTATTAAGAGCCTCTTCTGTCTCCACCCACAGAGTCCAGTAACTTGTTAGTGCTGACATTGAGATCCAACCGCTCACTCTTAAGAACCAGCATCCCAACTTCTATTATTCCAGGGTCCTCGCAACGGGAATTGAGATCTATGAGAGTCCTGGACGATGCTGTAATACTGTATCTTCTTACTCTCGGGTCGGGTCTTCCTCAGCGTGTCGATATCCATCTAATCCTTCTCCACTGTAGTCATCCATCCATCACTTCACTTTGTGGTCGCGGAGATTTCCCAGTTGCCGTTGTGCTCTGGAGGACCATGAGAATACGAGCGGAGCCACCGCTGTGTTTGCGTAAGAAGAAGAGGGGCAATAGCGAATGCTGTTCTTGCATACCAGCCACTCCATAACGGAGAAGTGATATGATTTGATGGCTGCCTCGACTGTAGTTGGTTGTTGTGTGCTGGGCGAACGGCCTTACCGAGTAGCGGGCCCCAGTCGAGGGAAGTGAACTAAGCCCGCTATAGTAAAAGTAAAGTATAGTACATGATGAGTACATGAGTACATGAGTACATGAGTACATGAGTATAACGTACAGCAAAAAGACGAAAGACACGATACGATCTCTCCAGGGTTCGCATTTCACCTTTTTAGCCATTCGCTTAGAAAGCCTATTGCATTGACTCCTGTGCCAGACCCCGGGCCGGCAAATGCGGGAACGAGCCAAAGACAACGACAGACATCATGTCAGTCAACCTCTCCTCTGTTCTCCACCAACTCCACCACCACCACACACCACCGCCAATCTATTCTGGAGCCTCGTTGTGCGTTGTGCACATAATGGGTGGTGATGTGCGATGTGCGATGTGCGCGACACCTGCATCGTGGATCTTTGGTGTGTCCAGTGTTGTTCTCGCACAGCTGCCGGATATTCTGGGGGTGTCCTTGCGACGGACGACACCGAGACAACACTCAGCTTGCTGTTGAGATGGGTTGGGTTGGGTTGAGTCGAGTTGAGTTGAGTTGAATTGAGTCGAAGAGCTTCCTCCAGCGAATGAATGCCTGCACATGACGGCCGCCCCCAATTATAGATCGGTCTCACTCAGATCTCATCGTGAGCACCGAGGTGTTGGTATTTTGGTACACTCGGTACAGTACAGTATTATCCAGCCTGGTAAGCAAATTTTGGAATCTCACCCGAGTTTTCCACCGAGATTCCCACTTTCCAACACCTCATCACATCTCGTCCAACGACCTTCCGGACTAAGAACTTGACTTGCCGCGCCACAATCTCTACCATCGAACGGAGAATTTTACAAAATTCATTTTCACCGTTGGGCATGGATTGCGGTTCTTCCGTGTATATTGCTCAAGCTGGTTTATTAATTGGCACTGCGGTTGTGGTTGTTGGTTTCTCAGGCACCATGTCTCGAGCGCCGCTCCTGGTTGGCTGGCCTCTTGACCTTTCCTATCGCTCCTCCGAGTTGGAGGTGCGGGTGAGGCTCTAGGTGGCATTTCCATTTGGATTCTTCGCCTTGCCGGTTCTGGACCTGACCCAACTTTCCTCCGATGCACACTGCATCTTACCCTCGAGGTTCTCCGAGCTTGAAGCTTGATGCTTGGTGCTTGGAGCTTCGTGACTTCCAACTCCCCCTACCGGCCTCCATGCGTTGCATCACTTTATTTTGACAGTCTATATCAGATCCGAAGGTAACGTGGTGGATATCTAACGTACTACCAAGGTATGTACACGCCGCAGTGCAGCCTTTTCTTTGGTGCTTTTTGACAGGGGGCCTATAGCTATTTCCCTTTTATGGAATTCTTGCGTAAGCTTGTTGCCCTTCTTTGATGCCAGGTCCCCCATTCCTTCTCCGCGTTCAGTAGCCGACATCTCAATTCTGACCCCATTTCTCTTTGTCTTTCAACCAAAAATGTGTTGGAGCAATCTTAAAATTTAAATCACCCAGCAACGGAATGCCTGTCCGCTCACTATATTGTTAACGAGCCTCCAAAAAGTCGGAAGGGCTGTGTTGTTTGTTGACGGTGGCTAAATTTCCAGTTATTGTTATTGGCCACTCGGGAGTTCTGTGGAGCTACTCCGATTCATCAGCCCAAGGCTGACCCGGTCGTATATTACACCAGGCACGCCTTCGACTGGCGAATACTCGATCTACATACAGTCAATCGTTGTTCCTGTCTGCCTGCATAGAGTATACTTCTCTTAACATACGCTCGCTCGAGAATATCAGCAAGGTCGCTGTATTCAAACACAGTCGTTTGGGAATTGCTATTTGGAAGAAAGCGAACATAAAATGATTTGGGTCAGGAAATTGTGGCCATTGGTGGGGCTGCTCGCTGTCGCACATGGCCAGAATGCGACAGTTGACACACAAGATTTCGGTGTTGGGCCGATTGCGGATTCCATTTCCCCAGAAGCAGCTCCAGCATCATCTCCAGCATCATCTCCAGATCCCTCTCCATCGGCGTCCCCCGAATCTTCACAGGATTCTGGCTCAGAATTTGCACCACAGGCCATTGGATACCCTCCTCCAACTTATCCAACACCAACCCCAAAGCCGTCACCCCCAAAGCCATCAACCTGTAAAGCGTCAACTATATGGGCTCCTCCAACCACAGTTACGAAGACTGCTACCTGTAAACCCACAACGGTCAGATATACGGAAACTTGCTATGTGACGGTCAGGTAAGTTTTGTTCCCCTGACGTACAGACATCATTTACTAATTCTTCCCAGCACGACAATCTCGAAATAGTAAGTTGAATACGCCCAAGACCCAATGTTATCAATATCTTCTAGGGTTTGGAAGGCGTCTATTTAAGATCAATCTATGAACATGCCTTCTCTTCATTGGACCAGTTGTCTAGCTACGTGTGTGGCTCTACAACAATCGATCTAAATAGTTACTCTAGACGGAGCAAAACTAATAGCCGTATAGTTATCCTATCACAGTGACGACAACCAAGAGTCTCACTGTCACGGTACATATTTCCTCTCCACTTGCAATACGGTGTAGTCTAACGTAAAAATAGTCCACGGTGAGAACAACCGCCACCACAACCGCTCGGACCACCCAAGAAAATACCAAAACGAAAACCAACACAGCTACCGCCACGAAATCAACGACGTAAGTTCTACACATCCATCCCAAGATCCATAATTCGCCGGTGACGCTACATGAATACAACAACTACCAGGAGAAGGGGGATTTTGGAGCTATCAGAACATAAGCTAACTAATGCAGGGCCACAAACTATATCACGAAAGTCACGACAACTACTTCCTACATTACAACTGTAAGTTGTCAAAAACTTTAGGGATTTAAATCATCATCTAACATACCAAATAGTCTTATCCTGTCACGGTGACCAAAACCAATTCTTATGGATATCCAGTCACAACTACAAAATATATCCCAACCACGTTGACGGGTGAGTTTGTTTTCGTCACGAGAAAGCTTTTTGGGCTTGCTCATCTAGACAAATAGCTAATTCTATTCAGTTTTGACTACTTTGACCACCAGCTTCACGGAAACAACGACTGAAACGAGTCGTACAACCGCCACGGAGACCAGTCTCACAACCGCCACGGAAACCAGTCTCACAACCGCCACGGAAACCAGCCTCACAACTGCTACGGAGACCAGTCTCACAACTGCTACGGAAACTAGTCTCACAACTGCCACGGAGACCTATACCACAGTAAGTTTCCCTTACGAGGACATTGACTCAGGCACGTGATGGACAAGCGAGCTTCTTGAAATTTTCCGGCAAGATAGAACTCAAAACTTAGCAGCTTTCTTTCGAGGCTGGACGATAATATGGAGCTGCAAGCACATCCAAGTGGATGCGTAATTCAAACACAAGACGCAAAGTCACGTGCCATGGCATTGAACCCCTTGAATCATCTCAATATCTTCCATATCTTCCATATCTTCCATATCTCCAATAGCCGACTAACGAGCATGCAGGTATCAACATATCTTACTACAGCTACTGTTACCACTAGGTAAGAGCTTCTCTACTGTCTAACCATTTCACATTTTATCAGGAATGACGCTGATGACCTTTTTACTCCAGCTATCCGGTTTATGCCACCATCACCGATTCGACAACCCTGACTAGTTATATAACAACGACATATACAACGGTGTCTACTAGTCTATCCACAATCACTGACACAGTACGTCTTTTCTCCCCGTCTCCTTCATAGTGCTTTAGTCTACCACTCTGGAGCGAGGCTCTCCTTGTATAATTACCCAGACAAACATCTAACAAATTGTTCTAGCTGACTACAACCTATACTGCAACCGTCAGAGACCCCGTAATACTCTCTAGAAACCAAATATTAACAGATTTAGGCCACCGAAACCTCCGTCAGCACATCCATTTCAGTGACCGTGTCCCCAACGACAACGACGGAAACATATCTCACGACCTCTGTGGTCACGACGAGCTATCCTGTCACCATAACCAGTCTAGGAACAGAAACCGTGACATCATTCACAACAAGTACCTGTACGACCGTCTCGACCTCGCTCAGCATTTCGGTTTCCCTCGTGACGCAAAGTTTCACAATTTCTGGCCCAACCGTGACTGCTCCAGGCCCAACTGTGACAGCTCCAGGACCAACAATTACGGCATCCGGGCCAACGATAACAGCTCCTGGTCCTACCGTAACTGGCCCAGGGACCACGGTAACCTCTGTGGTAACTACGAGCCTGCCGGGGTTCTCAACCACAATTATCCAAGATGGAACGACTGTCACCTCGTTCATACCCGGTAGTACATCTACATATACCACCACTCTAACCCTGCCAGGCAACACAGTTACCCAAACAGTACCCGGGGAACAGGTTACTATCACCGGTGGAGAAACCACGGTAACAATCACTCAAGCTATCACATGCCCAATGCCAACCGAAAATCCATTGTCACCAAACGTCCCACAAGCAAGTGGACCCAACGCTCTTTGGGGTTGCTTACCAGGATACATTTGTAGCCCGCCTAAACCCTCTGGTTGTGTGCTTTGGGCCAATCCACCAAACTACGACTACAAGTGTGCTGCAGTAAATTGTGTTCCCGCACCACCGTTCACTGACGTGGTCTGGCCACCAAACTCCACAAATTACTATCCTCCCCAGAAGAACTACTACAATCTTAACCCGAAGGCTTTCGGATTAGACTATACGGTCTTTATTACGAACGTGGTGGTGAAATATGTTACCAAGAAACCCGGATATTCCTATCTAACCACCATCAATTCCGCGCCGGCCGACTACTATGCATCTAAGACATCCCTCACACGCTTCTCCACCAGTTCTCCCACACCAAAGAAACGTGCAATAGTCAAGCGTGATGAGACAATTGTGCCAGCAGTTTGCTTTGCCAGTTGTAATAACTGCTTTATCGAAGCCCAAAAACTCGGTAAATCACCTGCACTCTGCGCTAGAGACTCCGCATTCAACATCCAGCTTGACTCTTGCCGAGATTGTGTGGACGCCAATGAGGGATCCGTTAAAGGAACTCTACAAACTTACGTCGCTCCTAAGTTTGCAGTTTTCATAGAATTTTGTAATCCACCATCCACTGCACAGAGCGAGGTTGCAGCACCGGAAGCTATAACAACCATTTCTAGTACGGAGATCGTCAGCCCCATTCCACAACCTACGACCTCGGAAAGCGTAACTGTCATAACTCAAGCTCCTCCTGCCTCCACTGCCACACGTACATCTATACCATCTGAAATAGCCAGCCCGGTTGAGCCAACCACTCCTC
>Ga0247734_1000564_pt1 | contig 31531 bp, 33 predicted proteins | sample UWRJL103311B2_FD_180933 | JGI IMG/M metagenome (GOLD analysis project Ga0247734, IMG submission 180933) | Plant litter microbial communities from Arlington Agricultural Research Station in Wisconsin, United States - UWRJ-L103-311B-2 | ecosystem: Environmental > Terrestrial > Plant litter >...
GTCCAGGCCGCTTTTGGCGGCGTTCGCGACTATAGCAGCAATCATTAAGTGCTTCAAATCCATAAAAAATTGTTATGATTTGCGCCATGACGACTACCACACCCCCAACCCCCGGCGTCCAGCTGGTTGAGGTTGCGCCGGAATATGCCGGTCAACGCATCGATAATTACCTTGTCACTTTCCTCAAAGGCGTGCCCAAGACCTTGATTTACCGCATTTTGCGCAAAGGCGAAGTGCGGGTGAACAAGGGGCGGATCAAGCCCGAGTACAAGTTGCAGGCGGGCGACATCATTCGCGTCCCGCCTGTGCGCGTGCCCGAGCGCGATGCGCCTGTGCCGGTAGCCCAGGGTCTGTTGCAGCGCCTGGAAGCGGCGATTGTCTATGAAGACAAGGCGCTGATCGTGCTGAACAAGCCTGCCGGTATCGCCGTGCATGGCGGCAGCGGCCTGAACTTCGGGGTGATTGAAGCCTTTCGGCAAATGCGCCCCGACGCCAAGGAGCTGGAACTGGTGCACCGCCTTGACCGGGACACCTCCGGCCTGCTGATGATCGCCAAGAAGCGCAGCATGTTGCGCCATCTGCACGAAGCCTTGCGTGGCGACGGCGTCGACAAACGCTACATGGCGCTGGTCCGCGGCCATTGGGATACCTCGCAGAAGCGCGTCAATGCGCCGTTGCTCAAAAGCAATCTGCGTTCCGGTGAACGCATGGTCGAGGTCAACGACGAAGGCAAGGAGGCGCTGACGATCTTCAAGGTCCTGCGTCGCTTCAGTGATTTCGCCACCATGGTCGAGGCCAAGCCGGTCACCGGGCGTACTCACCAGATCCGTGTGCACACCTTGCACGCCGGGCATGCCATCGCGGGTGATACCAAATACGGCGATGAAGATTTCAGTCGCGAGATTCGCGATCTGGGTGGCAAGCGCCTGTTCCTGCACGCTTACATGCTGACCGTTCCCATGCAGGACGGCAGCGAGCTTAAATTGCAGGCCCCTGTGGACGAGATGTGGGCCAAGACCGTGGAGCGTTTGAGTGCGCCTTGATGTCGAGCCGTCTGGCTATGAGCTGTTGATTTTCGATTGGGACGGCACCCTGGCCGACTCCATCGGTCGTATCGTCCAGGCCATGCGAGTAGCTGCCGAGCTGAGCGGCAGGCCTGTGCGTGATGACCTCGCGATCAAAGGCATCATCGGTCTGGGCTTGCCCGAGGCGATTCGCACGCTCTACCCGGACATTACCGGCAACGACCTCATCGATTTCCGTCAGCACTATGCCGATAGCTACATGGCCATGGATGTCGAGGTGCCGTCGCCGCTGTTTGAGGGTGTGCTGGAATCCATCGAGGGGTTTCGTGCCCTGGGTTACAAAATGGCGGTCGCCACCGGCAAGGCGCGTCGCGGTCTGGATCGGGTGCTCAAGGCCCATGGCTGGCTCGATTATTTCGATATCACCCGGGCGGCAGACGAAACGGCCAGCAAGCCTGATCCTTTGATGCTGCACGAGATCCTTCAGCATTGCGGTGTCCCGCCGGAGCGGGCGCTGATGGTGGGGGATTCGTCGTTCGATCTGCTGATGGCGCGCAATGCAGGCATGGATTCGGTGGCGGTCGGTTACGGTGCGCAGACGCTGGATTCGTTGCGCGAGTACGAACCGCGCCTGGCGATTGAAAGTTTTCCCGAGCTGCGTACCTGGTTGGGTGAGCGCAGTGGTCAGTCTTCGTTGTTGGGGTAATAGATAAATGTCGGACGAATGGAAAGCACCGGTCTCGCAAGATAAAGACGAGATCGCAGACAGCAAGGCTGATGCAAAAAGCTGGAAATTGCTGGAGAAAACCCTGCTGGCGGGCGTGCAGGAGCAGCGTCGCTCGCGTCGCTGGGGGATATTTTTCAAATCCCTGACGTTTCTTTATCTGATTGGCGTGTTGTTCATGTTCTCGCCGCTGATGGATTTCGAGAAGGGCGCGGCGCGCAGCGCGAACCATACCGCGCTGATCGAAATCGAGGGCATGATCGCCGCCAAGGAGCCTGCCAGTGCCGACAACATCGTTGGCAGCTTGCGCGCGGCCTTCGCTGATGAAAAAACCAAGGGCGTGATCCTGCGTATCAACAGCCCGGGTGGTAGCCCTGTGCAGTCGGGCTATGTGGCGGACGAAATCCGTCGTCTGCGCGCAGAAAAGCCGGCGATCAAGGTGTATGCAGTGATCACTGATCTGGGCGCCTCGGGTGCTTATTACATTGCCAGCGCCGCTGATCAGATCTATGCCGACAAGGCCAGCCTGGTGGGCTCCATCGGCGTCACGGCGGCAGGCTTCGGCTTTGTCGGTGCCATGGAGAAGCTGGGTGTGGATCGCCGCACGTACACTTCGGGCGAGCACAAGGCCTTCCTGGATCCGTTCCAGCCGCCCAAGGCTGACGAAACCGCGTTCTGGCAGAGTGTGTTGGACACCACCCATCGGCAGTTCATCGCCAGCGTCAAGCAGGGGCGTGGTGACCGTTTGAAGGACAAGGATCATCCTGAGCTGTTTTCCGGGCTGGTCTGGACGGGTGAGCAGGCGTTGCCGCTGGGCTTGATCGACGGTCTTGGCAGTGCCAGCTATGTGGCGCGTGATGTGATCGGTGAAAAAGAACTGGTGGACTACACCGTTCAGGAATCGCCGTTCGATCGCTTCTCGAAGAAGCTCGGCGCCAGCGTCGCGGATCAGATTGCGATGTGGGCGGGCTTCAAGGGGCCGACCCTGCGTTAAGCGGTCCGTGTATAAAAAGCCTGACCTTTGGTCGGGCTTTTTTTGTGCGTGTCAGTCAGGGGATTTGCACGCCTTCCTTTATAAGCATGTCCACAAGGCGGATCAGCGGCAGGCCGACCAGGCTGGTGGCGTCACTGCCTTCGGTGGCCTGAAACAGGCTCACACCCAGGCCTTCGGCCTTGAAGCTGCCTGCGCAGTCGTAGGGTTGCTCGGCGTGCAGGTAGCGCGTGATGCTGGCCTGATCCAGAGGGCGCATATGCACGGTGAAGGGCACGCAATCCACCTGGCACTGGCCTGTCGCGCTGTTGAGCAGCGCCAGTCCGGTAAGGAACGTGACGCTTGAGCCGCTGGCGGCGCTGAGTTGTTCCAGTGCGCGCTCGAATATGTGAGGCTTGCCAAGTATCTGTTCGCCCAGCACGGCGACCTGATCCGAGCCGATGATCAGGTGGTCTGGAAATTCGCTGGCCAGGGCCTGGGCCTTTTCCATTGCCAGGCGCTGTACCAGTTCAACGGCGCCCTCGCCGGGTCGATGGCTTTCGTCAATATCGGGCGAGCTGCTGACGAATGGAAGCCGCAATCTGGCGAGCAATTCACGGCGATAAGGTGAGCTGGAAGCAAGGAGCAGAGGCTGCATGCGGTTCTCCAATAAGTGAAAGTTGATTCTAATCAGTCCTGTGCAGGATTATTGCCCTGAATTTCCTTTGACATGCATTAGGCTCGTCCCTAGAATGCTGCGCCTATGTTGAATGACCCGATTCCACCTCACGTTGACCCGCGCAAACTGGCTGATCGTGGCACTACCCTTCAGGGTGAAGTGTTGCTGGCCAGTTTGGAGAGACTCTGCGACCCGCTTTCCGATGATGTCGGTACGGTGCAGGCCAAATTCATTTTTGAACGAGACGAACGCCGGTCTGTGGTTATCCACAGTTCCATCGACGCCGAAGTCAAAATGGTTTGCCAGCGTTGTCTTGAGCTGGTCACCCTGCCGATCCATAGCGAGTGCAGTTACGCTGTGGTGAAGGAGGGTGCGAATACCCAGTCGTTACCGAAAGGTTATGACGTGCTGGAACTGGGCGAAGATCCATTGGATCTGCTGGCATTGATCGAGGAGGAGCTTTTGCTCGCCTTGCCCATTGTGCCTGCTCATCATCCGGAAGAATGCCAGCAGCCGGCGGGTCTCGATGAGCCCGAACCGAGCGAGGACGAGGTAACGCGGTCCAACCCGTTCAGTGTATTGGCGCAGTTAAAGCGTGACCCAAACGTTTAGGAGTTAATCAATTATGGCTGTTCAGCAGAACAAAAAATCCCGCTCTGCCCGTGACATGCGTCGTTCGCACGACGCCCTGTCGGCTAGCACTCTGTCGGTAGAAAAGACCACTGGTGAAATTCACCTGCGTCACCACGTTTCGCCGGAAGGTGTTTACCGTGGTCGTAAAGTGATCGACAAGGGCGCTGACGAGTAATTTCTTGTCCGCTCCGATCATCGCGATCGACGCAATGGGCGGGGACTTCGGTCCCCGCAACATTGTTCAGGCCAGCCTCGCGTGCCTGATTGCTACGCCCTCGCTTCATCTGACCCTCGTTGGTCAAGCTCCCCTAATTGAAGAACTGATCGCCCGCCAATCCGGTGTGGATCGCTCACGTCTGCGCGTTGTAAATGCCAGCGAAGTGATCGGCATGGATGAAAAGCCGTCTCAGGCGTTGCGTGGCAAACCCGATTCTTCGATGCGGGTGGCGCTGGATCTGGTGGCCAGTGGTCAGGCCCAGGCCTGTGTCAGTGCTGGCAACACCGGTGCGTTGATGGCGCTCTCGCGTTTGGTGCTCAAGACCTTGCCGGGCATTGATCGCCCGGCGATGGTCGCGGCGATTCCCACCCAGCGTGGCTACTGCCAGTTGCTGGATCTGGGGGCGAACGTCGATTGCAGTGCTGACAATCTGTACCAGTTTGCCGTGATGGGCTCGGTGGCTGCCGAGGCGCTCGGGGTTGTACGGCCCAGGGTTGCGTTGCTCAACATCGGCACCGAGGACATCAAGGGTAACCAGCAGGTCAAGCTGGCGGCGAGCCTCCTGCAGGCCGCAGCCGGCTTGAACTACACCGGATTTGTCGAGGGCGATGGCTTGTATCGGGGTGAGGCGGATGTCGTCGTTTGCGACGGTTTTGTCGGCAATATTCTGCTCAAGTCCAGTGAAGGGCTCGCCAGTATGATTTCTGCGCGGATTGAAACATTGTTCAGCCAGAATCTGCTGTCCAGGGCGGTCGGTGCGCTGGCGTTGCCGCTGCTCAAGCGTTTGCAGGCTGATCTGGCACCTGCGCGGCACAATGGCGCGAGCTTTCTCGGGTTGCAGGGTATTGTCGTCAAGAGCCATGGCTCGGCCAGCATGCAGGGCTTTCAGAGCGCCATTCATCGTGCATTGATCGAAGTGGAGGGTAACCTGCCACAGCGTCTGCACGGGCGCCTTGCTGAGCTGCTTTAGGGCGTGTGTGCAGCGTTTATGCTCGTCGTCCGCTAGAATGTGACCCTGCTGACTGGCCAGTCATCAAACTGGCGGCTCAGTTTTTAACGAATTCTTCGCGCTCGGTCATGACCGGGCGTTTATTTTGACGACCACAATCAGAGGCTTGTTCAATGTCTGCATCCCTCGCATTCGTCTTCCCGGGTCAGGGTTCCCAGTCCCTGGGCATGCTCGCCGACCAAGGCGCGCAACACCCACTGATCCTTGATACTTTCGAGCAGGCATCCGATGCCTTGGGCTACGACCTCTGGGCTTTGACTCAGCAAGGTCCGTCCGAACTCCTCAATCAGACCGACAAGACCCAGCCTGCCATCCTGACCGCCTCCATTGCCCTGTGGCACGTATGGCTGGCCGAAGGCGGCGCGGTTCCGGCGTATGTTGCCGGTCACAGCCTGGGTGAATACAGCGCCCTGGTTGCTGCGCAAAGCCTGAGCCTGGCCGACGCGGTCAAGCTGGTGGAGCGTCGCGGTCAGTTGATGCAGGAAGCGGTTCCGGCCGGTCAGGGCGGCATGGCTGCCATTCTGGGCCTGGACGACGCCGATGTGATTGCCGCCTGTGCCGAAGCGGCACAAGGTGAGGTGGTCAGTGCGGTGAACTTCAACTCCCCGGGCCAGGTAGTGATTGCCGGTGCCGCGGAGGCGGTCAAGCGTGCCATGGAGCTGTGCAAGGCCCGTGGTGCCAAGCGCGCATTGCCGCTGCCGGTGAGCGTGCCGTCCCACTGCGAATTGATGCGTCCTGCCGCAGAGCGCTTTGCTGCGTCCATTGAAGCGATCGAGTGGCAGGAACCCAATATTGCACTGGTGCAGAACGTCAGCGCCTCTGCAGTGAGTGATCTGGCTACGCTCAAGCGTGATTTGCTGGAGCAGTTGTACAAGCCGGTTCGCTGGGTGGAATCCATCCAGTGTCTGGCAAGCCATGGTGCGACCCAGCTGGTTGAATGTGGGCCGGGCAAAGTACTGGCGGGTCTGAACAAGCGTTGCGCCGAAGGCGTGACAACCTACAACCTGGATACCCCGGATGCCTTCGCCGCCGCTCGCGCGGCGCTGGCCTGATTAGGAGAAACTTGCATGAGTCTGCAAGGTAAAGTTGCACTGGTCACTGGTGCCAGCCGTGGGATTGGCCAAGCCATTGCCCTGGAATTGGGTCGCAATGGCGCGATCGTGGTGGGAACGGCGACTTCCGAGTCCGGTGCCGAACGCATCAGCGCCACCTTCAAGGAAAACGGCATCGAAGGCTTTGGCCTGATGCTGGATGTCTGCAGTGCCGCCTCTGTGGAAGCGACACTGTCGCTGATCCAGGAACGGGTTGGCGCGCCGCTGATTCTGGTCAATAACGCCGGTATCACCCGTGACAACCTGATGATGCGCATGAAAGATGACGAATGGCATGATGTCGTCGATACCAACCTGAACAGCCTGTTCCGCCTCTCCAAGGGCGTTTTGCGTGGCATGACCAAGGCGCGTTGGGGTCGAATCATCAGTATTGGCTCTGTTGTGGGTGCCATGGGCAACGCAGGCCAAGTAAACTACGCATCCGCTAAAGCAGGGCTGGAAGGTTTCAGTCGTGCCTTGGCTCGGGAAGTCGGTTCGCGTTCGGTTACCGTCAACTCGGTAGCCCCCGGTTTCATTGATACCGACATGACCCGCGAACTGCCGGAAACGCAGCGTGAGACCCTGATCAACCAGATTCCTCTGGGACGTCTGGGGCAGGCGCAAGAGATTGCGCACGTGGTCGCTTTTCTCGCGTCTGACGGTGCAGCTTACGTAACCGGGGCTACAATCCCGGTCAACGGCGGCATGTACATGAGCTAAAAGTGACGCACTGCATCAAAAAAATGTCATACGTGCTGTCTAAAATCCGTTATAAAGCTGCAATCTATTTGATGGGCAGATGAGCGGTGCGGTTCGAAGGGGTGAGCATTAAGCTTGAAATGCGCAAAACCTCTTCTATACACTTACCCACCGGTCAGTTGCCCGAATTTGTCCACTAGGAGTTAAAACTAGGTATGAGCACCATCGAAGAGCGCGTCAAGAAAATCGTTACCGAGCAACTTGGCGTCAAGGCTGAGGAAGTTACCAACAGTGCTTCCTTCGTTGAAGACCTGGGTGCTGACTCCCTTGATACCGTTGAGCTGGTGATGGCTCTGGAAGAGGAATTCGAGACTGAAATCCCTGACGAAGAAGCTGAGAAGATCACTACCGTTCAAGCTGCAATCGATTACGTTACTGCCCACCAGTAGTAAGATTTTGTAATCGTTGTTGCTGTCATGGGAAAACCGCACTGCCTTACCGGCGTGCGGTTTTTTCTTTAAAACGATGTTTTTAGGTCGTCAATGAGAGAAAAGGAGAGTCCTGTGTCGCGTAGACGCGTCGTGGTCACCGGTATGGGTATGCTGTCGCCATTGGGTACGGATGTGCCAAGCAGTTGGCAGGGCATTCTGGCTGGTCGCAGTGGCATCGGCCTTATCGAGCACACGGACCTTTCGGCTTATACGACCCGCTTTGGCGGTTCGATCAAAGGCTTCAACGTCGAAGAGTATCTGGCGCCCAAAGAGGCTCGCCGGCTCGATCTTTTCATCCAGTACGGTCTCGCTGCCAGCTTTCAGGCTGTGCGTAATTCCGGTCTGGAAGTCACTGATGCAAATCGCGAGCGTATTGGCGTTGCCATGGGTTCGGGCATTGGTGGTCTGACCAATATCGAAAACAACAGTCGTTCACTGCATGAGCAGGGTCCGGGGCGTATCTCGCCGTTTTTCGTGCCGGGTTCGATCATCAACATGATTTCCGGGTTCCTGTCGATCCATCTGGGTGCACAGGGGCCTAATTACGCCATCTCCACCGCATGCACTACTGGTACACATTGCATTGGCATGGCGGCACGCAACATTGCTTATGGCGAAGCAGACGTCATGATCGCCGGTGGTGCCGAAATGGCAGCCTGCGGTCTTGGCATGGGCGGCTTCGGTGCTTCCCGTGCGCTTTCAACCCGCAATGACGATCCGGCTCGCGCCAGCCGTCCCTGGGACAAAGGCCGTGACGGTTTCGTGCTGTCCGATGGCGCCGGCGCTCTGGTGCTTGAAGAACTGGAGCACGCCAAGGCCCGTGGTGCGACGATTTACGCCGAGCTCATCGGCTTCGGCATGAGCGGTGATGCCTACCACATGACCTCGCCGCCCGATGACGGTGCAGGGGCTGCGCGTTGCATCGTCAATGCGCTGCGCGACGCCAGGGTCAACGCTGACGAGGTCCAGTACATCAACGCCCACGGCACCTCCACGCCGGCGGGTGACCTCGCTGAAGCCAATGCGATCAAGAGTGTATTTGGTGATCACGCCTACAAACTGGCCGTGAGCTCGACCAAGTCCATGACCGGTCACTTGCTGGGCGCTGCCGGCGCTGTCGAAGCGATTTTCAGCGTACTGGCAATCAACGGCCAGGTGGCGCCACCGACCATCAACCTCGATGAGCCGGGCGAGGGCTGCGATCTGGATTTCGTGCCTCATGAAGCGCGCAACATGCCAATTGATGTGGTGCTGTCCAACTCCTTTGGCTTCGGCGGTACCAACGGCTCACTGGTGTTCCGCCGGTTCGCCGAGTAATGCCTGACTGGATCGATGGCCAACCTGCCAGCGCGCTCTCCCTCAAGGACAGGGGTCTGGCTTACGGCGATGGGTTGTTTGAAACCATCGCGGTAAAGGCAGGGAGACCATTGCTGCTGGATCGTCACGTGCAACGCCTGCTCGGTGGTTGTGAGCGTCTGGCGATCCCGGTCGACCCCACGCTGATCCCTGACGAGCTGCTGGCTTTCGCTGCCCAGCTCGGCGAGGGCGTCCTGAAGCTGATTTTGACCCGGGGCGATGGCCAGCGCGGCTACGCGCCCTCCAGCGACGCCAAACCGAGAAGAATTCTCCAGGGCGGCCCGGCGCCAGCCTATCCGCCGAGCCACGCCGAACACGGCATCCGGCTGTTCCCCTGTGCAACCCGTCTGGCTGAGCAGCCATTGCTGGCGGGCTTGAAGCATCTGAATCGTCTTGAGCAAGTGCTGGCACGCTCCGAATGGCAAGATTCGGCCCATGCCGAAGGCTTGATGCGCGACACCAGCGGCCGGATTATCGAAGGGGTCTACAGCAACCTGTTCCTGATCAAGGATCAGACATTGCTGACCGCTGACCTGAGCCGTTGTGGTGTCGCTGGCGTCATGCGTGCCGAGCTGCTTGAGCAGGCAAATCAACTGGGTATCGCGTCCAGCATTCGCGATTTGCGCAGCATTGACCTGCAACACGCCGACGAAGTCTTTGTCTGTAACAGTGTCTATGGCATCTGGCCTGTCACGGGCTTCGAACAGCTGAGCTGGCCGGTCGGTCCGCTCACCCGTAAACTGCAACGCACAGCCCATGCGCTTCTGGATATCGCTTAGTGATTCGAAAATTATTGCTGTTGCTGGAAACCGGTATCGTCCTGGTGGGTCTTGGCCTGGGCGTGGCTTACTGGCAGCAGAAAGAGGCACTGCACCAACCCTTGAACGTCAGCCAGGAACAACTGCTGGACGTTCCTGCAGGTTCCACGCCGACCGGCCTGCTCAACCGCCTGCAAGCCGAGGGGGTGATCAAGGATGCGTTCTGGCTGCGCCTGTACTGGCGCTTCAATCTGGCGGACGAGTCGCTGCATAGCGGTGAGTACCGGATGACGCCGGGGATGGACGCCCAGGGCTTGCTTGCGCTGTGGCAGCGGGGCGAAGTGGTGCAGTACAGCGTGACCCTGGTCGAAGGCTGGAATTTCCGTCAGGTTCGAGCTGCTCTGGCCAAACAGCCCAAGCTGGAACAAACCCTCGCGGGCCTGACAGACGCGGAGCTGATGAGCAAAATCGGCCACCCGGACGTGTTCCCCGAAGGGCGATTCTTCCCGGATACCTACCGTTTCGTGCGCGGCATGAGTGATGCCGAATTGCTCAAGCAGGCCTATAAGCGGCTGGATGAAGTGCTGGATGAAGAATGGGCCAAGCGCTCGGCCGAGGCGCCGTACTCCAACCCTTATCAGGCGTTGATTATGGCCTCGCTGGTTGAAAAGGAAACCGGTGTGCCTCAAGAGCGTGGGCAGATCGCCGGGGTGTTCGTTCGCCGTCTTGAGCTGGGCATGCTGCTGCAGACCGACCCGACCGTGATCTATGGGCTGGGCGAGCGCTACAACGGCAAGTTGACCCGGGCTCATCTTCGCGAGCCTACCCCTTACAATACCTATGTGATTGCCGGTCTGCCACCGACGCCTATCTCGCTGGTCGGTCGTGAAGCGATTCATGCCGCGCTCAATCCGGTTGCGGGTAAAAGCCTGTACTTCGTCGCGCGCGGCGACGGCAGCCATGTGTTTTCCAACGACCTGGACGCTCACAATGCGGCCGTTCGCGAGTACCAACTCAAGCGCCGTGCAGATTACCGCTCCAGCCCGGCGCCTGCTGCTCCGGCAGCAACGCCTGAACCTGCGCCGGTCGTAACACCTGCAACCCCGGCCGAGCCGACGCCGCCTGTCGAGCCTGACGCGACCGTCGACGCGCCTGCAGCCCAAGGTGACGAGCCGCCTGCTGACAGTGCCGCTGCCCAGAGCGAGCAAAGCCCTAAATGAAGATGACTGAGGACTGCCTGTGACCGGCCTGTTCATTACCCTTGAGGGGCCGGAAGGCGCGGGTAAAAGCACCAATCGTGAATACCTCGCGAGCCGTCTGCGCACTGAAGGGATTGATGTTGTCCTGACCCGTGAGCCGGGCGGGACTCCACTGGCTGAACGTATTCGTGATCTGTTGCTGGCGCCCAGCGATGAGTCGATGCATGCCGATACCGAACTGCTGTTGGTTTTCGCGGCGCGGGCACAGCACCTGGCGCAAGTGATTCGACCGGCCCTGGCGCGTGGCGCCATTGTTTTATGTGATCGGTTCACGGATGCAACCTACGCCTATCAAGGCGGCGGGCGCGGTTTGTCCCAGGAGCGCATCGCCGTGCTGGAAGCCTTCGTTCAGGGTCAGTTGCGCCCGGACCTGACCCTGGTGTTCGATCTGCCGGTCGAGATCGGTCTGGCGCGTGCGTCTGCACGGGGTCAACTGGACCGTTTCGAGCAAGAAGGCCGGTCGTTTTTCGATGCCGTACGCAGTACCTATCTGAACAGGGCCAAGGCCGCGCCCGAACGCTATCGCCTGGTGGACGCGGCGTTGCCACTGGCTGAGGTTCAGCAATCCCTGGACGCTTTGCTGCCGCAATTGCTGGAGCTTTATCGCCGTGGCTGAGGCCTACCCCTGGCAGGACCAGCTCTGGCAGCAGATGGCCGGACGCGCCCAGCATGCCCACGCTTATCTGCTGCACGGCCCCATTGGCATCGGCAAGCGAGCATTGGCCGAGCGCTTGATGGCCACGTTGCTGTGCCAGCGCCCGCAGGGGCTGGATGCCTGTGGCCAGTGCAAATCCTGCATGCTGCTGGCGGCGGGCAGCCACCCGGATAATTACGTGCTGGAGCCCGAAGAGGCGGACAAGGCGATCAAGGTCGATCAGGTCCGTGATCTGGTGAGCTTTGTCGTGCAGACCGCGCAAATGGGCGGACGCAAGGTAGTGCTGATCGAGCCTGTGGAGTCGATGAACATCAATGCGGCCAACGCCTTGTTGAAGAGCCTCGAAGAACCTTCGGGTAACACTGTTCTGCTGCTGGTCAGCCACCAGTCGAGCAGATTGCTGCCGACCGTGAGAAGCCGCTGCGTGCAGCAGGCCTGCCCGTTGCCAAGTGAACAAATGAGTCTGGAGTGGCTGGCTCAGGCGCTGCCCGAGTGCAGCGAGGATGAGCGGCGCGAATTGCTGGTCCTGGCGGCAGGGTCGCCGTTGGCGGCCGTCAAGCTTCAGGCTCAGGGTGTGCGTGAGCAGCGCGCTCAGGTGGTCGACGGCGTCAAGAAGCTGCTCAAGCAGCAGCAATCGCCCACCCAGTTGGCTGAAGGCTGGAAAGATATTCCCTTGTTGCTGTTGTTTGACTGGTTCTGTGACTGGTCGAACCTGATTCTGCGTTATCAATTGACCGAAGATGAAGAGGGCCTCGGGCTGGCTGACATGCGCAAAGTGCTGCAATACCTGGGGCAGAAAACCGCTCAAGCCCGCGTGCTGGAGATTCAGGACTGGATCCTCGCGCAACGTCAGAAAGTCATGTCCAAAGCCAACCTCAATCGTGTGCTGTTGCTTGAAGCCTTGCTGGTGCAGTGGGCAGCGATGCCCCAACAACGTTAGGATTACTCATTCCCGATCCAAGGAGTTGTCATGAGCTTGCCGCTGAATTCCGGGCCACGTAATGGCATTTTATCCCTGACCATCAAGGACAAGTCTGTCCTGTACGCCGCCTACATGCCGTTCATCAAGAACGGCGGGCTGTTCATCCCCACCAGCAAAAGCTACAAGCTGGGTGATGAGGTGTTCATGCTGCTCAACCTGATGGATGAGCCGGAGAAGGTGCCGGTGGCGGGCAAGGTGACCTGGATTACGCCCAAGGGCGCTCAGGGCAACCGTGCAGCGGGCGTCGGCGTGCAATTCAATGACGGGGACAATACCGCGCGCAATCTGATTGAAACCTACCTGGCCGGTGCTTTGAAATCCGACCGTCCTACCCACACGATGTAGATGCCTGATTCCATGCTTGTAGATTCCCATTGCCACCTTGATCGTCTGGACCTCGTCGAGCACGCCGGCTCCCTGGATGCTGCGCTTGACGCAGCCCGGGCGCGGGGCGTTGGTCATTTTCTCTGTATCGGCGTCAGTGCCGATAACGCCGCAGCGGTCAAAAGCCTCGCTGAGCGTTATGACGACGTGGATTGTTCAGTGGGTATCCACCCGCTGGACCTGAAGCCCGGCGAAGCGCCCGCGCTGGACTGGCTGCTCGAGGAGTTGAACCATCCGCGGGTGGTTGCCATTGGCGAGACGGGTCTGGATTACCACTACGAACCTGAAGCGGCAGAGCTGCAACAGGCTTCGTTTCGTCTGCACCTTGAGGCCGCCAAGGTCACTGCAAAACCCGTGATCGTCCACACCCGGGGCGCGCGTGCCGACACCCTGGCGCTCTTGCGTGACGCGGCGTTGCCCCAGGGCGGCGTGCTGCACTGCTTCACCGAAGACTGGGACATGGCCAAAGCCGCGCTGGATCTGGGGTTTTATATCTCGTTGTCCGGGATTGTCACCTTCCGCAATGCCGACGCCCTGCGCGACGTCGCGCGTCAGGTGCCAGCCGATCGCTTGCTGGTTGAAACCGATTCGCCTTATCTGGCGCCGATTCCCTATCGCGGTAAACCGAATCTGCCGCAATACGTGCGGGAAGTGGCCGAGTTCCTGGCCATGCTGCGCGGTGAGTCGTATGACGATTTTGCAGCGATGACCACGGCCAACTTCGCGCGGCTGTTTCCCCTTGCCCATCTGAAGGGCTAGGGCTTCGACAGCCTGAATCCGGGCAAAAAAAACCCGGGTTCTGGGGGGTGAATCCGGGCTAAGACCATTAGGAGTAAACAAAGGTGCGCTATCCGTTGGCACCTTTACTGGCGCGTCACTTGGGGGGAGATGCCGCGCCAACGGTATAAGTATTGGCCAGTATTGCTGCGCGTCCAGTTGCTTTTGTACGGTTTTTAAACAGTTTTGGAATAGATCGGCAGCTGCTGAGGCCAATCTGGCGCTACGGCTACTGCTGCCCCTGTAGGAGGCGTCGAGGGCTGCGAATCGCGTTGTGTCACCCAGGCCGCATTCGCAATACTGCTGGCCTGTAACCCCCGCGTTCCACGCAGTTGCGTTGCCATGGTGGGATGATCCGTGCAATTTCGCGCCAGTTAGGCATAATACCGGGCTTCGATTTTGAGCCCCTACAGACCCTTTCCTATGCAAAAAGAACCTCGTAAGGTCCGTGAATTTCGCCGCCGCGAGCAGGAAATCCTCGACACCGCGCTAAAGCTTTTCCTTGATGAAGGGGAAGACAGTGTCACCGTCGAGATGATTGCGGATGCTGTGGGTATCGGCAAAGGCACCATCTATAAGCACTTCAAATCCAAGGCCGAAATCTATCTGCGCCTGATGCTCGACTACGAGCGTGATTTGAACGAGCTGCTGCACTCTGCTGACCTGGAAAAGGACAAGGAGTCGCTGTCCCGCGCCTATTTCGAATTCCGTATGCGTGATCCGCAGCGTTATCGGTTGTTCGACCGGCTCGAAGAAAAGGTCGTGAAAGGCAATCAGGTGCCAGAGATGGTCGAGGAACTGCACAAGATTCGCGCCTCGAACTTCGAGCACCTGACGCTGCTGATCAAAGGCCGTATCAACGAAGGCAAATTGGAAGACGTTCCGCCGTATTTCCACTACTGCGCAGCCTGGGCCCTGGTGCATGGCGCCGTCGCGCTTTATCACTCGCCGTTCTGGAGCAATGTGCTGGAAGATCAGGAAGGCTTCTTCCAGTTCCTCATGGATATTGGCGTGCGTATGGGCAACAAGCGCAAGCGTGACCCGGATGCGGTGACTGAAGTGGCTGCGGCTGAGCCCAAAAGCGATCCTGCTGACGTCTGATGCCGTCTGAAGTAAATCTGTGGGAGCGAACTCATTCGCGAAGAGGCCAGTACAGTCGATGTATCTTTATAGGCTTCAGTATTGCCTTCGCGAATGAATTCGCTCCCACAGAGTCCCCATCCCGCCGAAGTTTGCCCGCCTTTTTTATGCCCTGAGGCGCAGATTATTCGCCTCCATGGCCGCTCTGGCGCGGAAGCTGCATTCGCTGACCATTCGCCGGTTTTCCGTCACCGGCATTTGGGAGGGAATGATGCGTAGCCTGGTTCTGCTACTGGCGCTGTTGGCGTTGAATGGTTGTATGAGTGTCAGCGATATGGCCCAGGGCACTCGCGATCAACTCAGTGATGCGGGGATTCTCGATCACAGCAATACCCGGCGCCTGAGCAATTTCCGTCTGCAGGCCGACTCCTTCATTTATATAGCCCAGGGTGCCTTCGCGCCCCACGGCGCCGGGGCTCTTCCGCGGCAAAATGTGGTGGCTGAAGAAGCCTTCAATGGTTTTGTCGAGTATTTCCCCATGGTCCGCCGTGCCCGTGGGCCGCTGGGGCTGGACGAAGCCATGACCGAAGCCCGTTCCATGGGCGCTCATTACCTGCTCTATACCCGCTTTGCCAAGGCTGACGACCGCATCGGCAATACCGATGAGTGGTCTGATCAGGAGGCGGTTGATCGTCTCGGTATCGACAATGGCGTGATCCAGCTGATGGTCATCGAGACCAGCACCCGTTACCTGATCGACAGTGCACGGATTCATATCCGTGGCGGTTTGCTGACGCTGTACGACACCACCCCGGAAGATTTGCTTGCCCCGCCTCTTGAGGAATACGCTCGCAGTTTGTTGGGCGTCAGTCGTTAAGGAGCAAATCATGAGCGGTTCCGGCAAGGCCAACGATCTGTTCGCGCAGATCCCCAAGGGCAAAGGGTTGCCGCCTGTTCACCTGTGGAATCCGGATTTCTGTGGCGATATCGACATGCGTATCGCTCGGGACGGCACCTGGTACTACCTGGGCACGCCGATTGGGCGCAAGCCGATGGTCCGCCTGTTTTCGACCATCATGCGTCGCGACGGTGACGATTACTTCCTGATTACCCCGGTTGAAAAGGTGCGGATCACGGTCGATGACGCGCCCTTTGTGGCGGTCAGCCTGGATGTCGAAGGGGAGGGTGAGCAGCAGGTTTTGCGGTTCACCACCAACGTCGAGGATCAGACGGTGGCGGGCCCCGAACATCTGCTGCGGGTGGTCACTGATCCGGATACCGGCGAGCCTGCCCCCTACGTCAATGTCAGGGTCAATCTCGAAGCCCTCATCCATCGCAATGTGTTTTACCAGTTGGTAGAGCTGGCGGTTTCCCGCGAGATAGACGGGCAACGATGGCTGGGGGTGTGGAGTTCAGGACAGTTCTTTCCTGTGGGGCTGGAACCCTGACCGATAAATCGCTTGCTCAATTGCCTGCGCCAGACTGCGCGGTTAAAGTGCCGCTCCCCGTTTTACCAGAGGTTTTTGCATGGATCAGTCCTTTGATATTGCCGTGATCGGCGCCACCGGTACTGTCGGCGAAACCATCGTCCAGATTCTTGAAGAACGCGATTTTCCGGTCGCGCAGCTGCATTTGCTGGCCAGCATCGAATCGGCAGGCCATTCGGTGCCGTTCAGGGGCAAGAACGTGCGCGTGCGGGAAGTCGACGAATTCGACTTCAGCAAGGCCCAGGTCGCGTTCTTCGCTGCAGGCCCCGCAATTACCCGCAGCTACGCAGCGCGCGCCACGGCGGCGGGCTGTTCGGTGATTGATCTGTCGGGCGCACTGACCTCCGACCAGGCGCCGGGCGTGGTTCCTGAAATCAACGCCACACTGCTCGACTCGTTCGGCAAGCCGTTTCAGGTCAGCAGCCCGAGCGCTTCTGGCGCTGCGTTGTCGCTGACCCTGGCGCCCTTGCGTGAGGTTTTGGAAATCCTGCGCGTGAATGTCACTGCATGTCTGGCGGTGTCCAGCCAGGGCCGTGAGGGGGTTGCGGAACTGGCGCGTCAGACCACCGAACTGCTCAATGTGCGTCCGCTAGAGCCGCGCTTCTTTGATCGGCAGATGGCGTTCAACGTGCTGGCCCAGGTGGGCGCGCCAGACGCAGACGGCCATGCGCCACTGGAAAAACGTCTGGTCGCCGAGTTGCGTGAGTTGCTAGACCTGCCTTTACTCAGGGTGGCCACGACGTGCATCCAGGTGCCGGTGTTCTTTGGCGACAGCTTTACCGTGTCGCTTGAGACTGCGGCGCCCGTTGACCTTGTGGCGGTGAACAAGGCATTGGAAGCAGCCTCTGGTATCGAGCTAGTGGAAGAGGGCGATTACCCAACGGCGGTCGGTGACGCTGTAGGACAAGACGTCGTTTATGTAGGACGGGTGCGTAGCGGAATCGACGACCCATGTCAGCTCAATCTGTGGGTAACCGCTGACAATGTTCGCAAAGGTGCGGCCTTGAACGCTGTGCAGGTTGCTGAATTGTTGATAAAAGACTATGTGTAAAAGATACTTGGCAACAATTTGAAGAATCATTCTAGCCAGGCGTGTCCTCGACGCTGAGATGAGTGCTTTTCACTTTCTCGGCTACCGAGGAATTTTTAAACAAGGGATGGGCTATGGTTCAGGTTCGCAAACTGGTTTTAGCAATTGCCGCGGCTTCAGCGCTGTCATCGGGAATGGCGCAGGCGCTGGGCCTTGGGGAGTTGTCGGTCAAGTCGACCCTGAACCAACCGTTGGTAGCCGAGATTGAATTGACCGAAGCGCAGGGCCTCAATCCTGCGCAGGTGGTGCCAAGTCTGGCGACGACCGCTGACTTCGCTCAGGCCGGGATTACTCGTCAGGCTTTTCTCAACGACTTGACGTTCACGCCGGTGATCAATGCCAGCGGCAAAAGCGTCTTGCGCATCACCTCGACAAGGCCGGTACGTGAGCCTTTCGTAAAATTCCTGGTGCAAGTGCTCTGGCCTAACGGCCGTCTGCTGCGCGAGTACAGCCTGCTGCTGGATCCGCCCAAGTATTCGCCCGAGGCCGCAGCGGCAGCCGCAGCAGCTGCGAATCCGGCTGCTCCGGCACAATTGCCGAGTACGGCGCCGGCCACCACTGAGCCTGCGACCCCACCCCCAGCGCCTGCCCCGGAGCCTGCGGCACAGACGCCACCTGCCGCAGCCCCTGCGTCGGACGCAAAACCTGCTCTCTACACCACCAGCAATAACGACACGCTGTGGGAAATTGCCGAAAAGGTCCGCAATGGCGGCACTGTCCAGCAGACCATGCTGGCGATTCAGGCGTTGAATCCCAACGCCTTCATCGGTGGCAACATCAACCGTCTTAAAAAAGGCCAGGTGTTGCGCCTGCCCAATGCCGAGCAATCAAAGGTTCCTCCCCAGCCGCAGGCAATCACAGAAGTCGCGGCGCAAAACCAGGCCTGGCGTCAGGGGCGCAGCACCCCGACGGGCGCTCGCCAACTGGACGCCACGCGCCGCGACCGTGCGGGCTCCGCGCCTTCGCAGGTGGAGGCCAAAGACAATCTGAGCCTCGTCTCAGCAGGTTCCAATAGCGCCAACGGCGCGGCGGGTGACAAGAATCTGGCCAACAAGCTGGCTGTGGCTGAGGAAAACCTCGATACGGCGCGTCGCGATAACGCCGAACTGAAAAGCCGCATGAATGACCTGCAAAGCCAGCTCGACAAAATGCAGCGTCTGATTCAGCTCAAAAGCGATCAACTGGCCAAGATGCAGGCTTCAGGCGCCGTGGTTCCAGCGACTGCGCCAGCCACTCCAGCTACTCCAGCCGCCAATCCGTCCATGCCTGCAGCTTTGGCCGCCCCGCCCGGCTCGCCGGAAGCCGCCGCCAAGCCACCCGGTGAAATTGCCCCGGAAGACGCTTTGCCAGCGGGTGCCGCTCAAGTCACCACGCCTGGCATGGAGACACCGTTGGTGGTTGATCCGGCTGCGGTGCAGGATGCCGAAGAGCAGGATCCGTTCAAACAGCTGCTGAACAACCCGATCGTGCTCGGCATCATCGGTGGCGCAGTGGTGTTGTTGCTGCTGCTGTTGATGCTGTTCCTGGCGCGTCGCCGCAACGCCAAGGCTGAAGCCGAGAAGCATCGCCGTATGGCTCGTGCGCTGGCTGAAGAGTCCGAGTTTGTATCGGACATGGACATGGAGCTGCCACAGGCCAGTTTTGACGGCCTGGATGTTCCGCCGCCGGGTGTGCGAATGGCGCCAGCCGCTGCCGCTGCAGGTGTGGCGGCTAAAGAGCGTCCTGCCGATCCGCTGGTGCAGGCTGAAATCCATATTGCCTATGGCCGCATGAATCAGGCGGTCGAGCTGCTGGAAGAGTCCGTCAAGGTCGACCCGACTCGCGATGATATTCGCCTCAAGCTGATGGAAATCTACGCCGAGCAGGGCAACACCAAAGCGTTCGCTGCACATGAGCGCAAAGTGGTGGCCCGGGGAAAGAATCAAGCTGAGGTCGAGCAGCTAAAAGATAACAACCCGACCATCGCCGCTGCCGCCGTCACTGCAGCAGCTGCAACCGCGACTGCCGCAGCATTGGCAGCCGAGATGGACGCCAAATACGTTGAAAGCCTGCTGCTCGATGAGCAGGAGCCAGAACCTGAGGCCGTAGCGGCTGAGCCAGCGCCACAACCTGAGCCGGAAACGGCTCCGATGGTCGATGCTGACGATCAGAACAACGATTTTGACTTGAGCATGGATGATCTGGAGCAGGCTGCGCCTGAGCAAGTGGCCGAGCCTGAGCCGGAGTTGCCAGCCAGTGAGTTCGAGCTTGATGCGCCGGTTGTCGCGGCAGATGAGCCGAGTTTCGAAACCTTGCTCAGGCAGCAAAACGAAGCGGTAGCGGTCAACACGCCGGATGATCTGGACGATTTTGATCTGGACCTGACTGAAGACGAGCCTGCGCTGACCACCGAGGACGATTTCCTGCTCAGCCTGGAAAACGACCCGCTGGACCTGGGTGAAACGCCGACTGCTGCTCCACAGCCCGAGCCAGAACTGGAACATGATCTGGATCTTCCGGACGATTTTGATCTGTCGCTGGCTGACGAGATCGAGACCGATCAGGCCACTCAGGCCTTTGCTTCGGAAATCGACGACGTCAACGCTGAACTGGAGCGCCTGTCGCAGAACCTGGAAAGCCCGCCGATAGCCGAGCCATTCCAGACGCCAAGTTTTACGGCCGACGACATGGCAGCCATGGAGGACGAACCTGAGTTCGACTTCCTTTCCGGTACCGACGAGGCCGCAACCAAACTCGATCTGGCCCGGGCCTACATCGAGATGGGTGACAGCGACGGCGCGCGGGATATCCTCGATGAGGTGGTCACCGAGGGCGATGACAGCCAGAAAACCGAGGCCAGAGAGATGCTCGGTCGTCTGGTCTGATTCAGCTCTGCTACACAGCAACGGCCGCTTATGCGGCCGTTTGCATTTAAAGTGCCCAGACGTGGCGTCTTTTTTCGACGGCCCTATAATGGCCGCCATTTCGCAAACCGACAGGCTTTAACTTCTTGGCGAACATAGACACTCCGGCGGCCGAAATGGCTGCTGATGGCTTTTTCCGAATTGCGCTCGGGGTCGAATACAAGGGCTCGCGATACTGCGGCTGGCAGCGTCAGGCATCCGGCGTGTTGACCGTGCAGGAAACCCTCGAAAACGCGTTGTCAAAGGTGGCCGACTCACCCGTGTCGCTGATGTGCGCCGGCCGGACCGATGCGGGCGTGCACGCCTGTGGCCAGGTGGTGCATTTCGACACCCGTGCCGAACGCTCCTTGAAGGCCTGGGTGATGGGCGCCAATATCAACCTGCCTCACGACATCAGCGTGAGCTGGGCCAGGGTCATGCCCGCCGATTTCCATGCGCGCTTCAAAGCCATCGCCCGGCGTTATCGCTACGTCATCTACAACGATCAGATCCGACCCGCGCACCTGAACCAGGAAATCACCTGGAATCACCGGCCGCTGGATGTCGAACGCATGGCCGAGGCTGCGCAGTATCTGGTCGGTACCCATGATTTCAGCGCATTCCGGGCCGGGCAATGCCAGGCCAAGTCGCCGATCAAGCAATTGCACCATCTGCGGGTGACGCGGCACGGCAAGATGATTGTCATTGATGTGCGCGCCAATGCCTTCCTGCATCACATGGTTCGCAACATTGCCGGGGTGCTGATGACCATCGGTACCGGCGAGCGGCCGATCGAGTGGGCCCGGGATGTGCTGGAAAGCAAGGTACGGCGCACTGGCGGGGTCACGGCCCATCCGTTTGGTCTTTATCTGGTTCAGGTGGAGTATCGCGACGAATTCCCGTTGCCGGATCGCTACATCGGGCCGCATTTTCTGACAGGTTTCTCGGAATTGGACGGCTGACGCTCGGTGCAGCATTTGCTAATATCCGGGCCTTTCCCGAAAGGCTTGAGGTCATTTACATGTCAGCCGTTCGCAGCAAGATCTGCGGTATTACCCGCATAGAAGATGCGCTGGCCGCTGTTGAAGCGGGTGCCGACGCCATCGGTTTTGTGTTCTACCCTAAAAGCCCAAGGGCCGTTACCGTGCATCAGGCTCGGGCGATCATCGCTGCGTTGCCGCCTTTCATCAGTACGGTGGGGCTGTTCGTCAACGCCAGCCGCTGTGAGTTGAACGAGATGCTCGACGCCGTGCCTCTGGACCTGCTGCAGTTCCACGGCGATGAGACGCCAGAGCAGTGCGAGGGTTATCATCGCCCGTTCATCAAGGCGCTGCGCGTGCAGGCCGGTGACGATATTGCCGGCAGTTGCCGGGCTTATGCCAAAGCCAGCGGTATCCTGCTGGATACGTTTGTCTCGGGCGTGCCGGGTGGTACCGGTGAAACATTTGACTGGGCATTGATTCCGGACAATCTGGACAAGCCGATTATCCTGGCGGGCGGATTGACCTCTGCCAATGTCGCCCAGGCCATCTCCCAGGTTCGCCCTTATGCGGTTGATGTCAGTGGCGGGGTCGAAAAAAGCAAAGGCATCAAGGATCATGACAAGATCCGCGCGTTCATGAGCGCGGTGCATGGCGCCTGATGGCGGGTTAACCGGGTTGCACGTACGATGTGACGGCTTTTGACCGACCATCGTCCACAACCCTGTCTGCGCCGCATGCGGGCAGTCTGAATTTTGCGAGGCGAGGGCGGCAGCATCCCCTGGTCACGATTGAAAAAGAGTCACGATTGAAGTTGCACGCCTTGCAGGTCTAGCCCTACGGCGGCCGCAGGCGGCAGCTCCAAGCCATTTACGAATTTAGCTCAAGGGCATGCGCAGGCGCTCAGTCGCCCCGCGTTCGAGCCATCGGTACTGGAGAAACAAAGCATGAGCAACTGGTTGGTAGACAAGCTGATCCCCTCGATCATGCGTTCCGAGGTCAAGAAAAGCTCGGTCCCCGAAGGCCTCTGGCACAAGTGCCCGTCCTGTGAAGCGGTGCTTTATCGTCCAGAGCTGGAGAAGACCCTGGACGTCTGCCCCAAGTGCAACCACCACATGCGCATCGGTGCGCGTGCGCGTCTGGACATTTTTCTGGATGCCGAAGGCCGTGCCGAAATCGGTGCAGACCTGGAGCCGGTGGATCGCCTGAAGTTTCGCGACAGCAAGAAGTACAAGGATCGCCTGACTGGCGCGCAGAAGCAGACCGGCGAAAAAGACGCCCTGATTTCCATGAGCGGCTCATTGCTGGGCATGCCGGTTGTGGCCTGTGCGTTCGAATTCTCCTTCATGGGCGGCTCGATGGGCGCCATCGTCGGTGAGCGTTTTGTACAAGCGGCCAACTATGCGCTGGAAAAACGCTGCCCGATGATCTGCTTCGCCGCATCCGGTGGTGCGCGGATGCAGGAAGCGCTGATTTCCCTGATGCAGATGGCCAAAACCTCTGCTGTTCTGGCGCGCTTGCGTGAAGAAGGCCTGCCGTTCATTTCCGTGCTGACCGATCCGGTCTACGGTGGTGTATCCGCGAGTCTGGCGATGCTGGGGGACGTGATCGTTGCCGAGCCTAAGGCGCTGATCGGTTTCGCCGGTCCGCGCGTGATCGAGCAGACCGTTCGTGAAAAGCTGCCGGAAGGCTTCCAGCGCAGTGAGTTCCTGCTGGATCACGGCGCTATCGACATGATCATTCATCGCCAGGAGCTGCGTCAGCGCCTGGGCAACCTGCTTGCACAGATGATGAACCTGCCTACGCCCAAATTCGTGGCGCCGGTTATCGAACCCATCGTCGTTCCGCCGGCTCCGGCTACCGTATGACCCCAGGATCCCTGGGCGACTGGCTCGCTTACCTGGAGCAATTGCACCCGTCGGCCATCGACATGGGGCTGGATCGGTCGCGACAGGTGGCGCAGCAGCTGGGTCTGACCCGACCTGCGCCTCGGGTCATCACCGTCACGGGCACCAATGGCAAGGGGTCTACCTGCGCGTTCCTGGCTTCATTGCTCCAGGCTCAGGGCCTGAAAGTCGGCGTCTACAGCTCTCCGCATCTGCTGCGCTACAACGAGCGGGTGCAGGTGCAGGGCGTTGAAGCCACGGACCTTGAGCTGTGTGACGCGTTCGCTGCCGTTGAAGCGGCCCGCGGTGATGTCACCCTGACCTACTTCGAGATGGGCACCCTGGCTGCATTCTGGTTGTTCGAGAAAGCCGCGCTGGATGTCGCTGTGCTTGAAGTCGGTCTTGGCGGTCGCCTTGATGCGGTCAACCTGGTTGATTCCGATATCGCGGTGGTCACCAGTATTGGCGTCGATCACGCTGACTGGCTGGGTGACACCCGCGAATCGGTAGCCTTCGAGAAGGCCGGGATTTTCCGTGCAGGCTGCCCTGCGGTGTGCGGCGATCCGTTGCCGCCGACTCCGTTACTGGACAAGGCCCAAGAGTTGAATTGCCCGCTATGGGTCAGAGGGCGCGAGTTCGACCTTTCGATCACTGACCGGCAGTGGAGCTGGCTGGGCCAGGACGGGCAGGGGCAGCGGGTTGAACTGCATGACTTGCCGTTGCTCGACTTGCCCATGGAGAACGCCGCATTGGCGCTTCAGACCTTCCTGTTGCTAGGGATCGCCTGGGAGCCTGAGCAGATTCGTGCGGCGCTGGACGCAACCCGTATCACCGGCCGTCTTGATCGTCGCTCGTTTACCTGGCATGGCAAGCGACTCAATCTGCTTCTGGATGTGGGTCATAACCCCCATGCCGCGCAGTTTCTGGCCAGTCGTCTGGCGCAGCGCGCTATTACGGGCCAACGTTTTGCCGTGTTCGGCTTGCTGGCCGACAAGGAGCTGGAAGGCGTCGTGGCCGAGCTCGCTTCGAGTATCGATAACTGGGCCGTTGCTCCGTTGCCGACCTCCCGCAGTCGCCCGGCAGCCGATTTACAGGCGGCGCTCCAGAACCTTGGGGCGAACGTGACGTCTTATCAGAGCGTCGCGTTGGCACTGGAGGCTCAGTGCGCGCACGCCACGGCCGATGACGAAATTTTGCTGTTCGGGTCTTTTTACTGTGTAGCCGAGGCCCTGGAATGGTTGACCCGGCACGCCAAAGAGGAAGCTGCAAATGGCACTGCTGGATAACGTATTCAAACAGCGAATGGTTGGCGCTCTGGTGCTGATTGCCGTGGCGGTGATTTTCCTGCCGATGCTGTTCACGCGGCAGGATGAAACCCACCACGTTCAGGTGGACGCGCCTGCTGCGCCGCAAGCGCCCGTGGCGCCTCAGGTTCAGGTCGAGCCAGTACCGGTGCCGGAGCCTCAGGCATTGCCGCAAGAGCCGGTCCCCACGGACGATGACCTGAGCGACCAGGCCCAGCCACCGTCGATGCCCATCGCACCTGCACCGCCAGCGGCCAAGCCAGTGACGCCGTCTGCGGCTGCTGCGCAAACTGCTCCTGCAGCGAAACCAGCAACCAAGCCTGCCACTGCACCAGCCACTCCCGCTGCGCCGGCCACGGCGCCTGCCGCTGCGGCCGCCAAACCTGCAGTGCCGAGCGGCGTGGATGCCAACGGCCTGTCGGTGAGCTGGTCGGTGCAGCTGGCGAGCATGTCCAACCGTGCCAATGCCGACAACCTGCAGAAAACGCTTCGCACCCAGGGCTATAACGCTTACATCCGCACCGCTGATGGCGTGAACCGGGTGTTCGTCGGCCCGTTGATCGAGCGCGCGGAGGCTGATCGCCTGCGTGATCAGCTCGACAAACAGCAGAAACTCAAGGGTATTGTGGTGCGCTTCCAGCCTGAGCGCGGCTGACACTTTTGAGGTGATTGCATGCCTGCCGGAAATCTCGCTTACCGGCAGGTCGGCGCTCTGCTAAAATGCGCCGCCTTATCTGTTCGCAGGCTCAAACGTGCCCTTTACCCCGGTCGACTGGGCGATCCTCGGGATCGTCGTCATCTCCGCTCTGATCAGTCTCAAGCGCGGCTTCGTCAAAGAAGCCCTGTCGCTGGTGACCTGGATCATTGCAGGTGTCGTCGCCTGGATGTTCGGCGCGGGCTTATCGGTTTATCTGGTCAATTACATCGAAACGCCGTCGTTTCGGGTTATTGCGGCCTGTACTATCCTATTCGTCGCCACCTTGCTGGTTGGCGCAATGATCAACTTTCTCATCGGAGAACTGATTCGAGTCACCGGGCTTTCCGGGACTGATCGTTTTCTCGGCATGGTCTTTGGCGCAGCGCGCGGAGGCTTGCTTGTCGTAGTGGCAGTCGGGCTGTTGAGCCTGGGGCCGGTGCAACAGGATCAATGGTGGCAGCAATCGAGGTTGTTGCCGCAATTTCTCATGGTCGCTGACTGGTCGAAAAACCTGATTCTCGGGATGTCCAGCAAGTGGCTCGCCAGCGGCATCAGCGTACCTGCTGAACTGCCGTTCAAGGATCATCTCCTGCCGCCTACAATGCCGCAGGAAGTGATCGGTAAATCCAGTACCACTAAGTAGGGGTTGTGTCGCATGTGTGGCATCGTCGGTATCGTCGGTAAGTCGAACGTCAATCAGGCGCTGTATGACGCGCTCACCGTCCTCCAGCACCGCGGCCAGGACGCTGCCGGTATCGTAACCAGCCACGACGGCCGGTTATTCCTGCGCAAGGACAACGGGTTGGTCCGTGATGTGTTCCACCAACGCCATATGCAGCGTCTGGTCGGGCACATGGGGATCGGCCATGTGCGTTATCCAACAGCGGGCAGTTCGACTTCGGCCGAAGCTCAGCCTTTCTATGTCAACTCGCCTTACGGCATCACGTTGGCCCACAACGGCAACCTGACCAACGTTGAGCAACTGGCCAAGGAGATTTACGAATCTGACCTGCGCCACGTGAACACCAATTCCGATTCGGAAGTGCTGCTCAATGTCTTCGCCCATGAACTGGCCGTGCGTGGCAAGTTGCAGCCCACCGAAGAAGACATCTTCGCTGCTGTGACCGACGTGCATAAGCGCTGCCGTGGTGGTTACGCCGTGGTCGCGATGATCACCGGTTACGGCATCGTCGGTTTCCGCGACCCGGATGCGATTCGTCCGATCGTATTCGGTCAGCGTCACACCGATGAAGGCGTGGAGTACATGATCGCCTCGGAAAGCGTTTCCCTGGACGTACTCGGCTTCACGCTGATTCGCGACCTGGCGCCGGGCGAAGCGGTTTACATCACTGAAGATGGCAAGCTGCACACGCGTCAGTGCGCGACCAACCCAAAATACGCACCGTGCATCTTCGAGCACGTCTACCTGGCGCGTCCGGATTCGATCATCGACGGCATCTCGGTCTACAAGGCGCGTCTGCGCATGGGCGAGAAGCTGGCCGACAAGATCATGCGCGAGCGTCCGGATCACGACATCGACGTGGTCATCCCGATTCCGGACACCAGCCGTACGGCTGCGCTGGAACTGGCCAACCACCTGGGCGTCAAGTTTCGCGAAGGCTTCGTCAAGAACCGTTACATCGGCCGCACTTTCATCATGCCAGGTCAGGCTGCGCGGAAAAAATCCGTGCGCCAGAAGCTCAATGCCATCGAGCTTGAGTTCCGCGGCAAGAACGTGATGCTGGTCGACGACTCCATCGTGCGTGGCACCACCTGCAAGCAGATCATCCAGATGGCTCGCGAAGCCGGTGCCAAGAACGTTTATTTCTGTTCCGCCGCGCCAGCCGTTCGTTACCCGAACGTCTACGGCATCGACATGCCAAGCGCTCACGAGCTGATTGCCCACAACCGCACCACGCAAGACGTGGCCGATCTGATCGGCGCCGACTGGCTGATCTATCAGGACCTCAATGACCTGATCGAAGCCGTCAGCGGCAGCAAGAAGATCAAGATCGACAACTTCGACTGCTCGGTTTTCGATGGCAAGTACGTGACCGGTGATATCGACGAGCATTACCTGAACAAGATCGAGCAGGCGCGCAACGACGCTTCCAAGGTCAAGACTCAGGCCGTGAGCGCGATCATCGATCTGTATAACAACTAATCATCAGGGAGAGGGCGCATGACTCAGGAATGGGATGCCGGTCGGCTGGACAGCGACCTTGAGGGCGTAGGGTTCGACACACTTGCAGTGCGTGCCGGGCAACACCGCACGCCGGAAGGCGAGCATGGCGATCCGATGTTCTTCACCTCCAGTTACGTGTTCCGCACGGCTGCCGACGCGGCCGCGCGCTTCGCCGGTGAAGTGCCCGGCAACGTTTATTCGCGCTACACCAACCCGACGGTGCGTTCTTTCGAAGAGCGTATTGCGGCGCTCGAAGGAGCGGAGCAGGCGGTGGCGACGGCCACTGGCATGGCTGCGATCATGGCAGTGGTCATGAGCCTGTGCAGTGCCGGCGACCATGTGCTGGTGTCGCGCAGTGTGTTTGGCTCGACCATCAGCCTGTTCGAGAAGTACTTCAAGCGTTTCGGCGTTGAAGTCGACTATGTCCCGCTGGCCGAACTGGCTGGGTGGGAGGCTGCCATCAAGCCCAACACCAAACTGCTGTTCGTCGAGTCGCCGTCCAATCCGTTGGCGGAGCTGGTCGATATCGCCGCGCTGGCTGAAATCGCTCACGCCAAGGGCACAATGCTGGTTGTCGATAACTGCTTCTGTACACCTGCGCTGCAGCAGCCATTGTTGTTGGGGGCTGACGTGGTGGTGCATTCGGCTACCAAGTTCATCGATGGCCAGGGCCGTTGCATGGGCGGTGTGGTCGCCGGTCGCAGCGAACAGATGAAAGAAGTGGTCGGTTTCCTGCGCACTGCCGGGCCAACCCTGAGTCCGTTCAATGCCTGGATCTTCCTCAAGGGGCTGGAAACCTTGAACCTGCGCATGCGCGCTCATTGTGCCAGCGCTTTGGAACTGGCCCAGTGGCTCGAGCAGCAGGACGGCATCGAGAAAGTGCATTACGCCGGTCTCGAAAGCCATCCTCAACACGCGCTCGCACAGCGTCAGCAGAAGGGTTTCGGCGCGGTCGTGAGCTTTGAGGTCAAAGGTGGCAAAGAGGGTGCCTGGCGTTTCATTGATGCCACGCGTTTGATTTCCATCACGGCCAATTTGGGCGACAGCAAGACCACTATTACCCACCCGAGCACCACGTCCCACGGGCGTCTGGCGCCTCAGGAACGTGAAGCTGCAGGGATTCGCGACAGCCTGATCCGGGTTGCCGTAGGGCTGGAAGATGTTGCCGACCTGAAGGCGGACCTTGCCCGAGGCTTGGCGGCACTGTGAATGATTGGGTCATGCCGGCCACCACGACCAGCAATGGTCGGGTGGCGCTGGTCACCGGTGCTGCCCGCGGGATTGGTCTGGGGATTGCGGCCTGGCTGATCGCCGAAGGCTGGCAGGTTGTGCTGGTTGACGTTGATCGCGGGCGCGGTGAGTTGGTCGCTCAGGCTTTGGGCGCCAACGCCACCTTCATCGCAATGGACGTGGCCAGTGAGGATCAGGTTGCCGCGGGTGTGGCCCAGGTGATCGGTCAGTTCGGACGCCTGGATGCACTGGTCTGCAACGCGGCAATCGCCGACCCGCATAACAGCACCCTGGAAAGCCTCAGCCTTGCCCACTGGAACCGAGTGCTGGCGGTGAACCTGAGTGGCCCAATGTTGCTGGCCAAGCACTGCGCGCCCTATCTGCGTGCTCACGCTGGCACCATCATCAATCTGGCCTCGACCCGCGCTCGTCAATCAGAAGCCGATACAGAGGCTTATGCGGCGAGCAAGGGCGGCCTGCTGGCATTGACGCACTCGCTCGCGATCAGCCTTGGGCCCGAGATCAGAGTCAACGCCGTCAGCCCCGGCTGGATCGATACCCGTGATGCCGCTGTGCGACGCGCTGAGCCTCTCTCAGAGGCCGATCACGCGCAGCACCCGGCTGGCAGGGTAGGGACTGTTGAAGACGTCGCAGCGATGGTTGCCTGGCTGTTGTCCAGAAATGCAGGATTTGTCACCGGCCAGGAGTTCGTGGTCGACGGCGGCATCAGCAAGAAGATGATCTACCTGTAGGAGCTGCAAGCGACAAGAGAAAAGCGAGCCGTTCGGTTCGCTTTTTTTGTTTCTGGCTTGCAGCTCGACGCTTGCCGCTTGAAGCTGCTTTTTTGCTTCTTCTAAAAAAAACTTCAAGCAGGCTATTGACTTAGGTTCGTTAGGTGCGTAAATTTCGCGGCCTCAACGAAGCAAAGGGTGATTAGCTCAGCTGGGAGAGCAGCTGCCTTACAAGCAGCGGGTCGGCGGTTCGATCCCGTCATCACCCACCACTTCGTGAGTTTCAATGTTGCAACATTGAAAGGTTACACAGCGACACCGGACGCAAGTCCACCGACAAGCAGCGGTAGTTCAGTCGGTTAGAATACCGGCCTGTCACGCCGGGGGTCGCGGGTTCGAGTCCCGTCCGCTGCGCCATATTTTACGGATCAGGTCAGCCTGGTCTGCGATTGAAAAGCCTCAAGGCTGATCAGTCAGGGTTACAACGAAACAGTTTCTCGAAAGACTGTTTCAACGATTCAAACGGACGAAAGTTCGAGCGATACGCAGCGGTAGTTCAGTCGGTTAGAATACCGGCCTGTCACGCCGGGGGTCGCGGGTTCGAGTCCCGTCCGCTGCGCCATACGTAGCTTCGAGGCCCTTGAACTCCTTGAAGCGAAAGAAAGCGACCTTAACGGGTCGCTTTTTTTTTGCTCTTTTTTTGAGGTAAATGCTGGAGCTAATGGGCGGCGAAGCGCCGAACGACCGCCACGCAAAAGCGGTGCGCGCGTACCCGCGACTTCTAGCACCTTTTATTGCAAGAGTGTGGTCGGTTGGAGCGAGTGACAGCTGGGCAGGTCATATTTACGCGCTGAGCTAAAGATGGGTCGTAACTGTCGTAAGCAAGTACTTTATTTTCGGTAGTCTCCGATCCTGACTCAGGAGATTTGCAATGATTCGACGCGCTTGTCTGACCGCTCTATTGGCATTGACTGTATCAAGTGCCTTTGGCGCCCCCCGCTATGATCATCTTTATGCGTTCGGTGACAGCTACTCCGACAACGGTGCGGGTGAAAGCTTTACCAAAGCCTTGAGCACGCAGAAGGTCAAGGATGCGCAAGAACTACCTGGCTCTTTATATTGGAAGGGCCGTTGGAGCAATGGCCCCACCGCCGTAGAGAACGTGGCCAGCGCTCTGAAAGTGCCCTTGACCGATTACGCGATTGGCGGCGCCAAGAGCGGTAACGGCAATTACTATGCCTGGATGCAGCCCTCTCGCGACACCGGTGTTTTCGGGCAAATCGCCGAACACCTGAAGGCCGCTAAAACACACAAGGCGGATCCGAATGCGCTCTATTTCATTTTCATCTCCGCCAACGACTTTTTTGAATGGGCCGATTTTTCGCACCCGGAGTCGATTGACGTGCTGAGCCAGAACAGCGTGGCGAACATAAAGAAGGCCACCGAAATGCTGATTGCTGCGGGCGCCAGGCATGTCATGGTGGTTGGCAGCACGGATTTGAGCCATGTGCCGGCTGTGGTGCAGGGCAATCAAGTCAAGAATGCGGAGGCGTACCAGCGGATACTCGGACGAAAACTGCCGGAAGTGCTGACATCATTGGCTAAAGCCCAGCACGTCAGTCTCATCTATTTTGATCACTTGGCTTTCAGCAACATGCTTCGCGCGGCGCCCGATGTGGCGGGGTTCAAGAATATGGATTCCCCTTGCCAACCCACCTACCCAGAGGTCAAAGCGGCCTGTGGCAATCCAGACACTTACTATTACTGGGATGAGTGGCACCCGACCCGCAAAGTCCACGCTTTGGCCGCTGCAGCGATGCTTGAAACACTAAAAGCCAGCCGTTGAGACGCTGACGCGGTTGCCGGCTCGGCAGGTCGGTGGAATTGAGCAGGTGCTGTCGCACCCGTGGACGGGAGCCTGGCAGTCTGGAACCCCTTGAGGAAAGCGACATGATCCGGCTGGCCCAAGCAAGTGATGAGTTCGATATCAGAAAGTGCGCTGAGCAAGCCTACGCTCGTTATGTGCCAGTGATCGGGCGCAAGCCAGCCCCGATGGTCGCCGATTTCATCACGCAGATAGCGGCAGGCGTGGTCTATGTTGCGACAGACGACCAAGCCAGGTTTCAGGGCTTTATTGTGTTCTATGTCCCGTCCTGAATAAGGTTTACACCTTCTGACCTTTCCTCAGGAGGATTCAATGGATTCGGGCAAAAGGCGCAGCCAGCGCGACTACACGCTAGCCTTTAAATTATCGGTCGTAGACCAGGTTG
>Ga0247734_1000565_pt1 | contig 31492 bp, 18 predicted proteins | sample UWRJL103311B2_FD_180933 | JGI IMG/M metagenome (GOLD analysis project Ga0247734, IMG submission 180933) | Plant litter microbial communities from Arlington Agricultural Research Station in Wisconsin, United States - UWRJ-L103-311B-2 | ecosystem: Environmental > Terrestrial > Plant litter >...
ATAAGAAGACGAATAAGGGGGGAAATTTAGGACCAAAACTCTCCTTCCTCTGACATCAAATAACTCGAACATGGGTTCCCCTCGCCCAAGCTCACGCACCCTGGAGCTCGAATTTCTCAACTCAGTCAGCTAGTACGTAACCAAAAGCGCACCATCCAGTCCTTCCGAAATCCCTTTCTTTTCTCTTATGTGTTGGATTCGCCATCTCCGAGCCCTCGTCCCCATCTCCAAACAAATAATTCTGACATCGAATTGCCTAGCCTCGCCTGCACGGCCACCGTTCTGATTGGAGCGCGCGCAACACAATAATCAAGGTTCATTTAGGTAAAGTGATCTTGGATCTTGGAGTTTGGTTGGCAACCTCTTCTACCCCAGCAAGACCCAAGGAAGCAAAGCAAAGCAAGCAAAAAGCAAAGCAAAGCCCAGCCAGCCCAGCCCGTTCAAAGCTTGCCTTGTTTCGCTTCGGCTTCACTTCGCCTCGCCTGTCCTCTCCTGAAAAGCATCCTCCATCCCAACCATCCCAACCATCCCAAGGATGGGGAAACCAGAAAGAACCACCTGACCCTTTGGATTTCCCTTTCGACCCTTATCTAGCTTTGACTAGCAATGGCCATGCCGATGGATAGTGTCTTCCGTGCCTATTTGGGGTAATTTGTGCCTATCTAAGTTTACTTTTCCCCGGCGGACTATCTCCACATCCCATTTTCACGTCCAGGCCAATGTCAATAGTATAGTAATGTCCATGTGCGTCGTTCGCTGCCCCCTCCCCCTCCCCTCCCCCTCAAAATCCAGATAATGCGGGGGAAAGCCACATCCACTTGTGCATTGCTGCCCCCGGACCTAGGTACCGCAAGCAATTCCAGTATCTATCCACAATCCAAAGGTCACGCCTTCGAGGAATCCTTCCCAGGAGTTCTACATTTTAAGTCTCTTGCAGTACAGTACAGCTGCTGGATTGTCTACGCACCTTGAGAAATTTGGTTGCGAAACGTCATCCCGGTATCACATCTTCCACAATCTGCGCCCGGTAGCAAATCACCTTCCCGCGGCTGCGTCTACATGTCAGATACCTATCCATTGAGCAGGATTCGTGTGGTTGCATTGCATTGCATCACCACCGCCCAACATCGTGTCATCGATCCGGGGTAAATAAGCCTCCTGTTGCTTCCTCTTATCCCTCAATCTCGTCCAATCAAAACATGCTCCTCGACAAATACGCAGTGCGAAGCCCAAAGCCCGAGCTCAAAGCTCAAACACCGAGGTTACACCAACAGGGAGAGGGGAGAGGTAAAAATGACGTTTCGTTCTGTCCCGAGAATCACTTATTAGGTTTGTGTTGCGACGCTTCTCCGCGGAAGGACCCTTTCTGCTTTGTTTAGAGTTTTGTTGGTGATTTTAGTTTGCCTTAAGTTTAACGGTGCCGGGCCGCCCGGCGAGGATAGGATAGAGTGAGAGTGATCGGATTGGATGATAGGAAACATTGACGGAGTTTTATTACAATATCCAGCAATATCGGAAGTCTGACTGATAGACCACCAGGTGTGTGAGGCTGAGCGATATGCTATAATCCATCAGGGTTGAAATCAAATCATGGCTTAATAACGGTAGAACTTAATCGCAATGTTCTGACAGCGATGGCTTTGCAGACATAAAATTGCTCTCAGTTCATCCAACTACTATTTTATAAAATAAACAATAAACCGCCAGCACCGCTGTGAGATCCATAAACACGGACACAAACTCGGGGGTCGAATCGAACATCAACAACGACGACAGCATGCTATAAGGAAGACGGAAAACCAGCGCACATTCGATCTAGTATCGTATCCATCCTAATTGTGCGCGTCCTGCTTAATCACTAACAAGAACCCGGCATAGAAGTGCCGTCGACGCTACCATGCTACTATCTCGTAACAAAAACTCCACGCTCACCACCTCATCAGCTCGAGCGTCCAAACCCCCTTGGAGAAGCGTCAATATGCGGCAGAGACTGTCTGATGGAAAAGCTGCCGCTTTTTAAAGAAAGATTATCAGCTCCTAGGGAGGAGAGGCTTAAGCACCGCCGTGGGAAGTCCCGATCCCGGAGTTAAGCTCCGCGAGACCCAAGGATATATCAGAAGTGCAGTTTTGAGAAATCATGCTGAGAAGGGCCGGTAGGTATGGATGGTAATTACAAAAGGGAAAAATAAATTGCAATCGCGAAGATCTATATCGCTTAGATCTATGACCTATTTTCGAGCTGCGGTAATGTATGTACTCAGCAGGTAGCGAGCAACCAATATCCCTGAGGAAAAGGAGATATATCGTGAACTGGACGACAAAAGGGACATAAAACCCCGGCTCGCATTAATTTTGCTCATCTCAAAGATCTCAAAGATCCCATTTGCCATGGTCCATTTGCCATTGGTTGTCAAGCCTAGGGGAAATTGGTATCAACTATATATAGCCTTCCAAGGGAAGGCAGAAGTGGCACATAAAAGCTCCTCTTAACAAAGGAGTGCAAGCAATATTTCGCAGCTGCTGTTTCAAGGTAATCGATAACAATATGTTTTTAAATACAGATAGATACATACATACACAGAACGCAGGAAAAAATAAATCGAATATTTTATATTACACACTTATCTTATCCATAACCACAATCCAAAACCTATACAAACCCCCATCACAAGAGCAAATCAAATGGGATTGTGTTGATATAAAAAAAACCCCTACAGGATTTCCCAAAGTTTGAATATACATATATACATACATATAATTATTAATATGCAAAAACAATACCCCTCTCCTTTTCTAATTCTCCGTTTTTCTTTTTCTTTTTCTATTTCTTGCAATTTTTCTTTCCTTATCTAGAAATTAGTTTCCCTCCTATATATCCGTCCATTTTAACAACATCCTCAAAAGAAACCGTATAACAATAAACATGGTTTAATAAGGGGGGTTTTATTTTATTTTAATAAAGACCCCCCTTTTCCCACCTTTTCCCAACACCCAACTATATCATAGTCTTTTTTCAAAGCACATTCTCTCGCGCATTTGAGACGAGGAGGAAATAATATCGCCGACCACGCAAAAGACGGTAGAGGGAAGCGAAAAAAAGAAAGGAAAAAAGAAAAATCAACTCTTTATGCTGGTATCTATTTTCTTCCTTTTGCTAGTTAGTTGAATGGTATTATAAATCCTCTTTCTCCATCTCTCTCTCCAGTTTTCTTTTATGATAAGGGGGAGGGGATTAGGTTATAAGTTATACCGCGTAGGTCGTTGACTCCTTATATCAAGGGTCCAAGAGTCACGTTCGTGAATCTTGTCAATGATAAAAGAAAAAGTGTCTGTGTTTTCTCTCGAGTCTCGAGTCCTGTCTCAATAGTATGAACGTCCCGCGTAGGAAGGTGCCATAGAGATAGACGTCTAAGGACGTTTAAGTCCTTACAGCTCACCCGCTTGTGATATATAACTATAACGCGCATGTAACCAAACAGAGAGAGAGAGAGAGGAGAGAGAGGGAGGGAGAGAGAGAGCAAAATATATACGTAGAGAGAAAAATATAAAAAAAGGGGGTTTATTCAAAACAAGAAAAATGAAAATGAAAGAAATCACCACTACAGAAGATTAATTGAAGGGTAGGTAAACCACCTCCGCTTTAAACAAAGAACGAAAGAAGAAAGTAGACGACGGACGAGCAGCAGGATATCGAAGCAGTCGAACGAAGCAAGCGAAGGAAAAAAAAAGGTTTGCTATAAAACACCCTTATATGCTTTATCAGATCAGATCAGTTATCCATTACCCCTTCTCAATTTTTCTCTGCTCTAAGAATTCTATATATATACATATGTGTATGTGTATGTGTGTATGTATGTGTGTTTATTGCTTTTTCAGATAATAAAAAAAGATTATTTACACTTTCTCTAGAGAAAAATACATTTCTTACGACGGTATCAAGAGGCCGACAGTGTGATGTCCTCAAGAAACACAATATTCTTATGTAGAATCTATATGCTGTAAATATGATAACTAAATTCAGAGCAAGCTAGCTTTGGAGGGGGGGTAAGGGGATGAGGTTTAGATTTGTGGTTTTTGGGTAGTGAATAATATTAAAATGAGTTGTGAGATGTGAGACTGTTATTTTTTATTTTGTTTCCCTTTTACTACTTTATTTCGAAACTTTTATTGGGTATAACAAGGCATGTAAGACGGTAACTTGGGCTTGGTGTAGTAAGGAGATGGAGATTGGTACCATTTTGGGAGCGAAATATTTTATCTCAGGTACTTAAGCACAGTCTTTAACTCTACAGAAAGATGACAAAGTTGAAATCTGGCCACGCTATATCTTCTATCACTAATTTAGGAAGAGTGTATGCAGTAGAGCAAAAGAAAGGTCCGCCGTGCTGGGTTTATAAGTTCTCGGTTCATCGAGGTGATTGGATGCCACAAAGATGCAGGGTGGTGGAGAAGCGGTTCCAGAAGTAACGTGAGTCTCTTCACGGCTTATTACGATGATGGAAAGCTATATAAACTATTATTCTAACGCAACTATTATTGTAACGCTGTTGGGAAATAAAGGGATACACCGAATTTTCCAACACCCGCGGCAGAAGTAGCACGAAGGTCATAAAAATTCATATCGTGTGTATTTTATACTTCAGCTATCTTATTCCTGCTCTCTATTGCGGTTTCTTTTGTAAAGGGGGGAAGATCGGGTCAAAAGCCGTAACACGCTCCTAAATTATAGTTGTTGGTATTCCTGTAGCATGTTAATCGCATGCCTCAGATCATTGTTGTGGCTCCATATAATGTATATAGTTTTAGATATCACTCCTCCGCAGCATAGTATGTTGTCCACGGCATGACATCAAAATCCACTCTGGCATCGTTGATTAGAGCATCGACAGATTGTTGCTATAGAGTTGGCTACAAGCAAAAGGAGTTCGATGGTGACAAAGACGGTTTTAGAATATTGCACCATTATGGTTCTGGCTTTGGCTAAAAGATATAGGTAGGCTGAGTTGTTGTTAAAACCAACACACAGATATGTGTTGAGTCTAGAATGTTAATCAGTAGCTTTAGGCCAAGGGAATGTAAAAGTTACTCCTGGTTTAAATAGTCAAATATCCAGATATCCCTATGGTCAACCTCTAGTAGTAGGGTGATTGCAAAGCTCGCCCGGTGAACTAAATTCTACTGTATGTGTGACTACCACTGAGAGCGAAAGGGCAACGACTAGTAACGAAAGGAACAGTGTTTCTGTCTAGGCTTTATTACAGGAATATGAATGATATTCTCTGACATTCGGGTAGGAAAATGACAGTTATATCCAATAGTGCGGCAGCTAGGCAGCTAGAATAATGAACTGCTCAGGTCTCAACTCGACTCTAGATTAATAACTGGAGCTGTAACATCATAACCCCAAGTGTGCTTATGAGAGCAAACGTACCACGATCCAAACTCGTATGATGCTTTCAGTCTTATCTGACAGCGTTTCTTAGCAATCAGAATGGAGGAATCAAGATTTGGCCGAAGATTTTATTTTGTGGTAACTGTCTTGAACTCTTGAATACTTACACCAATCTCTGCTTGTCAAAATCATACCATGGCAATGCTGCAGCAATTGTCTATAGCGACAGCGGAATTAAGCTCAGATCCTTTGAGGTAACGAGCATGTATTTTCTTTGGTAACCAATCAACTTTCGACCTTGAACCAGGTCGACCACAGCAGTCAGCAAAGCTCCCTGTAAATGACGTTAGAGCTGACTTCGGATAGCTGGGAGGAGAGCCGGTGCCTCAAAAAAGTACGTAAATTGCTACAGGGGCAGCAGGAAAGTGATATTCGAGTTGGCTTCCATCATCACATCAACTAGACACTCTCAAAAACCTTTGCTCAATGAATTTGAGGCAACAAGATAATTATGAGAGTAATTTTATTCTCTAGTGAGAAACCCCACTTAATATTCTGGTAAAGAAAAAGACAGACAATTAATTATGTTTCTAAATATTTTAATTTGCTCTGGGAGAAACAAATCCCCACAACTTATTCATCCTTGGGAGAGTAAGCCTTTCTTTCCTTGGTTTAATTCGTTGGGATATAATGATCAATTTAATGTTACATATAATAATGCTCTACTTACGTAATTTATATTAGGTGATGCCCCTGTGGTACGATTTAATTCAGGTGTTTCTGACCTGACGCGCCAAGTTGTGAGAATTATACCTGCATGGGAACAAGCTGACATATCAGCTTACACATGAGTACAAGGCTGGGAGGGCATTGAAGGAGACAGGCAAATCGAAGAGCCTCATGTGTGAACTCCGCAGGAGTCACAACATACAGCGCTACATAGCGAATTATATCCTTGCATATGATATGCTGCCCCTACTGCGCTTCTCTAGTTGCGAGAGTATCTTGTTATATAAGATGCTTGTTGTTAATTTTAAAAAACTATAAGCCAATAGCAAAAAGATCAATAAACCCCTAAATACCAAGTAATGTTGAACTCCGGATATTGAATTATTGTTGCTTTCACACTGTTTTGGAAAAAGTAAAACAAAATCCCTTAAGATCTTGTAACTTTGGTATTTTAAACTCAACAAAGTCAAAAATCCTTAGAAAAGGCTGCAAACCCTTCAACTGGACAAACATTAGCAAGGAAACACTGCTGAAGGTGGATGTGGATAATTTACAAGGGGTCCCATGGTTACTGTTTGAGGTGCCTTGGTTATTGCTGCTTACTAGAGTAATACGGAGCCTCCATATCGATATTGAACTATGCCAGATATCCAAGGATCGAGTGTGTGACTACATCTTATTTAGCTCACCGCATACTCAAAATCTATCTATTCATGCAGAATTGCCCGGCTGCACTGCACATACTTCTGCCCAACCTCCATACAACTCTATTCTCACGAGTATAACAACCGTCGATCCTTTGTTCGCACTCTACATGAGTCCTTTGATAGACAGCCCACCCCTAGCAATGCTGCTTATTTTCTGCCTACTGGCCACGGCGAAGGGTTCGAAGAATGCATTCGTTCACATACTGAATACCCGTGCAGGTTGCATGCAGAAATTTCATAGGTTGAGAATCGAGAACTTTCCGACAGAGCAAATCATAGAGATGACAGCAGTGGTCGTTCCTTACAGTCCGACGTTAACAAGATGTGAATCTCACCCCCATTAGACATGAAGGCAGAGAACTAATGTGGTGTAAGTTAGGATATTGGATTGGCACATTAATCCAAGAAGCTTGGAGTAGCTCTCTTGAAATCATGCGTAAATCTGGCTCATGAAAAACTATATAAAGAGTAGATGGATGGCGCAAAAATAAAAGAAAGCACATCATCAGACAGCTTCTACACAATTCTCTATAGCTCTCGGCAGTCAATACTATCTTACTAAAATTCACCCAATCGAACTTCCCAGCCGCCCCCATCGCCAGCATGAAGTATAACACTGTTTTCACGGCAATTATTGCTCTCATCTCTGCTGTGGAAGCTTGTAAATGCGGTGGCAATGTCGACGCCACTAGAGGTATGTCCCTATCTGTTATACTTTGTTTCGACTTCATAAAAGACGTACAAAGGAGCAGAGCTGCAGCAAGGTTGCGCTTGTTTCCTAGTATTGTCTATAAGCAGTCGACTCGCAAACATATGTTCAACTGCTGAAGTCATCCTATTGGAACATACTGATTTATTGAGTATAGCCTGCTGCAGGAACGTAGGAGGAAACCCTACGTCTGATGATTGCCCGGCGAATCAAATCAGCGAAAGACTTAGCAATTTCGCAAGCTGTTGCAACTCCCTCGGTTCTCGATCTGACTGCCGCTGCCCCGTCGGTTGCGCAAGGAATGAGACCGATATTGTAAGACAGGCCAAGGGATTGCCACCATTCAGTGATGCGCAGCTCGTGGCTTACGTTAGTGAATACGGGGGATAGGTGCCCACTAGGCCGCCTACTCGCTTCACAAGTCTCGACGAGGAACGAGTGAGCGCGGAACATTGAGACTTATCTGATGAATTGGTGTGGGCAGTGTGGTGACGATTTCTATCACATCAGGTTGTTGTGCCGGCAGCTTAGCCTCAACGCATAAGCTAGTATATATCAGATCTGTTTGTGAGAGAGTACGTGGCAAAACTATCATTAAATTTATTATTTTTATTGCGGTAGCCAGTTATTCCTTGTATCACTACCTGTGAGCTGTTTAGTAGAATCCCAGTAATGTTCTCTCAGTAATTGTATCATATGAGAACATCCGATGTAATATAAAGGGCTCTGACTGGAGAGAAATTCGGTTTCCCTGCCCAGACTGCTCAGTTTACAATGATTCTGAATGCTCTGTACAGTCGTGTCTTCCTCCTTGTACAGTACATACAACCCCAGTAGCATAATTGATTGAAAGCGAAATCTTGAAAGCGTCGGCTGTGACTAAAGCTGCCTTGAGAATTTGATTGAATATAGCAAAGCTATTTGCATTTTAGCAATTCATTCACGTAATAGCTCTCATTAGCCAATTCTAATATTAGACCCTCTACCTACAATTTATTACATTATACTTGTTAACAACCTTTCTCAATCTCAAGCTGCTATCTTGCTCATTTCTCGGGTGCTCATGGCTTCAGTTGCACCTCGAGGAACAGTTATATATTACCGGTTCCGTTTGTCACATCGCCTTACAATCCAGTATATGAGACCAAATGATCAGAGTCCAAAAGATGAGGGGTCTTCCCAGAAACTACAATCCCTCTGGTTTTGCAAGCATTTCTGGAAATATGCTCATACTCAAGGTACTGAGTACGAAGAAGACGCATGCCAAGGATAAGTCTTAAGAGGATCTTGAGATTGATTTACTAAAATCACCATACCCAGACTCTATACAAAATTTGATGTTAGTAGCTTCTAAATTTACTACTTGCAAAGAGTTTCACTCCGTTGACTGTATAAATAACTACGTTTCCCGGGATATTGACCGTATGGGTGCACTACGGCGATCAGTTCTTATTACTATTGTAGATACAGATTCCCAAGGATGCCTGTATCCTTCTGTTTGAATTGAGGAATTTGAGTAACGAATTTATAACCTTGGAGATCGTACATTGCCCTAAAGCTTGCGTTTTGCGATTGTATCTTCTAATCAGGTGTGCTCTTTAAACATCAGTCGTTCCTAATTGCTGTTTACTTTCCATCTTCCGATTGCTTATCTATTATACAGGTTTTATAAGCCTCTACTTAAAGGTAGCATTGCTTATTCAGCTTCATGCTCCCCTGGCCACATCCCAACATGAATTCCCGATGCATCGCCTCATCAACTTGGTGGTGAAGATTAAAATCTGCATTAACCTTTGACCTCAAAGTCTACAGTGATAAGCCTTAAACCTTGCTCTGCATGGCTCTATTCTTCGCAGTTTCCATCAATTCTATCCTAACATTCTAATCCATGCTTGATGTATGATTATTGGGCTACTATCTAGCACCCCGGAATCAATAGCCCGTATTAAAGGTTTCAATGGAAATAGAATATGGATTTCCGTTTCTACAAGACTATCCAAGGCTCCACTGGTGGAGATACGCAACGATCATATTTGATAGAAACCTTCAACCTCCTGAAATAATTATGAATGCTACACTATTCAACCGAAATCGTAAGTCCGTTCAGCTGTGTTTCAGCTTTCGTCCAATGCTCATTTCCTGCAATAAAATCCGACCGAACAATTTTCCCCCGATCTAATGTCAGCGACCTGTATAGCCGTTAGTCATTCACTCGGGAAATCTAATGAAAACATCCATAACTTACCTCTTCTCATCTTCAAATCTAATATAAACACCCTCCACCCTCCCCTCATAAAACGCACTCTTTGTCTCTACTAATCCAACCAATGTCTCCCTACTTACCTCATTCGTTTTTAAAATCAATGGAACCTGACTTATCCCCGTACCGCTTAACATCCTCTCCAAATACTCCCTCGAAACAAATCTCTTCTTTTTCCGATCGTAGAAATCGAAAGCTAGAAAAACGTCCGGGAGGGAGGTATAGGGGAGAGAGTGTTTAGCTACGACCCATTCTCCGTAGAGGATGTAGCGTTCTGGAAAGTTGGGGTCAAGGGCAAGAAGGGTGGTTAGCGTTTGGGTGTGTTTAGCAAGCCATACGGCGAGAGGCTTGAATTGGGCATGCGAGGTGTGGTTTATGTAGTGTGACTATTGAAAAAAGCTTAGCAAGGATGGCTAGATATCCAGGAGGTGGTTGATCTACTCTATTTTGCACGAGTAACTTGCCATCATAATCTAGCGAGAACCCCATGTTTGCACCATCGATCTTCTCTTCGATAACGAGATTGCCTTTTAAGTTATTCTTCCAGTCATCTTGAACGATGTCGTCGTCGGTAGATGCACCTAAATTAATCAAGTGGGATGTTCGTGGGAATTTCGTGATAAAAACAGTCCCTCCAAGTTTCATAACAGCTTCTTTAGCAGCATTGTAGGAAGAAATGGTCATGATAGCACCGAAGCCCTCTGAAAGGGTGGGAGTCTTCATCATTTTGTGCATTTGCTTCAGGGCATTTTTCCCTCGCCCAGCTTTGATTGTGGGGTGGTTCAGACGACCATCAATGCGTTGAAGACAGAGGTCCATATCGTAGTCGAAGTGAATACACAAGGTTTGAGAAGTTGACATTAGAAGACTGAGCCAGTATTTCCGGCTACGTAGAAAATTAGGATTGAGGTTACCAAAGAGGAAGACCTAACTATACTTACTCAACGGGATCAGGATTACAGAGATCAAGGATAATCAACGTCCCATCTCTGTAATTTCCCTGAATCTGTGTCTCGCACGCACTCCTTGATCCCGACTCATCTTGAGAAACAATAATCGTCTCGCCTACTCTCCGTGCAGCAATTGATTCCGCAACAAAGCTCTTTCCTGAACCCGGTAAACCTACCAACATAATAAACTTGAGATTCGAAGATGTGATGGCGACAGGGAAAAGTTTAGGATTAACTTCCAACGTCAAACTATTGTATGGTTCTACGATCTTTTCAGATTGTTGAGATATTTTCCAGCGGTGAGATATCCAAGCTGCAACAAAGTCTTCTTGGTGTGACGTTTCAATACTTCCGGGCCGTATCCTTCGGAGATGATCGATAACCTGGCTTTTATCCATCTGAGGTGTTCCGTCCTCACTTCCGTGCATTGCAAGCAAACATGCCAGCACAGTGCCAGCTCTACCTTTACCGCCGCCGCAATGCACGAGCCAGAAACCCTCGGAGTCATCGTAAAAGAGTTGGTAGATATAATCCATCTCTGCAATAGTTGGTGGCTTGTAGTTAGGGGTAGGGATGAACAGGTTTGTGATTCTCTTAAACTCGAACCAGGAAGGCTCCAGTGGTGATTCTTCAGTGAGAGTGAGCACTCTGGTGATGCCTAGCCTCTGGAGCATGTCGATATCTTCTTCATTTCTAGGGGTAGACATACCGGCGAGTCGATATGGTAATGGCATGCTAAAGAATCGAGCAAAGTCATTTTTCTCTGTGAAATACCGGACGTGTATTCTTGTTTCCGCTGGGCATTCAGATATCAATTCACGTACAGCGTTCCTTGCTTCTTGTGGCCACTGCATAAAAACATTGTTAACAACCTCTACTATATAAGATATAAGAAACGTAGCGTTACAAATCACTTACTGGGAACAAAAGCGAGTTCGGAAGTTGTTCCTGTCTCTCAACCTGGAACGGACCACATCTCGCAAATGGCGCCAAAATTCTGATTTTTCTTGCAATGTAATCATATAAGGCTGGGTTGAAATATAACGCACGAGCATATGCATTAGTTGAAATATGTGGACGATCGTGAGTGTGATCCGCCAGCCGTATTAGTGCTCGATAAGAAGTTGGGAACTTTGTCAAAAACTCAAAACAAAGATCCTGTTGCCACGAATTCACGAGCAAGTCAGCCTATAATATAAACAGTCAGTATCTAAGTTTTAATATTGGTGGTGTTTACAAACCAAGATGAAATCCATAGCACTCTCAGGAAGTGCTCGGAACATTCTCAAAAAAGCAGGATAACCACCACTAGTGGTTGTGATATCTTTGCATATATCATGTCTATCATTCTTCGAGATAGTGATATGAAATGCTTTTGGTTCAAGACCAAACTTCTTTCTAAACAATTGAGCGTGTGCCCAGCAAACCGTAAGATACTCGACATCTTTTGAATGTCCAAGTGACAGGATCTGTAGTGATTCTAATGAAATATCAACTTTTGCCTCAACATCGAAATTCAATCTTTGCGCTTCATGTTTATTGATGACTGTGATATGTGGTATTCTATTTAGGTTTGAGTATCAGCAGTGACCATCTGTGGAAACTAATATCACAAAGTGGTTGGACTTTTCAATAGGAACCATCACGTGATCATTACATAAACTGGACAAAATTTCGGTGGGAATAGTTAGTTACTCACAATGGTTCCATATTAGCTCCAGGAGCCAGTCTCGATATGTGAGTTTTGAGCCCTTCCCCCAAAAGCGAGAGAGTTCCTCTAAAAGGTCCTAATTCTAACATGTTGTTTCGTTGAAAAGACTGGTGTTTTCTGTGTGATAAGTACCAAATGATGGTTTCAAAGTTGAGGAGGCATCTACCACTTAAAGGTTACTTTATTGTTGATATATTCCTCAAGTTCGTACTGCAGTGATTTAAGGAACAACTTAAAGCAGTGACTCACGCCGTGTTGGGCATCCATATATCCTACGATGGAGGCTATGTCGACAGGGTGTCACTATTAAGCTTTCGGTGTTGCCTTAGGCTGGTTTGGTAAGACTAGACTAGCACTTGGTATTTTGGGGCGAAGTATCGAATTTCGTGTCCGTTCCGTCCGTCCAGCTCCTTAATTCTTCTAGCTCATGCAATGCATGATCTAGCCCTCGGAATAGGCATCTTTTATTCTTTTATTCTTTATTCTTTATTGACTTCTAGGCTTTAGATGTGTTCGTGATGAAATAGGCAGACGGAAACGTGAACTTTGAGACGACGAATAAACAGGGAAAGCCTCCCATGATAACCCAATAAACCTCCCTCATTGTCAGGAAATCACCAAACAAGAGCAATAGATGGACGACAATGACCGAGAAGGTGTTGGGAGTGCAGCATTAGAAAGGTTAAACTGAGTAAGTTATGAACATGTTCCTTTCGGAAAATCCCACGCTAAGAGAATGTCTGAGTGACAGGAACAATATAATTGATGGCTTTTGCTCAGATAAACATTGTGTCATTGTCCTGGGAGGTTCAAATTGCAACTAATACTTATTTTAGAGCGACAGTCGGCAGGAGAGTGATATCGCCCAAGCTCACTATGGAGTATTCAGGTCTCAATCCCAGCTTGCTTGTACAGTGCCAATTTCCACGCTTGGTAGATTTCAATGATTTTTGGATCACCCGGCGGATAAATCTGAGTCGCAATACCTGAGTGGTTGTTAAACAAAGCTCTTTTGAGGCAAGGAGGAACATCTGTGTGTCACGAGACTTACCACCACTAATACCAGACTTCCTATCCATAAACCATAGAAGATTCGGCAGACCACCCCCTGACACGGTGCCTGCAGCCCTGCCCGGAAACGATGTCTCATTCAATATTCCACCAAATGCACGGTCAAATTTTAAGTTGGGAGGATCACCGCCAAATATATTGTTGATGGCAGGAATCTGTCTTTGGGCGGCTAAGGCTGCTTGTGCTGCTGGTGGAAGTTGCTTCGCGAACAACTTATCAACCGTGGAAACCTTTAAGACTTTGCCATCATCAGCAGTGATAGAATGAAGCAAGCTTTGAAACTGTATATAACTGCCATAGCATCCTGATCCTCCGTAGCAGTGGTTTGTATCATGGCTCCAAATGCTATCTTCCATGTACTTGAATTTAGCGTCAGGATTATCGGTCACACCAAACATGGTGACACCCGCATCACGGCAGCTCATATCTACTAGCTTCTGCTTTACAGAGATATTCTTAGATGGGTGAAAAGTCATATCTGTCATTCCAAGTGGTCCCCAGATGTACTTTTCCATGTACTCCTCCAGAGTGACATTATTGGCCCGAGCTACCATCTCTCCGGCCACTCAAGGAAATGTCAGCGAGATACTTTTTTAAAACAAAAAGAAAAAATTAACAAGTCTTAGATGGCTAGTGAAGGAGCTTAGAAGAATAAAGGACCTTTTGCTCTCTTGCATACTTACAGTCAATGCCAAGGCCGTATTCACAACTCTCACCAGGAGCGAATAGAATAGGCATATCACATGTCTCTGCAACAGTTCGATTTTCAAAAGATTCCTTCCATCCAAATGCTCTATTCTGAAATTTACGGTACTGCATCAGAAGTGGATTAATCGTATCGTACCCGAATCCGCTCTGGTGTGTTAAAAGATGCCTTTCGAAATCTTAGCTTCAGCCTTCATTCATTATTAGGAGAACGACAAACCTCAAAGTGATAGGCTCTGTGTTTGGAACCAAGATTGGCTTGTTGCTATCCTCCTCGAAGCCTTTGAGTATCTCTCTACCCTTGAGCTCGGGCAAAATCCTCGTAACATCTTCATCAAGAGTGAACTGGCCACGCTCCACACACTGTAGAGCTGCGACGGCTGTCATCCTGCCACATTTTAGATTGCAAAAACGAACGAGTTGAGCGTGTATACTGACAGCTTAGTGCATGAGGCAAACCAGAAGGTTGCATCAAGTGTCAAAGGGGAAGGGTCCTTGAGTGAGCGAACTCCAAATGCTTTTTCATAGCGGTATTTACCTAGATATGATATTTAGTTCCTGCTTAGCTTGCATTATCAAAACATACCATCGGCGGTACTAGCGACAAAAACACAGCCAGGAATCTCAAATTCATCACAGGCCTTTTGGATTCTCTGCTCGAATGCTTCCATTTTGAGTGTTTAGTAAGTAGACCACGAATATCATACTTTGAGAAAGAGATATACTGTACCTACGTAGGCTTATTCTGGGGATTTATAATAAAATAACTGGTTATTAACCGACGAAAATAAATTATGCATGCTCAATTCCTATTCGCCATTCCGGGTAACCAACGGAAATAAATTACGCATGCTTAATCTATTTCCGCCATTCAGGGTACTTCATCCAACCAGTCCATTGCCCAGAAAACACATACAACCTAGGAACAGGCAAGGTCGCAGGCATATTTTGCCTTAGACATAAGTGTCGAATCCAGCTGAATGCTACACTGCAGCATAAGTGCCGAAACCCAAACATTCCCAAAGCACAGGTTCAACTACGCGGATTATATGCTTACATTTCATGACCATTGAGTATCGAGCTATACTATACATGTTCCCCATTTCATTAATTCCTTCCTACCAACGCCATGCCGATGCTTCAACACGCTTCTACACGAATCAAGAACAATACTGTACAGGACTAGCTTTTCAGCTAGTATCACCTAACCCATGCCTACATATTTGAACCAGTTCGGCCTGCAGTCTTCTTTGTGTAGCCACGCTTCACCGTCCGTGAAGCGGCCCGCCTCGCATCCTTTGCATTTCGGGGAGTTGGGGCAATTGAAATAGGGAATGTGCTGGTATCCGATATCGCGAAACCTGGTAAGTTAGCAAAGGTCATGAGCCTGGATGTTGGGGAGGAGCTTACCAATGCACTTTACTAGCGTCCTCGAACAGTCCTACGGCAATGCTGTGGACAGGCGCATCGCCCCAGCGTTCGTAGAAGAATCCGCCTGCACGATCAAGGTGGTTGAAGTATTCTTCATAAGGTTGACTCCGCCAGAAGCTCAAGTCTGCAATCTCGAAATTACTCCAGAAATGGCATGTACTGTAACCGTTTGCTTTGATGTTGTGTTCCGGTCGTCTAGCACTATCCTTCAACCAGTCCATCGCATTGTTTTCATGTAGATATGTCGGGTGCTGAGCTATGAACTTCATCGTTTCAGGCCATAGCGTAGGAATGGATGCTGGAGCATCGTAGAGATTGATTGTGAAGCCGTAGGTTTTGTTGTGATCGGCCATGAAGCGGAATACATCGTAGTCAACATCACAGAAGAAGTGTACCTTAGGTTCGACTCTCCAATAGAATTGCATGTGTTCGAGGGCCTTGTGTTTGTAGAAGAGACCACTGTTCCAACGGCACATCTGATGATAGGACTTCATGGCGCCATACTGAATGTCATTTTCCTTAAGAATCCTCGCGGATTCCTCAAACAGATTATCATCGATCCACGACGGCACATCCCAATGCTCCTTAGGAATAAGTTCTGCGACAAGTCAGTCAAAACATACTTAAAAACGCATATTATCTTACCGTAATTGCATACTGCCTTCGTCTCTGCTTGTGTCTTCTTCTTGAATTCTTCACTGAATGGTACGTCATTGAAAAACGTCCAAGGATAGTTGAACTTGTGGTTCCACGTTCGCTCGAGGTCCCTCATTGCTTGTACCATCCCATCTACTTCTTCATTGCGTACCAGAGATAGTAGCGTCGCATTGATTCGAGCCGTTCCTTCTGCGCCGAGGCCATACCCCTCTTCCTGTCTATGTAGCAGCCCTTCAGGTTCTCCAGTTGCTGTGAAAAATGTCAGCACCTGATGCCAGAGCTAGAAAAGGAATTGAAACGCACGATCTAGGTTTGGATCTCTCATTATGTTCTTGATGCTATCCCCAGGTCCTTTGGGGATCTTTGTAGGACCAAATATTTGGTACAAGAAGAAAACCCAAAGCCCAATGGCTACCAAGCCCAACACTCGAATTGGTCGTGCTATAGCCATTTTGTTGATTGTGATGTTGGTTTTTCCAGCCTGAAACTTTTCGATGTTCCCCTTTATCTGTTATATGGAAGTTGCCGTCAAGCCATCAACTAAAATTAAGGTTTATGCCGAGCACGTGAAGAAGCGGAGATAGCGCGTTCCCCAGAGCGCGTACTCTATTAGAACATCAAACGTGTATGTAGTCATGATTCCATCAGCCTTGTCTTTATGAAATGGCCCATATTGCAAAGTTAGGGGCTTTGACGGAGGAACTCGTCATACTAGTCACTTCGATATCTCCAGAGGTATGTAGCTTTTCATCGCGCATGGCTTGCCAACCTCTAACTCTAAACAGTCAAATCCAGTCAAGTTCAACGCACATAGAGAAACAACTTTACGAGCTCTGCGAAACAATCACTACCCAAGAACAGACCAATTTGATATAAATAGCCAACTCAAAGGGCTGGAGGAGAAGTTTGGAGTGTATAATAAAGATATTCTGGCAGATGCCTTGAAGAAACGATTAGATGCCTTAGCCAGAACCGATCGAAAGTGGACTCCAGAGGTATTACATTTACTTCTTGAGTTGTCCGATAAACCGGTCACAAAGTCAAGAATCGAGGATCTCGATTTTTTGAAGGAAGCCACGCCGATAACAGGCCCAAAACTCAGATGGAAAGACCTTGTAGCAGAAGATCCCTTGCTACGGGAGAAGAGCGTATGGAAGAATGTCGATTTCGGCGCAGAAAGCTCTGATGATGGCTTTGAAGACTCTCAGTCGGAATTGTCTGGCTTAACTGACCCCACCGACAATTCTAGCGTTGACGACGGGTATACAAGAAAGCCACAGGAATACATTGTTGGTGATACCTCCAAAGATGAACTACAACAATTACGAAAGGCTCAATTCTGGCGAAAGGATCCAAGCGTGAATGGTATAAAATTGGAGACAGTAAAAAAATCTATAACGGAGCTTCAAGCTATTCGAGAAGTCCTGTTTATGCTCTCTGGTAACCCGACCTCACTATTCCACATTGATCCGGAATCTCCAGAACATGTAATACCGTCCAAAGACTATGCCCTGAAATATGCATCCAACGAAGGACTCCATAATGTATTAAAGGATTTAGCATCACAAGGATCAGCTATTATGGTTCTTCGATTTTGGCTAAGGCAACGTCAGACAACACCATTAATCCAAGTTCTGCAAAACTCTATCTCTGAAAGAATCTCGAAGTTTGATGGGGAATTGTCCAGATTACAGCAGAAATTCGTTGCTGTAACTGGAGAAGTTGTAGTGAGCTTGCTTAGCGTTCAGGCGGAACTAAACAAATCTATACGGCCACTCTATCGACTGTCTCATATTATCAAGCGATTGGGTGAAGAGTCCTATGCACATGGTTTTCGATATCTCGAGATGCTATACAATGAAACTTCCACTTCTCAGATGTCTGGCGAGGATGAAATGTATAGATATTTGGGTAGCATATTCTTTGAATGCTTACAAGTATATCTTCGACCTATAAGACTTTGGATGGAAGAAGGAGAGCTAGGGAGAGGTGACAAAATTTTCTTTGTCTCTGAGGTTGCTGATGAAATCGAGCCTGCGCTACTCTGGCAATCACGCTTCAAAATTAGAAAAACTCAAGCAGGCATTCTTCACGCCCCCGATTTTCTTCACACAGCAGCATACAAAATATTTACCACTGGCAAAAGCTTAGTGGTTCTCAAACGCCTCAATCGATTCTCCTCCTTGCAAACGTCTAGGAAGACCATTGAGCCAATTTTGGACTTCGAGACTGTGTGCAATCCATCGCATCTACAACTGGCCCCATTCCCAGAACTTTTCAGTATGGCTTTTGAAAAGTGGGTTAAAAGTAAACATCAGTCAGCCTCCTCAACCCTGCGTAAAGCCCTTTATGACTCGTGTGGTCTTCAGAGGTCCTTGGCTGCACTATCACATATCTACTTCCTTGAAGATGGCACCGTTGGCGCGCAATTTGCAAACTCGATTTTCGATAAGCTGGACACTTTAGACAGCTCCTGGAATGATCGTTTCACACTCACAGAGCTTGCACAGAGCACGTTGGGGTCCTTGCCATGTGTGTTGCCAGATCATCTACGTACATCAGTTCGTCCCTTACCGAGAAAGTATCAAGCCGTGGAAAAGTGCAGACGGTCGGTAAAGACCCTATCAATTATTGAGTTACAATACAAGTTGTCGTGGCCAATACAGATTATCTTGAAACCAACTGCTATCCCCTCATATCAGCGCGTTTTGACATTTCTGATACAAACTCGACGTAGTTCTCACATCATCTCCCGCCAATGCATTGCAGAAGACAGCCTCAACCGAACAAGTAGTACTGATGAGCGAGCGCTATACTATTCGACTAGAACCCGGCTACTGTGGTTTACTCAGACTCTCTACTACTATCTTACTTCCGTAGTAATCGAGCCCAACTACCGACGCATGAGAGAGGAGTTGAGAATTGCGGACGATGTTGACACCATGATATCCGTTCATGAATCATACATCAAATCAACCCTGGACCAGGCACTCCTGGGAAGCAAACTAGGTCTCATTCATAAGTCGATTCTCAAAATTCTCGACCAAAGTATCAAATTGGAAGATGCACAAGCTGCAAATGCAGCATTAACTCAAGAATCTGAGCACCAACAGAGAGAAATGATGGATCTCTCCATAGCAGCATTAGGTATACAGACCCCACAAAAACCAAGCAAGCTTGCAAGATCGTTTAGGGAATCTACACGAATCAGAGTTGAGGAAAGCTCTGATGAGGAGGAACTTATGGTCGATCTCTCACTCTTGTCTGCGACATATGATGAAGATGAACCAGAAACGTTTGTGGAAACTTTAAGGAAACTTAGGGCTGAATTTGATCGATTGGTTCGCTTTGTGGCGAGCGGTCTTAAAGCTATCGCGCGTGCAAGTGGAGGCGATGAAAGCAAGAGCTGGGATCTCTTCGGCGAGATGCTAGAGAGCGGTTTGGAATTCGGCGGGACTTCATGGAAATAGATACCTGCTCATGAAGTTCCAATCATTCCACAACATGGTGGGAAATTTGCGATGCGCGTCTAGTAGCATGCGAGGAGTTTCCCTCGACAGAAACATAAAGTTATGAGTGCTGACCAGAAATGGAGCGTTCGGCCCCACTGGCCGTCTGCTGCCTATCGAGCGGAAACATGTTGGAAGAACCTGTATCCGTTGTTAAGGGGTGCTGTAAGTCATGCAGGAGGTTTAGGTAATCATGTGTTCGTGTGTTGAAGAAACATATTCCCGAACACGCGTCACCTTCCCTCGGGGATACTGGATTACCTAAGTATCTCGGTGAAGTTCTTCAAGGGGCTTGGCATTCTCGCTTATCTCGTCCCGAATTCAGGGGCTCGTAACAGGTCGCCTTAACGGCCACCCAGCAAACTTAAACCTAACATCCTGGACCAACATACTAAATAAGGACACTGACAATATGACTTCTTTGAATTCGCATCTGAGTACAACAAACCCGAGGATATGAAAAACTTAAGCTAGAAGACTATTGGCTGCTGCCGCTTAAAAGCTGACCTTGATATTGCATGGCAATCTCGGTGAGACAAGGCAAGGGTCATCAGCCATACAACCTACCCAAAATACATAACCCTCCCATCCATCGATCTTCCAGTCCTCTGAATGTGATTGCAGAAAAGATACTCGGCTTGCCAGGCAACTCTATGTCATCGTAGTCGGCCCAAGCTCTGGAAAAACTCGCCCCACCGCGGGCAGGGCTGAGGTCAATACGACGTACGACTTTCCATGGCTCGCATGGCCTTTTCAAAGGGTCATCACCGTGCGGAAAATATACTCGACTGCTGTAGCTGGTTGCTGGACGGAGCGAAGGGGTTGGAGAGCTAAAGGCGGAGCATTCCGCTTGGAGCCTTGGCCTACTTCATTTGATGCTCTGTCGCTCGTTTTGGTCGCCAAGTTCCGCAGTGGCCCATACAACTGGGCAGTTATACCAACAGCGAGAATAGTGAGAAAAATGATTTTAAAAAAATTATATATAACATGTCTTAGAAATGTCAATGGTTTCAACATTAACATTAGTTTTGTTGTGACAGTAGCGCTTTTTCTTCTTCTTCTTCTACCTTGTTAATCATATCCTCAGTCTCTTATAATGTTCGATTTCATGCATATCAGTGATTTTACGGGAGAGTATGAGGAGGAAGAGCAGGGGCTTATGAAAGCCATAGTTATCAAAGAGATTGGGAAAGTAGAGCTAGTAGATGTCAAGAAGCCGCGGATTAAGGATAATTATGTCAGGGTCAAGACCACCGCCGTTGCTCTAAATTGGAGTATGATCTGCCACAAAGTACGCACGGTTACTTTTACTAACATCCTATAGATGATGTTCAAAATGTAACAAGCGGAAAAGGTGTCGGAAGCATATTAGGTAAGCGAGATATCCCCTACCATCCCGACTGCCTCGCTAACGGTATCCCAGGGTGTGACTTCTCCGGCATCGTCGAAGCAGTAGGAAGAGATTGCGAGTCCAGTGTCAGCCCAGGAGATAAAGTGTATGGAGTCTGTGGCGGGACAAACAAAAACAACACTGAAAATGGTGCGTTCGCAGAGTTCGTGCTGGTGCAAGGCGGTCATTTTGCCAAGCTTCCACAAGGAAGAATGACTTTCGAAGGAGCAGCAACCCTAGGAACAGGAATCATGGCCGTGGGACAAGCTCTGTATAGCTCATTGAATATCCCCTTGCCCATGCAGCCTACACAAATACCGTTCCCGATTCTCATTAACGGCGGCAGCACCGCGACGGGCACACTGGCGATCCAGTATGCAAAACTGTACGTTGTGTCATGCCCCCATAGCCTCTTAGAAAGAGATCTAATGCATGATTAATTATAAGCTAAATATCTATCTAGCTCCGGACTGAGGGTGATAGCCACATCAAGCCCCAGGAACTTCACGCTTCTACGATCACGAGGCGCCGATGCGGTCTTCGACTACCACGACCCGCAGTGCGCGATCCAGATCAAAACATATGCCCAAAACCGCCTCCATCATATCCTAGACTGTGTCTCTAGCCCCTACAGCGCAGCACTCTGCGCTGCAGCTTTCCCGTCCTCAAGCACACAAGAATTGCACTTCGCCTCGCTCCGCCCACTCGAGAACTGGCCGCGAATGGATGTTATTCCCATGGTTGCCCTGGCCCAGCCGTCTTTCCCTGGAGCTTCGTCATCTCAGGCAGAGAGTGAGGTCCCAGCGACGAGTGCGCAGCTTGAATTTGCGGCACTCTTCTGGGAGATGAGTGAAAGGTTGGTGGCCGATGGGAGGATTGTCCCTCATCCTGCAACTGTGAAGGAGGGTGGGCTTGAGGCTATTCCAGATGGGTACGTCTCCTCCCCTTGGTTGCACGTCGAATTTGTTGAAGTCTGTGCTAACCAACTTTAGACTCGCAGAAGTGGCGGCTAGGACACTAAGTGGTTCGAGATTGGTGTTTAATGTTGCATGAGAGGTTGGTAGTGGTTCTAATGCTGTTGCTGATTGAGAAGCGCCTGCTGGTTCAGGCCTTCTAGATATTGTTTTCTTTTTCCTTTCTCTCAATCATCCTAGATTTAAAATAGAATTTGCTTCATTGTTTCGATTCTCAGTTGGTCCATAGAATGTGCTATAAAGAACTTGCTTCTCAAGCTAACTATCCCCTTAAAGAGGGAAAATGATGCGGAAATCAGCCTGGGAGAAAGTTTCGGTCTTGAATTTTAGGTTTATGAAACGCATCTAAGTGCTTGAATCACTGTGACGAGGTGTTAAATCAAGGTGAAGTAAATGATGTAAATTAGAGACAGAAGAGACCAGCCTTCTCCACAATTGATATCAGCCTAGAGTTAATAATCCCTTTTTCTGACGTATGTCAAATCTTCTTCTCGACATGGCATCAGAGACAATCCATAGAAATCAGAGCATCACCTACACTCGGTCGCTCATTGAAACACATTCAGATTCTTTATCATAAAGTCATATATTTGCGTCCGAACTCCCGAAAATACCTCTACTCCTTATTTCCGACATTTAATACCTAACACGCCATGTCCATACTCAAGTCCACCATTCCAGCACGAGTCTTGTAGGAGTCCTCGTCTCCATCAATCTTATCAAGATCATCCAAAGTCTTGATTAACCAGAATTTCTGAGCAGCATTTGCAAAACTCTGGGAGCATCTCTCAATTTCTGGTTCCTCGGCCGCCGCAAAACACAGTCGGTAGAATTTGTATCCCTCGTCTTCTCTGATCTCGTCGGTAGGGCTGAACATTGCTCCAGGGGCCACAAGCACGAGATATGGTTTCAACGTGAAGAATATCCATAAAGCATGTGCAAGTCGCTGTGGTGGTACTGATTTGAAAAGAGGGTGGGTCTCAAAATGCATCTTTATCCAAATAAACATGCCTCCACGAGGCCAGTCGAAGGAATACATTTGCGTCTTCGAAATCACAGCCCACTCACACTCGGAGGATTTATTGGGGGTGCCTTGTTTGACACAATAACGACCGTCTTCAAGAATTCGCGACATGCGATTCATCCTCCTCTCATATGAACCACGAAGGCCCTCTAGCCAGCGTACCCATCCGTCCATTTTCCATCCTGAGAATGCTGCTTGCTCGGCACGAGACTTCTTTTTGAATTCGTCCAGGGAGGCTTGTGGACCCATGACTAACTCCGCGAGCATGGATTGCACAAATCCAGATGGTTGCTGAGTTGAGGTTTCGGTGATGCGGAGGAGACGCTCTACAATGGCGGGCTGAGCGGTAATCCATCCAACTCTGCAACCTGGAGCAACAGTTTTGGAGAAAGTATCGAGCCGGACGACTCTTCCATCGGTGTCAACATTTAAGAATGAAGGGACTAGGCTGTCGAGATATGGATAGCCAGACGATTTGGCAAATGTATGGACCGGAGCTGCCGGAGGAGCTGGCATACCACGAGCAGATGCTTCTAGGACAGCTGCCGAGGGGAATTGAAGGTACCAATATGGCTCGTCTTCAATAATGATAACATCATATTTGCTACAGACAGCGTAGAGATCCTTCCGGCGTTGAAGAGAAAGGACACCACTAGTTGGGTTTTGGCCAATGCTTGAAATGGTCAGCTCAAGTTTCTCCCACATAGGCGAATACATACGTAACAGTATAGAGAAGGTGGGGTCTCTTTCCTAAGCTAGTATCCCAGTTGGCGAGCACATCTTCCATGCCGCCAGGACCGTCAGCGACCAATCCTTCGCTATCGATTTTGACCGGCGTGATGCTCAAACCACGGGGCTTTGCTGCCTGAACAGCATTCATGTATGCAAAGGACTCAACAAGTAGACCTTCCCGTTCGCCAATCCAATCGTGAGCCTCGCTCCAGGGATTGCTTAGGCATTCCAGCGTTTTGGCCAACCCATCGGTATTGCCCACAGTCAAGATAACCTCTGCTCCATCCTTGTAGGGTATATTTGGTTGCAGGTGCTCGCGTGTGAATTGGCGCAAGAATGAGTAGAGTGGCGGGTAGCCCTGTGCGGTTCCATACTGCAATGCCGTATCCAAGTCGATCTTGGTAAGAGGATTCGAGGATTTCGAGCCGTGTGGCACTGTCAAGTGAAAGGGGGCACTGGAATCGTGCTTCTTGATCGAGGTTGCAGCAAGCTTCTCCGACAAGGCATTTGGGTCATTAGGAGTCGGTTCCCAGCGCTCGGGTTGTGCAACTTGAGCCTCGAGGGTATCGTAGGGAAAGAACTGTCGATTGGGGAGTCCTGCATGGTAACCAATTTAGTAGGTGCTTTTCGTCGAATTGATGGGGCAACCTACCTCCGGCCAAATTGCCAATTCCTGGAATAGCGAAGTATTTGTAGAATGATTTCATGCTGCTGGCCTGTCTAGCAGCTGCTACACGAGAATAGTAATGGGAAAAGTCCAAAGGTGGCTTTGGACCAGAGCTCAAGGGCATTGTATCCCCTGGGGATACAAATTCGAAATCTGCCATGATGGGAATCGCAAACTGGGTGCGGGCAAAGATAAAGAGTTAAAGGAATGAAGAGATGAAGGGATGCCAAATGTGGACGAAGGTTGATATGGCAACGATAGTTGGTAGATGGAGGAAGAGGAAGTGGAAGAGGAAGAGGACAGAGAAAGATAGAGTATTACAGTACCATTCCCTCCAGAAACCACAGCAGCTTACGAGCTTCCTGATAAGATAGCGAGCGAGTGGGTGAGACAGTGGTCATCGATTCTGACCAAGCACGGAGTTCGGGACATCATCCACCACCTAACGACTAGCGGAATGCTTTCGGATATAAGGTCGCGGAGACGGAGCTCGCGGCGCAAGCCTCCCAAGAGGGAAAAGGGCGTGGATTCGACAAAAAGTGGGGGTGGACTGGCTGATGATAGAGATGGTGGGGGGAGGCGAAGGCGGTCTTTCAATTGGCCAACAACCGCTTTAGATCATCTACGAAGTAGACGGAGGTGAAGTGGTGATGAGGCTATTCCCAACTCAAATTGTGACATGGCGTACGAATGATCGAGGAGCCCGCGGAGAGGAGGTGCCGTGGGCGCCAAGGATGCCTGCCATGGGTTAGGTGAACTTATGTAACACGAGCACGCAATGTAAGACCAACAGAGAGATCATCACCACTACTTTGCTGCATACATACAAAGTGAAAGGTTATTGCACCAAGTAAAGCTTAAGCTTTTACTGTACTCTCAGGTACATAAAGCTTACTGCAAATGCGGGGCGGGGCATCCGGTCAGCAAACCGACAACACTTGGAGACAAGAGCCATCATCAATACTCTCGGGATGCATTACTTGAATGGTTAAAGCCAGTCAGTCTAAACAAGGTATCTAAGTGTTCTGGAGGAGCCTCTGCCAGGTTGTTTGTATTTGAACTTGCTATATCACTTCCTCTCTATTCTGGGAGGATTCATTCTATGACTATAGCAATTAAACCATATGAAGCAATCATACAGACGCTGAATTATCTTTGCAGCTCAGATACATTGCTAGCTTGATGACCTCGGGTCTTTTTATGCAGGTAGCTTTCTCTTTTTCGAGTGAATTCTATAGAGCCAAGGTTAACATAATATTCATGTCATGACGTTGAATCAAGATATGCAATACTAGGAGTCTTCTCAGATTGGGTTTTAACAGCTCACTGTTGCTTTGTTTTTGGCAAAAGGGAAGCTTCTGCTTCGGAGGTAATACTTCTAGGGCTTAAAAGATATATAATTGCGTGGTTATCTCCTTTCTGGTACAGTTGCAACAACTTCCTCGACCTATGTTTCTCCCAGGTCTGGTATGCCAGACTCTTTTCCTTACTTCGTCTGATCCTCAACGCAATATTCAACATATTGTAGACGCGTGTCTATGAACTTAAATCAAAATCACTGATAGAAGTTTAAAGTAGTATAGGGAATCACGATGTTGTTCTTAGAAAAGTGGTATTATGTCTAATACTTCCATCTCCAGACGGAACATTTAGCCATATAGTCTAGTGCTAGATATAGGAGACGAAGGACCATTCGTGTCTCTTGACATGTAGGAATATTTCAACAAGCAACTGAATAGAACTACAATTATATAAGATTAAAAACACATTTGATTTTAATATAAGTTCCATGATGAGAATGTTCGTATAATATAAATGCAATGCCAGGAAGGATACCTTGTACATTACTGGCAGAGAGAAGAGGAGACGGGTGCTATTTAGACATAACCATTGCCATCCATTCGACCTTCGTAACTTCCTCTATTAGTTAATCGTATCTTCCAATCACCACAGAGATCTAACCTTATACGGGCTACTGCATGAGACATTTTGAAGAAGGCAAACACTACTTTCAAAGAATGCTCAGGTGGGACAATATTTGGTCTTGGCTGACGATATCAATGAAATACTTCTGAGGAAAATATGGACTTCCACTAGAGGTAGTTTGTAATTGGATTGTATAAGAACAAAATTACAAGTGTGATATCCGAGTATTTCTCCCAAAGACATGCTTCTCGTAGTCCGTAGCTCAATACGAGGGTAGGTGAAGTATACTATATCAAGTTGGAAGACACTTTTTCAGGCGACTGATTCCAACACGAAAAAACTACGAAAATTGGCCAGAGAGTATAAGGGAAACACTCTACAAAGGGGTTGCTGAACAGATTAGAAGAAAACTGTAAATCCAACCTTGTGCAGAATGCTTTGATCTGGTTGCAAGACACTACTGATGAACATATATTGATTACCGAGGTGCCTGTCTTCTAGAAATAAAGAGATTAATTTCTTGCAGTGTTCTATATCAAAACGTCTGCATTAAGCTTTGTATAAACCCTTCAAACCTAGTTGAGGTTCCCCCTACTAATACTAGACCTAGCTTCCATATGGCTTAAATATCTTGTTTATCTTGTCCAACTATCATTGTTAATGCTGTCGCGATACTAATAAGTATCGCTTGTCGCCGTAAATATTATTACTAGGTAAAGTAGCAAACTCGGTTGTTTTTCAAGTAAAGGAAAAGAAACTCAAGAGAGAAAATACTGACAACCCAACACAAAAGATCTCTGCTGGCGGTTGTTTGCTAGTTCTTAGGTTGCATAAATAGAAAGCTTACGCCAGAGAGACAGATTTGTTTTATATTCGAAACTAATTGTTGATGACAAATTTAGACTGGCATGGTGAGAACCTTGTCTTGACCTCAACCTTAGTCTAAAAAGAGAGCCAGCTGCACGTCGTGTCTGGTGTTTTATATGCATTATCAGCACGTATTATACTCCAAACTTAAATAAAACATGGTCAGCGTCTCGTTGTCGCGTGGAAGTTTGTCTCAAAAAGTTGGGGTTTCGGTTAAGTATAATAAGCGGCGGAAGCGGTACGCGAGAGATAAGGATGGCAGCAGCCTAGGTCTAACGTTGCTTCAGCAAACCCAGGTAAATTCGGCCCAGTTACTCTATAGGGTCTAAATCATTTAGGGATGTTAGAAAAAGTCCCGGTTCCTTTTAATAGCCATTTGTGGAAATTGTTTCCTTCTGATTCCGTATTATAAGTTTTAAATAATATCAAACTCCAAGACAGGGTAAAGTGTCTACTTATACATATTAATTCACAACCTGTGACATTGTGTGACAGTCCAGAAGTAACTGCACAAACAGCAAGATCCTGATGACTGGGGGCAAAGCATTCCATCTATGGATTGCTTTAGATGTTGAGCTAAATACGGGATTACAAAATTAGAGAACTGCGCGAGATCACAGAACCATGAATGTGAACTCTAAAGGTCATTAGCATGTGCCTCAGGGGTAAATATGCCTTGCATCTGAATAAGGGGTTATTTTGGTTTCTTGAAGTGAATAGAGTGCCTTATGCCTATTGAAACACAGAAAATTGGAAATATTTGCGATTATTGTAACGATGGACTTCTTAGTTTACACCAGATTAGTCTGCCTTGAATTTAATATATCCCTGTAAGTCCTCCATATATTTCCTCATTTTTAAGGCTTCGCTAGTGTGCTAATGGCACTTATCATAGCACGAGCCTTCAAACCGTTATTAGGCGGAAAGGCTGTCCGCTACCGTTCCCCAGCCGCAGTCTCTAGTGATATCGAGTTTTAGGAAGACTGTGCTAGCTAACTATTCTAGCAATTGTTCTCGTGATTTGCAGGGAATTATTCTCATCTAAATACAGACCTGCTTCACTATAATATGCGATAGTCAGACCAAACCCTCATTTGTCAACCATATCGTTATGGAGAGCGTCCTAGCGTGGAATAGCTGCCCTAAATCTCAATGACATCGAAATGCGGCGCGGTTCATTGAGCGGCGTAGTCCAATAGTGGAAAACCTGTTAAAATAGTGAATTTTGATTTCAACCATTTTGAGACAGGGAAACCCGTATATTACGCTCTTTGGTCGGGCAATTTCCTTAAGGTCTCCCTGTAAGTGAAAGACAATTTAACTAAATAAAGATTTGCGTCGCCGAAGAGTGATCAACCAATATATATAAGTTCTAAAAGTTGACTTGCTTGTGCTTGCATAATATCTGAATTGAAGTTTTGATATATCTCGTGGATACTGTGCCTTTGGCAATGTTTGTGTTGCGATGTAAACCAACGGCATTTGCCGATATTCGTATTTGCATTTTAAAGTGCTAGAATAAGCTGTATTCAAGTGAGGAACACGTCATATTTTAGAAGTAAAGCAGTGCCGTGCATTCGAAGAGGGGCGACGGTTGATTGGCAGTGCGGCGTGACGAAAGAAGTAAATACCAGGATACCGACACCCAACCTGCCAAAAGAGGTATTTATTGACGCTGTGTCTGATAATCATCATCTTTACCCAGCTAGATATTTACAGGGCACTGTACATCCGCCTCGAGCATAATGAGTAGAAGGCACCGACATGGTTTCCCATACTCTGTGGGCCAATCAAGGAAAATTGTCAATAGTCTTCGTTGTTCAAACCCATGTCCGGCTAAGCCCAGCTATCTAGATCATACGTAACTCAAAAGTGGGGCTTTACCATGAATGCGGGTCGGGAAATACTGTCGGAAGAAATATGCTTAAACAATTCTTGGGAATACTCAAGCGCTTGTTTCATATGCCGGGGTTCTCCTCACTTTCACTTTTTCACTATGTTTAGAATTCAAGCTTAAATCTTATGGCAACCTCACTAGTGGCGCTGGTGGCTTAAGCGAGAGTGCTCAGGGGAAGGTAATGCTAATTGCGGAAGCTCATCTCCTACATTCACTGGCACTGCTCGGCTGTTGGTCAGCAATAATTGTGCAACTGTGGCTCTTGTAGCCCTGGCGGCTCACCTCCGGATTTTATACAGTACAGCCGTACCTCGTCCATACATCATGCTGTTTTGATTAAGCTTAATTACGTTGTAATCCATTAACCCCCACTGCCCCGTTAATAAGTCGAGCTTACTACTCCGTACAGAGCCACATGTCTCCATGCAGCCCATTTTTGGTCGGTCAAGCCTGTGAATTTTCAGTACCACTTGTGTAGAATTGGAATGTCTCTTAATCAGCGCTTTTCCTACTTGGGGAGCCGAGGCGATCCAAGAGCTCATAAACTATTTGCATATTATTCCCGCTTGTATTGTATTCAGTAGACTACCGTTTTTCAGAAAGGCACAGCTAGCTCTGACCTCGTGGGTTAGGTTATTACAAGCCTATTGAGATTATGCATATGCTATCCATAGGCCTAATAAGTACCAGTATGCGAGGGGCCTTTTTGAAGGGGTGCGGTGAGTTTTGTATAAGCTATTGATAGCTGCTGCCTCGAACTTCTCACCCCCTAATCCTTTTGATCGTGGTGATGGTTTACTTATAATCAGTGACAGTGTCTCCTCTACTTCGCTTGTTAATCATCAGCAGTGCTCCATCACTTTCAACAAAAAATTAGCGTCGCACATTTTACAGAAGGGCATACGCCACTTATGGATTTGAGCAAGGGATATAGGCTCAGAGTAAAAACTGGGTGTGGAACATGTCGGTACGCACAAGCTTCACTTACATACCCGCCGAAGGAATACCCGGCCATGACCGAAACCACAGGGCTAACGACAGATATTTGACAAAATAGGATCCGCAAAGTGAAATGCGATGAAAAGAAGCCGGATTGTTTGCGTTGCATTAACACAGGTCGTAAATGCGATGGCTATACCCCACCGTCTACTTCCAGGGGGGCCTCTCCGATTCCTCCACAAACTCAGCACAAGGTCCAAGGTCCCAACTCCACGGTGTCAGAAGTGGCAGATGTATCAAGAGCGAGAGATCCTACGGGCGGAGAAGGAGGTCTGATTACAGTCCAGCCGAGCATTACGCAATTTGATAATGCGAGCCAACAAGAGGCATTCGAGTTCTTCTTAAGCTGCACGAGGCCGATGTCTAGTTTCTATTACGGCAATGATTTCTGGTCTCAGTATGTATTAAAACTTAGTCCCTATGTTCCGGCTATTCGGTATGCGCTGTGTTCACTCAGTGAGCTGCATCGGACATTTCAAATCCAACATGATCCCAACGACCAAGCGGATTCGTCAGAGCATCGAAGGAACTCAATAACACAATATGGGCTTGCTATCAAGCATACGCAGACTATTCTGGCGGAAGTTTCTAGAGGAAGAAAAGATAGATTGGTAGAAGGCTTAATCCTTTGCGTACTTTTCGTCTGTTATGAGAACCTGATTGGGCACTACAAATTCGCGCAAATGCATCTTCAGAACGGACTGAAGATACTAGCCAAGGAATTGCGATTGAACACCGAAGGAATCCATTCTAGCACAAATGGGGTTCACATCCCGAGAGAGGTTGTTGGAGTTTTTCATAGGCTTGACCTTCAAGCCATGTCCTTTGCTGACGCGACAGCGCCATATCCATATGGTCAATATTCAGAGGGTATCAACACTGGACCAAAGCTTCCAGTATCAGACTCCTTGTATGACTTTACAGAAAGCTTGACTAATTGCTTTCGATGGATCTTTACTATTGCAAATACCTCGGAACCAGAGCCAGTTTCTAAGCGCGAACTTGAAATGGCCACCATTTTCCTACGGCTATGGGACCTACATTTCAAACGAATAATAAGCTCCTATGACGAGCAAACGAAAGCAAGCGTACAGGGCAACCTACAAATTCTCGAGCTATATCACTCACTCATGGTCATCCTGGTAGCTGTCGGGATATATGGAGACGAAATGCTACATGACCATC
>Ga0247734_1000566_pt1 | contig 31444 bp, 26 predicted proteins | sample UWRJL103311B2_FD_180933 | JGI IMG/M metagenome (GOLD analysis project Ga0247734, IMG submission 180933) | Plant litter microbial communities from Arlington Agricultural Research Station in Wisconsin, United States - UWRJ-L103-311B-2 | ecosystem: Environmental > Terrestrial > Plant litter >...
CAGCGCGAAGCATCGCGCGATCTGGCGCTCGGCGATCTGGTGGCGACCGAAACGCACGAGCAGAACGTGGCCAAGGTCGCCACTGCCCGCGCAGCGCTGCAGGAGGCGATCAGCGCGCTCGACGGCGCGAAGCTGAACCTGACCCGCACCCAGGTCCACGCTTCGGTCAACGGCACCGTCACCAACCTCGATCTGCACCCCGGCGATTTCGTGGCCGCGGGGAGCCAGGCGATGGCGCTGGTCGATGCTGATTCGCTGCGCGTCGAAGGCTATTTCGAGGAGACCAAGCTGCCGCTGATCCACGTCGGTGCGGCCGTGACCGTCCATCTGATGGGCGAAGGCCAGCCGCTCAAGGGCACGGTGGAGAGTATCGCCGCGGGCATCAACGACGATACGCGCAGCGACGCCGGCAATCTGCTGCCCAACGTCGAGGCGACGTTCTCGTGGGTTCGCCTGGCGCAGCGCATCCCGGTCCGCGTGAGGCTGACGCAAGTGCCCAAGGACGTGCGCCTGATCCTCGGCCGCACCGCGACCGTGACGATCGAGGAGCACGACGGCGACAAGAACGGCCGTCCGACTCCGGCTCCGGCTTCCGCTGCTCCGGCGGCTACGGGGGCGGCCCAGTGACCACCGTGTCGCGTTACCTTTCGGCTGCCGCCATGGCGCTGGCGTTGTCCGCCTGCGCCGCCGCCGGCCCCGATTATCACATGCCCGAGAATGCGGTGTCGAACGCGCCCTCCGCGCAGGGCAACTTCGTCTCGGCCCAAGTCGATGCCTTCGCGCAGGCGCCGCTGCCCGACCGCTGGTGGAGCCTCTACGACGACGCGCGGCTCGACGACCTGGTCGAACAGGCGCTGACCGCCAACGCCGATCTGCGTACCGCGGACGCCAACGTCCGCAAGGCCGAGGCGGTCCTGCGCGAAGCGACCGGCGCGCGCACCGTCTCGACCACGGTCAGCGCCGACGGCGACCTCGAGCGCGATTATTCCACCGCGTCGGCGGGCACCAACATGCCGGGCGTCGCGACGTACGACCTCGGCCTGTCGCTCAGCTATCCGCTCGACCTCAACGGCAAGCTAAAGCGTGCGATCGAGGCGAGCACCGCTGATCGCGAGACGGTCGAAGCGGCGCGCGATGCGGTGCGGATCAGCGTGGCGGCAGCGACGGCCAAGGCCTATGCCGACGTCTGCGGTGCGAACTACCAGATGGCCACGGTCCAGAAGGTCATCACGCTGCAACAGCAGACGCTCGACGCCACCACCCGCCTTGCCAAAGGCGGGCGCGGCACCGCGTTCGACGTCAGCCGCTCGCGCACCGCGGTCGAGACCAGCCGGGCCAGCCTGCCGGCGTTCGTCGCCAAGCGCCAGGCCTCGCTCTACCTGCTCGCGACGCTGCTCGGCAAACCGCCGGCAGACTATCCGCAGGATGTCGCCTCCTGCGCCACGCTGCCGCGCCTCAAGAGCGCGCTGCCAGTGGGCGATGGCGCCGCGCTGATCCGTCGCCGTCCCGACATCCGCCAGGCCGAGCGCGCCATCGCCGGTGACACCGCCCGCATCGGCGTGGCGACCGCGGACCTCTATCCGCAGATCAGCCTGACTGGCGGCCTCATCACCGACGGCGTGGGCGAAAACATCGGCAAGACACATAGCTTCGGCTTCAGCCTGGGGCCGCTGCTGAGCTGGAGCTTCCCCAACCGGCCGGTGGTGAAGGCAAGGATCGCTGCTTCAGAAGCGCAAGTTGCGGCGGATCTCGGCAAATTCGATTCCACCGTGCTCGAAGCGCTGCGCGGGACGGAAACTGCGCTGGAAACGTACGCCCGTGATCGCGACAAGGCGGAAGCGCTCGGCCGTGCAAGTGCCAGCGCGCAAGTGTCGTCGACCCAGGCGAGCAAGCTGTTCCGCTTCGGCCGCAGCGATTTCCTCGACATCCTGAGCGCCCAAGGCAGCCTTGCCAGCGCGCAAGTCAGCCACGCTGCAGCGCAGGCGGCGCTGGTCGACGACCAGATCGCGGTGTTCCTGGCGCTCGGTGGTGGATGGGGGCAAGCTCCGACTGCGGCGCCGGATGAAGCTCCGGCGGAAACTCAGCCGAAGTAAGGTGGGTCGTCCCGGACCAAGTCCGGGATGACGAAGCTCAGAAGTCGATCGCTATGCCTTTCTGAACCCAGTCACCGTAGCGGGTGGGGGAAAGGCCGTCGTGATCGCCATCGGCGATGGGGGGCGAGGCGGGACCGGCTTCGGGGGCCGGCACCGGATCGTTGGTCCAGTGAGCGGGCTTGGTGAAGCCTTCCGGACGCTGAGTGGAGCGCTTGGTCATGCCGGTCATGTGGTGCCGCTGGCGGGAAATGGCAATCCGGTATAGGGGGCGCCGATGGATATTCCCGGCCTTCCGGCGCGCCGCGCCGCGCTTCACCTCATCGATGCCGTACTGCGCAGGGGCGAGACGCTCGACCAGGCGGCGGGCGCCGCGCTTTCCAAGGTGCGCGGCGATGCGGACCGCGCGCTCGCCCGCGCCATCGCCGGCGAGGCGCTGCGCTGGAAGCAGGACCTCGACGCGCTGATCGATTCGGCCACGCGTATGCCGCTGGCGGACGATGCCAAGGCGCGCGCGGTGCTGCAGATCATGCTCGCGCAAGTCCTGCGCCTGGACAGCCCGCCGCACGCGGTGATCGCCACTGGCCTGCCGCTGCTGATGGGCGGCCCCCGCCGTCTGGCGCACGGGGTGTTCTCGACCCTGCTCAAGCGCGAGGTCAAGCTGCCCGCCGTGCCTACGCTGCCCGAAGCGGTCGCAGCGCGCTGGGGTGAGCGGGCAGGGGCGATCGCCGCAGGCCTTGCCGCGCCGCCGCCGCTCGACCTAGCACTGCGTGATCCAGCCGCGACCGCCGAATGGGCCGAGCGTCTGGACGGGGTCTCGCTCAGCCCCGGTCACGTGCGCCTTGCGCGCGGGATCGCGGTCGATGCCCTCGAAGGGTTTCGCGATGGTGCGTGGTGGGTGCAGGACCTTGCCGCCAGCCTGCCCGCGCGGTTGCTGGGCGCGGGCGAGGGCAAGCGCGTGCTCGACTTGTGCGCGGCGCCCGGCGGCAAGACCATGCAACTGGCGGCGGCAGGCTGGAAAGTCACCGCGCTCGACAACGCCAAGCGGCGCATGGAACGGCTGCGCGACAATCTCGAGCGAACCTCGCTCGAAGCCGAAGTGGTGCTGGCCGACGTCATGACGTGGGAGCCCGAGGCGCCGTTCGACGCGATCCTGCTCGATGCGCCGTGCACCGCCACCGGCACCGCGCGCCGCCATCCCGACGTGCTCCACCGTATCGGCGCGCGCCAGATCGCCGACATGGCGGAACTGCAGGCCGGTATCCTCGCACGCGCCGCCGACTGGCTCGTGCCGGGCGGGCAACTGGTCTATGCGGTATGCTCGCTGGAGCGCGAGGAAGGCGAGGCCATAGCGGCACCTAGCGCCCTCACACCGGCACCTATTGCCGCAAGCGAAGTACCGGAGGGCCTGTCCATCAGTCCCGAAGGCTGGTTGCGGACCGATCCGGGCATGCTGGCCGAACAGGGCGGCCTCGACGGGTTCTTCGTCTCGCGCTGGGTACGCTGAGCGCCAGGCCGAAGAACCCGGTCGACTTGCCTCAGCTCTTCACGCGGGCCTGGAAGCTCTTGCGCAGCTTCAGCAGCTTGGGCGGGATCACCGCCAGGCAATAGGGATTGCGCTGACCTTCGCCGTCCCAGTATTCCTGGTGGTAGTCCTCGGCGGGATACCACGGCGCGGGGCCTTCGATCGTCGTCACGGCGGTTTCGCCCGCGTGTTCGGCATCCCAGCGGGCGATCGCGGCGGAGGCTTCCTCGCGCTGCGCATCGTCGAGCGGGAAGATCGCCGAGCGGTATTGCGTGCCGACGTCGTTGCCCTGGCGGTTGAGCTGCGAGGGATCGTGCGTGCCCATGAACACGTCGAGCACGTCGGCATAGGATATTTCGGCGGGATCGTAATGCACCTTGATCGCCTCGGCGTGGCCGGTCGTGCCCGAGCATACCGCCTTGTAGGTCGGGTTCTCGACCGTGCCGCCGATATAGCCGCTCTCCACCGCGCTCACGCCCACCACGTCGCGGAACACCGCTTCGGTGCACCAGAAGCACCCGCCCGCCAGGATTGCCGTTTCCATCTCGTTACTCGTCCTCAGTTCAAAGAAGCTGGCCGGTAGATAGGTATGCGTGAGCGGCTTGTCATTGGGCGAGCGGCAGCTACTCTCGCATCGCCCACCTTGAGGAGACGATCGATGCGCCGCGCCTTTGTCATTCTGTCGTCCATCCTCGGAATAGCCGCCGCTCCGCTGGCCGCCGCCGCGCCCAAGGCCAAGGTCGAGACATGCCCCGGCTGCGCCGCGCCGCTCGAACAGGCCGCTGCCAGCCCGCTGCGCAAGGACGATCGCGCCCGCGACGTCTATCGCCACCCGGTGGAGAGCCTGGAGTTCTTCCGCGTCGGCCCGCAGATGAAGGTCGGCGAATATGCCCCCGGCGGCGAATGGTACTCGCGGTTCCTGGGCCTCTATCTCGGCCAGCAAGGGCACCTCGTCGGGCTCTATTTCAACCCGGCCAGCGGCGCCTTCAAGCCCGAGACCCAGGCAGGCATCCGCAAGAGCGCCGCGAAATACCCGGCCGACGTCGCCAAGTTCACCGGCCTGCCGGCGGACAAGTTTGCCGCCTATACGCTCGATGCCGTGCCGGCGGGCGAGGAGGGCACTTTCGACGTGATCCTGGTGCCGCGCATGATTCACAACCTGCTCAACTGGAACATCGCCGACAGCGAGATCAAGGCGATGCGCGGGCTGCTCAAGCCCGGCGGGTTGATCGGCATCGAGCAGCACCGCGCCAAGCCCACCGCGCCTTATGCCTATACCGACGGCAGCAAGGGCTACTTGCGCCAGGCCGACGTGATCCGCCTCCTGGAACTCAACGGCTTCGAGCTTGTCGCCAAGTCCGAGATCAACGCCAATCCCAAGGACAGCGCCAACTGGCCCGAGGGCGTGTGGACGCTGCCGCCCACGTATGCGCTCAAGGATCAGGACAAGGCGAAGTACCAGGCGATCGGCGAAAGCGATCGTATGACGCTGCTGTTCCGCAAGCGCGACTGACCCGCCAACGCCGTTCCATGACGATCGGCCGCGGAGACTGGACTTCGCGGCGGTCAATCCATACCTGAGCCGGCATGACCCAGATCACCGTCGCCGCCCTGCAACTCGCCCTCGGTTCCGCTGACGAGGCGGAAAACATCGCCGCCGTCTCCGCGCTGGTCGAGGAGGCCGCGGCCAAAGGCGCGCAGATCGTGCTGCCGCCCGAGCTGTTTTCCGGCCCCTATTTCTGCAAGGTCGAGGACGAGGCGTTGTTCGCTCTGGCCCGGCCCACCGCCGAGCACCCCTCGGTGATCGCGATGCGCGCGCTCGCCGCCAAGCTGAAGGTCGCGATCCCGACCAGCTTCTTCGAGCGCGACGGGCACCATTATTACAACACTCTGGCGATGATCGATGCCGATGGCGAGATCATGGGCACGTACCGCAAGAGCCACATCCCCGACGGTCCGGGCTACGAGGAAAAGTACTACTTCCGCCCCGGCAACGACGGATTCAAGGTGTGGGACGTGTTCGGCGCCCGCATCGGCGTCGGCATTTGCTGGGACCAGTGGTATCCCGAAACCGCGCGCGTCATGGCGCTGATGGGCGCCGAACTGCTGTTCTACCCCACCGCGATCGGCTCCGAGCCTTACGACGCCACGCTCGACACCAGCCGCATGTGGCGCCGGGCGATGGTCGGCCACGCGGTGTCGAACTGCATGCCGGTGATCGCCGCCAACCGCATCGGCGCCGAGACCGAATGCGGCACCGAGCAGGCGTTCTACGGCCACTCGTTCATCACCGACGAATGGGGCGATTTCGTCGCCGAGTACGGCCGCGAGGAAACCGGCGTGCTGGTGTCCACGCTCGACCTTGCGCGCGCGGCCACGCACCGCGCGGGCATGGGCTTCTTCCGCGACCGGCGGCCGCAGCTTTACACCCGCATCGCCCAGGACATCTGATCCGCCTTGGCCAAGCACCGCTATCTGATCGCGCTCGGCTCGAACGTGCGCCACCCCCGCCATGGTCCCCCGCGCCGGGTGCTGGCCGCCGCGCTGGAGGCGCTGGACCACGGCAAGTTCGAAGTGCTGGCAGCCTCGCGCGTGATCGAAAGCGCGCCGCTCGGGCCATCGCGCAGGCGCTACGCCAATGCCGTCGCGGTGGTGAAGAGCAAGCGTAACCCGCTGGAAGTCCTGCACAAACTCCACAAGATCGAGCACCGTTTCGGCCGCCGCCGCTTTGGCCAGGCCTGGGGTTCGCGCGTGCTCGACCTCGACATCGTGCTGTGGAACGGCGGCCCTTACGCCGAATCCGATGCCGCCGGAGACCTCGTGATCCCGCACCCCGCGTTCCGCGAAAGGGGCTTCGTGCTGGCCCCCGCGGCGCAGATCGCGGGCGATTGGCGCGACCCTTTGAGCGGCCTTACGATCCGACAGTTACGCGCCCGCTTGACCAAGCCGCGCGCGGCCCCTAGGTGACGCCGACCAACACGACCCGTTGCATCGGGGGCCCTTAGCTCAGTTGGTAGAGCAACTGACTTTTAATCAGTAGGTCGCTGGTTCGAACCCAGCAGGGCTCACCATTTCCCCAAATGGCGGTGTCACAACGGCACCTAGCGCATCCGCAACGACACCTAGCGCCTCTACGAAGGCACCGGGGCACAGTTCAGCGGTGGTGCGCGGCGTCGATCATCTGTTCCACCGCCACGAACTTTTCACGCGGGGCGCCGTTGCGGGCGTTGGCGACTTCTGCCTCGTCGATCTTCTGCCAGTCGGTGAAGCGGACCACGTCGATGCCGCGCTCGTGCGCCAGCGCATCGAAGCCGGCACGGCCCTGCTTGCCCGAATCGCCGGGGAGGTCCGTCGCTACCTTTTCCACGATCGCGAAGCCGTCGGGGCGGTTGGTGCCGATCGTGCCGGTGGGGCCGCGCCGGGCCCAGCCGACGCAGTAGAGGCCGGGACGGATGCGGCCTTCGACATTGGCGAAGCGGCCGCCCTGTTCGTCGTAGGGAACGTCCGGGATCGGCGAGGTCTGGTAGCCGATGCATGCGATCACAAGGCCTGCGGGAATGCGGTAGGTCTCGCCAGTGCCGACCGCCTTGCCGCCTTCCAGCCGCGTGCGTTCGACTTCGACGCCTTCGACTCCGCTCTCGCCCAGGATCGCGCGGGGAGCGGCGAAGAAATCGAAGGCGATCACCACGTCGTCCTCCGCCGCGCCCGTCGCGCTGGCGAGCGCGAACGTGCGCAAGTGGCCGACCGACTTGCGCAGCCCGACGTCGAGGCCGGCGTCGGCCTCGGCCGGGGGCAGGTCGGCGGGATCGACCACCGGGTGCGCGCGCGACAGCCGCGCCAGTTCGCTCAGCTCCTTGGGAGTCATCGCCACCTGATGCGGCCCGCGCCGGCCGAGCACGACGATGCGGCGGATCTTCGAGGCCTGCAGCGTGTCCAGCGCGTGGCCGACGATGTCGGAGCCCGCGAACTCGGCCTTGGACTTGGCGAGGATGCGCGCCACGTCGAGCGCGACGTTGCCGTTGCCGATCACCACGGCGGTGTCGTGAGCAAGGTCCGGCGCGAGCTGCGAGAACTGCGGGTGGCCATTGTACCAGCCGACGAAGGCGGCCGAGCCGAAGACGCCCGGAAGGTTCTCGCCCGGCAGTTCCAGCTTGCGATCGTGCGGGGCGCCGGTGGCGAGGATCACCGCGTCGTACAAGTCCTGGAGTTCGGCGACCGACAAGTCGCGGCCCAGCTTCACGTTGCCGACGAATCGCACGTTGGCGTTCAGCGCCGTCGCCTCGTAGCGGCGGGCCACGGTCTTGATCGACTGGTGATCGGGGGCGACGCCGGTGCGGATGAGGCCGAAGGGGACGGGGAGGGTGTCGAATATGTCGACCTTCACCTCGTCGCCCCACTGCTTGAGCGCGGCTTCGGCGGTGTAGTAGCCTGCAGGACCCGATCCGACGATGGCGATGTGGCGCACGGACATGTCTCCCATTTTGACGGCTTCGTTGCCGGCCGCTGCCGCAGGCAAGCACTTCGGGAACGCGCGGGCAAGCGAAATGGGTCCCGGTAACGAACCTGGGCCGCAAACCCACCGCACGATCTTCGGCTGGACGCGGATCGAACATCGCTGCCTTTGCGCGGTCACATTTAACCGTTTCGCAACGGCACTGCGTCCATCACCATGGCATGTCTAATCCAGTTGTGCGCGCAAGACGGTCGGGACGCCCCGAAGCCGGGAAAAAACCTCTGGCCGGGAACGGCGAAGCGGTGCCCGCGCCGGGCGCGCCCAACGCCGCTGGCGACGAGGCGGCGGAATCGGTGCAGACCCCCGCATTCGGCGGTTTCGTGCGGTTCCGCGCGCGCCGCGACGCGAACGACGTGCTGCATTATTTCACCTCGCGCCGCTGGGCGCTGATGGCCCTGGCGATGCTGCTGTGCGCCGCGGTGCTCGCGGTCGTTTCGAAGAGCCTGCCGGATTCGCTGCCGGCGCTGTGCCTGGTGGTTGCGGCGGGGCTGTGCCTGCCGGGGCCGTTCTACGCCAAGCTCGAACGGCGGATCGTCCATGACGGCTGGCAGCGCTATCCGCTGCTGGTGCTGACGATCGTCCTGCCGATGGCGCTGTTCGGGTTCGGCATGGCGCACTGGGCCTTCCATCACCATGAAGTCGACGGCAGCGTGACGATCAACGTCTTCGTCATCGCGCTGCTGATCGCCACCGCGCTGCTCGAAGGGCGGTTGACCTCGATCATCAGCGCTACGATCGGGCTGTGGGGCGGGGGCGCGGTCTATGCCGGTTCGCCGACTTCGGTGGCGCTGCTGGCGATGGGCTCGGTGCTCGGGCTGGCGCTGGCGATCGGGCAGGCGCGCAGCGCCACGTCGCAGTCGCTGCAATATGCCGAGCGCGAGCGCGAGCAGCGCCGCGCCGAGCAGCTTTTGCACGAATACGAGCAGACCGGGCAGGGCTGGTTCTGGGAAACCGACCGGCTGGGCCGCATCACTTACGTGACCGAGCGCATCGCGGCGCTGCTGGGCAAGACCGCCGCCGACCTCGAAGGGCGGCCGTTCACCAGCCTGTTCATGCTCGAAGTGCAGGGGCAGCAGAGCGAGCGTACGCTGGTGTTCCATCTCAACACCCGGTCCTCGTTCCAGGACCTCGACGTGCGCGCTGCGGTGAGCGATGTGCCCGGTATCGGCGATGACGACGGTGTGCGCTGGTGGTCGATTTCGGGCCGGCCGGTGCTGGACCAGTTCAACAATTTCATGGGCTTCCGGGGCTCGGGCACCGACCTCACCGAAAAGCGGCGTTCGCAGCAGCACGTCACGCAGCTGGCGCGCTTCGATTCGCTGACGGGCCTCGCCAACCGCTTCCAGATGGCGGAATGGCTAGAGAAGATCCTCACCAGCCCCCGCGTCGAGACGCGCGCTTGCGCCGTGTTCCTGCTCGATCTCGACCGCTTCAAGCAGGTCAACGACACGATGGGCCACCCCGCCGGCGACGCGCTGCTCAAGCAGGTGGCCGAGCGGCTGGGCACCACCGTGGGCGACCGCGGCCGCGTCGGCCGTCTGGGTGGCGACGAGTTCCAGGTGTTCCTCCACGGCGCCCAGCAGCGCGAGGGGCTGGCGCATCTGGCGCGGCGGGTGATCGAGACCTTGTCGCAGCCCTATTCGATCGACGGTGCGCGCGTGACCATCGGCGCCTCGATCGGCATCGCGCTGTGCCCGGACGACGGCACGACCTCGGAAGAGCTGATCCGCAACGCCGACCTTGCGCTTTACGCGGCCAAGGGCGGCGGGCGCGGGCGGCATCACTTCTACGACGAGGACCTGCACTCCGACGCCAAGGAGCGCCAGCAGCTCGAACAGGACTTGCGCGACGCGATCGCCAACGGCGCGCTCGAACTGCACTACCAGCCGCAAGTCCGCACCACGACCGAGAAGATCACCGGGTTCGAGGCGCTGCTGCGCTGGAACCACCCGGTCCACGGCTATATGTCGCCGGCCAAGTTCGTGCCGGTCGCCGAAGAGACCGGCCTCGTCGCCGCGATCGGCGAGTGGGCTTTGCGCACCGCCTGCCGCGATCTGGCGACCTGGCCCGAGGAAGTGCGCGTCGCGGTGAACGTCTCGCCGCTGCAGTTCGCCAACCCGGCGCTGCCCGCGATCGTCACCAGCGCCATCGCCGCCGCCGGCATCACGCCCGAGCGGCTGGAGCTGGAGATCACCGAAAGCGTGTTCCTGAGCGACGACAAATCGACCGAATCGATGTTCGCCGCGCTCAAGAACATCGGCGTGCGCCTCGCGCTCGACGATTTCGGCACCGGCTATTCCTCGCTCGGCTATCTCAAGAAGGCGCCGTTCGACAAGATCAAGATCGACCAGAGCTTCGTGCGCGGCGCCACCGTGCCCGGCAGCCGCAACGGCGCGATCATCGCCTCGATCGTCAGCCTCGCCGAAGCGCTGGGCATGGAGACGACCGCGGAAGGCGTCGAGACGCTGGACGAGTTGGACCTCGTACGCATGCTCGGCTGCAGCCACGTGCAGGGCTACATCTACGAACGCCCGCTGAGCCTGCAGGCGGCGACCACGCTGATCGGCGAAGGGCTCGTCGCCGTGGCCGAGGGCCCGCGCTCCGCCCGCGCACCGCGCCGCACGATGCTGCGCAAGGTGGTGCTGGAACACGGTACGCACACCTATCAGGGCACGGTGCGCAACATCTCGCAGTCCGGCGCGATGATCGAAGGGCTGTGGAACGTGCCCGAAGGCACCGTCTTCGGTCTGCACCTGGCCGAGGGGTTCGTCGTCATGGGCACCGCGCGCTGGTGCAAGGAGGACCGCGTCGGCGTGGAATTCGCCCAGCCGCTCGACCTCGACGAAGCGGGCACGGTGCTGTTCGCGCCCGCGCGGCAGCGGCGCGAGCGGCCGGACCAGGCGCAGTTGCGGCGTACGGCCTGAGATTCTCGGGTATTTCGGGGATGTGATCGCGCTGAAAGCATCCCACCGCCAACCACAGGCTGACAGCGCCGCAAAGCGCTGCTAACGGCGCTGTCATGACCGAACTCTCGTTGATCCGTAACTTTAGCATCATCGCCCACATCGACCATGGCAAGTCGACGCTCGCCGACCGTCTGATCCAGACCACCGGCGGCCTTACCGAGCGCGAGATGAGCGCGCAGGTGCTCGACAACATGGACATCGAGAAGGAGCGCGGCATCACCATCAAGGCGCAGACCGTGCGCCTGAACTACACCGCGAACGACGGGCTCACCTATGAGCTGAACCTGATGGACACCCCCGGCCACGTCGACTTCGCGTACGAAGTCAGCCGCAGCCTGGCCGCCTGCGAAGGCGCGCTGCTGGTAGTGGACGCCGCGCAGGGCGTCGAGGCGCAGACGCTGGCGAACGTCTACCAGTCGATCGAGCACGACCACGAGATCGTGCCCGTCATCAACAAGATCGACCTCCCCGCCGCCGAGCCCGAAAAGGTTCGCGCCGAAATCGAGGAGGTTATCGGTATCGACGCCAGCGAGGCGGTCCTCGCGAGCGCCAAGTCTGGCATCGGCATCGCCGAAGTGCTCGAGGCGATCGTCAAGAAGATCCCGCCGCCCAAGGGCGAGCGCGACAAGCCGCTCAAGGCGATGCTGGTCGATTCGTGGTACGATCCGTACCTCGGCGTCGTAATTCTGGTGCGCGTCATCGACGGCGTCATCAAGAAGGGCCTCAGCGTCAAGTTCATGCAAGGCGCGACCGAGCACCTGATCGACCGCGTCGGCTGCTTCACCCCCAAGCGGGTCGACCTGCCCGAACTGGGCCCCGGCGAGATCGGCTTCATCACCGCGCAGATCAAGGAAGTCGAACAGGCCAAGGTGGGTGACACCATCACCACCGTGAAGGGCGGCGCCACGCAGGCGCTGCCGGGCTACAAGGAAGTCCAGCCGGTCGTCTTCTGCGGCCTGTTCCCGGTCGACGCCAACGACTTCGAGAAGCTGCGCGAATCGATCGGCAAGCTGCGCCTCAACGACGCCAGCTTCTCGTTCGAGATGGAATCGAGCGCGGCGCTGGGCTTCGGCTTCCGCTGCGGGTTCCTGGGGCTGCTCCACCTGGAGATCATCCAGGAGCGCCTGAGCCGCGAATACGACCTAGACCTCATCACCACCGCGCCGTCCGTGGTCTATCGCCTGACGATGACCGACGGCTCGGTGAAGGAACTGCACAACCCCGCCGACATGCCCGATCCCGTGAAGATCGACTTCATGGAGGAGCCGTGGATCAAGGCGGTGATCTACACGCCGGACGAATACCTCGGCTCGATCCTCAAGCTGTGCCAGGACCGGCGCGGCATCCAGAAGGACCTGACCTACGTCGGCGGCCGCGCTCAGGTGACCTACGACCTGCCGCTCAACGAAGTGGTGTTCGACTTCTACGACCGCCTGAAATCGATCAGCCGCGGCTACGCCAGCTTCGACTACGAGCAGACGGGGCTTCGCGAAGGCGACCTGGTGATGATGAACATCCTCGTCAACAACGAGCCGGTCGACGCGTTGTCGATGATCGTCCACCGCAACCAGGCGGAACCGCGCGGGCGTGCGCTGGTGGAGCGGCTCAAGGAGCTGATCCCCCGCCACATGTTCAAGGTGCCGATCCAGGCCGCGATCGGCGCCAAAGTCATCGCGCGCGAGACGATCAGTGCGATGCGCAAGGACGTCACCGCCAAGTGCTACGGTGGCGACATCAGCCGCAAGAAGAAGCTCCTCGACAAGCAGAAAGAGGGCAAGAAGCGCATGCGCGAATATGGCAACGTCCAGATTCCGCAGGAAGCCTTCATCGCCGCGCTGCGCATGGGCGAGGAATAAGCCCCGTCAATTGACCGCCGCCACGCGCGGCGGTCATCGGACCAATCCGATTCCCGGTGAAACCGAAGAGGGGTTACATCCGATCCGGTTGTTTTCCTGTGCCTAAAATCTAGCTAACTATCCTTATGGTTGCGTGACTTGGATAGCTTTGGTTACACTCGGCCAGAGACGACGTGAGGTCTCTGGCGAATAGATGAACAAGGGTCAGCACATGACGGATACGATGCGCGGGCAAAGCGCAGATATCCTCGACATCCTGCCGCGCCTCACGCCTAAGCAGCACGAAGTGCTGCGTTTCGTCGCGGAGAATCGCACCAGCAAGGAAATCGCCTGGGACCTGGGCATTTCCGAAAGCGCGGTGAACCAGCGGATCGAAGGGGTGCGCCTGCGCACCGGCTCGCCGCCGCGCGCGGAACTGGCACGGGCCTATCGCCAGTACCTGCAGGACCTGGAAGCAGCCTGTAATCCCGTACCAGCCAAGATTCCTCAGGTTCCGATACAGCCCTTCGACACGCCATCCGATGAGCGGGACGAACGAGCCGGTCACCTCGCTCTGGGAGACGCCATGACATATACCGTCACGGCCCCCTGGCAGCGCGGAACGTTCGGCAATGTCGTCCCGGAGGTGCTCGATGGGGCAAATGCCGGTCTCAGCCGGACAGCCGCCATGATCGCCATCGCCGGGGGTATGTTGTTAGTGGCGATGGTGGGTCTTGGCGTCGTCCGCGCGCTGACCGATCTGATCTGAAGGCCCGATCCCAGTGACCGGCCGATCACGCAGTACAGGCATGTCCCAGCCTCCCCAACCTTGCGATCAAGGCGCGCCGCGCGAGCCGGTGCTGCAACAGGAGGGTACTTATGTCGATCACTATTGCTGCCGCTACCGCTCGTATCGCCCGCCAGCTGCCCGAAGCCGAGCTGTCGCTCGATTCGGCGTTGCTCGCTTCGGCCAGGCTGATGGAATCGATGCTGCTCGCTCGCCAGGCGGACGGCGTCGAGGTCTTCACCGGACAGACTGCGCTGATGCGTCTGGCCAAGGCGCAGCGCACGCTGCTGGAAAGCCAGAACGACATGATGCGCGTTCACCAGGAACTGCGCGGCATCGGCCAGGAGGTCAAGGCGCTCAGCGACGAGGACGGCACCTGCCCGAAGACGGCCGGCGCGCTCGACGTCGAACCGCTGCTGCGCCGGGCCTGAGGCCGGGATGGGGCCGACCGGGATGGCAAGGGCATCGGCATGCCTGAGCAGTCCTGGTTCGGCCTTGTCTGGTCCCTCAAGGATGAAGCGCAGCTCGTCGTCTTCGCCGCACTTTTCGCGTTCTGCCTGGTCCGCAAGGCCGGTGCGCCCGAGTGCATTCTTGCGGGCGTATTGTTCGCGATGTCGCCGGTGGACAAGCTCTATCACTTGCTCGTCCCGCACTCGATCCTGTGGCGCCATGCCAATCTCGGGCACCTCGCGATCGACACCACGGTGCTGGCGTGCACGATCGCCGTCGCGCTCTATGCCAACCGGGTCTATCCGCTGTGGATAGGGGGCGCGCAGATCATCGCCTGGTCAGCGCATCTCTATCGCATGGCGTTGAGCGAGATCAACACGTTCGCTTACGACATGATGGTGGTGATGCCGTCGTACATCCAGCTGGTCGCGCTGACGCTGGGGGTCTGGTGTCACATGTCGCGGCGCAGGAGGCTGGGCAATTATCCGTCCTGGCGGCGCTCCTCGCCCCCTATGCGGGTTCCCGCGGCGAGGACGTAGCGCGCCGGCTGCTGCGCCGGTTCGGGTCGCTGCGTACGATCTATTCGGCCTCGCCCGACGCGCTGGCCGAAGCGCTGGCCGAGGCGGGCGAGTTCCAGACCGACATCGCCGCCGCCATAGTCGGCGCTCGCCGGCTGGCCGAAGCGGCCGCGCGCGAGGCGCTGTGCGGCGAGCCTGCCGACACCACTTCGCCGCAGTTCCGCAACTACCTCGTCCGCCGCCTGGGCAGCCGGCGCGAGGAGTGCGTCATGGTCCTGTTCCTCACCGGGGAGGGGTTCTACATCGCCGAAGACCTCTACGCCGGCGGCCGCCGTGCCGAGTGCCGGATACCGCTGCGTCGTACCGTGCGCCGGGCTTTCGACCTCGACGCGCGGCGGGTAGTGCTGGCGCACAACCACCCCTCGGGCACTGCGCAGCCCAGCGCCGCCGACGTAACGGCCACCGCGCGGTTCCGGCTGGTCGTCGAGGAACTGGAAATCGCCCTCGACGACCACTGCGTGGTTGCCGGCAACCGGGTCGCCAGCATGCGCTCCATGGGCCTGCTGTAGCCTCAGTTCTTCAGCCGCAGGCTCAAGAATAGCGACCGGCCGGCTTCGGGATAGCCGTCCACCGTGGTGTAGTTCGCGTCGAACAGGTTGCGCCCGCCCACGCCCAGCGTCGCCCAGTCTGTCACGTCGAAATCGACGCGCAAGTTCGCCAGCGCATAGTCGCCGATCAGGTAGTAGCGCGTGCCGGCGGTGTTGACCGTCCAGCGCTTGGACGCGACGTCGACGCTGGGCAGTACGCGCAGTGCCGGCAGCGGCGACCATTCCGCCCAGGCGAATCCCGAATGCTCGGGCACGCCGGTGGGGTGGAACGCCGGGATCGAGGGATCGTCGAGCGAGCGGTGGACCCAGCCGTAGCTGGCGCCCGCGCGCAAGGTCCCGGTGATCTGCGCCGACAGCGCGAGGTCGACGCCGTAATCCTTGCCCGAGCCGACGTTGCGGCTCTGCGCGGTCGCCGTGGTGGTGCAAACTCCCGCGTTCGTGCACGAGGTGTAGAGGAACGGGAACGAGACGATCGCGTCGTCGACTTTGGCGTACCAGCCGGCGGCCTCGATGCGCAGGGGGCCGAGCTGGCGGGTGCCGCCCAGTTCGAAGTGCGTCGCGCGCTCGGCCTTCAGGTCGGGGTTGGAGACCGCGCCGCCGAATCGGGTGCTGAAGCGCTCGAAGATCGTCGGGAACCGCGCGCGCGAGGAGACCGAGGCGTGCACGCTGGTGTCGGTATCGGGCGTCCACAGCAGCTGGCCTTGCGCGTTCCAGGCATCGCCGTTGCGCTTGGGGTAATAGATGAAGGCGTTGCTGGCGTAGTCCTCCGCGCGGCCGAGGTCGCGCCAGTCGTAGCTGCCGCCGAGCACCAGTTCGAGCTGCGAGGTGAGCTTGTAGCCGTTCTCGATCGCGGCGCTGTACGTGGTCTCCTCGGTGGTCTGCCAGGGTTCGACCGCGCCGCTGGGGAAGCTCTGCTGGTATTCGCGGTGGCGGTCGTTGCGGTAGTGGAACGCCACGCTCAGCCGCTCGGCCTCGCTCGGCCGCACGTCGAGCTGCGCCGAGCCGCCATAGGCGCGGTCGGAGTACGCGCTGTTGAACGAGCTGCCCTTGGTCTGCGTGGTCAGCGTCGCATCGTCGAAGCTGTCGAGGCTGTTCTTGAAGGTGTTGTAATAGGCGCGCGTGCGCAGCGTCGCGATCTCGCCCAACTGCGTGGTCGACAGGAAATAGACGTTCTGCAAGTTCCAGTACGGCCAGGTCCAGTAGCGCAGGCCGGTGCTGTCCGAGACGTGCGTGGGCGCCAGCTTCTCGCCTTCCTGGCGGGTGTAGTTGATCGCGTATTCGTCGGTCGCGTTGGGAGTGAAGCCGATCTTGGCGTTCACCCGCCAGTCCGCGCTGCGCGACAAGTTGCGCGCGCCGCCGTCCTCGTTGCGGGTGGGGGTGAACTTGTTCGACAAGTCCCAGTGGTCGGTGAAATTGCGCGCGTAGCTGGCTTGCGCATACCATTGGTCGTGCCGGGTGCCGAGCGAGGCGAAGCCGGTGTAGCCCGCGTAATCGGTGTCGTTGTCGAGGTTGAGGGCGAAGCGGGCTTCGGCGTCGAGCGCCTTTTCCGGCTTGCGCGTCACCAGGTTCACCGCGCCGCCCATCGCGCCGGGGCCATTGAGCACCGAGACGTAGCCCTTGGCGACCTGGATCTCGGCGACGTCGGGTGTCAGGAACCGGCCATAGTCGAGGCGGCCGTCGGCGGGCAGGTAGACGCGGATGCCGTCGATCGAGAGCGGCACCTGGTAGCGGTCGAACCCGCGCACGTAGATCAGCCGTTCGTTGCGCGAATTGCCCGAAAGGCCCGACGTGACGCCGGGGATCAGCTTGACCGCATCGTCGAGCGTATCGCGCGAGAAATCGTAGATCGCCTGGGCGTTTACGGAAGTGGCGGTGATGTCGCTGGTGCCGGTGCGCGGCGTGGTGACGACGATCTGGCCGAGGCCGAAGGTATTGTCCGCGTCGTTGGCGAGAGCCGGCGTGCCCGCGACAGTGGCGAGCGATGCGGCAAGCGCCGCACGGGTCCGATAATTCATGAATTGCCCCCTGATTTCGGTATAGGATCGCGCTTGGCCTGATCTATATCTCTTCGTATATAGATCAGGCCGGGCAGGGAGCCGCAAGCATGTTACGAAATCTGGGTGGGTTTTTTCTGGCTCTGGCGATCCCGAGCGTCGGCTTCGCGGCCGAACCGATGGCCGGCCACGACCAGGCGGCCTGCGCGGCTCCGGCCGCTGTTCCCGCGGGGCTGGCCGGCTGGAGTGTGGCCCATGCGAAGGTCAAGGCGGCAGTGAAGCCGACGGTGGCGGGCAAGGCGCTGCTGGCACAGGGCGTGGCCGCCGACGCGGCGCTTTCGCCCACGCCCAAGGTCGCTTACGCGATCGAGCCGGGCAAGCCGGGCGGTTCGGTCAGCTACGGCGGGCTGTTCGCCTTCGACGTGGTGCAGGCCGGGCGCTATCGCATCGCGCAAAGCGGCCGCTCGTGGGTCGACGTGGTGGTGGATGGCAAGGCGGTTGCCTCGGTCGCGCACGGGCATGGGCCGGACTGCTCGGGGATCGCCAAGATGGTCGAATACGACCTGCCGGCGGGCCACCACCTGCTGCAGATCGCGGCGAACGGCGAGCCGGGGCTGACGGTGATGGTCGCGCCCGTACGATGAGAGCATGACGATCAAGCAGGCGGGGACGATCAAGCGAGCAGGGCGCTGGGTGCTCGCGTGCGCGTCGCTCACGCTGGTAGCTGGGGTCGGCGTCGCGGGGAACACGCCCGGTGATCCGGCGGTGCAAGTGGCGCTGGGGCGGCGGCTGTTCCACGACGGGGACTTGTCGGTCAACGGCACGCTGTCGTGCGCGACGTGCCACGATCCGCGCCACAGCTTCGCCGACGGCGTGGCGGCGCATCCGGGCGCGCATGGCGAGCCGGGCCTGCGCAACGTACCCTCGCTGGTCAACGTCGGCGCGTTCTCGCCGTTGACCTGGGGCAATGCCGCGCTCACCTCGCTGGAATTGCAGGCGCTGGTTCCGATCGCCGGGGAGGACCCGGTCGAGATGGGCATGAAGGGCCGCGAGGCCGAGCTGGCCCGGCGCCTGTCGGCCAATCCGTGCTATCGCAAGCTGTTCAAGGCGGCCTACCCGCAGACGCGCGGGCGGATCGACTTCGCGTCGACGGCCGCCGCGCTCGCCGCGTTCCAGCGCACCATCGTCAGCCACGAGGCGGCGTGGGACCGCGCGGCGACGGGCGGGCCGGCGCTGTCAGCGGCGGCGGCACGCGGAGAGCGCCTGTTCCGCGGCAGCGCCGGATGCGCCGCGTGCCACGCGGGCGGCGAGTTCACCGACCTTTCATTCCACCGCCTCGCCGGCGCGCCCGAAGCACCGGCCAACGGCGACTTCGGCCTCGCGCGGACGTCGGGCCGGATCGAGGATCGCGGACGGTTCCGCACGCCCTCGCTGCGCAACGTCGCGCTGACCGCGCCGTACCTGCACGACGGTAGCGCCGGCACCGTCGCGGAGGCGATCGCGCGGCACGGGATCGCGCTCGATCCGGCGGACCTGTCGGCGATCACCGCGTTCCTCGATGCGCTGACCGACACTGCCGTGACCACCGATCCGCGCTATGCCCGGCCGGGTCCCGCGTGCGAGGTGTCGTGAGGTTTCAGGCCACTTCGCAGCGGTTGCGGCCGTCGCGCTTGGCTTTGTAAAGTGGGCCATCGGCCTGGGCGAGCCACTCCTCGGCGACGGTGATCGTCCCGTCGAGCAGCGCGACACCGAAGCTCGCGGTCACGGCGATCGTCTGGTTCGGGCCCACCGCGATCGGCCGCTCGGCCAGCGCGACGCGGAAGCGTTCGGCGGCGACCAGCGCGTCGGGCATGCCGGTTTCGGGGAGCAGCATCGCGAATTCCTCGCCGCCCAGCCGGCCCAGCACGTCGGCGGCGCGGGCGCCGCCCTGCAGCGTGGCCGCAAGCTCCCGCAGCACTTCGTCGCCGGCGGGGTGGCCCCAGGTGTCGTTGACCGTCTTGAAGTGGTCGACGTCGAGCAGGATCAGCGAGGCGGCGCGGCCGTAGCGATGGCAGCGCGCGATCTCCTGGTTCGCCTTCTCGATGAAGCCGCGCCGGGTGAGCACGCCGGTCAACTGGTCGCGCTCGGCGATGCGGCGCAGTTCCATCTCGTTGACGACGATGCGCGCGAAGTTGCGCAGGATGTCCAGTTCGTTCTCGCTGAAATCGCGCGGACGGATGTCGACCGCGCAAAGCGCGCCGACGTTGTAGCCGTCCGACGTGACCAGCGGCACGCCGGCATAGCTGCGCACGTGCGGGTCCTGCGTGACGGCGGGATAATCCGACACGCGCGAATCGAGCCGGGCGTCGGGAATGAGCAGCGGCGCGCGCTGCTGGATCGCATAGGCGCAGAACGATTCGCTGCGCGGCGTCTCGATCGCGTCGAGCCCCTCGATCGCCTTGAACCACTGCCGGTCGCCATCGACCAGCGTCACCGCCGAGATCGGCACGCCCAGAATCGTGCGCACGAGGTTGACGACGTTGTCGAACGGCTCCTCGCGCGGGGTGTCCAGGATGCCGAGGCGCTGGAGGGCGGCAAGGCGGGCGGGCTCGTCGGCCAGGGTCTGTTCGGCGTACATCCGGCGGAATACTCTTTCAGCGCGCCTGGATTTTCGGCGCAAAGTCGGGCGGATACTCGCATCTTTACATAGGGCGGGGTTAAGAAAATCGGAACAGGCGCACAGGCCAGGGCGTTGCGCCACAACGGCACGCAGCATTTGACAATGCGCGCGCCGCCACGAAAGTGTCGCCCCGTACCGAACCGTCCAGATTTCGATGGAGACTTCCCGCTTGAGCCAGATCGTCACAGTTCCGACCACGCCGTTCGACGGTCAGGCCCCCGGCACCTCCGGGCTGCGCAAGAAGGTGAAGGTGTTCCAGCAGCCGGGCTACGCCGAGAACTTCATCCAGGCGGTGTTCGACGTGGTGCAGCCCGAGGCTGGCGCCACTCTGGTGATCGGCGGCGACGGTCGGTTCCACAACCGCACGGTGATCCAGCAGGCGATCCGCATGGCGGCGGCGAACGGCTACGGCCGCGTGCTGGTGGGGCGCGGCGGCATCCTGTCGACGCCTGCGGCCAGCCACGTGATCCGCAAGTACGGCGCCAGCGGCGGCCTCGTCCTGTCGGCCAGCCACAATCCCGGCGGCCCGGACGAGGACTTCGGGATCAAGTACAATATCGCCAACGGCGGCCCCGCGCCGGAGAACGTCACCGGCCCGATCCTCGAGCGCACCAAGGTCATCGACCGCTGGCTGACGGTGGAGGCGGCCGACGTCGATCTCGACACGATCGGCGAAGTCGCGGTGGGCGGCCTGACGGTGCAGGTGATCGACCCCGTCGCCGACTATGCCGACCTGATGGAGGAGCTGTTCGACTTCGCCGCGATCCGCAAGGTCGTCGCCTCGGGCTTTACGATGCGCTTCGACGCGATGAGCGCGGTTACGGGCCCTTACGCCACGGAAATCCTCGAAGGCCGCCTCGGCTTCGCGCCGGGCACCGTGGTCAACGGCATTCCGCTGGAGGATTTCGGCGGCCACCACCCCGACCCGAACCTGATCCACGCCAAGGAGCTATACGACCTGATGATGTCGCCCGATGCGCCCGACATCGGCGCGGCATCCGACGGCGACGGCGACCGCAATCTCATCATCGGCCGCGGCCGCTTCATCACCCCGTCGGATTCGCTGGCGATGCTGGCGGCGAACATCGAGATCGCACCGGCCTATCGCGGCCGCCTTGCGGGCATCGCCCGCTCGATGCCCACCAGCGCCGCCGCCGACCGCGTGGCCGAAGCGCTGGGCGTGCCCTGCTTCGAGACGCCGACCGGCTGGAAGTTCTTCGGCAACCTGCTCGACGCCGGCAAAGTCACCATCTGCGGAGAGGAAAGCGCCGGCACCGGCTCGGACCACGTGCGCGAGAAGGACGGCGTGTGGGCAGTGCTGCTGTGGCTCAACATCCTGGCGGTACGCGGCATCAGCGTCGACGACCTGGCCAAGGAGCACTGGGCACGCTTCGGCCGCAACTACTACGCGCGCCACGATTACGAGGGCATCGCCACCGAAGGCGCGAACGCTTTGATGGAGGGGCTCAAGGCGCAGCTCACCACGCTGCCCGGCACCGCGTTCGGCGCGCTGACCGTCAGCCATGCCGACAGCTTTTCGTATATCGACCCGGTCGACGGCTCGGTCAGCGCCAACCAGGGCATTCGCGTGCTGTTCGAGGACGGCAGCCGCATCGTCTTCCGCCTCTCGGGCACCGGCACCCAGGGCGCGACCTTGCGCCTGTACCTCGAACGCTACGAACCGCGCTCAGGCCACCTCGACGCGGAAACCGGCGCGATGCTGGAGCCGCAAGTGGCGGCGGCCGAGGCGATCGCCGGCATCGTGGCGCATACCGGGCGGACGGCGCCGGACGTGGTGACGTAACGGGGCGTAGTCCGTCGTCCCGGATCAAGTCCGGGACGACGATTTCCTCGCCTCGTCCAGCACCCGCACCCGCGCCGCAGTTTCCGGTTCATCGAGAAGTTCCGCCAGCGGCGCATCCAGTCGCCGTCGCCAGTTGGGGTGCTCGGTAATCGTCCCCGGAAGGTTCGGCTGCTCACGCTCCGCGAGCAGGTCCTCCAGCGGCGCGATGGCCAAGGCGCAGCGCGTACTGCCGATGTGCCGCAGCGCCGCCTCGACCACCGGCCCCGTATCCTCGGGCACCGGGCGCCGGGCGGTGTCGTGGGTGAGGGTGGCCCATAGCAGCCCGCGATCCCAGGCCCGCCGCGCCTCGGCATCCGCCAGGCTATCGCCCTCGGGCAGGCGGCCCAGCTTCTCGGCCCACTCCAGGTCGCGCCCGCTCCACCAGCCGGCGACCGTGGCGGTGTCGTGCGTGCCGGTCATCGCCACCGCCTGCGCGTCGTAGTCGGCCGCGCCGATGAAGCCGCCGTCCTCGGCGCGCTCGAACCACAGCACCCGCATGCCCAGCATCCCGCGCGAGGTGATCGCCGGGCCGAAGCCGCCGGGCATCGTGCCGAGGTCTTCCGCCACGATCAGCGCGCCTGCCAGATGCGCCTCGAGCGCCACGAGGCGCACGAGGTCCGCGAAAGGATAGCGCAAGTATGCCCCCGCGCTCGATGGCTGGCCTTCGGGCACCACCCATAGCCGCGCGAGTCCGAAGGCGTGGTCGATGCGCAAGGCGCCGGCGGTGGATAGCGCCGCGCGGATCGTCGCGATCCACGGGCCGTAGCCCCGGTGGGCAAGGCCGCGCGGGGAAAAGCCGGTAAGCATCCAGTTCTGCCCCAGCGGCCCCAGCGGGTCGGGCGGCGCGCCGATGGTCAGGCCCTGCAGCAGGCAATCGCCGAGCTGCCAGGCATCGGCGCCGCCGGTGTGGACGCCCACCGCTAGGTCGGCGAGCAGCCCCACCGCCATGCCTGCCGCTTTCGCGCGGCGCTGCACTTGCGCAAGCCCTTCGCGCGCCAGCCATTGCGCGAAGAGGTGGAAGGCAACCTCGTCGGCGTGATCGCGCGCGAAGGCGGCGACGGCAGGGCCGTCGGGGTCGTGGAACGCGGGCGGCCAGGCCTGCCAGCCTTTCGGACCATCGGCCCGGAAATGCACGTCGAGCGCGTCGTAGAGCGCCTGCCGGACGAGGCCCTCGCCATAGGCTGCGTTGTCGCGCGCGATCCGCGCGTGCGTGGCGGCGTCGAGCGTGGCGAAGACCGCGCGCAACCGGGCGAGGCGACGGGGCAGGGCGTCCTGCCAGTCGATCAGGTCGGCGCCGCCATCGTCATCATCGGGAAGCGGTGGCAGGCCGAGCAGCGCCGGGTCCCCCATCGCGCCGTTGAGGTAGAGCCGGCTAGACGGCGAATAAGGGCTGAAATCGCGCCCGTCGCCCGCGAACAGTGCGTGAACCGGGTTGATCGCCAGCGCGTCCGCTCCGCGTGCGGCAAAGGCTTCGGCGGCGTCGGCAAGGTCGGCGAAGTCTCCGAACGGCTCGGGCCGCGCGCCGCGCAAGGCCGGGATCTGCACCGCCGGCCCCCAGATGCGCCCGTTGCCCAATGCCTCGACCGAGGGGCAGGCGCGCGGTGCGACGGCGAGTGTCAGCGTGTGGCCGTTGACGGCGAGCGGGTAGTAGCCGGGCTCGTCGACCGGCGGCAGCACCCACTGCGTTGTGTCGAGCACGCGCGTGGTGCCATCGGGCAGCGTCAGCGCGGCGCCGGCAAGGCTGGGCGGCAAGGGCGTCGGCACGCCCGCGTCAGTGACGATCATGGCGGGCGGCTGCGCGCGTTCGGCGGCGACTTGCGCGAGGCTGGCGGCGATTTCGTCGTCGGATGTGGCGGGGTAGCCGAGCGCCGCGGCGATGGCGCGCAGCGATGAGTCGGCGACGACATGCTCTCGGCCATCCGCGTCCCACCATATCCTCACCAGACCGATGGCTTCGGCAAGCGCGTGCAAGTGCGGCATCCGTGAGTGGGCTCCTGTGTGGGGCGACAGGCTAGCTCGGCCCCGGTCCGGCAGATAGCGGAAAATTCCCGCCGCCGCCGTGAAAGCGCGCTGGCGGATAATCCCCCGGCTTTGCACATGTCACCCCCCGGTTATACCGCCCTTATGCCGTGGTTATGCGCCGACTTGTCCACAGCCTTGCCCCGGCCTTGCGAGGCGCTAGGAGGGCGGCATGGACCTCGACCGCTACCTCGCCCGCATCGGCCTTGCCGCCGCTCCCGAAGCCTCGCCCGAGGGCGTGGCTGCGCTGCAATCGGCGCATCGGCTGGCGATCGGCTTCGAAAATCTCGACGCGATGCTGCGCCGCCCGATCCGCATCGACGCCGCCAGCGTCTTCGACAAGCTGGTGACGCACGGGCGCGGCGGGTACTGTTTCGAGCAGAACCGCTTGTTTTCTAACGTCTTGACCGCGCTCGGCGTGCCTAACCGGCCGCTGCTGGCGCGGGTGCGGCTCGGTCAGCCGGAAGGGGCGCAGCCGCCGCGCACGCACGTGTGCCTGCTCGCCTCGATCGCGGGGAGCCCGTGGCTGGCCGACGCCGGTTTCGGCGGCAGCAATCTCGCCCCGCTGCCGCTGCTGGACGGCGCGGAGGCGCTGACCGCAGACGGCGCGCGCCATCGCCTGCGTCGCACCGGCGAGCGGGGGAGCTTTAGCGGCGAATGGCTGCTCGAGCGCGCGGGGCCGGCCACCGCCACCGATGGTCGCGCGGCGCCGCACGCCGACTGGCAGGACCAGTACACCTTCGACTTGTCCGAAGTGGTGGCCGACGATCTGGAGCAAGCCAACCACTGGACCTCGACCCGGCCGGATACGCGCTTCACCACGCTGCACGTCGCCAGCATCCCGCTCGCCACCGGCTTCGCGTCGATGGTCGATCGGGACCTGACGGTGCATGGGGCCGAGGGTACGCAGCGGCGGGAGATCGCGGATGTGGCGGACTATACGCGAACGCTGCGCGAGGTTTTCCGTATCGCTCTGAGCGAGGACAAGGCGAAGGCGCTGGCGTTGTTCGGGTGAAAATCCCCGTCGTCCCGGATCCAGTCCGGGACGACGTTAAACCTCCAGCAACCGCGGCATCAGTTCCACGAAGTTGCAGGGGCGGTTGCGGCTGTCGAGCTGTTCGGCGAGAATGCCGTCCCAGCCATCCTTCACCGCGCCGTTCGAGCCGGGCAGCGCGAACAGGTACGTGCCGCGCGCGACCACCGCCATGGCGCGGCTCTGCACCGTGGAGGTGCCGATGGTCTTGTAGCTGAGCCAGCGGAACAGTTCGCCGAAGCCGGGAATCTCGCGCGCGCCGGCCAGCTTACCGAGCGCTTCGGGGGTCACGTCGCGCCCGGTCAGGCCGGTGCCGCCGGTGGAGACGATGGCGTCCACTTCGGGATCGTCGATCCAGCTTTCGAACAGCGCAGCGACCGTCGCGGCATCGTCGCGCTCGATAGTCCGCCGGGTCAGGCGATGGCCAGCGTCCTGGATGCGCTGGGCGAGGATGTCGCCCGAAGTGTCGTTTTCGGCGGTGCGGGTGTCGGAGACGGTCAGCAGGGCGATGTTGATGGGCTTGAAGACGCGCTCAGGGTCGATTGCCACGCAGCACCGTTCCGTTGGAGGCCATCCGTACGCCCTGCGATCCCGCGAGGCCGGGGAAGGTGGGCCACATGCCCTGCACCAGTTCCATGCGGCTTTCGGACGCGCCGCCCGCCTGCCGCTCGTACATCCAGTAATTGCGCATGACGATGTTCACGTAGCCGCGGGTTTCCCAGTACGGCAGCGATTCGATCCACAGCAGCGGGTCGCCCTGGCAGTTCACTTCGGTGTTCCAGCGGCCGACGGGGACGAGCCCGGCGTTGTAGGCGGCCATCACCTTGGGCAGCAGGCCTTGGGTGCTGGGATCGTTCTGCAGCGTCTGGAGGTGGCGCTGGCCGAAGGCGAGGTTGACTTCGGGCTTGTTGAGATCGCCGGCCGAGCCCGAGACGCCGATCGCGCTGGCGTGGTCCTGAGCGGCGGCAGGCATGATCTGCATCAGCCCGCGCGCGCCGGCCGGGCTGACGACGCCGGCGCGGAACACCGATTCCTGCAGCGTGTGCGCATAGACCAGCGCCGGGTCGACCTTCCAGCCGCCCACCGGGGTCCATTTCGGGGTGGGAAAGCGCGTCGCCGGTTCGGGCCGTCCGCCGGCGGGCGCATTGTAGGCCATCCACAGCTGGGTGCCGGGGAGGCCAAGATCGCGAGCGAGGCGGGTGAGCGGGGCATATTGCGCAGCGTCGCCGATGCGTGCCTGGTGGCGCAGCACTTCGTCGGCCAGGCCATCCTCGCCGATCTCGGACAGTTCCACGGCGGTACGCACGTTTTCGTTGGTGCGCAGCTGCTGCCAGTCGGCCTGGGTGAAGTCGGCGCCGGCGTGCTGTTCGGGCACCTTGATGCCGAGCTGTTCGGCGGCAAGCATGCCGTAAAGCGTCTCGTCACGCGCGGCGGCGAGGCGCAGCGCGGCGGAGGCCTGCTCCGGCTTGCGGCAGCGGACCAGCGCGCGGCTGGTCCAGTAATGCGCGGCGCTGGTCAGCTCGGCATTGTCGGAGGCACGGGCGGCCTTGCCGAAGGCGTCCGCCGCGCCATCGCAGTCGCCCAGCCGCCAGGCGGCGAGCCCGGCGGTCCACCAGGATTCGCCTACCCATGGGCCCTGGCCCAGCGCGGCGATCTGCGCCATCTGGTAAGCCTGCGCGTCCTGGTTCTCGATGTAGAAGCTCCACGCCACCTTCTGGCGCCATTCCGCCTGCGAGGAGGGGCTGAGGTTGGCGTCGATCCCGTCGAGCAGCAGGCGTGCGCCCATGGGGTCGTCGTTCTTGATCCGCTCGTTGATGCTAGCGGAGATCGCGGCGGGCATCGTGCCATCGTCGATCGAGGCGGGGCGCACCCGCTTGGTCATCGAGGGCAGCCGCGCGAAGCTCTGTTCGACGGGGATCTGCGGGACGCTGGTGGCGCCGCGCTTGAGCGCGAGGCGGCTGATCTGGTCGGCGCCGGGAAGGTCCGCGCCTTGCGCCAGCCACGATTGCAGGTCGGCGAGCTGGACCTTGGGCGAGCCCGAGGCGAGGTAGTATTCGGCGCGGGCCTGCTGGTGCAGCGGCCCGTCGGGGCGCGTGGCCAGCATCGTCTGGACGGTGTTCCAGTCCTTCGCGTCGATGGCGTCGAACATCTGCTTGTAGTAGGTCCGGTCGTCCTGGCTGAGCAGCGTCGGGACGGCGGTGCGGTCGGCGCGTGTGCGGAAATAATCGACCGCGGCGCTGTTGGCGAAGGCCGGCGCAGCCGACACGAATGCGGCAAGGCACGCACCCGCCGTCATTCCCACCCTGATACTTCGTTTCAAGTCGTGTCCCCACATCCTGTGCGATACCCCGATTTCCGTATGTTTGGAGCCCCGCACGTCAGGTCGCGGTCCACTCCAGCCAGGCCCTCCACAGCACCGGCTTCGCGCGCGGTTGCGCAAGCAAAGCAGGCAGCGCCCAGGAGGCGAGCATCGGTATCGATCCCCCTTCATGGTTTAAACTTCGTAAAACGGCAGGACGTTGCGGTGATTCGTGGCCCAGAAGCGGCAGGACGTTGCCGCCAAGCACGAAAAGCCGTTTCGGTGCCACCAGCGCGACGTGATGCGCGAGCACTTGCCCGATCCCGCGCGCGTTCATCGCCGCCCAGTCGGTGCCCGGCGTATGGCGTGGCAGCGCGCTGGCGAGGTAGACCTCCTCGCGCTTCGTCCCGAACGCGGTGAGGATCGCGTCGAGCAGCTTGCCGTGCGGGCCGGAGAGCAGTGTGTCGGTGTCGCCCGCCTCGGGTTCCTCGACCACGATCATCAGGTCGGCACCGGCAGGCCCTTGCGGCGCGACGCGGGCGGCGGGGCCGCCTTCGCACAGCAGCGGCTCGCTCAGCCACCACGGCACGAACGCCGCGAGGTCTGCGGGCAGGCTGGCGGGATCGAGGCGGGCCGGCGGGGGCGGCGCGTCGACATCGGCGACGGGCGCGCGCGGCGGGCGTTCGGGCAGGGCACCCGGCGCGGGCTCGGGCTGGGCGAGCCATTCGACCGGCTCGTCGAGGAAGTCGCAGTCCACGCCTGCGTCGCGCCACCAGTCGAGCGCGCCGGTGAGATCCATTAGAAATTCGGGATTTGGCCGCTGATCCATCGCGCGGGTCTTGACCTGTCGCGCTGGAGCAATCAAGGCTCCAGACGATTTAATCGCCCGGCTAAGCCAAAAAGGCTATGGGCAGTAAAACGAATTTGGATGGGGCTTCCATGATCGAACGCGAAGAGATGCCTTACGACGTCGTTGTCGTCGGCGGTGGGCCTGCGGGTCTGGCGACGGCGATCCGGCTCAAGCAGGTCGACCCGGAACTGCAGGTCTGCGTGCTCGAAAAGGGCTCGGAGATCGGTGCGCACATTCTTTCGGGCGCGACGATCGATCCCAAGGCGCTCGACGAGCTGCTGCCAACCTGGCGCGAGGACGGCTGCCCGCTGGCGGAAACCCCGGTGACGGACAACTGGCACTGGCATCTGACCAAAAAGGGCAAGTTCCCGCTTCCCCACCTGATCCAGCCGCCGTTCATGTCGAACAAGGGCAATTACACCGGCTCTCTGGGCAACTTGTGCCGCTGGCTGGCCGAACAGGCCGAAGCGCTCGAGATCGAGATTTTCCCCGGCTTCCCCGCCGCCGAGATCCTCTATGACGAGGCCGGTGCGGTGCTTGGCGTGCAGACCGGCGACATGGGCGTCGACCGCGAAGGCAACGAGAAGGGCGACTTCCAGCCCGGCATGAACCTGCTCGGCAAGTACACCGTGTTCTGCGAAGGCGCGCGCGGCCACCTGACCAAGCGGCTCAAGGCCAAGTTCGACCTCGAAGCCAATTGCCAGCCGCAGATATATGGTCTGGGCATCAAGGAGCTGTGGGACATCCCGGCGGACAAGCACGTCCCCGGCCGCGTGATCCACACCCAGGGCTGGCCGATGAGCGAGAGCGACAGCTGGGGCGGCGGTTTCCTCTACCACCAGGCCAACAACCAGGTCGCGCTCGGCTTCGTCACGGCGCTCGATTACAAGAACCCCTACGTCTACCCGTTCGAGGAATTCCAGCGCTGGAAGCAGCACCCGGAAATCCGCGCGATCCTCGAAGGCGGCAAGCGCGTGGCTTACGGCGCGCGCGTCATCAACGAGGGCGGCTGGCAGTCGGTGCCGCAACTGGCGTTCCCCGGAGGCGTGCTCGCGGGCTGCTCGGCCGGTTTCGTCAACGTGCCGCGCATCAAGGGCACGCACACCGCGATGAAGAGCGGCATGCTCGCCGCCGAATCCATCGCTGCCGCGATCAAGGCCGGCCGCGAGCAGGACACGCTGCAGGAGTACGATAACGCGGTCCGTTCCAGCTGGATCGCCAAGGAACTGAAGCTCGTCCAGAACGCCGAGCCGATGGTCGCCAAGTGGGGCACGGAACTCGGCACGGTCTTCGCCGGCGCCGACATGTGGCTGCGCACGCTGTTCGGCTTCGGCCTCGCCAAGCCGATGAAGCACCACACGGATGCCAGCGAAACCCAGCGCGCCGACCTTTACAAGCCGATCGTCTACCCCAAGCCGGACGGCGTAATCAGCTTCGACCGCCTTACCAGCGTGTCGTACTCGTTCACCAATCACGAGGAAGACCAGCCGGTTCATCTCAAGCTCAAGGACCCCACGGTCCCGACGGCGATCAACCTGCCGATCTACGCCGGCCCCGAAGCCCGGTACTGCCCGGCGGGCGTCTACGAATTCCTCGACGCGGGCGACGGCCCGAAGCTGCAGATCAACGCGCAGAACTGCGTCCACTGCAAGACTTGCGACATCAAGGACCCGACCCAGAACATCGAATGGGTGACGCCGGAAGGCGGCGGCGGGCCCAACTACCCGAATATGTAAATCCTCCCCCCACGGGGGAGGGGGACCATGCAAAGCATGGTGGAGGGGCACCCTCGGTTTACGTGACGCAAGTTTAACTCGCGTCGCACGCCACCGAGTATAGCCTCTCCACCATGATCACCGGCCCCCGCCGCAGCGTGAAGCTCGCCCGCAAGCTGCGCAGCGAGATGTCGCCGCCGGAAGTCCTGCTCTGGTGCGAACTGCGCAAGCGGCCCGGCGGTTTGAAGTTTCGCCGCCAGCATCCCGCCGGCCTCTACGTTCTCGACTTCTACTGCGCCGCCGCCGCTCTCGCGATCGAGGTTGACGGGTTCGCGCACGACTCTATGCGCGCTGTCAGGGCCGATTCTGCAAGGTCGCGCTTTCTGCGTTCGCAGGGCGTGGCGACCTTGCGTGTGCCGGCCAAAGTCGTGCTTGAGGACGTGAATGTGGCTGTGGTTCGTATCGTGGAAGTATGCCGGGAGCGCGTGCAGCGACGTTCGAATTTGTTGCTTGTGCCCCTCCACCATCCTGCGGATGGTCCCCCTCCCCCGGTGGGGGAGGATGCGTGAACGAAACCGCTTACGCCAAGATCAACCTCGCCCTCCACGTCCGTCGGCGGCGTGAGGACGGGTATCACGAGTTGGAAACGCTGTTCGCCTTCGTCGACGACGGCGACCGGCTCTCCGCCTCGCCGACCGAGGTCGACCGGCTGACCACACACGGGCAATTCGCGGGCACCCTCGACGATCCCTTCGGCAACATCGTCGCCAAGGCGCTCAATACGTTGCCCCACGGCAAGGGCTGGGCGGTCGATCTCGAAAAGCGCCTCCCCGTCGCGGCTGGGCTCGGCGGCGGATCGGCGGATGCCGGCGCGGTGTTCCGCATGGTCGAGCGCGCGCACGGCCTCCCCGATGACTGGCAGGCCCGCGCCGCCAAGCTGGGCGCGGACGTGCCTGCTTGCGTGTTGTCCACCAGCTGCATCGGCACCGGCACCGGCACCGACCTTGCGCCCGTCGACAGCGACCTGACAGGCACTCCCGTCCTGCTGGTGAACCCGCGCGCGGCGGTGTCGACCGGGCCGGTGTTCAAGGCCTGGGACGGCATCGATCGCGGGCCGATGCCGACCGGCTCGGTGCGCGCCATAGCACTGGCCGGGCGCAATGACCTCGAGGCCCCGGCCATCGCCATCTGCCCCCCGGTGGCCGAAGTGCTGGCCGCCCTGCGCGCTACCGATCCGTTCCTCGCACGCATGTCCGGCTCGGGCGCGACGTGCTTTGCCTTGTACGAAACGCCGGACGAGTTGTACGCGGCGGCGGAAAAGCTGGCACAAATCCACCCACACTGGTGGCAAATGGCGGGCAGCTTGCGTTAAGCTGGGCTGCGGTAGACCGATGGCGCGGTAAGTGACGGAGGCAGGTTTGGCCCAAGTGGATTGCGATTCGGACGTTCGCCGGGTGCTTGGGGACCCGCGGGCCGGCGGCATCCTGATAGTCGCCGATCATGCCTCGAACCGGGTGCCGGACGATATCGACCTCGGCATCGACGCCGCGCTGCTCGACGAGCACATCGGCATCGACATCGGCGTGGCGCAGATCGCCGAGCGCATGATCGCGCCGGGCACCGCCGCCTGGCTCGCCAGCGTCAGCCGCTTGGTCTGCGATCTCAACCGCAACCTCGGCGCCCCCGGCATGATGCCCGAAGTGAGCGACGGCTATCCCATCCCCGGCAACGTCCTGAGCG